>FWPV01000670.1_pt1 | contig 106321 bp, 80 predicted proteins | sample 2228371 | NCBI WGS metagenome assembly FWPV01 (sample SAMEA103939776, study PRJEB20133) | metagenome
GTGGAAATCCCAGCACCAGTGAAAACCACTACATCTCTGGCTTGGTACAGCAACTGCGCAATGGCTAATACAGTATCAGACTCCCTCATAACTCCGCCTCCCATTTGCAAAGCTACTTACCTAGCTAACCGTTCTGATATGGCGTTTTGAGACCACTGCCTTCTAAACGAAAGACGTATCAAAAATTATTTCGTGGATGTTTTTTCTTTTCCCCGCAACCAAGGCTCCGCATACGTCTTTTGGCATCGACAATCTTGTCCAGTATTGCGGTTAGTTCGTCAAAACCCACATTAGAATCTGCTCTTGCAGCCGCTCGTGCGGCCTCTTGGTATTCTGCCCGTAGCCGCACAACATGCTTGCTCAATTGTCCACAGTCATCTGCTGGGGCCACGTCAAAGCTTATTGACTGTGTAAATATCGTGCAAGCCAAAAACGCAGACACGTACAATGAAATGCGTACACGATACGCTAACTGACCCATAATGGGTTCCTTGTAGTAACTTAGAATCAATGGCGAAACTGTGGCAGGCTAACGAATCAAACGCGCATAACGTGCCAAGTTCGGCCTATTTTTGTCGCAAAAACGAGACCCCTCGAATCTTGGATCCTAGAATGTGCTGCGCATGACATTACTTTACGCCAAACCATTGTTTCAAAAGCCGACTATATGGTGAAATTTGAGTCCTGTTAGTCATATGCTAGCAAAGACAATGTCTTCGCCCCAACCGTTGCGAGCCCCATTATAACAGCGAGGTTGCCTTAATAAAGTAAATGCACTTAAATGCAATTCCTTGGTAATCTCGCTATAAATAAACACAACACCCAAAGCGGGGGAGGGAAGGCTAGCACGGTTAACAAGATCGTCCGCCTTATCTTGGAGCCGCAACCTTGCTCCTTGAGCGCCTAATCCCTAGCAAGATACTAACACGTGAAGTTGCGTCAAGGGGCACTCGCTGCATTCCCTGAAGGCTCACAAATCGTGTCAAAAGGTTAGCAATCTTCGCCAATTGGAAATTCCCCTAAATTTGGCCGTCTCGCTAGGCAGCCGATTCTTCGCTGGATTTAACCTTACGCGCCAATCCCCTACTATTATGAAAGGTCCCCAATAATAGGGGTGACTTGTGCCTGAGTTTTTCAACAGGCTCAGCTTCGCACGTCTCAGTGCCTCGGCTTTGGATTCCTGGTCTAGATTTCTATACATTTCCACGAAAAGTTTTGCAGTGCTGTCGTCGTGCACTTGCCACAGGCTCAACACAAGTGCATCAGCGCCGGCGAAAATAAAGGCGCGGGCTAACTGAAGGACGCTATCAGCCCCCGAGCTATCGACCTTGGTCCGACCAAAGCAAGAGGATAGAACCACCATGTCCGCGTTGAGCCTCAAACCAAACACCTCGTTGAGCTGTAAAAAGCCATCGTTTTCTTTGTCGCCATATAAAGAGAATACAATGGCAGGCCGTTGGTGAAAACGTCCAGAGCCGCCGAGAAGCACACCGTGGGTTGCTAGGTGCACGTACCCGTATCGTCCCAAATCAGCCTTCTTAAACAACGTTTCCGTAGCCTGTGGTCCCACATATATTTGGGTAGGGCCTCCCAAAATCTTTACGATTTCGGTTAATTCCTTTCTAGCGCCTGGCAACGGCCTAAGATCATGACTTCGGCCGCTAGGGGACGATGCATTCAAACCAGAAACAAGCTTTTCCGCACCTGGATTAGAGGCACCCGTTTTGTACAAATCTGTATAATCAGCGTCACCAAATCCAACAAAATTCCATCCCGGCGTGGTGTCATGCTTACGGTTTCGGACATAAGTTAAAAGAGAGGCCGAAGGAGCGTAGCAAAACGTGTATTTCTCGACCAAGTAACTTGGCGGATCGCTGGCAGACCAAAATCTTTTTGTCGCATGAGATTTAGAATCTACTAGGATCTCGAAAGGAACTGAACTGAGCACTCCGTGTGGCACAATGGTCACAGTTTTCTTTCCAACCAAGAAATATTCCACAGGTTTTACAACTTTTGTGTATATGCGATAGGCTACCGATGGATCCCAACTTGCCAGAGTCTCTGAACGCAACAAAGGACGCAGCAGAATTTCTACATCCTTCTCCGCATCCTGGGATGAATAGTCTATGGAAAAAGTGTGAAAGCGTTGCCTATCAATAGCGAACAAATACGTCCTACCGCGCGTAACCACGTATTCTAAAACAGCTTCATCAGGACCTATGACTTCCTTTTGGAGCTTTGCTACTGAAACTGGACTCGGATAGCGAAGTTCGGCATAGGCGGGATACTCTTGTCTAAAAAGTGACTTAAGCTCCTTAAAGCTCTTTTCTTTAGACTTCCTATCTTCTACGAGTTTCTTTATTGTCGCTTGATCAGGGTGGGGTTTGGAACGCTCTGCTTCTAGCTTGGAAGCCAAATTTTTGAGAGTAAAACGAAGGCTCCTCTCTTTGAGTACCAGTTCACCTGGTAAGTCCGAGAATGTTTCGACGTTTATGGACGATAGAGCTTTATCAAAATCAACCGCTTTTAGCTTCTCTACTATTCTAAATGCCTGACTATCGTAAGCTCCTCCCGGATCCTTTCGAGCCAGCCCCATAAGGACACGTAACGCAGCCTCATAGAGGGCACGACGGCCTCCATATATAAAATCGTCTTCTTCGCTATCTTCTGGGGCCTCATCGTCCATGGATTCTAATATGGTCATTGCCTTGCGATAAGCTTCAAGGGCCTCACCCGGGCTCTTTTTTGCCTCTAGAGTCCTGCCCATTATAAAATATGCCTTCCAAAGCATACTGCGATCATCAGACGACTGCGCTATGGAAAGGGCTATTCGAAGGTTTTCGACTGCTGAATCAGCATCCCCCAGTGTCGAGGTAACCAACGCAATTTGAAGCAAATTCTCGCTGACACCTTTAACATCTCCTAACTCAGATCTAATTTCTTTAGCTTCATTGTAGCTGTCCAGCGCCTGTTTAGGCTTGCCAACCAATTGGCTTAGAATTCCTATTCTCGTCAAAACTCTTGCCTCAGATTTTTTGTCGCCACCGTCTCTAGTGAGACCCAAAGCCCTTTGCTGGTATTTCAATGCCGCTTCCAAATCCCCCAATTTGCTACTCAGGTCTCCAAGCCTTATCAATTGCGTCTTCTGAAGTGATATGTTTCGTGTCTCCGAGCTAAGGCGAAGAGCATCTTCCAATAAATCCCTGGCCTTTGAGAATTCTTCTAGAACATAATACAGATGACCGATGCGGTCGTATATTCGTACCGCGAACCCTTCATTGCCAGGATTTTGAATCGCTGCGAGAGCCCTTTGATAATGATCCAGCGCCTCTTCGTAGTTCCCAAAACCTTCGTATATCTCACCGAGAGCGTAGTCGATATCCGGATACGCAGACCCCTGAAAACCCAGCTCTTCTTGCAAACGTAGCGCCTCCTGCAAATTGGGTAAGGCGTTTTCATAATCTTCTAACTTTGTCTGAATAACCCCCAAACTTCCCAAAGCCAGCAATTGGCCGCGTTTATCGCCGGCCTCTCGCATTTGCGCTAGTGTAGCATTAAGAATATCCACCGCCTTAGGGTGATCACCTAAGTCTTCTAAAACTAGAGCTAACTTCATATTAAGGGCGGGGATAGATCGCATTTCTCCTTCTTGTTTAGCCATTTCAATGGCTTGCTTTAGTCTAACCTGGGCCTCTCTTGGATTGTTCTGAGCCCTCTTCAGCATGGCTGACTCGCTTAATAGTGCAATCTCACCCTTAGGATTTCGGATTCCCTTGTTAAGTTTCGCTGCCTCATCAAGAGTCGATGCCGCCAGGTTAACGTCTCCCCGCAACAGGGCTAGACTTCCAATATTGACGAGATCAGTGACAACTCCTCTGACATCTCTTAATTCGCGATGAATCTTCAGTGCAGCATTAAAACGTTCTTCAGCCACAGACCTCAACCCTCGCGCAGTTTCTACCTGACCCAAATTGGTAAGGCTGTCCGCCTCACCTTTTTTGTCCCCCAGCTCTTTGAAAATCGACAGCGCTTTTTCAAGGTTGCTCTGGGCCTCGACAAATTTGCTTTTCAACCGATACAGATTCCCGAGATTAGCTAGACCAGTTGCGAAACCCCGACGATCATCGTATTCTTTTCTCAATTCCAGGGACTGGTTAAAATAACGTAGAGCTGTGTCATAGTCACCAACGTTCTTATAATGTATTCCCAGAGCTGCACAACTCCGACCCTCACCTGTCCTGTCACCTATAGCTCTATATGCCTCCAAAGACTTTTTTAGGGACGCCAAAGCCTTGGAACGTTCGCCCTTGATCTCACAAACCTGCCCCAAGACGAGATCACAGTCGGCCATTCCTTTCTTGTCCAATGTATCTTGAAAATCTTTCCTAGCCTCCAATGCGTCTTGAAGGGCTCCGTCCAAATTCTCCCTAGATAGCCTGAATCTCGCTATACCTAGCCTGAGCAGGGCTCGTGTCCTTATACTCACCCCACTCTTGGCATCCTCCACAGCCTCTTTAAGAATCTTGGCACAATTTTCTACATCGCCAGAAGCCAGATTAATCTCACTAAGAAAAACGCTTACCTTTACAATGCTATCTTTGTCACCAGCTTTTTTAGATAATAATGCAGATTCTCTGGCATATTCAAATGATTTATGCACAAAACCTTGCCTAAAATATACTTGGGCTATCGCCAACAGCGCCTCTGACTCACCAGACGGAAATGAATTTGATCGGAAGTTTTCAAGAGCCTTGCCTGCAAGCTCTAGGGCCGGCGTGAGCTTAGACAAAACATCATTGACCTCTGCCATGAACAAAAGGGTGCGTCCAGCCAGCAGCGAATAACCACCGGCTTCGAAAAGGGTTAATGCTTGGGAGAAATGATCCAAAGCAGCTGAGAGATTTCCTTCACGTCGCGATGCCAAGCCTGAGCACATGAAAGCAAAAGGCGAGTTAATGCCCCCCTCAATGCTGGACGCAGCTTTACGGGCTTCTTGCAAGAATTTCGTGAATCCTTTTCCATCACCCATAGCTTGAGAAACATACGCGAGCCGAAAAAGCACTTCACTTAGAAGCGGATGGTTTTTTCCGTCTCTGGATGTTTTTTCCGCCTTCTTGTAGTACTCCATAGCTTGACGGTAATCGCCTCTGGATAAGGCAATGTCCCCGATTCGTAGGTTGACACTAACCAACTCCTCAATGTTTGAATTGCTAGAAAGAATAGCAGCCAGACGATTAAGGGATTTAACGGCGTCTCTGTCTCTCTGAAGTTTAAATTCGCAGTTAGCAACGAGACTCAATATGCGAGCATTTTCAGCTGATTTTGACACAGGTACATTTTTAGTCGCCTCTTGGAGGACTTCCAGTGCCATGGCGTAGTCGCCATGCTCGAATAGAATCTCCGCAGCTGTTACCAAATTTTGGACTCTTACTGTCTCGTCCCTCAGTCTAGAATTCACTGACAGAGCTTTTTTAATGTAATCATGATACTCAACGTACATGGCCAGCTTTGCGCTGACCCTCGCAGCTCCTAGGTATGCTGGCACATTGAGGATGTCATTCCCGGATGTATTCGCAGCGGCTGCTGCCTTTTGATAAGCCGCCAAAGAGCTGTGAAGTTCATTGGCCTTTTCCAGCTCGTCTGCCAACTTAAATTGAGACTCCGCCTCATCTTGATTAGCTGCTCCCGAGGTCTGCGAAAAGATCGTTGGAGTGCCCGAGGAAGAACTCTGTTGACCCTGCCACTTATCATTTTTGTGAGTAGGGTTATTTTTTTCCGTAGCGCCTCTAGATGTAGCCCGATTAGCGCGAGCCCCGTCTTTGCCATGTTTTTCTCCCTTATTCCGGGGAGGAGGAGGCTTTGTCTCTGAATTACCAACCTTGTCCTGCGTCTCAGCCAATCCGTTCTCCGAAACCTTCAAAACGTTACCATCCGCACTTGACGTTCTGTAATCCCCGGTAGATGCTGTAGCTGGTAATGCAAAAGACAGCAACTCATCTGAAACAGGGGCATCTGTTGCCCCTGCGTTGTCAATGTAAGACGACCAACAAAAAAGAACACAAACGACGCTAAGTATTGGTATCTTAAGAGCAGATATTCTCATGATGCCTCATGCAAAATTGTTTCTGTGTGAAATGCTGTTAAAGGACAGACTCCGATGGGCAGTGTATTCAACATAGACTAAGCCTTATAGACTACGCCTTATCACCCCTCGGGATGCGGCGGTTCATTTCTCTAAGCCTCTAAATTTCTCCTGCTTTCTCAAATGGAATAGCAAGCCTATACCTGCTACAATCATGCAAGCGCACAAAATTTGTCCCATGGTGAAGCCGGAAAAAACAAAGCCCAGCTGAGGGTCAGGCTCCCGGACGAATTCAATGCAAAAACGACTCGCACCATAGCCCACTAGGAATACGCCAAGAAGAATGCCATTTGTGGCGGTCCTCTTTCTAAGCCACCACAAAATTCCGAACAACACTGGCCCTTCAAGAACCGCTTCATATAACTGTGAAGGATGCCTTGGGAGAGCGCCACCGTTGGGGAAAATCATGCCCCAAGGGAGGGAAGTGACTCTTCCATACAGCTCTCCGTTGATAAAATTCCCTATTCTGCCCAACATAAGTCCTATAGGTGCAGAGAGTGCACCGATATCTGCCAGCACCAGGAAGTCTGCCTTTTTGCGCTTAGCATACCATGCGCCTGAGATGAGCATCCCCAATAGGCCGCCATGGAAACTCATACCCCCGTGCCAGATGGCAAAAACTTCCCACGGAGCTTGCACGTAACTCGGCAAATTGTAGAACAGCACGTAGCCTAGTCGAGCGCCCACCAACAAGCCTGCTATCAAATAAAAGAGGAAGTCTCCAGCCTCTGCTACGGGAATGGGACCGTTTCTGCGTCGGAGCTCTGACCTTATCACCCAATAACCACACAAGAAGCCCAAGAGGTACATGACCCCATACCACCTGACAGCTATCGGTCCGATTCTTATGAGTACTGGGTCTATGAGGTAATATGCGCTGTGGTCCATGCTAGTCAGAAGCTTCCTTGCCTCTCCGGTAAGGCCCCCTCAGATAACCGTCTCACATGATTCTGTATCTTGCGAAACATGCCCCTGATTATGGCCACATCACGTTCATCTAAAGGCGCTGTGTTTAGAATGCGCCTTATTTCTCTCATCATCCTCTGTGGGTTCGATTCGTCGAGAAAGCCTGCAGATAGGAGTACTGACTGGATATGTTCATACATCTGTTCACGGCTTGACACAGTGGCGGGGATGAAATGACGGACCCGATAACCCACGGAACGAGACGACGCTTTAAAAATTTCGTAAGCTATTATTGCCACAGCGTGAGCTATATTCAATGAGGCAAAAGATTCATCAGAGGGGATAATAAGATGATCCGTGCACAGCTTAATTTCATCATTTGTTAGGCCGCTGGATTCTCTTCCAAATACGCAAGCAACATCGCCTAAGCAAGCCTTTTGCAACAATTCAGGGACAAGTTCATCCGGCGTCCGCGCTGTTGTTCTTTTTTTTCCCAACCTAGCCGATGTGCCCACAGCCATAACCATTCCTTCTAGCGCCTTGTCTAATGTCTCGACGCGACGGGCCCTCTCAATAATGTCGTAGGCACCAGAGGCGTTAGAAAAAGCTTCGGAGTCTGGCCCGCAGTCTGTAGGACAAACTAGGATGAGATTGCTCAATCCCATATTTTTCATGACACGTGCCACCGACCCAATGTTCCCTGGATGAGTGGTGTGGACTAGAACCACGTGAATGCGATTTATGTACGGTGCCCAGTCCTCGTGAATTGTAAAGCCGCGTTGTACGTTCCTCTGACTCACGCAGGGCTGCTGCCTCCTTTTGCCGGATTCGTGTCATGTCAAGCTGGAAGGAAAATAATATGGTTGATTTATATTGTCAAGAAACATAATCGATTAATCAAATAGTTATATTGTTTTTCAATAATTGACATTACAATTATGAATAACGCGCCCAAGCCTAGATCATAATTGTATTTCTTACCAAGCAGGGCTTCGACTGCCCGTATCACTCCGAACAGTAAGATCGCTTATAATATTTTGAACTCTTAGCACGATTTTAATTGCACGATAGGATTAATTTTTGATACAATAACATATGCTAAAGTAGGTATCAGGATCGAATCCACAGCCCTTTCTTGCCGTTGCGTATAGAAAGCTCACGACTGTGCGGTGGAATAGACCAGCGTAGAAGTTTACACCAGGTGTGAAACAGTGGAAACTATGGTTTCGGTATTAAAAATAATGAAATGTCCTTAAACAGAAAAGCAGAGTGTACCAAGTGTTCAGTGTATTACTAAGGTTATAGAATTAACCCCTTCAAGTTACAAGCAATCGCCATGCGCGTATTTTATTGTAAACAAAAGGTTTTTTTCCTTGACATAAGAGAAGCGGTTAGTTTAGGATGATAACACACGAACAGGGCTTTTATAAACATGTTGTTTTTTTGGGTGACTTAGGAGGTAGTCATATGTCTAGGAGTCGTCATACAACTACGTTATCTATTGCGACGCTCCTCGTGCTCCTGATGGCAGTAGCAGGATGGTGCGGGGGTCCAGTTAGTTCGGCCGGATCAGGCGACAGCCAGTTAGCACCACGCGGATTCGGCGGTGGGCCCTCAGGAGACGGGTCAACGGGCGGAAGTGCTTTTAACATTAGCGGTGGAGGTGGGAGCGGAGGCGCCAACGGAGTGGATTCCTCGAGCCCCTGGGTAAACTTCTCATCTCTTGGAATAGAGCGCGCATTTGCATACAATATCAGAGGTGTTTACACCCCAGTCAGAGTTCTTCCCAACGTGAAGATCAGCCTTGATTTTACAAAAATGCATTTCTCTGGTTCGACCGGCAGTTACAGTGGCGGATGGCATCCCATTCTAGTGAACGGTCAAGGTGCTGATGCGACACTAGATATCGGGCTATGGTCAGTCACCGGTGATTACTTGCCGGTAATCGCAAATAACGCGATCACGGCAGGCCCAAGACTGCAGTGGCTTCTTCTGAGTGATACTTTTCAACTCACCAATACGACCACCAACGTATCCGGGAGTGATACAAAATCCAAATCAATGTATGGTTTCGGATTCGCGGGTCGCATTGACTTTGCTCGACTCGCCGGCGGAGGCACCGGTGTAATTGATCCGTACGTCAAATTCGCCGCCGCCATTGGGCGAGGAGAAGATGTGCGATATTTAACGTACGAGATATTCGTAAGTATCTTCAAAGGAGACGGTATCTATGACACCACAGGTTCAGGGTTCTGGAGATTCCCACGGCTAGGTGTAGGTGTTGATGTAGGCTGGATACATTACGGTTTTGCTTCATTCGGAAAGGAAGACGAAACTTTCTTGCCGCCGCCTCCACCTGGTTCGGTTATCCGATCGCAGAACATGAACTACCATCTGGATATCCCATATATAAGGGGTACCGTAACCTTCTAACGTGGACTAACCCACAATGTTTCAAAGCCCTCTCCGCAGAGGGCTTTTTTATTTTATATCCTTTTGCTTAAATTCCTGTCGGAATGAATACCCACTTTTACCTGAAAATCTAACGCTATTCTCATCTCCGCTTGTGACCTGTTGTTATGCGCGATCATGCGAATGAGCAGCAGAACACGTTCCCAATTCGCCCTTGATTTCGAGAAAAGCCGTATGTGATTGCCCAGAACAATCTATAATACTATTCGCGCGGGCTGGTACCAGCTATCAACCCCTAGGATGACATTTAGAGTGCAGCTGCTTGAGTCTTTTCTTCGCGATATGTGTGTAGATCTCCGTGGTCGATATGTCTGAATGTCCCAGCATGATCTGGACCGAACGTAGGTCCGCGTCGTTCTGAACCAAATGCGTTGCAAATGAATGGCGAAGGGTATGAGGGGAGAGATGTTTTTTAATGCCAGCTGCAACAGCCACCTTCTTAATAATCTTCCAAAAAGCCTGCCGTGTCATTGGCTTCCCACGCCTCGTAACAAAAACTGCATCTGAAGAGTTTCCTCCCAATAGCCTAGGCCTTATATCCTCAAGATATCTCCTGAGAGCCTTTGCAGCCGGAACGCCCATGGGCACTACACGCTCTTTGGAGCCTTTACCCATAACCGTGACGCATCCCATTTCCAAATCAATGTTGCTGATGCGAAGATGGACGAGTTCGGAAACACGCAGTCCTGTTGCATAGCAGAGCTCGAGCATGGCCTGGTTCCGCACACCTTCCATGGTGGAATAGTCAGCTGAAGAGAGCAACGTTTCTACCTCTTCTTGGTGGAGATAATCCGGCATACTTTTCATTACACGAGGAAGCTCGATGTAGGCGGTTGGATTAAACTGAATAAGTCCCTGTTCTGTTAAGAAGCAGAAAAAGCTTTTCAAACACGATATCTTTCTCGAACGGGTGCGAGGAGAGAGTTGCTTACTGTCTAGGTGTTGGAGAAATTCCATCATATCTGAGTGTGTAAGCGCCGCCAATGATCGCTTCTGCTGTCTTGTTAAAAACGCCGCAAAACCCCTCAAATCAGATGCATAAGACGCAATGGTCAAGCGAGAAAGTCCTTTATCCACAATAAGGTAACTGAAAAACCTTCTTGCATACGCATCGAGTTCGTTCACCTTTTCTTGGCGAGTTTCGATACGTCTTTTTGCTCCGTTTTGAATTGGTTGTCTCATGACACGGTCTGTCCCTTTGGCGCGAAATACTCCTCCTCTTTTGATATTAGGTGGTCCCTAAGCTGTGACTGAATCACATCAATTTTATCAAACTCAACAATCTTGGCTCCATCTGGTCCCTGAACGTAAAATATGTCCGCAGCCTGATCAACCTCTGTAGTGATTTTGGTAAGAATGATGTTGAGATCAAGGGAGGAGAGCTTTCGGGTTATATCGTAAAGAAGTCCGGGCCTGTCATGCGCATACACCTCGATAATGGTGGCCCGATCGCTTGCGGCATTGTCTATTTCCACTCTAACCGGAAACCTCAGCTTGGAACCAGTTAGAAATAGGCCTGCCTTAGGCCTATTCTGTCTCACTAAATGATCGACATCCAGCCTATCCCCAAGGACTTCTTTGAGATCGGCGAGAAAGCGATTCCATCGTTCAGGGTCGTCCAAAGGGCCTTCAGGAATAGCGTTAACGTGATAGGTCCCAACCGTAATATCCCCTATAGAATGGGTCCAGGCACTGAGGATATTTATCTTGTTGGCGGCCAGTGTCCCAGCAACGCGAAAGAAAAGCCCTTTTCTGTCACGAGTTATGATGGTTATTGAGCTGTAACCTGGCTTACGATGATCTACTTTTCTGGCAATAACATCGTCAGAGCTCAAACATTGCCTATCTTCAGCGGCCAGGAAGGACCGTAAATCCATGTAATGCTCAGCGATGACCCCTGGATAAAAGTCAAGGAAATAACGTGATCCTGCCTTGTCTAAAAAATCATTTAGCCATTCATCACGATACTCGATAGGCACCAGTTGCCGTACAACTGATTTGATTTCGTTGATCCAGTTACCAAGGTCTTCTCCCTCAAGCCCTTGACCTTGGATAACATCCAATGTCCTATAGTAAAGTTCCTCCAACAGCATCTTGCGCCAGGAGTTTAGCGCATTTGGCCCCACTCCTCGTAAATCAGCAAAGGTAAGTACAAAAAGTAAATCCAACCGCCTTTTATGGATCACATTCTCAGCAAATCTGTTAATAAGTGCTGTGTCATGAAGATCCTTCTTGAAGGCCAGATGCGTCATGGCAAGATGGTTGCGAATTAAAAAGCACACTTCTTCGGAACACGCGAGGCTCACTCCTAATCTCTTTAGGATGGGAATGACAATGTGCTCACCTCTCACATCATGCCCCGGCCCTCTACCTTTAGCAATATCGTGGAACAGAGCCGCGAGGTACAGGCTGTCAGTTTGCTCCAGCTTCGTAAAGAGCGTGTGAAGAAGCTGATCATCAGGATCGAGTCGCTGCCTCGCAATGCGGTCTATATTGTCTATAACCTCGATAGTATGCAAATCTACTGTATATTGGTGATAAACGTCGTGTTGGGGTAGGAATCTTATCCGTTCGAATTCTGGAATGAACCGCTCCAAAAAGCCGATCTTCATCATAGAATTCACTGACCGAGCTACTAATCCTTTGGTATTAAATATTTCGAGAAAAGTCTGATTGATAAGGGGGTCACTTATGAATCTGTCATCGACGATATTAAGTTTACTTTTAATCAAGTCCACAAGACGTATATCAAGATCGCAACCAGTGTCCGCTATTTTTCGAAAAGCCAGGAGAATCTCTTTAGGGTCAGCAGCAAAGCGGTAATCGTAGTAGTGGTTAATGCCGCCCTCGCCCACATAAAAATTCTCATCTAATCTTAAGCGCTTAACATCGGGAGATATCGGTGGTCTCAGGAAAAGACGAACTTTAGCTCTAATCATTCTGCCAAAGAAATCGAGATTTGATGCGTGGCGGTAATATTCGCGCATGAATGCTTCAACGTCCCGCCTCTCAGATGTGTCGGTAAAACCCATCTCCTTTGCAAGAATGGCTTGAGCGTCAAATTTGAGCCGATCGTCTCTGCGCCCACTGATGAAGTGCAATCCTGTTCTAAGACTTGAAATAAAAATTATGTCACGCCGAGCTTCTTCAACCTCTTGGCGGCTGCAGATGCCTGCAGCAGCCAGGTCCTCCAGGGAGTGGCACCCAAATATAAGGTTTCCCAGCCAAGTGATTAGTTGAATATACCTAAGGGAGCCCGGTCCCTCCTTCAAATGGGGCTCGAGCAGATATATGGTTTGGCCAAACTTTATGGATGACTTTAGAATCTCACTTTCAATCTTGAAATATAGCTCGAATGGGTCAGCATCTTCCACAAGACTTTTTACTTGACTGAGCAGCCGTCGAAACAGCACCTCAGCACCCCAAACGAGTCGCAGGTCGAGCATGGATGTAAGCACCGCCAGGTCTTGCTCAGCCTCCTTTCGACACTCAGATATAGTACGCACCGAATGACCGAATTCGACCCTCGCATCCCACAGCAGATACAATATGCTCCGGATGCCGCGATAAATGCCTTCCGGAGCGTCGTCGCATTTCAAGAACAATATATCTATGTCTGAGTAAGGACTCATTTCCTTACGGCCGTATCCACCCAATCCAACTACAGCAACCTTGTCTTTCCAATACCCAAGAAAGTGTTCGCCCAATTGACTTAGAATGTCATCATATACAGGATGCATGCGAAAATGCGCATTGTCCCCTCGACCACTTTCGCGAAACCTATCAATACCCTCACGTATTCTCTGAATATGAGCTGACCTGTCGTGGTCCGCAAAGATAAACCGCATGTAAACTATGACCTATTGACCACTTTGATCCTGGCGAATCAAGTAGAATAATACCATACTCTGTGGGTTTTTATGACGAGCTCCTTGATTTGAGCGATGTTGTTAGCGAAGGGCTGCCGGTCTGATCCCTACTGAGAAGCACATACTTTACGATGCCCTTCACAACGCCGTCAGCTATGTCGTTGAGCTTACGCTCTACCAAAAGGTTTTTTCTGTCTTTAAAGTTGGTCAAGAAAAGGCACTCTACAAGTATGGCAGGCATCTTAGCACCAAGCAGCACATAAAACGGTGCGGTCTTCACTCCGCGATCGCGCGCTGAATGTCCACGCTCCTTCATAGTCGCTAATAAAGAGCTGTGGACCTCTTGTGCTAAAAGCGCTGACTCTTCTTTTTTCCCCGTGACCACGAGATCAACAAGCGTCGCCTGCAAGTCTGTCATCTTTGCCAGCGATATGCCATTTTCACGCGCTGCGACTCGCATAGCACCCCTAGAATTTGCTGCACTGAGATAAAACGTCTCTACGCCGGCTGCGCGAGAATCGGCATACGCGTTCCCATGAATAGACAAAAAAAGATCTCCATCCAGAGAGTTAGCTATTTCCGCGCGATCCACGAGAGCCAAATAAGTATCCGCGTTTCTGGTGAGCTTCACGTGTGCATCCGGCAAGACATTTAGAAGACGCTTTTGGATTCTGAAACATAGGTCTAGTGTAAAGTCCTTTTCCTTCATTGAGCCGTCTGGAGATACAGCCCCTGGATCTCTACCCCCATGGCCGGGATCGAGAACGATAACGAACGGACGGCATTTCTTTTCAGGAACTTGCGTTTTCTCCCTACGGTGTTCAGGAACTGCCAGCTGATCACTCACGGCCCCATATTTGCGAGCCTGATCCTCCTGAGGTCCTTGCGAAGCAGTATCGTAATAAGGATTACCAACCCGAGTTGCCTGAAACACTACTCCTGACCGTCTTGATTGTTGGTCCGCATCTAATGGGTCTTTTGCGTCCTTTTGGGCGACAGAGTCACCAATTAAAGCCGTTGTCCCCTGAACCCTACCGGACGGCTGGGGCATGATATTTGTTTCAACATTGCCAGCTTTTTGAGGCCTCGATACCGAGTGACTTAAAGAAGCTTTTTGCAACAAGCGCAACTTCGTCTCATGGGCTCTCTTGAGCTCTTTCAACCCATCGATGAAATAAGAACTCTTTTCATATTGTCGCACAAGAATGTTTAAAAGACGCAGGGCCTTGTCTAAGTCCTCTTTCTTCTGGCTCTTCTCGTATAAGACAATAGCGCCTCGACCAGCAAACAACAGAGCCCGGGGTGCCTGATCTCGGTGCTGTCTCTCATGAATTTTCAACAATCCCGCTATTACTTTGAGCCAATCTTCCCTGGTAGCATTGGGATCTTGCAACAACCTCGAATACTGGCTAAACAAAGCGTCGGGCTTTAAACGGGCATTACCGCCGCTCCCGCAATAGCCATAGTCCTTACACCCCAGTAACGCAAACACGGCGTAACCAACAAAAAACACCTGCAATAATTTGTTAGCCATGGTAGCATCGATCTTAAGTATTAGAAGATGATTCATGGTGCAACTGGAGCGGCTGAAATGATGTTCAAGTGTCTTATAAAGGTAAAAAAGACCAATTAAACTGACTTTGCAGAGGAGGTTACAGATGCGCGGCCTTGCTGCTTTTTGGCGTTTGGTCTCACGCAAACCACTTCACTCGGGATTTGAGCTATAGGTTTACATGATTGCGCTAGTTTCTCATGAATACTCACAGGGATGATGATACTAGTCTTGCGAAGTTTCCAGAGCACGACAACCTCCGTGAAAGCTTTTGTTGCATATATACCAAATATAATCAAATAATTCAATTTAATATCTAGAAACAACATAAAGTAAAATACTTTGACCTACTCGATTGACATTGATAGACTCTAAGACAAAAAATAAATTTGTTAGTCGAAGAGCAAACAGATGGCAGAAACGCAAGAGCGCAAGGGTGGATTTTTCTCGAAGATTTTTCGAAAGCCTAAACACGAGACACAAGAAACCAGTTCGGAATCAAAAGGCCTTCCCTCGGTTGATTCAGAGTCACTGACTACCAGCAGTGACGGTGCCAATTTTGTAGCCCAGGATGAAGCCCGAGGGTTACTTAGGCTGAGGCTTGGCCTAGACAAGACGCGGAAAGGATTCGTGAGAAATCTTGACGAGATCTTTTTGGGAGAAAAGCAGCTTGATGAAGACGTTGTAAACAGATTGGAAGAGGTGCTTGTGACCGCCGATATTGGCGTACAGACTGCATACAAACTGTTGGACGAAGTAAAAGAACGCGTGAGCCGCCGTGAGCTGGACAAACCAGATCGAGTAATGGCTCATCTCAAGGCTATGATCCGAGAGATGCTTTCGCAAGTAGAATCACCTCTGAGGGTGGGATACGGCTCGGAGCCTTTTGTAGTGATGGTAGTGGGTGTAAATGGCTCTGGAAAAACCACTACCATTGCTAAGATCGCTGCACGGCACAAGGCAGCGGGTAGGAATGTAATGATGGTGGCTGGTGATACCTTCCGAGCTGCGGCGGTTCAACAGATGGAAGTATGGGCAGAAAGAGTCGGCTGTACCTTAGTTAAAGGTAGAGAAAAAGCAGATCCATCGTCAGTTGCTTTTGAGGCCATTCAGCGAGCGGTCTCAGAAAGCTTTGACCTAGTGCTGATCGACACAGCCGGTCGATTACATACCAGAGTGCCTCTTATGGAGGAACTGAAAAAAGTTCATCGGACAATCGCAAAAAAATTACCTAATGCGCCACATGAAACCTTGTTAGTCATAGACGCGTCTATGGGGCAGAATGCTATAATTCAAGCAAGGTCCTTTCATGAAGCCATCCCCGTGACAGGAATTTGTTTGACGAAGTTAGATGGGACCGCCAAAGGCGGCGTAATCATTGGCATATCCAACGAGCTAAAAATCCCAATACGGTTTATAGGTATCGGGGAAAAGATGGATGATCTAAGGGATTTTGACGCAGGCAGTTTTGTAGATGCTCTGTTTTCCGACGACAAAACCACATGAAAGCGGAAGGTTAACAATGGAGTCTATTCAACTGAAAACACATGCTCGCCAGCAGTTTCTGGATATCACTGATTTGGTGGCGGAGGTGGTTCGTAGAAACAAGTTCAAAGAGGCTGTAGTCACTGTATTTGTCCCTCATACGACAGCGGGCATTACCATAAACGAATCCGCTGACCCCTCTGTAGCCTCTGATATACAGCAAAAGCTGGCCGAACTGATTCCTCAGGCGGGTAGATACAAGCATGTCGAGGGAAACTCAGACGCCCACATCAAAGCATCGCTAATGGGCAGTTCCGTGAGCCTGATAGTGGCTGACGGAGCCCTAGTCTTGGGAACTTGGCAGGGAATATTCTTCTGCGAATTCGACGGACCACGGACTAGAAAAGTTTTAATTCAGCTCATAGGCAGTTGAGGCTCAATTAAGATCCCCAAATCACGTCATAAAACATGGAAGGCCGCTCTGTGGGGTCAATTGTCCACATATTCACTGACGGTTCCTGTAAAGGAAACCCAGGACCAGGAGGATGGGCCGCCCTCCTGAAATATAACCATGTTCAAAAGGTCATCAGCGGTGGCCACCCACACACAACAAACAATCGCATGGAATTGACTGCAGCCATAAAAGCTTTATCTGCACTTACGCGGCCCTGCAAAGTGCGGATTGTTACCGACTCGCAATACTTGAAAAAGGGTGTGTCCGAATGGATGAAAAAATGGAAACTCAGAGGATGGATGACCGCTAAGAATACACCTGTTAAGAACGTTGATCTGTGGAAGGCGCTGGATGAATTTGTGTCCATGCATGAGGTTCAATGGGAATGGGTCAGGGGGCACGGCGAGCATAAAGAAAATCAACTGGTGGACAAAATGGCTAGACAAGCCGCGGAGAGAGTCGCACGCGGTCAATAATTTTGTCCAAGAACATCTGCGCCCACCTTAGTGCTTCATAGAAATTATAGCTATTCCCAAAAATAAAAGCGAACAAGTTGCCTGACTCTGCCTGTCATTCCTAAGGACTCTCATGTTAAGCTGGTACCAACAGGAGATGCAAATAGCCTTTTGCAAAGATTCGTGCATCCTTAGTCTGAATTTCTTGAGCTGATTTATTAAATTGTGTAGGGAAGTGGGTGGTGTGATGTTACTGTCTATTGTATAATAGTCATTGAAGTGCGAGTTGTGCGCTGGATTATAGAGTATTCGATCTTTTCAAGAGAAGAAAGAGCTTTGTGCAATCACCTAAGCGTCTCTGAGACCGCAGTTCTGCCTGAAACTGAGTTTGGAAGCAGATGTCTCCCCTGGATCCACAACTACACACGCAGCGATTATTCTTGCTCTTATCAATAGGCTTCTTCTCCGCTCTCAGCACTTTTGTTAAGTACGAGGATCGTGCCTACAGGGCAACCGAGATGTAATGTCATGACAACGCACTTAGCCTTAAAAAGGAAAAAGATCTTTTTATCTAGGTGCTCGAGGCTCTCGTAATTGGCTTGCCCCTTGGCTATGATGACATCAGCCTGGTAAAACCGTTTGAGAAAGGATTCTGAGCAAGTCCGGAGTACGGTACCGGGCATTTCACTGCCGTTGTCTATCACCTCCACAATCCGGCTCAAGCCTGACATATCAGCGTCTTCGATGGTGACATCGTTGACCACAGGGCCACCCTTAACCACGTAACAGACCTTTTCTCTTGGCAATTGTTCTATGAGAAGTCGGTCGAAAACGATTTCTCCCGCGTTGTCACCTAGGTAGAGTACGCTACTCGCTTTTCTGACTGCATCATGAAACCGTCGAAAGACACTTTTTGAAATAGTAGCGTGAAGGGCCTCATCAACAACCAAATTTAGGTCTATCTGCTCGGCATGAGCGTTAGCTACATAGTCTATGTTGTTACCGGCTATAGCGACCCTGACCGCTGTTTCTATGGGGTCGTCTGAAGACTCAACAATTTGTCTAAGCCTAGGGTATAATTCTAGTGCTCGCTTGTTACAAGTCCATTTCAATTCACGGTAAGGGTCAGCATTCCCTGTTACCCTGCGTACCAAATCGTGCATAGTACCAATAAGTGCTGGAGACGGCTCGTCAGTATCGGCCGCGCTCAAAATTCGAGCAGTCTCCTTGAGAATAACCCATTGTTGTAATGGGTCACTAGCACATTGACGTACAGCCTCAATGGCTTGACGCATAACGCATGGGAGGCACTCGACGTAAAGCTTCATAATGTCAACCTGTTGGCGTAGTCTAATCGAAGATTAACCTGCAGTCCTACCACATAGTATTAGAGTGACAAGCGAGGTTAGACTATATACAGACACCCCCACAAGCAAGCACTTTGTGTTAAATTTGTGACCAAACTCAGCCGCTGCAAACCGAAGCCGCCAGATTACCAATTTAAGCCAAAGTAAAAAGATTTGCCTCAAAGTGGCCAATGCAACCACCATACAAATAATGCTATACTTCAGTTGAAGCACGAATTAGGGACAAAGAGTATGTGCGGCCGATTCTTTCTCATAAGTCAAGGCAGAGAGCTGGCGTCCTATTTTCGTCTAGAAGAAGTTCCGTACATCGAGCCCCGTTACAACATAGCCCCCACGCAAAACATAGCAGTAGTACGTCAGAATATAGAGCATCATCACTTTCGCGTTATGTCGTATATGAGATGGGGCCTAATTCCATCGTGGACTAAGGATATGTCTAAGCTTCCCACCTTGATAAATGCTCGGATTGAAAGCGTGCAGGAAAAACCAGCCTTTAGGGCGGCTTTTAGGAGAAGGCACTGCGCGATACCCGCAAATGGTTTTTTCGAATGGTCGAAGAAGGGCGCCGCAAAGCAACCATACGTAGTGCAGCTCAAACAACGACGTTTATTAGCCTTTGCAGGATTATGGGAGTCATGGCAAAGCCCAGATGGAGAAATCATAGAATCATGCGCTATCCTCACGACCGCAGCAAACGAGATCGTGCGATCTATCCATGATCGTATGCCTGTCATACTTGGTCATGATGGCATCGATTTGTGGCTTGAAGCGTCCTCCAAAGACCAGGAGGTTATATGGCATGAATTTTTCCGGTCGCCAAATAGCAATGATATGGAACACTACGAAGTCTCAACAAGAGTCAATAATCCTAAGTTTGACGATCTTCTGTGCATCGAACCTATTAAAATCTCTCACAACGCGCAAGAATGATGTCTGCGCCAAAATCTGTTGTGCCGGTTCAAGGATTCTGGTATCAAGTAACAATTACCCCACTAGACGTCGTTTGGTTAACCGTGCAAGCGGTACGCTTTAGAATTGGCATCTAACCAGCACATTAGAATTTAAACCGGCTTAAAAAGTCGAATAATCTCTATATTAAAAACGAGGAGGCCGCCATAAATGAAAGACACAAGAATATTTTTTAATCCACTGAGGATGCTCAGTCCGAAACTCGATTCCGAGGCCATCGAGATAGAAGAGCTTTATCAAAGTCCTGTATCTGAATCCATGACATTAGAAGAAGGTTTACTGGTAATGCTCAGCAAGCTTATTGAGATGACCAAAATGTTGAGAGAAAGCTTTTCTAAAGCATCAGACGAAACGCTCAGCGCAGCAACAGAGTTGGGGAAAGAAGTCCATGCCATAGAAAAGATCCTTACCGAAGGTCTGGCGTGCACTCTTACCGAACCCCCAGAAATTTGTAGATTGGTGATAATGTTCCCTATTCATCTCGAACGAATGGGTGACTTTCTAGAAAGTATTGCCAATTGTTGCCAGATAAGATGCAGGGACGGTGTGCCGTTCACAGACAATGTGATAGCTGAACTGGATGGAATGTTCGGCGTATTAATTGACATAATGAAGAATTTTCGAGACGCACTAATACGTCCCAACAAGGTTATACTGGAACACGTAGTAACGGAAAGCACCGATTTAGACCAGAGATGTCAAGACATGCAGCTAGCTCACGTCGAGCGTTTGCTAACAGGGGCAACCGCTCCCCGTGGCTCTTCATTATACCTGGATATCATTGAATCTACACAATCTATTAATCGACACGTAAAAACCATGGCGAATGAGATGCTAACGCTTGTTAACCAACACGCGGCATCATAGTACTGCTATAATAGGCCAAGATCGTTAAGGATGCTCACGGGTGGACAAGACAAGATGGCTTGGCCTAGAGGAGACCCAGACAATGCTCCCTAAAAAAATAATGACGTGTACAGATTTCTCCGAAAACTCCATACCAGCGAGACAATATGCCATAGAATTGGCTAAGGCATTCGGAGCAGAATTGTATATACTCCACGTGGTAAACTCCCGTCTGTTAGGGTATCCAGGGTTTGCGGCCAGCGCTCTGGGCGAAACGACTATCATGATCGAAGAACAGATTCGCAAAGGCGTTGAAGAAGAACTCGAGACTATCGCTGAAGAATGTAAAAGCCAGTGGGAAAAAATTCGAGTCTTCTCTCGGACAGGATCTCCTGCTGAAGAAATTGTATCCTTTGCAAGAGAGAGAGGTGTTGACCTCATTGTCATGGGTACGCATGGCTGGACAGGCGCAAAGCATCTTCTATTGGGCAGCACGGCTGAGAACGTAGTGAGGACTGCTGATTGCCCTGTACTCACGGTAAGGGTTTCGCCTGAAAAAATAGTCAAATAAATACACATACCAGAAGCTAATTTTGGGAAAAGAAACGAAGGATGACGTAGGCAAAAAATGGTATGATAAAATCTCTGTAAGTTAATAGGCTACAAGTACTGAATCAATAGCTGGCGGCGGATTCTTTATTAATATAGCCAAGAATTTTGAGGTCTGCCTCCTTGGCTTCTAAGGAAAAAATCAGTCAACGCAGTGTCAGTTACCCAAATGCAATATTGATCAACGCCCAAATGAAGAGCTAATGCTGCTCAAAGAACATGCATTACCTAGATTTTTGATCAACAAGCAATCTAAAAGACGTACCACATTCTATAATACGGGCGGGACAATGATGTGCTATGTATGTTAATAAAATAATTATTTTAGGATGAGAGACTCATAGCCGCATTTAGGACATCGGTACTAGACTGCCCATGCAACAAAATGCTCGCAGTACGCCAGAAAATCGTGAAGCCATGATCATTGGGCTAGTGGTGAGCGTATGCCTCATGGTGGCCAAGTTCCTCGCCTACGGCCTCACCTCATCTTCGGCCATCCTTTCCGACGCGCTGGAATCGATCATCAACGTCGTAGCAGGCGTATTTGCTCTATTCAGCGTGTGGCTAGCAGACAAACCTCCTGACGAAACCCATCCCTATGGACACGGCAAAATAGAGTATTTCTCGGCAGGTTTCGAGGGCGCTCTGATCGTTATGGCCGCTGGGGGTATCTTTTACGAGGGTGTCTCACAGGTTATTAATCCTCAAGAGCTTCCTGCTTTGGATAAGGGATTAATGTTGGTCCTAGCCGCAGCCTTAGTAAATCTTTTGCTAGGCCTTATGCTCCTGAGAATCGGGCGAAGCAAGGGCTCGCTAGTCCTAATTGCAAATGGTAAACATGTACTAACTGATGTTTATACGTCTATAGGCGTAGTGGTCGGGTTGTTACTAGTCCAACTGACCGGGTGGTTCCGAGTTGACGGCATCGTGGCATGCCTCGTAGGCACTCAAATTGTCTATACCGGCACTTGGCTAGTCAGGGACGCTTTCAGCGGGTTGATGAATCGGTCTGATCCTCGTCTCTTACAGGAGATTTGTGCACTGCTAGAAGGGCATCGAAGACCAGTCTGGATAGACGTCCATAAGTTACGTGTGTGGCGGTCTGGACTCAGGGTTCATATCGACTTTCATCTCATTCTCCCACGAGATATTTCGCTCTACATGGCACACGAAGAGGTCAAAGAGCTGGAAAGGATTTTTGGGGAGCATTTTCTCGGCAAGGCTGATGTCCTCGTGCATCTTGATCCTTGTGAAGACCCCGAGTGTCCATTCTGTGCAAATCAATCCTGTGACTTACGAACTACGGAGATGTCTCGTCAGTCGAATTGGAAAAAGATGTGGACTGAGTGTGTCAAAGAGAGACTTCCAAATGACAGCCCAGATCAGAAAAGTGGTCACACATGATCACCCAGTGAAAGCATATACGACTAAGGAACTAAATCAGGCAGCAGCTCGGAAACATGAGGACCTGTCCATTCACATCAATTTCGAGATATTCTTGCTGCTCGGCATAAGTATGGCAAAGAGAGTAAGTTCATGCTAAATTAAATTTCACAGGCATATCCCCATAAGCAATTTTTGGCTGCCGCGAGACAATATAAAACTCAGGGGAACAAATATAGAGGAGGTCAATTGGATGCACTATCATTCCGTGGAAATCTACCCATGTTCTTTGGGGCTTTCCCGGGCTGAAAGAGAGCAGCTGCTAGGTTATAAAGGGTGCGTGGTGTGGCTTACAGGTCTCAGCGCGGCCGGTAAGACGACCATTGCCCAGGCCTTGGAGAAATCACTCGTCACCAAAGGCATCCCAGCGTTCGTACTCGATGGAGATTGCGTTAGAAAAGGGCTCTGCAAGGACTTAGGATTTTCGGCATCAGATCGACATGAGAACATTAGAAGAGTTGGTGAGGTAGCTGCTCTGATGGCGGAGGCGGGCGTTATAGCTATTGCAGCATTCATTTCACCGTTTCGGGAAGACAGAGAAACTGCACGAAGAGGAGCGGGCCCAAATAGGTTCATCGAGGTCTTTCTTGATACGCCTTTGTCTGTGTGTGAGAAACGAGACCCAAAAAACCTCTACAAAAGGGCCCGATCAGGAGAAATACCTAATTTTACCGGAATTAGCTCCCCTTACGAGGCTCCTGAAGCCCCGGAGATTATCCTGCGTACAGACAAACAGACAATCGAACAGTGTGTAAACGCACTCGAGGCTTATTTAGTTGAAAAGGGATTCTTGAGCCCAAGCTTAGTCGCCGCACAAGGTTAGGAATGAAAGTCTGGTTTTTACATTCAGAATGATTAGCCAAGGCACGACCTTTTAAAAACTTACCACCATTTTTATGGTTGGGAAGCAGTAGCAAAATGGCTAAAAACCTAACTAATTAAAATATGGGACACAAAGTTTCATTCGCTGCGACCTTCCATTTCACAATATCTGAGGAGGGAAGATGTTGATCAAAGACTGGATGACGAAAAATGTAGTCACAGTAAATGTAAACGATAGTCTTCAACATGCCATAGACACCATGATAGACAATCAGGTAAGCATTCTTCCTGTGTTAGAAGAAGGGAGGCTTGTGGGAATCCTCACAGATCGAGACGTAAAGAGGGCGTCACCGTCGAGTGCAACACTGCTTGATATACAACAGGCCTTATACCAGCTCTCACGTCTGGAGGTCGGCGCAGTTATGAGTCCGCATCCAATAACGGTGCCTCCAGATTTTACCCTAGAGGAAACTGCTGCGGTACTCCTGGAGAAAAGGATCTCAGGTGCACCGGTAGTGTCCAACGAAGGGCATCTGGTGGGTATAATTACCAAAAGTGATGTATTCAAGGCGCTCTTGTCCCTGAGCGGGTCAACTAATAAGGGATATATGATGGGGTTTATTATCGATGACCGTCCGGGCTCCATAAAGGAGGTAACTGATATTATTAGAGGCTACGGCGCACGCCTTGTAAGCATTCTTACCTCCTATGATAAGGCTCCCCAGGGCTGTCGATATTTATACGTGAGGCTTTTCAATGTGGCCAAAGACTCTCTGGAGGAAATGAAAATATTACTCCGTTCCAAGTTTAAAGTCCTTTATTTTATTGACCAGATTGAAAACAAAAGAGAACTCTACTCCGTTTGAAACGCGCTGCTCTTGGCGTTTGCAGGCTTTTACAAAATTAGGAGGGGGCATAGCAATGCAAGAGAAAATAGAATTATTGCAGGGTGACATCACAGGGATCGATGTGGATGCCATCGTAAATGCAGCAAACCGTTCCCTGCTAGGTGGTGGTGGAGTTGATGGAGCCATTCATCGGGCTGCCGGTCCGGAATTACTCGCTGAGTGTCGAACGCTTGGCGGTTGCGAAACTGGCGATGCAAAGATCACCAACGGTTATAAACTTAAAGCTAGACATGTCATACACACTGTCGGTCCAGTTTATCGCGGAGGCGCTTCGGGGGAGGCACAACTCCTCAAGAGATGCTACGTACGCTGTCTCGAAGTAGCGCATGAAAACAACGTGAGAACCATTGCGTTTCCGTCTATCAGTACAGGGGCCTATGGTTATCCTATCGAGGAGGCATCCAAAATAGCCATCCAAACTGTACTGGAGCAGCTCCATCGATTCCCTACGATCAAAAAGGTAATTTTCGTGCTTTTCTCGCAAAAAGATCTGGATACTTACAGGAAGACCCTAGCGTCATTCCGGTCCTGATAAGTTAAAACAAAACCACGGTCAGCACGCCAACCAGTACGGCTAGACCGAATGCCGCTATAGCACAGCCCGAGACCCTATTGATTAATGCTAGCACCTTAGGCGTTATTCTGTGACGGCTCAGCCCCACGACTGTACTCAAAAAGACCCACCAAATAGACGAACCACTAAAAACCCCCACTGCAAGGAGTCCTGGAAAAAGGTCTGTACCTGAATGCCACCAACGCCCAGCGTGGCAAAACCTGCTGCGAATGCAAGAATGGTGAGCGGATTAGTCAACGTAAGGAGGAACGCAGACACACAGTCGACAATGAGACCCTTCTCGTTTGAATCGCTCGGTCGCTTTGGAGGCTTCTTTAGTGCTACATGTAATCCTAGCAAGACCAAAACAAGACCTCCTATGAACCTCAATGACATCTGATGGCTTACTAAGAAGCTCGAGATGAAGGTCACTCCGAATCCCGCTACTGCCCCAAAAACGCCATCAGCTGTTGCTGCACCTAAGCCCGAGCAGATACCCGAAATGCGTCCTTTGCAAACAGACCGGCTAATACAGAGCAATCCTATTGGACCCACTGGTACAGCTAGGATAAAACCTACCAAAAGCCCCTTGAAGAAAAACGTCAGTGCCATGGATTGCCCAGCAGCCCTTATTCCACGTAAACTGCCTCGATCAGATCTAGAAAAAATCCTACACAGAAACCGTCTCTCGACAAGGCTATTTGTGGGCACCTAACATATTTCTTTATTTCTCTCTCTGACGCTTTTCCTGCTAGGTTTTGGTACGTGGCGACATGGCTTGATCACACGAAAACAATTGTAACATCAGCCCGGACGCATTCCATGCCATCTGCGTAAAGTGAGCAAGCCACGTTTCTACTAGTTCTTCCTTTTGCCTTGATCGTTGCTGTTAACTTAATCTCCGCATTTAATGGGACTGGTCGAAGAAATTCAACATGCATCGCACGTGTCCAACCGGTTTTAGCATCTTGACTGCTTTCCATGGATACGCCCTGATCTCTACATTCTATGGCAAACGCTGTCCAGGCACTGTGACAATCAATTAGAGTGCAGGCAATACCTCCATTGAGATATCCAGGATACGAGCAATGGTGCTCTTGGGCACGCCAAGTGCTAACGCCCTCGTCGCCAATGAGGAAACTCTTGATCTTTAAGCCCTTTTCATTGTCTGCGCCGCAGCCGTAGCAATGCCGTATGCCGGCTTCTCGATTAAGACGATCCTGCAAAGGAGTTTGTTCAATTTTCGGCACTTGATTTAGACCTCTCTTCGAAATAGCCTGGCGCTTCATGAGGAAATATCGCATGAATCAGAATTTCTTCGTCGCTCAGCCCAGGGAATTTTTGCTCTAGTTCAGGCCATAAAGGTGGAAGGAGTTCCGCTGGCCTTACCGTAACCGGGGGCTGCCCCTTTAAAACCCTCTCTTGTAGTTCCTTGTTCACCGGCGCTGGAGTCTCACCATAGAGACCTTTTAACAAGTTTGCCGTGTGGTTTGCTATTATTTTATACCTACCAAGAAGTACGTTAAATGTCGCTTGAGACACTACGATCTGCGAGGTAGGCGTCACCAAAGGTATCCATCCAAGATCTTCTCTAACTCTAGGAATCTCTTCAATGATCTCATCCAGCCGATCCAATGCATTCTGCAGCTTTAGTTGACTAGTGAGGTTTGACATCACCCCTCCTGGGATCTGCGTTACCAGCATGCGACAATCCACTCCTGCATAGGGCGCTTCAAATTCCTCGTACGATTTGAGTACCGCTTTTGCCTCCTCGGCAGCTTCTGTTAGCTTTTTTATATCGCAGCCGGTTTGATACCCCAGCCGATGTAGAGAGTAAACAAGCGCCTCCGTGCAAGGATGACCAGTCCCGCCAGAAAAGGGACTTAGCACTGAATCGATCATATCACAGCCCGCTTCGACAGCCTTTAAGGCGGACATCATGGCCATACCGCAGTTGTCATGGGTATGGAGATGAATTGGAACGCTCAAAGATTCTTTCAGACTCCGGACTAGATCGAATGTGGTCTTAGGGTCTATGAGGCCCGCCATATCTTTGATGGCAATTTGGTCCACCCCCATGTCCTCCAATTGCCTAGCCTTGGAGACAAATTTTTCTATAGTGTGAACCGGGCTAATTGTATAGCAAACGGCCCCTTCTGCAATTTTCCCTGCTTCTTTGACTGCCCGAATAACAGATTGATGGTTTCTTACGTCATCTAGGGCGTCGAAAATCCTGAACACGTCAATACCATTGCGTGATGCGGCAGCAACGAATTTTGCCACAACATCGTCAGGAAAATTGGTGTAGGCCACGAGGTTTTGGCCTCTAATAAGCATCATATTTTTCACATTGGGCATTGCCTCTTTTAATTTCCTAGCACGGAGCCAAGGGTCTTCTCGTAGGAACCTAACACAAACGTCAAAGGTTGCGCCGCCCCAAGTTTCTGCTCCATAAATTCCCGTTTCTCCAAGTTTACAGGCTATCTTGAGTAAATCGTCAAGCTTGATCCTTGTCGCCACCTTACTCTGAGAACCATCCCTGAGTGTGATGTCAAAAATCTTAATAAACTTGCCAGATTCTGATGTCATAACTTCCTCCACTGCAGTCATCCTCCTGATCACCGAAACTATGAACTGATTTTTCGATTGACAACGAAATTGCTCTACCCTGTGACGCTATTAGAAATCATGATTAACAAACTCAATAATACGATTGCGACATATCGTATGCACCCTGCGATGACGTCTACCTGGGGACCCGAGGGCTCGAAACACCACCCACCAGGTAGTAGAACCGTTTCTAAGCGCTACACCTTACTAAAATAAAATTCTTTTGGCCATCAAGTGCTAGGTCCCACATGGTGATTCACCTGAACACAGAAATCAAGCTGTTCAACCAGATGCATTGGCTGTATTTTTTCCAACCTCATAGGTTCTTTGTACCAATCTTCTTTCATCCTCAGCACTAAGAACCTCTCCGTTGAGCCTTGCATCTCGCAGCATAGAGAGAATTTCAGAGAAGACCGGACCAGGCTCAAACCCCATCTCCTTAAGATCATGTCCTGAGAGAAGCGGTTTGACATATCTGAGTGAGCTTATATATTCCGAGATCCACTTCCGCGTTAAGTCCCGGCTGGTCTTGGCCATCATGAATAACAGAGTTTCAAGAGAAAACCCTTTCAGTACTTGAACGGCCTCACTCGGACGCATAGTATGATTAGATGCGAAAAAAGCCATAGCCTTCCTCATCTCAACTCGTTCCAGAATCGCTTTCTGGCATACACTTCCAGGAAAAGCCAACCGGTTTAATACATTAACATAATCTTCTTGTGAGAGAGCGTCAGTCAGGGCAAGCATGTACACGCGCCAGGACTCAACCTTGTCTTTTATGAAGAGATACTTCCACCACGAAAGAACTGAGGCTATTGAGTCGAAGAGATTTCTAATACGATCGTCAAATACTAGGGCTGGATGTATGGCTGACAGTACTCCATATCCAGCCATGACTTGGAGGCAGGAAATAGGGGAACGCTCTTCAAGGATGTGGATCAATTCATTGGCAATCCTTTTCCCCTCCACATTCTCGAACACCCGCATTTTCAATGCGCCTCTCATCAGCGTGGCTGTATGTTTGGATATGGTGAAGCCAAAGCGACTGCTGAATCTGATTGCCCTCATGATTCGCGTTGGGTCTTCAACGAATGCCAGATTATGCAGAACTCTGATTACCTTTTCCTTGATGTCTCTAGCTCCACCGAAAAAATCCAGCACTTGTCCGAATCGCGGTGGATTCAAGCAAACCGCCAGCGTGTTAATCGTAAAATCGCGGCGGTAAAGGTCTCGTTTGATCGAACTCGTTTCCACTGTCGGCAAAGCCCCTGGTCGCTCGTAATATTCAAGACGAGCAGTGGCGATATCTATCTTAAAACCATCTGGGAAGAGCATCACTGCTGTTCCAAATTTCTCATGGCTTCGAACTCTGCAGCCTGGGAACTCCTCGGCTAACCTCCGAGAAAATGGAATCCCTTCCCCTTCTACAACCAAATCTACATCCAGGTTGGTGTCGCGCAGCAACAGATCACGAACTGCTCCACCGACGAGATATATCGACTCGCCACGTTGCTCCGCAATTTCTCCTGCTTTTTTGAGAATAGCTAACACTTTTTGTGGCACCTTTTCGTCCAACAATTTTCGGACGCTCTTGGTTCTCGGTCTCCCGGATATGAATTCTTCAGGACTCGAAGAATCACTACTTTGGGGTAGCTTTAGGTGACCAAGCAAGTCGCTTCGAGAAATTACTCCTACAAGCCTGCCGTCGTCCACCACTGGGACAAGCCTTTGCCGTCCCTCCACGGTTAGCCTGACAACCTTTTCTATGGGGGTGTCGGAAGTTACCGAAGGTGCCCCTGGATTCATATAGTCTGTAACCGGATGATCGTCCAAACCATGGTGCATTGCTTTGTCCACAGAGGCCCGATGCAATATCCCCAATATACCGTGTGGTCCTGCCACCGGCAGTGAACTTATCTGGTAACGACTCAAAAAAACTGCTGCGTCCGCAATGGTCTGATGCGGTTCCAGCGCTATTACAGGTTTACTCATGATTTCGGCTGCAGTCCGCTTCGGCTGTACTCGTTCGTGCAATAAATTTATTAGCTTCTCACTAGCAGCATGGATAGACATATCTTTGATCGTAGCGCTTGCAGCCTGGGTATGGCCTCCACCTCCGAATTCTGCGGCAATGTCTCCGGCATTGACCTCATCTATGGTGCTGCGAGCAATAAGGTGCACCCTGTCTTCCATTCGGACAAGGGCAAAAAGCGCATCGATACTCTCCATATCTTTGAACTTGTGGACGAGCAGAGCGAGGTCGCCCACATAGTTCTCTGCTGTCGCCGTAGTAATCACGATCTCAATCCCACCGATGTTTAACGTAACTGCTTCATGGATGAGTTCATGAAGCAATTCTATCTGATCTTTATTCAGGTCTGGAGCCATCATATTAGATACGATATTTAAATTAGCCCCTTTTGATAGGAGCCAAGCCGCGGCTTCCATGTCAGCACTGGTTGTGGAGGGAAAGGTGAATGAGCCCGTGTCTTCATAGAGGCCTAGTGCAAGCACGGTGGCTTCCTCGGCATTCAGTTCAATACCACGTCTCCTTATCTCTCGAATTAGTAGGGTCACAGTGGCCCCAGTTTCTTCAACAATCTCGAAATCGCCCTGCACGTCGTCCTCAGATGCTGGATGGTGATCATAAACGTGGATCTCAACCTTTTCTGACTCTACTATGGCAGCAAACCTACCTATACGACTCTTCTGCCGCGTATCAACCAAGATAAGTCGATCGATCTGATCTAAATCAATGTCTTTAGCTCGCTCGATGGAAAGTATGTACAGAGCGGACTCAATAAAAAAGTCTCGCACATTCTTGCCTTGCGATCCTGGGAAGCAAACTGACGCATCTGGATAAAGTTTCTTTGCCGCTACCATAGATGCAAACGCGTCAAAATCTGCGTTGAGGTGCGTTGTAATTACTTCCATACCAAATCCAAAGGGAGTTATCGCTTTCTTATCAAGAGAGTCAATTGAATCTGATATATCGCGTGTTGATACCCCGGGCAACTCACCCCGACCATTGCCTACAAATATTCTATCTTATCCCTTGAAAGTAAAATGACCGTTGATGCGTTTTCGATCATGCCTGATAAGCCTCTATGTCTGGTCCCCACACTGTTCCAGAGGCGGCTAGTATTGCCACTTCCCGCTCGTCATAACCGAGCTCCATCAATATTTCCCTCGTGTGTTCACCAAATCTGTATTCAGGGTTCCTTATACTGCCTGGGGTCGCTGTAAGTTTAACCGCTATACCCGGTTGCGGCACACCGCTTGAACTCACGTAAAGCATCTCGCGTGCGGCTACGTGACTTTGTTCAATTAATTCATATCCGGACAGCAAAGGAGCAACGCAATCATCTGCATCGTTAAAAATCACCATCCATTCTTCGAGATTCCGTTGCCGAAAAGTATGCTCCAAGTATTGAACAATTTCTTCCGCAACCTCTTTGTCTTCCTGTTTCTCGGCATAGAAAGGACATCCTAGTTTCGTACAAAACTGCAGCCATAGGTGTTTTTCTAGCGCCCCTACTGTGATGTAGCGATTATCTTTGGTCCTGTAGGATCGGTAGAATGGGCGATTTCTAGAAACTTCGCTGAAATCGCGGTAGTCTGAGGCTTTATCAGGTTGGTACGCGTTTGCCATCGGCAGGGCTAGTAGCGAAATCAAAGCGTCACTCATCGAAATGTCTATGTATTGGCCAACGCCTGTAGCGTGTCTTGCTTGCAAGGCTATTAATATTCCTAATGCCGCGGAAAGGCCGCCTATAAGGCCGGCAAAAGGAATGCCCGGCTCGATGGGCACGTGATTAGCATCTCTCAAAAGGTCCAGCACACCAGAAAAGGCCATACAATTGAGGTCGTGCACTGCCTTTTTTGCCAAAGGACCATATTGTCCGTAACCGGATAAGGAGCAGTAGATGATTCGTGGGTTTAACCGTGTGATGCTCTCGTAATCCACCCTAAGGTTTCTCACCACTCCAGGCCTAAATGCCTCTAGAATCACATCTGCCTTGCTTGCCAATTTCATGAATATCTCGCGACCAGCGTCTTGTTTAAGGTCCACTGCAACATGCCGTTTATTTCTCTGAACCATTGGAACAGAGGCTATTACGGAACTATTGCGAAACTGCGGGGCCTCAATTACCGTCACTGTCGCACCGTGATCTGCCAAGATAGTGCTGCAGAAAGGCCCGGGCAATAGCCGACTTAAATCAAGTACTCTTATGCCTTCAAGAGCCCCCCTAGCCTTATTTTGCTTAGCCGAAATTAAATGCTCATTTATTTTTTGGATACACAACGGTGAGTCTCCTAACAGAATCTGTCTTTTTTGCGTTATTGCATTACAACATATCCGACAAGCTTAAACCTGCCAAGAGCGAAGATTAAAATTCTCAGGGACTGGACAAAGCATTTCCCAATAAGTATATGATCGTGCATCACCATGGCAACTTGTAAGATGACAATAACAATAACAATAGAGGGACACTAAAGTGCGTGCTCATGCACCTGCGAAGGTGGTAAAAGTGTTCCCGCGACAGTGCAAGGGTATTAAAGAAGCCCCGGCATGGAGTGTAGTGATTATTACCGTGATTTTAGTTTTGGAGGTCCCATTTCTTATCGCAGTAGGCACGCCCACTTGGGCTGAAATCCCATGCGCCGACACCCACCTAACGTCATCAGGAGATGAGCCTAAACAACGCCAAGACACGGCAGGTCCTGGTGACAATTCGTCTCCAAAACAGAAGGATAGAGCAGAAAACAAAAGCTTAAACTCAAAAGGCAAGGACAAGAAACACGTTACACCATCAAAAATCCCGTCAGTGATTGGGACAAACAGGACTGTTGACGAGTCGAATTATCGTAAGGCCACAAGAATTGAGCGGGATGCGGCGCGAAACATGAGAAGCATAGATAACGCAATAAGGCAAATGAACACCGATATTAATAGAATGCGTACACTTGAGCGAAGATTTTAGACATTGAGGTCAAATGGATGGCAAAGACCCTGGTGGTAGTTGAATCGCCGGCCAAGGCGAAAACCATAAAGAAGTATCTTGGTAAAGACTATGATGTAAAAGCATCCGTTGGACACATCAAAGATCTGCCTGACGGAGCTGGCAAGACCAAAAACACGACTCGTAGAAACGATACACAGGAATTTTATCCAGTGGTGGGCGTCGATGTGAACGATAACTTCAAGCCTCATTACGAAATCATCCCTGGTAAGGAAAAAATAATCAAAGAGTTGCGTGAGGCTGCAGCGACAGCGGACAGACTCCTCCTCGCCACAGACCCTGACAGGGAAGGGGAGGCTATAGCGTGGCACTTAAAAGAAGAACTTGGTAAGCCAGATGAGCAAACTTATCGTGTCCTCTTCAACGAATTGACGGAGAGGCGAATAAAAGAGGCCATTGCCTCTCCAACGAGGCTGAATGCTGACAAGTACAACGCCCAACAAGCAAGACGTATACTGGATAGGATTGTAGGATACCAGCTCAGCCCATTGCTGTGGGAAAAAGTACAATCAGGTTTGAGCGCAGGTAGGGTACAGTCCGTGGCACTCCGAATCATTGTTGATCGCCAGGAGGCAATCGACAAATTTGTTCCACAAGAATACTGGTCTGTCACAGCTTTACTTGAGGGGCAGAAACCGCCAGCTTTCGAGGCAAAGCTTTTTGAGATTGATGGTGAGAAAGCGGAGATAAGAGATGTGACAGCTGCTCAGGCTGCCTGCTTGCGCGCGCAGTCTGAAACGTTCACAGTAGAGGATATCCAAAGGAAAGAGAGAACTAAAAAACCTCAGCCCCCATTCATAACGTCAACTCTTCAACAAGAAGCATCCAGGAGGCTCCGATTGCCCGGTACGCGGACCATGAGGATTGCTCAACAGCTTTACGAAGGCGTAGAGCTAGGGAGCGAAGGCTCAGTCGGTTTAATCACCTACATGAGGACAGACTCGACAAGGATAGCACCAGAAGCAATCGATGCCGTACGTCAATACATAAAGTCCAGTTACGGACCAGAGTATTTGCCTGCCAAACCCCAGACATACAAGGTCGGAAAATCAGCGCAGGAGGCCCACGAAGCCATTAGACCGACGTCAATGGAGCGTCCACCAGAGAAGGTAGCCCCCTATCTTGATAAGGCACAACTAGCCTTATATACCCTTATTTGGAACCGTTTTGTAGCATCTCAGGCAACCTCAGCCATATATGACATGACTACTCTCATCATTGCGGCTGGCAAATTGCGATTCAAAGCCATTGGCACAGTAATGCGGTTCGACGGGTTTACCAGAATCTATTCTGTTGAGACCGACGAGGACACGGATAAGCAGAAGACGGCGGAGACCGAATCGACAAAGTCTTTGCCTGTCCTTGAAGTAGGAGAACGCCTTACCGTACACAATATAACTCCCCGGCAACATTTTACCCAGCCCCCTCCTATGTTCAACGAAGCTTCTCTCATAAAAGAGCTAGAGGAGCTTGGGATAGGGCGCCCATCGACCTATGCTGAAATTATCTCTACTATTCAAAAGCGTAAGTACGTGGAAGTTGCAGACAAGAAATTTCGACCCACTTTGCTAGGTCGCATCATAGCCGGGCTATTAGTCGATAACTTCCCTCGGCTCCTTGACACCCAATTCACTGCTCAAATGGAATCATCATTGGACCGCATAGAAGATGGGACCGTTACCTGGACTGATACTCTGAGAGATTTTTACGAGTCATTCAAAGAGGATATGAAACTAGCCAAGCAGGGTATGCAAAACATCAAAAAGACAGGGTTGCAAATTAATGAGTCGTGCCCTGAGTGCGGGCAGCCTCTATTAATAAGATCAGGGCGTTTCGGACTGTTTCTCGGTTGTTCTGCTTATCCAGAATGCGATTATACTTCCAACATCAAGGAAAAAAATTACGAACACACCGAGCCTGTCCATTCTGACAAAGTGTGCGACTGTGGTGCCCCTATGCTAGTAAAAAGGAGCAGCAAGGGAGCGTTCCTGGCTTGTTCAAGGTATCCCGAATGCAAAATAACTAAACCATTAGGAGTTGGGGTCACTTGCCCCAAGTGCGGCAAAGGCGAACTGCTTCGACGCCGTTCCAAAAAAGGTCGTTTTTTCTATGGCTGCAGTCGATACCCTGATTGTGATTACATACAATGGAAACAGCCGAGCAAAACAGCTAACGAAAAAAAGCTGGAGTCTCAACTAGGTTGAACTAGTCGAATGGATCCTTGCCCAAGGAGCTAGTATGGCTGAGCACATCTGTCCGTGGTGGATGGGATACGTGCTGGCGTGCCCGGTTCGTAGATTTCTCGAAAAACCCGAAGAACTGGTTGGCACTTTTCTAAGCAAAGGTATGAACGTTTTAGACTACGGCTGCGGCATGGGATTCTTCAGTCTCCCAATGGCGAGGATAATAGGCGATTGTGGCAGAGTGTTTGCCGTAGATATCCAGGAGAAGATGCTGAGAACCCTCATGCGAAGGGCTAAAAGGGCTCATTTATCCAATATAGACCCTGTGACACCGGAAGATTTGAGGTTAATTTCTGACCGAGTGATTGATTTTGTGGCCGCTATCCACGTCGTCCACGAACTCCCTGATCCTAAAGCCTTTTTTGCCGAGATGAAGCGTATTATGAAGCCAAATTCCAAAATGCTCGTAATCGAACCCAAGTTCCACGTCAGTGAGAAAGACTTCCTCAAATCCATAGAGTTCGGACTGAGGGAGGGATTCACGCCTACCAGCGATAATGTTCCTGCAGCTCGAGCTCTGGTCCTGAAATCTTAGAAAATCCAGGGTTGCTAGTAAAGTGACCGCCAAAAGCCACATCTGATTGAAGGGACAGCGTTTTTATTTGGCTTTTTGAACCTAATCGGAACTGCTTTCATTCAGACCCTTATAGCCTTTCTTGAAATGCAATACGAATTCCGAACATGTTTCGGTCTGTCATTCCCACGGACATAAGGATCCACCAAGGTGGCTCCCCTATGAGGTTAGGAATGACATCATCGGCTTTCGTTATTGCGAGCAGGCGTAAGCCCAAATGGCACTATCAGTTATAGAATAACAAAAAGTGATTTCCCTTTGACGGCAGCACGCTCTCCCATGCAGTTTCGTTCAGACTGACGTTCACGGAGAAATTTGGTAACTTCGAAAATCAGAGCAGCATAGCAAGCATTGATTTCAAAAATCTTTTCAGCTTGTTCCTTTAAAAATTATCGTTAATAAAGTCAAAGAGCCTAAGCTTACACATTATCTAGGCCTCGCCGGAGGCGCTGGAGGGATCTCACGCCAATTAATTGACTGAAAGGGATTTGGCTGTGATGAAGCTCCGGCGGGAGTCGCTACAGCCGAATCGCTGTTACGTTTTAGTTTGCTCAAGATGAACGATTCGACCTTATCAACAGGGTAACTGAGCATTTTGCCAAGAATCCAGAACACGTACATCTGATCCCTTGGTGATGGCGTTGGAACTGCCGCAGAGTTCATCTGTTCTGTGGTATTGCTGGGCGTGTAAGCGGCTTCTGTGTAACTGGGTTTCACAGGAATTAGCCCTGATTCGGCCAAACAATAGACTGGAAGCCCTACCAACAAGGTCCCTAGAATCATAATCCTAAGAAACTTTCCCATTACTACAACCACCTCAACCTCTTTTGGCTCCCCTCTATCATAGCTGAAAAAAAAATCCAGTCTTTTTATTAAAAAGTTGATTTTTAGCAGCATACCATATTTAGAGACAAAAGCCCTTGGATTTAAGTCCATTGGTCTGGTTTTGTTTTCTTATTTCGATCACGCGACGGCGCCTTTTCATGAGATGGTTCATGTTTTTTGAACGGTCCTTTAACAACTGTTTCAGCCACAGTTAAACCTCCTAAACCAGGCCCCACTCGTACGGTATGTTCTTCCCCATCTCGAATGAACACTAAGATTGGATAAAGCTTTTCCCGTCTTGTGGCCACTGATAATTCTTTCAATGTGTCTGAGGTCAGATCTCTAACTCCATGGTATTCAATAATCACATCGCCCTTTATTAAACCTGTCTTTGATGCTTCTGACCGAGGAGCTATATCAACGACAGCAAGGCCTCGCAAGGAAAACTCCCTTTGGGACTGGGTGCCGGAAGAAGGTGTGCCGCTCTTCTGCAAAGCCCTTGCCTGTCGATCCTTTTCCCTAGCTATTGCTTCTGCTACGGTACGTTGGTCAGTGCCAGGCACCCAGTCCTTTGTAAGGAAATTTTCGCTAAGATGAAATGGATACTGCGGAGTTGACAAATCAACAATCACCCGAAAGCCGGTGTTGTTAAAAGCTAAATCAGGCCTAGACCAACCTCGGAAAGCACACCTCAAACTGGCAGCGTTCGTTGACCAATCACCACCTTTTGTTACCCGATTCTCACCATGACCGGGCCCTTCGGGATCTACCTCCGGAGTGTAACGGTAGTAGTCCTCCGAATAATGATCACGCACCCACTCGGTCACATTACCGGCCATGTCATATAAGCCAAACTTGTTAGCTTCATAGCTCCCAACCGGTGCCACATGCTTGTATCCATCGTTTGCGTCTCGATCGCGCCACTCAAAATCTGCATTTTTATCCGCATAGTTGGCTCTCATGCCATCTGGCATCGAGTCTCCCCACGGGAACTGACACATTGGTAGTTTGCCCCGAGCCGCATACTCCCACTGCGCCTCTGTAGGCAGTTTATATGGCAATCTTTCTTTTGCTGTAAGCCACTCAACAAAAGCCTGTGCATCGAACCAGGAAACCATAGTGACCGGCTCATTTGCCGACGGAGTCCATCCGGGATTTTTCCAAGAGCTTCCATCCTTTTGTTCGAATCGGTTTGTACGGGTATCAAAAATTTGTCCGCCACCGGTCTCCTCAGCGTCTGTTATGTAACCGGTGGCTTGAACGAACTTTTGAAATTGCTCAACAGTCACCTCAGTCTCTGATATAAAAAAAGGTCTAGAAATTCTGACCTTATGAAAAGGGTACTCATTTTCCAATGATAAGGGGAGATTCTGTGCCAGGGTGGTCATTGCCCAAGCTATGTCTGATTCGGAGCTGCCCATTACAAAAGCACCCGGAGGTATGCGGACCATTTTCATCCCGAGAGAGTTGGTGAAAGAGGCCTTCGACTCATCTTCGGCAACATCGATAACCGCTTCTAACAAATCTGCACTAAACTCCTCGCAATCCTTTATATGAGCTGCTTGATCCGATTCTCTGAACAGTCTCACTACGCTTCGGGCCTCGAGACGCCTCCCTTGTGTCACTAATTTCTTCACGTATTTCATCAATTCAGGCAGTGAGCCCCCATCTAATACTTGGGCCAGCATCAAAGGTTGGACAGGACTTGTAACAGGAATGTCCTCTGTTTTCGCCTGAGCCACCACCCTAAAGCCACACAAGTCGATACAAAGATGATGGTCAATCCCGAAACGAAAAGCGTTCCTAGCTATACCTGCCCCAAAGGCCCAGTTCCCACCGCGTACCGCTCTTTTTTTTCCAGTACGCGGCCCTTTGGGGTCTGTCAGCGTCTTTGACTCTGTATTGAGGTAGCTGCGAGGATCATAGTAATCAGAGCATAAGTGCCACAAATTACCTACTATATCGTAGAGGCCATATGCGTTTGGCGCGTAAGATCCCACCGGTGCCGGGCCTTCCGATCCGTCGTCAACGGTCCTGTCAGCCCAAGGAACTGGAGACCTTCGATCCGCCATATTGAGTCTTCGACCATCCGGATATTCATTGCCCCATGGATAACGCTTTTGTTCCATGCCACCCCTCGCTGCAAATTCCCATTGCGCCTCAGAGGGGAGCTCATATTTTCTGCCTTCCCGCTTGCTTAACCAGTTGCAAAAAGCCTCGGCATCCGCATGGCAAACCATTGTAACTGGATAGTCATCGCCGCTTGCCCATGGAGTGTCCCTCCATGACACACCAGAACGTTTCTCCCAGTGTTTTTTGTCGTCATCATAAACCCAAGCCCAGCCTTGCTTTTCAGCCACTGTTTGGTAACCTGTTTCGTTCACAAACTTCTTAAATTCGCCGACGGAAACGGCGTATTTCCCGATGAGGAATGGTTTGCTGATGACAACGGTGTGGGACGGCGTTTCAGGCCTTACCATGTCTTCCTCTACGTTCCAGTCGATCCTGACACGACGGAATTCCGCATCTGAACTGCCCATAGTGAATGTGCCCCCCGGCAATACTACCATCTTCATGCCAATTGAATTCACTACAGTACCTGTCCGCCCTGTGGAGGTGTCGGATGTTCTCGCCTTGACGTCTATGAATTTTTCAAGCCGCCTGAGATTCTCAGACTCTCGGGTAGATGAAAGTCGCATGGCTGCTCTTTGTGCCCTCTCCAACGAAAAAGATGCCAGTCCCCACTCGCCGTCCCGGATGCGTCTTGCTGTGAGATTTTTTTGTGCCTTAACCTCATTTATCAAATCTTTCCCATTTGGATCAGACTCTCGATATTCGGATGCGCTCTGCCGCTGCTGATCGTTTGGCGGTAGTGCCCTTTTCCTCGCTGGTGGAAGCCCTTTCCCGTGAATTCCGTCAAGGTAAGCCGAAAGCGCCTCAAACACCTTGGGACCGTGTATCGATGATTGATCTTGAGCAGGCCGGGGCGATTCACTAGAGACGTCAGACTGCGATGATTCAAGGGCAACAACAGAAACTTGTAACGATCCAAAAATCAACACTAAGATTAGAAAGCCGGCAAAGGCATTTCGTGATAAAAACACAGACGGAAAACGCTTATGGGCCATCTTTTACTCCCAATTCGAACACAAAGAGAAAGTGAAGAATACTTATTTAGTTACTACGGGGATGGATTTCTTAGCTTCGTTAACTAGTTGTTGATGCAAGGCAGTATTTCTCTGCTCCTCAAGTCTGTTACGAATCACACTGCGAACTTGCACGTAACTGGGAGGCTCCGGATCACGCCGATCATCAACTTTCAACACATGCCAACCAAACTGGGTCTTTACAGGACCGCCAATCTGACCCTTGGGAATCTTAAAAAGAACATACTCGAATGATTTCTCAAAAGACCCTTTTGGTAGCCAATCCCTGCCATCCATAAGTTCCAATTTGCCACCCTTTTCTGCTGCAGGGTCAATGGAAACTTTTTTTGCGAGTTCGGCAAAATCCTTTCCAGCTTTGAGCTCTTCCAGCACTTTGTTGGCCTGAGCTTCAGTCTTTACCAGAATGTGGCGGGCCTTGATCTCTTCCGGTGGCTTAAACTCACTGATGTGTTCTTTATAGTATTTTTGCAGCTCTTCTTCAGGAATGGGGGCAATAGAAGCCGCCTTTCTCCTAAAGTATTCCCTGGCTAAGTATTCTCGCTGGACATAATCTAGACGAGTCTTTACCGCAGGCTCCTTATCAATGCCTTGCCTTTTGGCAGCCTCTGAAAGCAAAACGAAATCGATGACTTCATCCAGGATCTTTTTTCTCCCATCCGGAGTAAGAAATGGGACCCTATTCTCTTCGGGTATAGTTGAGATAATGTTGTCCAACATTTCCCGAGTAATGTTTACATCTCCTACAGTAGCCAAAATGTCTCCACCTTGTTGAACCGGTTGAGCATGAACCACTGTAATGCTTAATAAAATTAGTGTTACGTATAAAACATTATAAAACCGCTTCATAGTTTATACCTCTCCTTAAAGGGAAGCGCTTTGGGATTTTCACAAAGGGTAAAGTCATAAAACCCTAAAAGCAAATGTCTGCGACGGCCGAAATATAGGCTAGCCAATTGGCAAAAGCAAGGCTCCTATTCGCCAAACTAGGAGGCAAGGCCTCATGCCAGTTAAATACTAAGAATGCTCCTCTCACAAAGGTTTGGCCATTGAGGCAATATTTAAATTCATCTTTCTGAATTGTCAGTTCCGTCAGGTATGCGAGGGGTCACCACTTGAAGACTGGGCTTCCCACCACTTCTGGAAGGCGGTTCGAATCTTATCCTAGCCTGGGCTATAAGGTCGCTAAGTCTTATAAATTCTGAAGGGAGTAGCTTCAGACTGACATGGGCCAAGTTCACGTGTACCACACCACCCGGACACACAGTCACGTTCCCGAAGTTTTCTGAAGTAGCCAATACTATCTGATCGTCCACTACCGAACTCCCTAAGCAATTTCCCCCATTGTATATTCGGGAACCCTGCAATGCAACTCATTTAAGAATAGCTAAAACACGATGAAAGCATAAGGGCTTACGTTCATCAAGCCTTGGGAATCCCCTCTACGAGAAAAAACTACCACCAGGAACATCCCAATGGTCGCAACATGAGGAAACAATGATTTCGTCATACTAGAGGCGCTACAGCATTCGGCAAGTCCGTGATGTCTGAAAGCACTCTGCGGGGACCGTGTAGGGCCAACTCTTCTGCAGAAAATATATGATTAGGAATTACAAAAGCATCTATCCCAGAGTTACGGGCTGCTTCTATGTCCACGGGGGCATCGCCCACATAAATGGTGTTCTCTCGTGGGATTCCGGTACGTTCAAGGAAGGCGTCGAACATCTCTGACGAAGGCTTGGCTTTGAATCCGTCCTCAGCGCCTATTATGTGCACCAGATGTCGATCCAGCCCGAAATGGTTTGCCAACATTCGGGCATACCTACCACGTTTGTTGGTAACAACACCTTTGATCACGCTGCCATCCAAATGGGCTAAGGCCTCCATCACGCCGGGAAGCAACTTTGTCTTCTGCAAGAAAATCGTATCATAATAATCTCTAAAGATTTTTACACCCCTTTCCGCTTCCTCCGGACCCAGAAATGTTTTCACAAAATCTTTCAGTGAAATGCCAGTCTTCCGGGCTACTTGCTGAACTGACATGGGCGGATAACCGAGGGTGGCAAACATGTGGTTAAAAGACTCAGTTATGGAATGTATTGAATCAAGAAGGGTTCCATCCAGATCAAATGTTATAGACTGTATCCTACGAGATAGTAAACGCGGGATTTCTTCAAAGGATTCTGCCCGTACAGCCGGCAAACCCTTCTTAGCACAATATACAAATAGGTCTTTCAACGCTACCACAAGATCCGCGGCCTCAGCTGCATGACGGTCTGACTCACCATCCCCCACCAAGACAATCTTTTGGTAGGTATCCCTGAAACCTTCTATGACACCACGTTTACACGTTCCACACCGGCCGCAATCTTGACCAGCATATGGACTTTCAATGGTAACCCGCTTGTCCGGCAAAAAAATCAGCCGATTGGCTAATATCTCCGGCAATTCCAAATTGTTGCGTCGAAACAATGTCTCAATAGTAGCGTCGAATCCGTCGGAAACAATCTTGACGTCTATACTCATCTCCTCTGCCCAGAGGAGAAATGAAGGAAAACACGGATCCAATGTCGCATGATGGGTCACGAACTCATCAAGGTCAGCCTGTGACATCCGCATGAGAGGGGCAACGGCCTCATATACCTCCCTCGATCCAATCTCACCTCTCATATAACGCTTTACGTGAAACCGCCAATCAGGAGAATCCAAATGCTCACGAATTAACCTGTTAACCGTGTCTTTGGTCGAAACGGTTCCATCAAAATCACATAAAATTAATATGTTCTTTGGTCTATACATCTCTTCGACGACTCACATCACTTTGAGAATTTCGTACTCGCGAACCCCGTTAGGTGTCTTCACCTCAACTATGTCAGAAACTTCCTTTCCTATTAATGCTTTTCCAAGCGGCGAACTTACGGAGAGAATACCTTGACTGATGTCCGCCTCGTCTTGCCCGAGCAACCGGAAGCGCTTGATCTCGTTGCTCTCCAAATCCTCCAGTTCCACCGTGGATCCAAATACGACGCGATCGCTGGTGGGACGCTGGCTTATGTCAATAACCTCACACGTCGATAATCTCTCCTGAAGGTCACGAATTCTCGCCTCTATGAGCGCCTGCTTCTCCTTTGCATACGTGTATTCGGCATTTTCCGAGAGATCTCCATGTCCCAATGCGATCTCGATTTCTTTGATAACCGATGGCCTCTCAACTCTTATCATTCGATCGATCTCTTCCGTTAACTTTCGATGACCTTCGACTGATATAGGCCTCTTCGGTTGGGTCATATGGCTTTCCTCCTATCCACTTCTATTTATGACAAAGTTAATAGTAACAATTGACCGAGCGGGCGGTCAATGCCGAAGGCTTTGTACTGATAAAAGTTGCTATATTAAAAAATACTAATAAATCACTTTAAGAAAATTATATAACATATTAATTGACAATGATAATTTATGATGATATGCGATCTATCACCACGCGGGATGGAGGGAGTAAACGATGATTATCCGGTCCCCCGAAAAAACAAATACCTGCGGAATTAGGTGAGAGAATTCGAAAGGAGATGCTCCCATGGCAAGAATGTGTCTCATAGCAGCCGCGCTCATTTTCATTGCGGTACCGTGGGCCGGTGCTGGCAATTTTGAGGTCCTTGGCTCATCGGGCTTGGTTCAAGCGCCTCAGCCCGTCTACAAAAAACCTGGCGCTGTCGTAAAAGCGGAGTTCCGGTCTAGTCTGACGACCCGATCTGATGCAGAGTTGGAACCTGACCGAGTAGTCCCTGAGAAGGTGGCGGCAAAGAACGACGCGGGTCAAATATTAAAACCGGCTATTACCTATCGGGATCGTCCCACCAGGCCAATGGCTCCTCCACCCAAGGCGAACGACGCTCCGCATGCAACGGTAGCCGCCGAGTCCCAAGACCTGAATTCTGATTTAGAGTCGGATTTAGAAAAAGACTTAGTGTTATCACCTCCACCTGCAAAGACTGAGCAGCCTATCGAGGCAGAAACTACAACGACGAAAGGTAAAACTACTTCGGAGAAACCTTCTGTAGCCGCTGTTAAAAAACAGGTAACGAAGCAAAAGAGTAATGGCAACGTGAAGCAGATGCCTCAGTCAGCGCAGGAAAAGTTTGCCATATCCAGCAAGCCAATCCATAAGGTTCGTCCAGTAACGAGTAACTCATGGTTTGGCGCTGCCGGGTCTTATGACCGCCAGGGGCCAACTCCGGTCACTATGAATAGTGATCCCAGGATGCTTGAGAACTACACTCCCCGGCCTGTTCCGAGACCATATCCGCCTACCGCTGTTAGAGGGGTACCCCCGATGGCTGGGCCGGATCGCATTGTCAGAGACGGCGTCACAATAAAACTGGCACCAGCCACTGCTGGCCCAATGGTTGCTCAACCGCCCCAGGAAGATGACGGCTTCGGATCAGACCTATTCTCCACTGCCGCTGAAATTATTGGACTTCCCTTCGCTTTTATAAGCTCATTCTTTTAATGCTTGGGAATACCTTTCAGCTGACCGTTGCAACGCGTCACACTAACCCGTTGCAACGGTCTTATTCATTTCCTCTTGGAAAATAGTGCCTCGAGCTTGGCTCTCGCTTCGTCAGCTTTCGCACGCGAATTTGTGGCGTTTGTCGTGGTGGTGGGCGAAAAATATTCGCAAAAATTCCGTCGGTCTTTCACGTTCACCATCTCCGAGAGAGGCTCGCGACAATTATTGGAGTGGGAGTACGAAAATTCCGCGCAATTAAGGCAGCAGTGCAAATCTGAACCGCAAGAGGGACAGGTATCGTTTCTAAAAATCTTTTCAGGAAAATCGGTAACCTCACCACAGTGGTGACATCTCACTTTTTTCATTGTCAGAACTCCCATTAGTGATCTAACAATCGTCAAACGGCGGCCAGATCATAGGGCTTTAATCTTCCTAAACAAGAAGGCTGAGAACCCAAAAAGCGTGAGGTCAACATCCAAGGTCGGTTATCCCCTGGAATTCTCTAGACGCTATCTACCCACAATAGGAGTCGCGTTTTTGCCCGCCTATTACCATTAATGACGAATGTTATACAGTGTCATCATAATACAAATTTTCTTTTGTGCAAAAGGAGTAGTGCCATGAAGAATGAAGCATTTATTTGTAGGCTTCCAGCCGGTATGGATCTCTTGGAGGCACTGAATGCTGAGTTCAAGAAAAGGAACATCCAAAAAGCTTTTTTTACGGTCATTGGTGCTGTCACTTCGGCTACCATCGCATTCTACGATCTGGCGAAACGGAAATATAAGGTCAAAGAATTCGTCGGGAATTATGAGATCCTTCAGTGTAGTGGGAATGTTTCGTTGAAAGATGCAGATACATTCGTGCACGCTCACATTGTTATTGCCGATTCAGACTTCAGATGCTTTGGGGGACATCTAATGTCCAAAACGCCTATATTAGCTGCTGAATTGAGTGCCGTTCCTTTGTCGGGAACTCTCCTATCGCGGGAATACGATGAGCAAACGGGTTTGTATCTGTGGCCCATGCAGTACTAAAAGTCACAGTGCATTGACTCGATTTACCTAGTGTCGTAATACTCACTAGTCTAAAAGCTGAAGGCGCTATCATCACCGTAGATATGGCCTTTAAACCCTGGCTTTTGGCATCAGGGGAAAATGTTTTGAACTCGAGCATGGTATGCTAAGGGATATTTTACTATTAATAGTAGTTTTTACATCGGCAGGGGGGGCGGTGGTACGCCCCGAAATAGGTACGTTTTTCCAGCCATTCGTGACGATATTCGTGATGGCTCTACTATTCTTGGGCTTTACGAGGATCGATTTCAAACAGCTCTTAGATATTTCGTCGAGCACCTTATATAGACTGACTATACTGGCCACCACAAAACTAATCATTCTGCCAGTCTCACTTTTCTGGTTGACTTCTCTGGTGAGTCGTGACTACGCAGTGCCGGTATTGCTGCTCTCGGGAATATCCACAGGCGTAGTCGCTCCTTTCATGGCTGTCCTGGTATTCGCTGATGCGGCAATGGTTGTCCGGATGGTCGTCGTAACCTCATTGTTGGTTCCCGTGTCTTTGCCATGTCTCGTAAAGTTGCTAGCGGGGACTGAAATAGCCATCCCTGTATGGTTGATGATCAAGACCCTTTGCATTGTAATTCTTATACCCATTTTTCTAGTGGCTTTTTTCAAACGGACACTGCCTCTGGTGATAGAATTCATTAACAAGATCCATTTTCCTTTCTCGCTATGCCTCTTTGCCGCAATCAACCTCGGTGTGTTCTCTAAATATTCAGATTTTTTTTTCGAACGGGTAGGCGATGTCTTCATCCTGCTTTTTTTGGCCTACGTGCTTGCCGCCATATATTGTGCTACAGGCTTTCTCATGTTCCCGCGCGCGCAGCGAAAAAAGCGGGTCGCTGCAGCTATCAGTCTGGCCCTCATGAATAATGTCTTAGTCATAGTATTTTCCTCGGAATTTTTTGGACCACTGTCACCGGCTCTTGCCGCGATGTATCTGTTCCCGTTCTTCTCTTTGGTTACGCCATTGAGACTTCTGGGACGCCCATCTGAGATGCATAAGGGGTGAAGAGGGAGGACTTCGTGAAGCTTTGCCGGCTGAATTGCATCTGCATCGTCTACATTATGACAAGTTTGGTCATAGCATCATGCAAGGATAATGCTAGCCCCACTATTCACAGGGAATCCAAATTCCTAATGGGAACACTTGTAACGGTTTCCGTGCCTGGGGACCCAGCCTCCTCAGCTGAAGCGTGCCAGTCCGTGCTGCGCGAGATATCCAGGTTGGAGGATCTTACTTCATTTCATAGGCCTTCTCCTCTAAATGATATCAACAACGCAGCAGGGGAGGCACCGGTTCGGGTAGACCCAGAGCTTGTTAAGATCATTACTCACAGCTTAACCCTGGCCAAGAACTCAAATGGGACCTTTGATCCAACCATTGGAGCCGTATCTCGCTTGTGGAATTTCAGTGGATCTGGCGAGCCTAGACTCCCTTCTCGCGAGGCCATTGAAAAGGCTCTTGACCTAGTGGGATGGCACCATGTGCAGATAAATGAGGCCCACAGTACAGTGTTTTTGCCTCGGAAAGGTATGGCCCTTGACTTAGGAGGTATCGTTAAAGGCTACGCTCTTAGCCGTGCTAGCAAAGTTTTAAAAGATAGGGGAGTCGAATCGGGGCTAGTGGACATTGGCGGCGACATACTCGCCCTCGGTTCAAAGGCCCAGGGCAGTAAATGGCGCATAGGAGTCAAAGATCCACGCCGAGGTTCCTCGGTTAGAGCTGTGATTGAATTATCAGATCAGTTTATTCTTACATCCGGGGATTATGAACGCTTCTTCGTCCATAATGGCACTCGCTATCATCACATCCTTGACCCGAAAACAGGTTACCCAGCCAAAGGCGTCCGATCTGTTACAATCGTTACCACGGATCCAATGATGACCACGTCAGCAGGGGTATTTGTAATGGGTATCTCTCGTGGACTTGCTTTCTTGGAAGAGATGCCTGATGTATATGGCTGGTTGATAGACGACCAAGACAAAATACATGAGACGCGAAACGCTAGAGGACTGTTCAAAGACGCGACTGCGAGGAACTAGAGATAGCATTTATAGCGTTTCTTAGAATCTCTGTGAAAAAAGATCGGTTGTCTAACGGAATGTGCCTGGCACGGTCAATTCATTTCTGTTGCTCTAAGGCTTAATTTGCCGCTTAGGCTTCTGCCTCCCAATTACAAACACTCACTGACCGCTTCCCTGAATTGACTGTTGAGCCATCTTCGTGGATTACCACTTTCGGGGAATGACCAACTAGAAAATGCTCGGAATCCGCATTAATTTCCGACAGCCGCTATAATATTCTAAAACGCCATAGCCATCTAAGTTAAGAGAAAGGTTTTTTGCACTTGCTACTATCTAAAGAAACCGCTATAATTAGTCAAACGCAACAAAGTCTGGATTGTCGCAAGTGTTAAAGACTCGAAACTTATTGATTGTCGGAATTATCGCCGTAACATCCTTGCTAGCAAGCGGCTGCATAAGTTGCTTACCTCAGTATGCTGCGCCGCCCGAACCACCACCCTCAGCTTGCTATCCAGCCGGTCATGATCCGTATGTTCCCATGGACCATAATCCTACGCCTATCAATCCTTGGGATCTAATCAGCTCGCTTGCCGCTCCATTCCTCTACGGCCCTCCACGTTGAAATTTCATTGGACAAGTGAATACCGGCTTAGAGGTGCTTTTGTCCCAGATTTGAAAAGAGGCACTGAGAGGGACGTTACGTCAATCTATGACCATGACCCGTCTTGACTGATGTAGTCTCTGATACAATTCCACGTATCTTTTCATAATCTTCTTGCGAATATTCAAGACAGCGTGAGCATACCCTATTGCAGCCCTGGGATGATCGCTATTGTACGCACTTAGAGTAGGGATTATATGCTTGTACAGGTCAAGATAATACTTGAAAACAAGGATGCCTATCTCTGCGTTAGTCCTCGGGTTCAGAAGCTCCCCATACTTCACTCCGAACTTCGATGCCCATGACGGCGCATGTATCTGAAACATGCCGCGGCAGTTTTGATAGTTAATAACATTTACTTTGAATCCACTCTCGATGTAGGCTATGGCCATATACAACCACATGTCGCCAGCGGTCACGCTGCCAAAATGTTTGTTTGCCGCCTCTGCTATGATCCGGGAGATATCCTCTGCCTCTTTTAATGTCAAACGCCCCTCAGTCAACTCGGATATTATTTGAGCGCAGATAGGGAGTGCATCGGGATTATAACGAGCGCTAGCGTTAGCTGAAAAGACGGCCGAAAGAAGACATAACACCAACGTCAGTATGACGCCCCTAATCATACACCCTCCCTTCAGATTAAAACCGCCTGGACTTGTAAGGTTTTGGTCTGCCCCGTCCACAGATGATCAGGGCTTTTTTATCACTTTCCTGGAACCTCAGGCTTTTTCGGAGCCGGTATTTTAACCCGCCCTGCGGGTTTCTTACCTAGTGTCATACTTTCGACGTAGTTCAATGGTTTTTCTATAGGCTTCATAACAACATTCGTACAACCCTTGACCAAATCCAGACATGGGTTAAAAAAACCGAATGCTCTCTTGAGTACGCCGCTAAAAATGTCCTCAGTACGATCGAGGACGGTCACGCTCCCTTTGTAAACTTTTCCGGGTAATCTTTTCAGGTATTCGCTTGTATCAGCGCCAGCCGAGGCAAAAGCCGGTACCATCAGGATGCAGATAACCACGATGGCTAAAATGAGCCCACTAATCTTTCTCATTACACGCAACCTCCAAAAATAAGTCGGCGTTATTATTGCAGATGAAAGGTGTCGTTGTCAATAACTAATTAATGTGAGGGGTTAGTAAATGCAAGTGTACTACATGTAGCCATGTACAAGTATGCCAGCTGCTAAAGAGGATTGAGCCATGTCCATGCTGTCTGGCTTGATGTATTTATAATTAACCAGATTATAAAGTCTCAGATGGTCTAAGAAAGTCAACAAGTTAGTTTTGCTAAATAGACAAGCTAGATAATTAGAAATAGCATCATTGTAATTGACAAAAAAGTCTAATTGAGATAGACTGAATAATTGTGCTTAGATAATCATGAGTATCACTAATAAATAGCAAACAATACGCCGCTCCATCACTATAACTATGAGGCGACGAACTTTTTAATATTTCAGGGAGGTTATTCATGTCCTTCAGCAAGCCAAACCGCAGCGCTGCAACGAAAACTAAGACTAGAGTAGAACCTGCACCCATTTCGGGTATTTGCGTTACGTGCCTCGACGGGTGCCCTGGACCTTGTGAAATAGGTCGATCAGCCATAAAAGGTCGCCAAACTATCTATCCACAACCATATGGTAAGATAACAGCAGGAGCGGACAAAGACTATCCCATCGACTTTTCACACTTCAATATCCAGGGTACCTGTGTCGGAGCAGTGGGGGTCCCTGCCGATCCAGATCAAGCGTTATTTCCAGTCGTGGACTGCACCACAAGATTGGGCGCTGACGGTTCACTTAAATTGGATTTTCCTGTCTTCACCGGAGCGGTTGGTTCCACCTATATCGGTCGGATTAACTGGGAAGAAATGGCCGTTGGAGCAGCAATTTCGGGTATCATGGTGATAGCCGGCGAGAATATATGCGGCATGGATAGAGACGCCGAATTCAAGAACGGTAGGATAGTCAAATCCCCCGAAATGGAGAGGCGAATCAACATTTACCGTCGCTGGTACCAAGGCACTGGCGGGCTCATTGTCCAGGCCAACGTAGAGGACACCAATTTGGGCGTCCCTGAATATGTTATTGAAAAACTAGGAGTTGAAATATTTGAATTGAAATGGGGCCAAGGGGCCAAAGACATTGGCGGCGAGGTGCAGCTCACAACCTTGCAAAGGGCCCTTCAATTGAAGGAAAGAGGCTATGTAGTACTACCTGATCCCACAATGCCGGCGGCGCAAAAGGCTTTTGAGAGCGGCGGTATAACGGAGTTTGAAAGGCATTCAAGGCTCGGCATGGTTACGGAAGAAGGCTTTCACAAACAAGTAGAGCATTTGAGAAAGCTAGGTGCAAAGTTCGTTACCCTCAAGACAGGAGCCTACAGACCGGCAGACCTAGCTCGAGCTATAAAATTTTCCTCTGACGCCCGTATAGATTTGTTAACCATTGATGGTGCGGGTGGAGGCACAGGGATGAGTCCTTGGCGGATGATGAATGAATGGGGCATCCCCACCGTGTACTTGGAGTGCTTGGCCCATCAGATGTATGAAAAATTAGCTAGCCGGGGCGCATATTTGCCTCCACTGGCCGTGGCAGGTGGCATTTCTCTTGAAGACCATATATTCAAGGCGCTTGCGTTAGGCGCACCGTACGTTAAAGCCATATGCCTTGGGAGAGCCCTCATGACAGCAGCCATGGTGGGTAAGACTAATGGAAGATTGACCATAGAAAAGATGGATCTCGAGGGCAAACCAGCCGAGGAAGGGCTCTTGAACCTTTTTGCAGTAGGAGCATTTCTGAAGGAAAGATTCGGAGACGATTTCATGCAGCTGCCTCCAGGCGCCATAGGTGTATATTCCTATGTGGATAGACTCAAACAAGGCCTGCAACAACTCATGGCTGGTGCAAGAAAGTTTAAGCTAGAATACATAGACAGGAACGATATCGTTAGTCTTACGAGGGAGGCTGCTGATATTTCAGGCATTCCTTATGTTATGGAATGTGATCAAAAGGAAATAGACGCCATATTGGGCTGATAACCAAAATTAGTGTGTTGTAAAGAATGCTTGATGTCGCAATGTTACCTTTATTACATTAGCTTAATTCCGAAGCGTTGCGATGTATTTATTATGTAAACTTAATACAAAAAACCACATTCTGGCGTAAAGATGCCATTCATGTATAAGTGTTATTTGAAACTCACGTGGCTCTTGCAACCATATTGCGAACGACGCCGGTGACCAAGCCGGCGTCGCGCACTGGACTAGGACCATTCAACAAACTTCTTAATAAAGATAAAGTTTCCTCACAAATAGTCTAATGTTTGGCAATAATGCCATCGGTACCTTGTGACAGCTCTACGCTATTGAAGGCGATTTCGAGCTGACTTGGTAACTGAGATATCACCATAGCACGTTCCGCAAGGTCTCTCACAACTTGATACCATATTATTTCAAGAAATTTTTGATAACTCTTGCTTTCGTGCTGAGGAACGATACATCTTACAACAAGTCCTAAATCAGGAAAGCTCAACTCCTGAAAGATGCGTGAGGCCTGGGGGTGCCTCCTGGAGGGATTTTCCCAATAGCACACAGTTTTTCCGTTTCTGATTACTTCCACACTGTCGTAGCCCAATTCTGTCACTCCCGTTGACAAAAGGGCCCACAAATCTTCTGTGGACTTGACAGTGCGTATTTTTGCTGCCATGAATGACCTATAGCTTGACACAAACTGAAAATGGGGGCGGTTTTCCAGCGTTTTTTTAAATTCCCCCACCCGGTACATTTTCAAGATTGCCGTAGTCACTGCAACCACTACCGCCACAATAACAAGCCATGACCATCGTGAGAACTCGGATTGGGGGGCTAAAAAAGCACCGATTGTCAACATTGACAGTATAGCACTGAACCCATAGAAAATTCCAATGACTTTCTTGGGATCTCTAAATTTTTCCAGTAATCGATGGTGCAAATGATCAGCGTCAGGGGATAATATTCTCCGGCCGCTGACCCATCTCCTCAGAACTGCTAGGAAAACGTCAAGGATCGCAGCCGTGAAAGGCACAAAGGGGAGCAGAACCATTAGAAGGGTCCCCGGCCTCTGACCTGGGTATGCCGCGGCGCTACTAGCTGAAAGGGTTCCCAAAAGCAGTCCAAGGAACAGACTTCCGCCATCTCCCAAATAAATAGTGGCTGGTGGAAAATTGAAAAACAGGAACGCAAGCAAGCTCCCCGCAACGCACCCCGCAATCAGGGAACTCAGGACGTCGCCTTTCCAGAAACAAATCGTACAAGAGGTAGCGGCCGCAAAAAAACATATTCCTGAAGCCAGACCATCCACTCCGTCTATGAGATTAATGGCATTCATTACAAGAAGTACTACTATTACGAAAAGCGGTACACCTAACCAGCCAAAGGACATCGTATTCCATAATGGAATGCTTGCCACTTCTATCCGATGCCCACCCAACAACAGGATGCCTATAGCAAACAACTGCCCTACAAGCTTTTTCTTCCAGTCTAATCTCAGCTTATCATCAATGGTGCCCAAAAATATGATCCAAGTACACGCTAGGAAAAGGGATAATATATGAAGTTCGGATGGACGCGAAAAATGGAACTCACCAATCGAGAATAGCACGAAGATTGTTGCTACTAACACCGCGAAAGGGGCGAATACGGCCAGACCCCCTAGCAAAGGTATCGGGGCCCTATGCTCTCTTCTTCCCCCAGGTATTGCGAGTACACGCCAGCGCATAGCGAGAGACCTCACCGCCGGGGTGACAACACCCGTGAAGACAAGTCCAAATACAAGCGCAATTGTTAACCACAGAAAGTCCGATGTCATGGCTGCCTTCACATACGTACCACTCTTTTGGCCTTTCAGAGACCACAAGGGAACTGCGCCCTAGACCATTTGTGGAAACGCACTTTTATCAACGACCAATGTCTCTTGCATTTGCGTGGAAATGCCTATTTCCTTGCAAAATGGTCAATACTAATTCACGGCTTTCTTCAGAACCGGCGAATACTTCCAGGTCACCACCCTCCTGGCGTCTAGAATCAGTTCCTCTCCGGTCTGCGGATTGCGGCCGCGTCGCGAGTGTTTGGATTTCACGGTCCATTTGCCAAACCCGGAAATCATCACGTCCTCACCCTCAACAAGCTTTGCCTTGATTATTTCTAATATCTTCTCAATGATTTCAGTTGCTTCTCCCTTCATAAATCCGCAGTCATCGGCAATCTTCTTGGCAATGTCCGCCTTCGTTAGCGTCATAATTCATCTCCCCATTACAATGTAGACTTTTCTACTTGCGAATATGTAATTGTTAGCAGCATCAGGTCAAAAAAGCAAGAAATTTATTTAGCCGTCTCAATGGGTTATCTGAGTAATGAGTTCGACTCCGTATATTGGCCCTGGCGAACGCGGGCAAAAAAGCCTTGATCAATAAGCAGGATTAAGATTTCAGACCAACTTTCTGCATACTATTTTCGCACAGAGCTACGGAAACCCACGCTTGTTTATGGATAAAGGACACGATATGAAAAACTCCGGCAGGATATGCATAGCCTCTAAAGAACGGGGCTATGGCCAGTTCGGCATGCAGGAAAACCAGACCACCTATACATGACAATAAACTAAGCTTGATATCCAGAGGCGATATCAAGTGAAAACCGCAACCAGCTGCTTTTACTACAGATTCCTTTGCTGACCACAATAACGCCATTAAGGAACTCTTGTTGTTTTCTATAATGGCTCCGGCCTCAAGCTCTGATTGCGAAAACACTCTGTGTACTGGAAAACGTTGGTCGAAGTCACAAATCAAAGCCGCATCAACTCCACAGAGCCACTCGTGTTCGCTTATGGCTCCCCACAAGTCTGACCCAGCGTAAGAGAATGAGATACAAGGATATATGTTTATACTCGAGATAAGTAGGGGTTTCCCCAATGTTGTCTTTGTCAGTTTTAGAACGCTATATCTACTCTCAGTGATCCCTCTCGCACCATCACGCTTTTTAACCACCTCGGCGACCAGGTGTGAGACAAACATTTCCTTAACCCTTTGGCGTTGCCCTTTTTTTTTGTCCACTAGGCAATCATGCCAAACAGCGCAATAGACTCGCTCGCCAAATAAATGGTAATACTCAGTCAAACAAGTTTCAGGGCCTGCATACCCGGCATTAGGCATCTTCTTTAAGCTCGATCGTCTGGGGTAGGGTGAACCACCGAAATGTTATGCTTTTCACGTGCATGATTGTTTCGCCATTTTCATCGACTGCCCGTGCTCCCCACTCGATCCCGTCTTTATTCTCTTCTAGCAGTCTCCCCTCTATGACAATGACCTCGCCGTCATGGCATGTACGGGTAGAAAAGAGGTCTTCTATGCGATAAGGAATAATAACGGCATTGGTTGAATCGCCTCTACCTACCAAGTAGAAGCTTGCAGACTGCATCAAAGCTTCTAGCAGGTAAGGGGAGTAGTGATAACTAGTTGGTCGATCAGAGAAATCCACAGAGTATCTATAAGTAGTAGTGGCCCTTATTGTCCCTGGTCCAAGTCCTTCAACAGAATCTATTACTCGGTAGCGGTCTTTCATACCTGATCGCAACTCGTACTGGGCAAGTATTGATTCACGAGATATTGGCTTGGTCAGATTTGCCTTTGCAAATTGGAGCTCATCCCCTTCATCCCTGACATAACAGGGGTTTGTTGGTTCCATTATAAATGTTCCCCTATAATGAGGATGGGGTCTGGGGATCTGCTCCGAATGTTTTTGGAGCGTCGTGAATAGTTGAACCTCGCATGAAACTTCGCCCAACGAACGGTCTATAGTGGAACATTCTATAATTACCTCTTGATCAGTATGCGGTGGACATTCAATAACATCGAAGAACCAAACGTCTTTGGCAGAGATCACTTTGAGCGTAGGATGCAGGATTCGGCAGGCTTCCAGCATGGCTTCTATTACCATGATACCTGACAAAATCGGATGTTTCAAAAAAGCAAAAGGCCTATGATCGTCTATCCATAGGTCTCTGTCTGTTGAAAAGGATCTGACCGCTCGCAAATAACCTTGCTTCAGGTCAAGTTTATCTACCTGATCGATCAACGGGAAATTGTATCTCGGAAATGCTAGGTATTGAACTGTCAACATTTCTTTGTTTTCATGGCCACGGACAAGCCTAATGGGTGCTGTCTTTAGTTCAGGTAGCGACCTCATGTAGAGTACCCAAACATCTTGATGGGGCGAATGTAAGAGCTCACGCCAAAAGATTTCGGTCAACTCATCCACGTGGATATATTCAGTTTGGGCGCGCCTCATAATAGCCCTGATTTCCGGATTATCTGCCATTCCAAGTCCTTCTATGGGCGGCAACATGAAAGACTTGAAAATGGTTTCGGGCCTTTCGTGTAGAAAATAGCTCATGAGCGAGGACATCATTCGGTTGGCCGCAGCATAATTACTTTGGCCGGGGTTACCCTGAATTGAGGCAGCGGAAGACAGACATGCAAAAAATTTGATCGGACGGTCCCCAAGCGCATTATAAAAATGCCAAGCGCCTAGGAATTTTGTGTCAATTACTTCTCTGAAATCAGTGAGGTTCATGGATTTAATAAGATTGTCTTTGAGTATCCCCGCGCCGTGCACTATTCCATCTATGTGTCCGTATTTTTGATATATTTCGGAGAAAACCGACCGGACAGCAGAGGGATCGGTAACATCGCACGAATAGTAAGAAGCTTCAATACCTCTTGATTGTAGATCCCTGAGAGTTTCAATAACCCTTTTGGCGGTACACAATGGGTCTTTTTCGCCTGTAGCTGAAGCCTCGGTCGAACTTTTACATGAGGACTGGTCAGAGTTAACAGTTGTTTCTACCAGTGATGGGTGATCCTCGGTTACGAAAGCCGATCGCTGATCGTCTATCTCAGTTCGTCCAAGCAGCACTATTTTGCAACCGAAAAGAAGCGCAAGACTCTTCGCCAAGATACTCGTGATCCCGTATCCGCCACCTGAAAACACTATCACGTCAGAGGGTGTAAGGCTGAGTCTTGCACCATCCAATACTACTAGGGGAGCTAGTTGGCCCTCCGTCGTAAACAACCCGTCCGCAGTGCACAACAAGTCAACCGGTTTGACTTCCCTGTTCAAGGCCCATCGAATAGCTTTTGTCAGGTTCACTCCTTCCTGAACCGTTATACTACGGAATAGCACATAGCCTAATTCTAATGAAGCAGACAGGAGCACACCCAAAAGACCTTGTTTAAGCATCAGCATGTGAGCAGAAGCGTCTTGCGTCCCTTTTTCAACAACCAATACGAACTTCTTTGACGGCGATTGAAGAAAAGCCTTCACTATCGCAAACAAACCTGACAATATGATAGATACTTCGTGGATGTCTCTAATCTTATCCTCAACTGATTCATCTAGAACCACGACCAACCCAGTAGGCTCCTGCATCATATTGTTTATTGCTGTCACGGCCCTAGCCATGTGATCCTCAATCCTGAGATCAACGGCGAATAGTTCTTGCTCCTCTTCTTCAGCAAGAAATTTCCCGGTCAAAATGGTGGCTCCGTAGTCTCTTCTAAAAACGTCACCTATGCTTCTTCTAAGCCCCGTCCCGCTTCTAGCAGATAATATCAGGATAGGATCAGTTGCAGTCATTTCAATGGGGTTCAGGTTGGTAGTTTCAGCGCTAGTCTCCCTAAAGACCACGCGTTTGATGCTCTGCCGACGCTGGTCAGCATTTTCGGTCTTGGCAAGGATTTTGTCTGAAGTAGAAGCGTACGTTCCCTCGCCGAGCTTATTGTCCTGCACGGCCATGACCGCTGAAATGCGGTTTGCAATATCCTTGATGGTCCTAACGTCAATAAAGTCTTCCAATTGGATCTTTATTCCGAAATGGCTTTCCACGGCATCCATTATGACTGGAAGGCGACTAGATCGTATGGACAGGTCTTCCCTCAAATCCATGTCCGGCTCTATTTCGTTCCTTTCATATCCAGTAGCTTCCATTATCAATGAGATAACTCGCTCCGTCACATCGGCTTGATCAAGGGGTGAAGTAGAGGCCACGGTTTGAAGCCCATCGCTCTCTGGGAAACGGTCATGCGTTGAAGAGTCTTTAGAAGTTAGTCTTTCTTTGGGCATGGCCAAAGCTGCATGATTCTTCACCTCACCAGCCAGATAGGTCTCCGACAGAAAAGATTCGAGCCTCTCCTCCGAGTAAGTCGGGTCTATGTGCTCTCGGATGGTCTGAAGAATCTCTGGCTTTAGGAAACGTCCGAAAGATTCAAGTACAAACCTATTTATGTGTTTTTGAACGATAGCTTGAAGTTGTCCACCATCAGGATAAAGGGGTATTGGTGGTGAAAAAACTTTAGGCTCTCCAACGCTACTCGATTGCGAAGGGGTTCCCATATGATTCAAACTCAATGGCGGTTTGGCAGTTTTCAAATAGCCTCTGGCGTACAGTCTAGCCAGAGCGGTCTTGAATACCAGAGGCTCTGCTGACGGCAGACATGTTTGAATGCATTCGGCTTGTTCAACAGTATCTTTGATGAGATTGGACAGTACTTCCCTGGGCCCGACTTCTAAAAAACATTTTATACCGAAATCCTCTGACAGTACCTTGATGTCTTGCATCCAGAGTACCGGTGACTCTAAATGGTCCATTAAAATGGCCTTAATTCTTGAGGGATCATTTGGAAAAGGCTCGCCCGTCGTGTTCGAGATCACAGGTATTTGGGGAGGATAAAAGGGAATCGGAGACACAAATTCTTCTAGTTCATCCCTGATGCACCGCATGATAGGACTATGAAAAGCCATGCTCACTCTTAGCAGTGTGCTGCGAAACCCACGTCCTTTCAACTCTGAACCGAGAGCTTGAACAGCATCCGTGCCGCCTCCCACCACTATTTGTTTGGGAGAATTAAGGTTAGTTACGAAAGTGTTAGGATAGCGCTTCATAATTTGGTCCAGCACTTCCCTAGGTGCGTCACACGCCAACATGATACCCGGATCCATACCTTGAGAACACGCTTTGTCCATACAAAGCGCTCTCTTGTTAACCAATCTAAAGCCATCTTCGAATGAATACACACCCGCAAGGCACAACGCAGTAAGTTCTCCCAGGCTGTGTCCTGCCAGGGCGGTGGGCTTGGCTCCAAATGATAAAAGACACTTAGCCAAAGCGTACTCAAGCGTAAATAGAGCAGGTTGCTGCCACCTAGTTTTCTGCAAGTCTTCTTCTCGATCGTGAAACAGAAGATGGAGAAGGTCAAAGTCAGCTATATCACTAGCATGATCCATCCACATACGAATTACAGGAAACGTCTCGTATAGTTCTCTACCCATTCCCGCGTAATGAGAACCTTGACCCGGAAACACGAATGCCAAATGTTCCGGTAGATCACAGCGGGGAGCCAGGTGTATACCTTGCTTCGCCAAAGAACGAATCCTTTTTGAAGCTACAGTAGGACCGTTCTTTAAGACATCGCTCTCATCAATAAGTCTCCGCGCCTCATCCTCATTATCTGCAAGAACGGCCACGCGGTAAGGCTCACCGGATAAAACCCCCTCAAAGAACATTAAGCCCTCAACTGAGTCCAATGCTTCATACTGACCGTTTGATACGGGGCTCATCGAGGGTCGGTTTGTGTCGAGATCGACGAGTACCATGTCTTCCCCATTAAGGGATTGTTCGAGCTGCACTACATAGTTGGAGCCCCCAAAACCAAACGCATTGACCTGCATTCGTCTTGGCCGTCTATCTTTTTTCTTCCATTCCTCCGGCTCTCGTAAAAGTACCATTCCTGATTTTTCTAATTCTAGTTCCTTGTCGGGTTCCAAGCAGTTAACCGTTGGCGGAAAAACGCCCGCATTCATGGCCATTACACCCCTGATGAGGCTGTTAATGCCTGAGGCGCCAAGGGTATGACCAATTTGAGACTTAAACGAACTAAGAACCACTCCTCCATTGTCACGCTTAAAAAATTTCCCCAGCGCCCTGACTTCTTCTATATCACCCTGCCTTGTACCAGTTGCATGGCATTCGATAAAATCGATATCCTCAGGTCCGTAATCCAGACCAGTGAATGAAGCTTTTATGGCTAGTTCCTGAGTTTGGCTGGATGATTCAACCATGCCTAGGTTATTGTTACTTGCTCCCACGGAAGTTATAAGAGCGTAAATTTTGGCCCCACGTTTCCGAGCTACGGACTCCTTTTCAATAACCAACATCCCTCCACCTTCTCCCAGCACCATTCCATCACGATGCCGGTCAAAGGGTCGGCTGGCCTCGGAGGGTTGTCTGTGGGCCCCGGAGATCCCGGCCAAAGCCCCAAGTGCGGAAAACTCCATGAAATGCATCGGGCTTAAGAACTCTTCTCCGCCACCTACTACGGCAGCGTCTATAATACCGTTACGAATAAATTGAATAGCAGTATAGAGAGCCACCAGCGATGTTGCGCAGGCAGCCGACACCGCGAAAGTCGGTCCCATGAAGCCATATTTGTTGCAAATGAATCCTCCAGCTGAACAGTTCAGACGCCCAAGCAGTGTTGTATCGTCAACTGCAAGCCTTCCCCGCTTGATCTCGTCTTCGAGTTCACGTAGCTTATGAGGCTCCAGATTCAGTACCCTGGTAACCGCTTTTACAATGGCATCAGTGGAGCCACGAACAATCATGTCCTGTAATGTGCCCGCCGCTTCTCCCGAGTTTTGAGATATAAGTACCGAGATGCGTTCCCTAGGAATGTCAGAGTCGAGTATCCCTGATTCCCTTATGGCCTGATCGGCCAAGAGCATTGTAAGCCTAGTAGCACCTGTCATTGTTCTAAAATCGTGAGGCGCTGCTCCAATATCTCTACGAGAAATATCGAGCTGCATAAAAGCCCCAATATCACAATAGGTCTTTTCAGGAATCCTCGGTCGAGGATCGAAATAGATGCTGTGGTCCCAGCGGGATCGCGGCACGCGTGTTATGCCGCTTCTCTTAGCAAGGCTCGCAGTTAAAACCTCTTCACAGCTCGAGCCTAAAGAATTTGCTACACTCATACCCGTGATAGCAATCCTTTCGGGCTTGTTAACAGACGCAGAGCCATGAGCAATTCTAACCCCACGAAAAGATTCCTGGAAGTCTTCCATATATTTTCCACCGTGCGAAAAACCAACCTCTCGGGAGACGTCTATGATGTCTGGTTTCTCTACCTGGGTTGGCCCTGACACAAGTTCCTCATGGAGAATATCCAGTGTTACGGTCTGTTTTAGAAACCCTGCGACGGTACCACTCATGAATTGCCCTTCCGACAAGCAGGCCTCCTCTGGCATCAGCTCTTTATGAGCTATATCGCAGCCCTTGGCTGCCACGAAAAGGCTCCCCGCTGTTAACGCTTCTAGTTTTCTGCGAAAGCCTTCTTCTCCCTCGCGACCAGCTAAGAAATCCCTTTCTAATTCCAATAAACTTTGAATTTTTGGGGTCGCAAGGGATCTTATACGCAAACCTATGGATTCTCCGGTAACGACTGTTTCCCCGGGCAAAGCCCCCAAAATCTTTTTCTGATAAAGTGGAGCCAAAGCCCCAGTAGAAACTATTTCTTTAGTAGCGAGGTATGCTGTCCCGATTTGGATCGCATCAGCCCCCAGTACTGATGCCAAGAAAGCGGTATCTCGATCATAAATACCACCTGCCAATATTACTGTTTTGTCCTTGAATAATGCTGGAGAGGTATAACGTAAAGCCAAAACAGTTTGAGCCAGAGTCAAAGTGCTATTTGCTCCAACGTGACCCCCAGCCTCGTTACCTTCGCACACCACGAACTTGACACCCAGATCGAACGCCAATTTCATCAAGTCGGTGCTGGGTGTGACATAAATTACATCAATCCCCTCGGCGAGAAATCGCAATGCATGGGAAGGATCTCCTGCCGCAATTACCACATAGTTGGGTCTCGTCTTCAAGATCCAGTCAAAGTGAAATTGCCTGTGAGGATTATCAGGAAGCGTCACAACGTTTATTGCGAAAGCAAAGCCTCTCATTGCGTCTCTTAATGCGCAAAACCTAGTTTGTATAGTCTCTGGATCTAGAACGCCGAGGGCTATAGTTGGCAATGCGCCCGCTTCTGCTACTTTTAATGCAAATTGGGGTTCATCCGTGATCCAAGACATGGCCCCCTGTATAATAGGGTACCGGGTCCCCAAAGTTTTAGCTGCGGCACAATCCTTCAGCCGGTCTCGCCAGCTCAGTGCTTTAACATAATGGTCACAAACTGATTTCAGAAACGCCTCCACTGCTGCTTCTGTGTCATCTCCAAATCGTCTCGCAAAAAGTGACGCAAAACTAGCCTCAACTCCAATGGGTACAACTTCATCTGAGCCAACGGTGCTCTCTATTGGCGGTACAATAAGCCTCTCAACTTCGGCCACGAATGCTCTTTGAGCCTCTGCGCGGTCTCCGTTCGTCAATAGCCGTTGGGATAGCGCTCTTAGATTCTTGACGACAACCGAATTTCCCTTGTTGTAAAGTCTCACAGGAACTCCCAAACTCGTACCCACAATCTCCGTATGCTCAGGACGCAGTTTGCGAATCCGCTCTCGCATGGACTGTGAAAAGCCGGATAGCTCAGTTAACCAATGGAGGCTTTCAAACACTATTCCTTTCACACCCATGATAAGCATACCGGCAGCGGCCTCTGGCGTTCCTATTCCTCCCCATAAAAACACATTCATTGACCGTTCCAATTGGGCTAGGCGACTTCGCACAGCGCAAATCAGGGAAAGAGCTGTCTCTGGCCCCACGAATCCTGCGGCTTCGTTTCCTTTGAGGGCAATGTCGGGCAGTTCTGGTACGTGGTCCAAGAGGTGTGAAATGATTTTCAGAGATGATAGTACAGGTATGCATGTGGCCTTACCATTAAATTTTCGCGAAGCCTCCACAACAGCGGAGAGAATATCAACTTCATGGTGTGGCCCGATTTCAATCCACAGATTACGAACGGTCGTGTCTTCCAACAGGAGAGGCAAATCTGGTGATGTTAAGTCTTCCACACACAGCTTCAGGTCAAACTGGCCCTGGGGAAGATCACACTTTATGAGTTTTTTTGCAATTTCTAAAAGATTCTTACGTGTAACGTCAAAAATTACTCCGGCAGCTGATCTCCTTGCTAAACTGGCTATCGCCGAAGAAACAGAACAATGCGGCCAAACAAAGCCGAAATAGTGTCTCATAACCAAACCCTGCATTCCTAAGCCCCCAGGGGATTTTAATATTCAATCATATCAAATAGCACATTTTTCCTTTTTCTGACAGAAGTTCCAAGCTTTAATAATAAACTTCATAATTTACTTTTTCACTCCAAAGCGTTAAGATCGCTTGGCGTGGGATGAACGCCGTCAAGATACGTCCTTCATCCTTTATTTTTTGTCTTACTGGTGGGTATGGCGAAGAAGCTATGAATGAAACCATGAACGTTCTCATTACTGGTGGAACAGGGTTCCTGGGAGAATATCTTATCGCTGAGCTACTCGATAGGGGACATTTTGTATCGGCTCTCTTCAGAAGTGATGCCAAGCGGATTGATACCATAAGATTTCTTGGAAGCCTCGGTCTTCCCCGCAGCGCAGAAAGCCTGAGATGGATAAAAGGAGACCTCCTCAAAATTGATCAGGAGTGGCCCAAACTTTCTTCAGAGTTTCCACATCTAAAAGACATCGACACTGTTATTCACAGTGCTGCCTCCACGCGTTTGCACATGGATGAATGTGGGGATCCCCTGAAGACGAACGTAGGAGGGGCAAAAGCGTTGCGAAGGCTGTATGAACTCCACCCCACTAGAGTACACCTGATCAGCACTGCCTATGTGTGTGGGCTGAAACAAGGAGAAATAGTCAAAGAAGTAATGCACCCTCGAGGCGATTTCCTAACCGTTTACGAGGAGAGCAAATGGGAATCCGAGCGAATATGGGAAGGCCGCGCGACGTTTCTAAGACCATCGATCATATTGGGTCATAGCGAAACAGCCCGCTGCACCTCCTTCGCTGGCTGGTACATACTTTTTCAGGCAGCTCACTTACTGGACCGACTCATGCAGGGTAACTCAGACGCGCAAAGATTTAATCTCGGAATCGACATCCCAGCTGACCCCATGGCCACAAGCAACGTGATAACAGTGGACTATGTTGCGAAAGCCGCCATACGAATCATCGAGGATCCTAAAAATCACAACAAGATTTTCCACCTAACACATCCGGAACCTCCTAATCATAAGTGGACACTCGATTTCATTTGTCGCAGATTTCGTATCGGCGGGTTCGGTTTTGCCGGCCCCGAGGCTCCATTCATGCAACCACGAAACCGCATCGAACGAATGGCCTGGAGACAAATGCAGACCATTCTATTACATTTTGCCAACAATCCGGTCTTCGATCGTACCAATACCAATAAAGCGGTACCCGAATTGATTGTACCCCCGATAACTGAGGACCTTGTCAATAAACTAATCGACTACGCCATAGAACGGGAATGGGGATTGATACAGATTTGAGGCTACTCGGTGTTGGTAGTAACTACGACTTTTCCTTGAATATCTTGCTATCAGGAACAAAAAGGTAAAGTATAGCCGCAAGCGTTAATGCGATTATCCCCACCAACCACATGGGCAAAAAACTAGAGGCTCCAATCAGATTGGACGGCTGAGATGGCATCACCATCGCGATGAACTGGATCATAGCTGCGGCGCCTAGCACCGTAAACAAGTTTAATGCCGTCATGGCAGCGGAAGTAAGTTCCGGCAAAACGAGTTCTTTTATATGAGCGTACATGATTTGACCAGGTCCTGCAAACACTCCCAACACGAAAAGCACCATGACTATTTCCCCTGAGGACAAAAACTTACCCCAGAGGGCCATTGCTATACTTGCCAAGCAAAAGCCTGAGAGAGTCGTAAGTACCACCCATTTTCTAGTTTTCACCACTCTATCGCTGAGGAATCCTGAAATTGGCAATGACACCATATAACCCAGTCCCATGACTAATAGTGCATTGGCAGACTCAATTTGACCCATCCCGAGGCCGAGTGTAAGGTAAGGCATCATCCAAAGCCCTTGGAGGGCTGCAAAAAATCCGTACCGCACGAAACTGCTAAAACTTATGGCCCAATAACTGTATGTGAGAAGAAGGCCTCCAACACCTTTCAAGCTGTTTGTGCAGCTAAGACGAAACAGACTGAAAGCCGTAGAAGGAGTGTCTCTGGAGGAAACGATGAACAAGAATCCCACTAAAGCTTGAGTTGCTGCAACGAGCAAGAAACTAGCGCGCCACCCAATCCATTGGCTGAGTAAAGCCAGGGGAGTTGCAGCAAGGAGATTTCCCAGAACGCCTACAGATACTACCGTGCCACTGAGGGATGCGAAACGATTGACGGGAAACCATGCCGCGAGCAGAGCGAGAACGATCATTAGGTTACCACTCATTCCAATCCCCATCAGGATTCTAGACGCTACTAATCCAAGATATTCGGCCGCCAGTGAGAACCAGATTGTTCCTATGAGTCCAATACAAACAAGTGCTACGGCGCTTAGCCTCGGGCCTATGGTCTGGAGCGCTACACCCAGAGGAATTTGACTAAAGGCAAATGAATAAAAAAAAGCGGCAGATACAGCCGCTAGCTGGGAGCTTGTAAGCCCCATCTCATCGCTCAGTGGAACGCTTATGACCGTCGTCGAGACTCTGGCGAACATTGAAAGCACGAAGTTGACGCTACCCAAAAAGAAAATTACCCACCGCCGGTAGCTGCCCGGCGCTGGGTCAGCATAAAAATCCAATGACCGAGAACCTCCTTGGACGTATGACACTGATCAGGGGATTTTATTTGCGCTTCAGTGCTGCTAACCGCTCAGCAATGCTTAAATTAGCGGTGGACTTTTCGCCTGAAACAGCCTTAAGCGCCTCTTCAATATGCTGATCTTGGCTTCCTTTTTCTGGCGTCAAGAGCTTGGCCTTCATCTCGGAAGCCGAAGCAGCTGCTCGAGCCTCTTCAGCCTTTTTGTTCATGGCCGCCAGTGCAACCCCAAGGCTGGAAGATTGTTTCTTGAGTCCTGCCAGCTGCTCTGATCGTGCCGCTCGCTCAGCCGCTCGCTTGCGCTCTATTTCTGCCATCTTCATCTCTCTTTGTGCGCGCTCCAGCTGAGCCCTGGCAGTTTTTACTTTTTGCGCAGTCAACTCCGCCAACTGCTTTATCTCTCGATAATAGACTTCAGCCTCGGCAGCTTCCGTCTTCTCACGTTCGACCTCCGGCTGCAATTCTTCCAATTTTTGCAAGAGTTTGTTTAAGCTTTGTTCCAACTCGGCAGCCTTGGCTTGATCCCCTGCTGCCTGTGCCTCTTCATACTGTTTTTGGAGCAACTCTGCTGCAGCGAGATGTCTATCATAATTCTTTACCGCAGCATCAGATTCAGCCTTCTCTTTTTCAAACGCTGCCTTGGCCTTGCCCGCTTCAATAGTGATTTTGTCCAACTCCCTTATCATTTCTTGGATTTCGGCCTCAGACGCGGTCTCGGGGTCCCAGGAAACAATAGCCTGAGTTAAAAGTTCACCCGTCTGATTCAATTTTTCCTTTCCGAAAGATCGTAAGAATCCAAAAAGTCCACCCATTTTGTTCAATCCTCCTCGCATGTTCGTAGGTTTCAGATAATCTTGAGCGCGGTTGGAGAAAGTTCAAGGCCTACCCATATCTGGACGGAAGCCCCTTCTCTCTCGTTGACTGCAGAAATGAGAAGATACTCGTCAACATCTTGGTTGACATGACGACCGTAGAGCATCGCATCATGTTTCAAAGTCTCACTCCGGTCTCCGTATGCATCGTAATAAATAGTCTCGATAAACTGGACGGGGGGGATATGAGTTACAGGATCACCTTGAGCGTCTTGCTGCACAATGACCTGTGCATCATTGTTTTCCCACACTCGCCAGTATAGTGTCCCGTCCTTAAGCTGGAAAACACTCAGACCTATGTATCCGTCCGTCTCAGAAAGCCAGAAATTCCAATCTTGAGGGTAAATCTCATCGTAGGCCATAAAAAGCTTGCATTCTTCTAAGGCATTGTCTCGGTCATTAGTGACAACCTGCAACATATAAGGAGTATCTCCTGAGGAGAAATAACATCGATGTACGGTACTGGATCCGATGGGAAAACGACCGTATGACAAGATTACTTCGGCATTTAACGGGCGTATAATCTTTAGATCAGGCTGCCCTAGAATAAAGTCCACCTCATCTATCTCTAGCATACCATTGAATCGCAAACCAAGAGGCAGGTTTTCGTCGATCCTTTTTGCTCCAACGCGCCTGTACGCCTCTTTTAAACCTTCATACTTCTTTTCGCCTAGACGGCGAAGAAAATCCAAAGTCGAAGCCATAAAATAACTCCCTATACTTGTATTATAACATCCCTACCTGCACAATAAAGCCACTAATAGGCCTCTGGTTAACCATTTACCATGTTTTCTATTTTCGGCCGCGTCTCGAGAATTGAAGCAGAAAGCGCATCCATGGCGTCACTTCCGAATATCCTGGGCCACTCGTTCCTAAGAACAAGCACGGCTTGAACGTCCAAAAAACCACCCCTTCTGGAGGTTCGGGTAGATTCTGGCAGGGATTGTAGATAGATGATAGATCGCGTTCCCATTCTTGTCCTTCACTTGAGCGAAGCGTGGGTCGTCAATAGGGATAAGGCATAATCGACCTTTTTTGGACGCTGCCTCTTCTGCCTTTCTCAAAAAGTCACTACGTAAGCCTCCAACGAAGAGCATAAGACAACTGGAATCCTTTTCGACTTTTGCCAATGCTTCGTAATAATCTGCGTTTCTTGTCTTTATGGGGGCAAGGGTCGGATCGATTTTACTAAGAAATTGCCAGGTCTGTGCCGTACCTGAGTCTTTTGGACCTACATAAATAATATGCTTCGACGGATCCAGGTCTCGTAAGGACTTCACTCCGCTGTCTCGATGCGCCAACAGCTGAACATACTCCAGGAAAAGGGTCGTTTGTTCTGTTACAAGTTTTTTCTCCTCATTTTCCAGTTCGCGCATAGCCAAAACATCTGACTGAACTAATGCTATATCAGCCTCACCCTTCTCAAGAAGTTTAATATTTTCCAAAGAGCCGGAGCTTGGAACAGGCTTGACCGCAAGGTTGGCGCAGCTTTTTTGAAATAGCGTTAAATACTTGTCGTACCAGCCCCCTTTCGTTCCCCCGGCAAATCTCAAAACTGGCTTCTCACCTTCTCTCATCCCAAAAGCCGCCGGCGCCAATGCAGCCTCCAACGGCATATCTGGAGGTAGATATCCAGGGTCTTTCGGCGTCCCCTCCAATGCCTTGATCTGTTTATCCATCTCGGCAAGTTTTGAACGTAATTCGCTGTTGTCTCTTGACAGGTTCTCTACTTCCTGACGCCATTTCTGGAACGCCGGATCGTCAGAATAGTTGTAGGCAGCTTTTGCCACGTTTTTGTTGGTGATGTGATCGAGCATCCAAAAGAGGAAGATCGTGTTAAAGATCCCAAAGCTTGGAGATGTGTTATAGACATACTGAGGAGGGTGATAACCTTGGTCCCTATAATAAGAGTCTCTTCTATTGGCAACATTCCCATAGTCAAAACCTGCCTGTGAACGCGCGCGATCCGCTAGAGGACCTGAAAACGCTCCTTCTCCTTGGTATGGAGGCTTGGAAAGGCTCGATCGCTCTGTTTTGTATTTTTCCAAAGACTCCTTGGAAGCTTTCTTTTGCTCTGTCTTTATCGTTTCTTTATCGAATTTCGTACCCCCCTGAAAAGACTGCGAACCAGTTTGGAGCCCAGTAGGCTTCGCATATCCTCCGGAACTACTCGGCAGAGAAGACGGGGACTGTTTCGACTGGTCAGTTGCACCAGGTATAGGTTTTGAATATCCGCCCGAATGGCTTGAACTATAAGAAGGCTTGCTATATCCCGTGGAATCTGGCGCTGGAGAACTAGAAGCTGGTGCTGTTTTTTTAGATGGCGTTACAACTGGTTTGGTGTAGCCGGAGCCTTTGTCACTCTGACCGAAGAAGCCACCACCGCTTCGGTTCCAAGTGTCTTGAGTTCTGGATGACCACCCGTGGCCTGAACTGTAGTGCGAAGATGAAGAACGTGAGAAAGAAGAGCTGGAACGAAATCCCCCTTTGGAACCGGCTTGGGCTCCAACCAAAAAAGGCTGCAAAATTAACGACAAGCTCAAAACGATAATCAGAATAAAAAAGTAAACAGAATATGTTCTCCGCATCGCCTAGCACCTCCGGGGAAATTATCCACTTAACTGTCCCGGCTTAGTACCATAAGGACAGACGTCAGCATCTATTCATATAACCCCCCTCTGCATTATCAATTACGGCTATACACATAAAATAAAGGTGTTTCAAGTCATGACTGTGGGCAGTAGCTGCTTCACAGCTGACACCGTGGTTGTACCACGACCCCAGCTGTGATAGACATAATCCATGTTTACCTACTTATGCAGCCGCGGGCGCGGCTTCCAAAAGGAGCGGTGTAATCTCTCTTTTCAGCTTGGATAGGGCGCGTGCCTCCAATTGCCTCACTCGCTCACGACTGGTGCCGAAATGATCTCCGATGCGTTGCAAAGTCCAAGGCTCATCCTCCATGAATCTTTTTGAAATAATGAACCGTTCACGGCTATCCAGCTTCTCCAAGGCCTTTTTGGTGGCGTCTTCCAGGTTGGACATTTCTTCCCTTGCTATCAAAGCCATCTCTTGATCCGGAGATTTATCCTCCAAAAGTTCCAAAGGAGTTACCTCTCGATCGTCACCCAAACTCTCGTTTAAGGAACGTTCACGGGCCTTTACACGGGCTTCTACCTCGATTACTTCGTCTTCCTTAACGTTGAGCTCTTCCGCTAATTCGCTTATCCGTAAGTCTCTTTCAGACTCATCGAGATGCTCCCCAATGTCGCCAATCCTGAAAAATAATTTTCTCTGAGCTTGTGTGGTCCCTAGCTTCACTAGGCTCCAAGACTTGAGAATGAAATTCTTTATGTACGCTTTGATCCACCATATTGCGAAAGAAACGAGCCGATAGCCCTTGTATGGGTCAAACCTTTTCACCGCCTTCATAAGACCAATTGTGCCTTCCTGAATCAAGTCTTGGATAGGCAACATATAATGACGATATTGAAATGCAACTTTGACCACAAACGGCAGATGTGACACGACTAGTTCCTGAGCAGCCTCTATGTCTCCGTGCTCTTTGTAACGAACGGCGAGTTCGAATTCTCGCTCCTGGGACAACGGTTTAATCTCTCTTACTTGCGCTAGAAATAAATCAAGATTGTTTGAAAGGACTGGGTAGTTCATAGCCTGCCCCCCTTTTTGTTGATAAGTTTCAATGCCCTCACACTCTGTGGCCTATTTATTATTGGCCTTTACCCTGACTAAGCTTAAATGGTTTAATCACAGGATTGCGCTTTGTCAACCCCATGACCTCCTCTTTTGCCTATTTGTCAACCACAGACCAAAAAAGTTCTCCACCTTTTTCCCAGTCTTGCAATTTTTTTCCGCTTCTTGTAACCCTGGGAACAACAAATGTGCCCAGACAACATGGAAGTCATCTCATCTCAGCGGAGCTTCTTTATGAAAACGGAGAAAACATATTACCTTAACCTTATAGCATATAATTTACAAAAAGTATTGTCAGGCGAATCTGTCTCTATTGAAGAAGCTGAACAACTATTCGGAACTCCAGATGAATATCTTACGCATTTCACAGCAGCAGCAGATAGGATAAGGATCCAATACCAGGGTAGCTCCTTTGACGCGTGCAGTCTAATCAATGCCAAGTCAGGCCTGTGTTCCGAAGACTGCGCTTTCTGTGCACAATCTGCTAGACACAAAACAGATTGCCATGTGTATCCCCTGAAGTCAGAAGAGGAGATTTTAAGGGCAGCGGAAGAAGCCCATCTTAAAGGCGCAAGAAGGTTTTGCACAGTCACCAGTGGGCCAGCTTTGTCCGACGATGAATTTGATGAACTCATTCAATCCCTGTCAAGAGTAAAGAGACAGGTTGACATAGCTTTGGATGCCTCTCTAGGGTTCTTGAATGATGAGCGAGCTCAACACTTACGGAATGCGGGTGTTACTCGTTATAATCACAATCTAGAGACCTCTAAGGATTATTTTCCGAATATATGCACGACCCATTCGTTTGACCAGCGTGTAGCGACCGTGCGAACGGTAAAGAAGCATTCGATGTCGGCATGTTGCGGTGGCATCATTGGCATGGGGGAAACGCCTCGACAAAGAATAAAACTCGCATTCACCCTCAGAGAGTTGGGGGTTGATTGCATTCCTATCAACATACTCAACCCCCGTCCTGGCACAAGACTGGCCAGTAATGTTCCGCCTAAGCCCATGGAGATACTCAGAACCATAGCTGTCTTTCGCTTCATTGTTCCGTACGCAACGATTAAGATCGCTGGCGGTAGGGAGGCCAATTTGGGAGATTTTCAAGGCATGGCCCTTCGAAGCGGCGCCAATGGAATGATCATCGGTGGATATTTGACCACTGGAGGACGGGATGTGGAAGCGGATTTAAGAATGATCCGTGACGCAGGCTTTGAATTAGAGCAATGGCCAGGTCAAAAGGTCTCGAGCTGCGACTAATTGCGACTAATGTCGTCAAAAGGCGGCAGAAACATGATATACGTCTAAATTTAGTTGGAAAACCAACGGCTTCCAACGCGATCTTTAGCCATCATTTACACTGCTTCTCTAAATCTCTGTGGGAAGGGAGGGCCTCTTGAGCTGATCTCCAAAAGCCGGTTCATTCACTTTCAATGTCCCATCCGGCTTCAAAAGACGTGCATGCAGACCGAAATTTTGATGACTGTTATACGTTGGAAACTCATTACATTTTACCTGCTATTGATATATCGTAACATTTCATCTTGCTTCATTTATTAATAAATCCTAAAATACGTCCTGATCTCAGTGCCCCTCAGATGTAGGATATGAGTAATTCAAAAATACTAGTCGTCGAGGACCATCCGGCCAGCTTGCGTATGCTCTCCAAGATGCTGGCGAGGCAATATAGAGTTATCCCCGCCAGTTCAGGAGATGAGGCAATCTCCTGGGCTAAACAAGAAAGCCCTGACCTTGTCCTTCTAGACATAGAAATGCCCGGTTTGGATGGATTTCAGACTTTCGACATTTTGAAAAGGGAAGTGCTTCCCCAAGCAGTGCCAGTGATTTTCCTCACTGCACGTGAAGATTCCCAGAGCCGAGAGAAGGGTCTGGAGTTGGGTGCGGTGGACTACATAACCAAGCCTTACGACAGCCAAGAATTAGCTATCAAAGTGAAAAACCATCTCGCCCTGTACGAGGCCCGTAAGGAAATTGAAAAGAGAAACCGAATTATGGCCCGAGAGATGGAGATGGCCTCTCAATTGCAAAATTCACTGTTGCCCCATGAATTTCCAAAGTGCGACAGAGTGGATTTTTTTGTTGTATATCAACCAGTCTCTGAGGCAGGCGGGGATTTTTACGATGCAGTAGAATTACCGGATGGGTACCTTGGTTTTGCTCAGGTCGATGTTTCCGGACATGGGGTATCGGCGGCGATGATCGGTGCAATGTTCAAAATGGCCTTCCAATCATTTGCTAGATCAACCCTTTCACCGGCAAGGCTAATGGCTGAACTAAATGATTCCCTGGTTCGTATTCTGCCAGACGCAGACTTCCTGACAGTCTTTTACGGGGTACTCCACAGAACCGGCCTAGAACTATTTTTCACAAACGCAGGTCATCCTCGACCGCTGGTCTTTCGAAAACAAAATCAAGTTCTTGAAGAGCTGGATGTTGGGGGACCATTGCTTGGGGCTTTTCCCGGAATGTATTACGAAGAGGGCACAGTACTGTTGGAATCCGGGGACCGAGTTCTTGTCTTTACCGATGGCGTGACTGAAGCCGCAAAACTTTCGGACAATGATGCATTCTTCGGAGAAGAAAGACTGAGACAGGTCTTTGTTCAAAGCTGCGAGTTGGAACCGCACCTTGCTTTGCCATTTATCATGAAAAAACTTGAGGAACACAGGGAAGCCAATACCTTTGACGATGACGTTACGATGATCCTGGCTGTGGTCAAATGAAGCCGCCATACCACTTACGACCCGTCGCTGTAGGTCCACTAATCTGGATGTACACGCGTTCCGGGCCGCAACAAAAACCCTCAGCGTAGGGACAGCGTGAATTTATGACAACAAATTGCCAGAAGGAGATTTTTCCATGCAAGTGCAAGCTACCAATGGGGTGACAGTTATCTCCATGGATGAAAGGTTTGATGCTTCCGTGGCACAAAAGCTCAAAGATACCGTCAAAAGCCTAGCAGAGCGATCACAGACAAAGCTTGTAATAGATCTATCTCAAACTAGGTTCATAGACAGTTCTGGATGCGGCGCTCTGGTCGCATCGCTTCGGGTTCTGATGAAAAGCAAAGGAGATATGAAAATAGCCGGCCCTTCGGCTCAAGCAAAGTCACTCTTTCAATTGACGCGTCTCAATCGTGTCTTTGAAATTTACGACACATTGCCAGAGGCACTAAAATCCTTTTCATGATGGGGTCAATGCCCTTATGGGCGAAAACCGACAACGTCATTAGGACTTGCCACCAGGAAAATATTAATGAGATCCAACTTTACTCTCAAAATTGAAGTACCAGCAAAGATATTTATGCTGAGGCCTTTGGGGTTTTTCGTTCGGTCTCTCATCGAACAATTAGAAGACGATTGCGAGGCTTCTGAGGTCATAGACCGGGTCGAGTTAGCTTTTAGCGAGGCCTTCACCAACATATGTCGTCACGCATACGGTGCCACCCGTGAAGGGCGTGCGATTATAGAAATAAAGTCCGCTGACGATCAGCTTACCTTCGTGTTCACTGATTTCGGCAAAGGCTTTGATCCCGAGAAGGTAGAGCCGCCAAATTTAGACGAACCTCGTGAGGGTGGGTTAGGCATATGGCTCATGAAACAAGTCATGGACGAATATAGCTATCAGTCAGAATCGGATGGAAGAAATGTCCTAACCCTCAAGAAAAAGATTACCAAAAACGCGTCAAACCAAACATAGCATGCCTAAGTGTTTTCAGAAATAGGTTGGAGCACAAACGCGCCACCCGGATCCTCGGCAAGTTCCAGCCCATAAAGAGGCAAAGAATCTTTCAAAGGTCTGCCGAGGACTAAAGCCGAGACTTCACTTTTCACGCCGAATTTGTCCTGGAGAAACCTGCGCGCAATATGATCATACTTCAATAATTCCAGCACTTCTGCGACGCTATGACCTCTCGTCGCTGCTAGACGCTCCATGGCTCGCTTCCACACTTCAACGGAACAACGCTCCTCGTGCGCTTTTATCACCTCTAGTAATTGATCTACGCTGCCAAAAACATGCTCCCTGGTAATATATTCCAAAGAGATATGCGTCATGCGGTCAGGATTCCAACATTCTTGCAGACGGCACTGCATTGGTCTGTTGTCGTAAATGGAACACAAACCATCCAGACCGCGAAAAAAGATACAGCGACTCGTCCCCTTGACACTCTGAACCTTTATGATTTCATGTGTCAGTTCAACTGTCTCGTCCTCCAGTGCACTGTAAACAGTCTCACCCTTTCTAACCGTGTATAGGTGTTCAGGTCGAATAACATCGTGTCGCAGTAATGGCATATCCTCCATTAGCAAGGAAGGTGTATCTTTCTTACAGCACGTCCCGCATTTTAGGCAGTATGGTCTGGTCTCATAGGCTGCTGCCACCAATGTCTCTCTCACTTTATCCCATACCATTTGTTCGGATTCCGCACCTTGTGCCGCGGCCGCAAGAGCTTGTAGCTTTTCCTTCACATGCTCTATCAATTCTCTGGGCTCGATTCTTGCCCTTGTCTTCCATATTGCGGTCCTGGCTTCTTCAATTAAGGTCGTGGAGAAGAAGTCCCATTCGTTTTTATTTGGCGTGTTTGTCACTGAACAATACCCTTGCCTTCCAGCGGCCAGACTACCATTTGGCCCGGCCATGCCTATTTGTCTGTCTAAACTCCGTTCTTTTCTGCTATTTTAACAACAAGGTGATAACATCTTCGATCAACTTCTTGCAACACATTGAATAAAATTCACAACTGACTATAAAGCCACTTTCCGCATTGACCGTGACCTATGTGCCCGATTCCATCTCGCATTGGCACAGTTTCCAAATACAGTGCTCTGTTCCTCCGGAATCTTGAGAATCATTAAAATAATCCAACCTAAACTTGTCATAATGATTCTCTAAATCTCTGGTGCAGAGGACCGGTTTTTTTGAAGCGCTATAAAACCCCTAAAGCCTCCGTAAAATGGCGTCTCCACTTAATGCTACCTTACATCACAATTCAAGCTGCTGGCATTTCTTTGCCGCCCACTTTTTTGTATCCCAATCTAGCTTAGACTAGGCCGCCGTATTATAGTTGACCATGGCTAGGTTCCATGCAAGGATCATGAAGCCTAACCACTATCATGAGTTGATAATGCTACCCCGAGGTGTAAATGTGAGCACACGCTTTTTTGTCCTGTCTAAGATGGCTTCCAGAGAAAGAGAAAGGCTATGCCAGCGTTCATCAGTTGACCTAAAACATCTTTTTACCATGGTATCTCCTCTAGTGGAGCAAGTTCGATCACAAGGGGACCACGCCGTATCAGAATTGACTCGCAAGTTCGATGGAGCGGACTTAGCGCCAGCCAAGTTCCGTGTTCCCACAGGAGTAATGGACGTGGCATTGGAAACTCTCCCACAGCACTTGAGAGAAGCACTAGAGATATCTATCTCGAATATAAAGCTTTTTCACGAAAAGCAAAAAGAGCAAGGTGGCTGGGAGACACAACTGGCACCCGGCATATTAGCCGGCGAAAGAGTTGTTCCCATTCCTTCCGTGGGCTTATACATACCCAGAGGAAAAGGTTCATTCCCGTCAATGATGATGATGGCCGGAATACCTGCAAAAGTTGCTGGCGTAGGCCGCATAGTAGTTGTTACTCCCCCGGACATCAACGGCTCCGCAGACGCTGCAACGCTCGCAGCGGCGCGCCTTATTGGTATAGATGAAATATACGCGGTGGGGGGTGTACAAGCGATTGCGGCTCTGGCCTTCGGCACCGAAACCATTCCGAAGGTAGCCAAGATAGTAGGTCCGGGATCAGGATACGTTATGGCTGCAAAGCAAGTAGTGTCACCTTACGTAGATACAGGTCTTCCTGCGGGACCCAGCGAGTCCATAGTCTTGGCAGACCACACCGTGGAACCAGAGATGGCCGTAACTGATCTGTTGATCGAAGCCGAGCACGGTAGTGACTCTTCAGCATTTCTCGTCACAACCTCATCTGTGATGGCAGAATCTGCCTTGGCCTTGATCCCGTCCCTGGTGTCTAAACTGCCTGAGCCTCGCAGGACCTTTTGTAAAGACGTCTTAGAGCGAAATGGCGGCGTCTTGCTAGCGAGCGACATGACTGAAGCAATCGACTTCATAAACGAATTTGCCCCAGAACACCTACAGGTACTAACCGCGGATCCGTTATCCGTACTCGAAAAGGTCAAGTACGCAGGTGAGGCCCTTCTCGGTCATTTCACACCAGGCACTTTGGCAAACTATTCATTGGGGCCTAACGCCATATTGCCTACGTCGGGATTCGCCAGAACGTGGTCCAGCCTATCCGTGAGGGATTTTACCAGAAGGATGTCATTCGCGATGGTAGATCAGTATGCGTTTAGAAAACTCGCGCCTAAGACGGCTGTAATTGCAGAATACGAAGGATTTTTTGCCCACGCAGAGGCTTTGAACTACAGGCTGCGCAAGCAAGGCGGAACAACCTGAAAATTGGTATCCACAAATAGTCAATGGATGGTGGTTAATATTTACGATGGCCAGGCTTTGCCTGTGGCCGAGAGCTGACTAAATGGAGGGAATGACATGTCTAATAATATAGTCACAGATATAAGATGTCACCGTTTCGAAGGTCGCGTTGCAGTAGTCACAGGAGCAGGTCAAGGCATTGGACAGGCCGTAGCCTTTCGCTTGGCAAAAGAGGGAGCCAAAATAGCGGTGCTAGAGCGCAACGAAGACTCGGCCACGGCTACCGCTAATACTATCAGAGAAGCCGGTGGAGTCGCTGACCCATTTATAGTGGATGTCGCAGATACAGACCAAGTAGCCCTAACAGTCAGTCGAGTGCTAAAGTTTTACGAAACCATAGATATTCTAATTAATAATGCCGGTTTTGACAGACCAGGCGGATTCCTGAAAATTTCAGCAACGGATTTTGAAGAGGTTTGGCGTGTTCACGTACTGGGTTCCATCAACTGTTCTAAAGCGGTGGCGCCCTCGATGCTTGAAAAGCGCTATGGGAGCATAGTCAATGTATCATCCATATATGGCCGAGTAGGTTCAAAAGGTGAGTCTGCCTACTGCTGTGCAAAAGCAGCACTAGTGGGACTCACCAAATGTCTCGCACGCGAATGGGGTAGTCAAGGTGTCAGAGTGAATGCAATCCTCCCTGGCCTCACAGATACGCCCACTATAAGAGAGCGTATGCACCCCAGATTCAAAGAAGCCATTCTGGCCGATACACCTCTGGGACGCATGGCAGATCCAGCCGAAATCGCCGCCGCCATAGCGTTTCTCGCATCTGACGACGCGAGCTTTGTAACTGGCGCCACCCTGGAAGTTACGGGCGGATGGAATCTTTAAAAAAACCATGCTCGTTGGACTTATCCTCGAAATGAGTAAATCCACTTATAGTCCGGAGCCCATGGAGCAATGTTGGCGTGTTCTCGATGACTTTGCTAGGCAGCATCTGCTACTTTAGAATCTTTCCCACGATGCCATCTATGGCCCCTTATTTCATACCGATCTTGCATTGACAGAAACCTGTCCTCCGTAAATTCAGGCAGTTGTGACAGGGAAGGATCAAGCGTATTTCCATTGCGAAATCTCTGCACTAAGAACGTATCCACATCTCCCAGTATTCGGCGCACTTCTCTTAGTTCTTCTTCAGCAACTAAACCAGGTACGACAGTAGTTCGGAAAACCACCTCAATTGAAGACCTCTTTAGTATGTCTATGCTGCGCTGGATCGTGTGAGGGTCAATAGGTGTTCCCGCGACAATTGAATAGCATTGCCCCTTCAGAGGAGCCTTAACGTCCATGTAAACCGCTTGTACTAAGTCATTTTCTAATAGTTTATGAATCATTGTCGGATTCGAACCGTTAGTATCTAGTTTTACCGGGATGCCCTGTGTCCTGAACAAGTGAAGGAGATCGGGTAAAGCCCGCTTTGCCGTCGGTTCTCCACCCGTGACAGTTACGCCGTCAATCCACGCCCTCCTAGAATCAATGCTTGATAGGACAGTCTCCACAGGGATGTCGTCAAGGGTATCAGGATGAAGCACCAAAGAAACGTTGTGGCAATACGGGCAACGAAAGGTGCATCCTCCTACAAAAAGCACCGAACATATTTTGTTCGGCCAATCTACGAAAGACGTAGGAACAAAACCTTTGATCCCAAAAGTAATTTCCCTTTTCATGTTATCGTTATCGTCCTATTCGAATTTGGAGAGACAAATCAACACCTCACGAAAAAATTGCCCTGCTGGGCCAGTCGTCTCTTGACTGCAGTGGTTGCCTGAATTCCTCCGGTAACGCCGCACTAATGCTTGGACACCAGTCATCAAACATCGATTCAGTTCCGTGACCTGGACCCCTTGTATAATGACCCTTTTGCCTAAGCCTTACCATGCCTGACGTGCTAGGGCACCCATGTATATGGATGCCCGCTTCGAGAAAAGATCTAAGGAGTCATGCACGCAATTCACATTTAATTTCAAAGACTTCTATGAGGTCAAAATGACCCTTAATTAGCAAGTTTCTCCAAGTACTTTCTTATATGTCCAACGCCGGTGATGATCTCTCGATTCTCCGAAACTAATATGGGCAGCTGTTTTTCCGATAAAGAAACGCATTCGTAATATGCTAACATAGCAAGAGCCTCTGGATCGTCACCTCCCAATTGAAGAACTCTTAATCCCCTTATAGAGTCCAGGTTTACATTTTTCTTAACCCAATCGCATTTGCCACAACCTTCTTTTGTAAACAGTACAGTCATCTTTCATCTCCTACCTACTGTAATACGAAATTTTAAAGCAAAAACCGTCAGCTTACGGTATTCTTTCGCTAACAAAGACGACCATTCCGGTAGCGATCCTTTAGTTCCCCTCTTTTCCCTTTGTTCCAGCTCGACACCTTAGTAAAATACCCCGTGATACGGGTAATTTGCTCGACTTTATCTGACCCGCAATAAGGGCAAATATCGTGCAATCCTCTGGCTGTTCTCCCGCATGCCACACAAGTTGTCTGCTCCGGAGAAAAGGCAACTTGGTCGTTTTGAGTCATGCGGAACACTTTGACTACGAAATTGGCTAGAGATTCAGGACTAGGGTGGCTCTCTCCAAGCCAAACATGGGTTAGAGACCCCGCTTCGATGAGCGGATGGAACAGTCCTTCTTTCTTGACCCTTTCAATCGGGTCTATGACTGCACCGACATTAAATAGAGTTGAATTGGTATAGTAAATCTCATCTAGTGTCAGATTCCCCTTTACAACTCGTTGCGCCTGCGGATACAACTTCATGTCTAATTTGGCAAATCTATACGCCGTGCTTTCAGCAGGCGTTTGCTCCAAAACAAATCTCATCCGATGCTTCTTGGCTAGCCGCGCTGCCACAAGGTTCATATGCGCTATCACACGCAAACCAAATCGCAACGCATCTTCACTCTCATGAAGCTCTTCCCCAGTGTGATACTGTACCATTTCGTTAAGTCCAACCATACCAATTAGATACGTGACACGATGCATTCGCAAATACGGCTCGCCGTCTCGATCCATAGTCAACAAAGCCAACGGCCCGATTTCTCCTAACGCCAGTAGGCGCTCAATGAACGCCTTCTTCTGGAGGTGAGCCTCCGCAGCCAGTTTAATACGGTCTGTCAACAATTCAAATAGCCGAGCATCGTCCCCACGAGCCTCGTACGCTATTCTAGGAAGATTAATTGTCACGTTTTGCATAGCCGAGTAGCGCATCTTCCACGGCTCTACTGCGTCGTCAAAATCACTTTTCTCTAATTTGAACGATAAGCGGCAGCATTCAGATATCTTCGCTGTTTCGCCCCTATCAAAGACATAGTAGGTATTACCTTTTTCCGTAGCTATGTCGCATATGTGATGAAGGAATTCCTGATGTCCAGGCGTAGCAAAAAACTTCTCAGTAATATGAACTAGAGGTTTTGGGAAAAAGAAAGGCCGACCCAGCCCATCTCCTTCTCGGAAAATATCGAACAGGGTCCAGACGAAATTCTGGGCCTCTGGCAAATAATCTGCATACGTTAGCCCCGTAAACTCTCCTCCGGGTCCGATAGCCGGCACATTTTCGAAGTGCTTGGGCACCTCCCAATAAAGATTGATATCGGTAAAAATAGCCTGCCCTCCTCGTGCCACCGCTTGCTGGGAAAACTCGAAAATCATCATCTGAGCCAACTGCCTCACTTCCCTTTTGGGAAGCCCGCGAAGATACGGCGCAAAAAACAGATTTACTGCATCCCAACCTATCGCTCCTGCAAAATGGCTTTGAAGAGCAGCAGCAAACTTAACCATGTGGGCAAGCAGCACCTCGGGATGCTTTGCCGGTTTGGCCATTGCCAAAGAATTGGGAAGATTAAGCCCAAATCTCTTGATATACTCCAAAGATTGTCCCGAACAATAAGGGCGATCCACAAATCCCAGGTCATGGAGGTGAATGTCCCCGCGCATGTGCGCATCACCCACGGCCTGGTCAAAAACATTCAAAAGGGCGTATTCCTTCTTAATATTTTCAGCCAGTGTTAGGTTTGTAGCCTCAGGACCGTGAGGAACGTTTGCATTTTCCTTGTTTGGACGAGTAATGAGCTGATCAACATCATAAAGCGGAACCCCTAGCCTTGTGTGCAGGCGTCTTGCTCCTTCTAGGCCTCTTTCGATGAGCTTCGCATTCACCATCTCCCGAACTAAAGGGGCTGTGATAACCTTTATTCCGCTCCTTTTAATATCGTTTTCAACTTCTAGACTTATGTCTTCTGCCGTGCCTTCATCTATAAAGGTCTCTCTAAGCAATGCATCGACGATCCTACTCCTGTCCCATCCGTCCATCGCCTCGCTGGACGTTCGCACAAATAGGGCAAGATCCGTTGTTTCATCAAAGCGTAACGTCTCCTTCTTAAACTCTTTCATCTCTATCAAACTAGCCATTGCAATCTCCCCTCGTTTGATCGCTAAATGCAAACCTTTAATTTACGAGTTGACTCGAACCCTTCACGTTCCGAATCCCCAAATTCCCACCTGCACATATATATAAATTGTTTATTTACAAATCGTTAAATCATGAAGATAAAGCATCAAAATACGCTATAACCGTAAGCCTTCATTGTCCCACAACCATCCATGCGACCCCCAAAACGACAGGGACTACTCTTCACAAACGCCTCCAGACCCCTCATGGTGTTTACCCAGTGCGACTCTCGGGCCGAATGTAGCGTTTTGTCCAAGATGGCCCAAAGGTTCACCATCTTGTGGTATCACCCAATAGCGCCACAATATGTAGTATGTCAAGGAGAAAAAAACTCGAAAAAAGGCCCATCAGCGTAGGTCTCTGACATTGCACATGATATTTTTTAATCCATTATATCAAGCTGTTATGCCTAAACTCTCTAATTAACAGCATCCCGATAATACACGCCGCATGCTACCAGCGCGCCGCGCTTTAAACTCAATGGGCACCCGCGGACAAGTTTGAGGAACTATTACTTTTGAACACTCATAGTTGGTAGTAAGCAAGGTCATCCGTGAACATACACCGCTAAGATTTAATCCCAAAGTGGCTGGACTTTATAATGTTATTCAAATTGCAATCTGAATGCAGACGTCTCTGTGGCTAACCCGTCAGTCCAGAAAAAAGGAAGGCCCGAATGCATGGTAGGAACATTCAGGCCCCTCAACCGCTTAGTTTGTCATTAGGTAGGTTTAATCCATTGAGACAATGTCTTTGCTGGTGGGTTCCCCAAAAAATAAAAAAATATTTTTCGCCCTTGGCTGCATTGTCGATCATGTTCCCCCCAGGACATATCCATTTGTCTAGCAAAGGTATGCGGCATCCGTACCGTAGAGTAGAGCCGTGGGACAAACGACAAGTTGGAAGCACTAGTATAATAGTGTATTCAATTCACGCTGCAGAATGTTTTCATTATTCCAGTGTGATCAGCCGCTTTTCTAGAGTGATTTTCCTTGACAGATCATTTCACTTTCAATCGCCTTAAGGCCAAGATTGTCGTGTCAGCTTGCGCATCCTCACGCAGACAAAGCCCGTAAATGTCATCTCCGGTCGTATCTGGACGCCATCTCCTTGGATGCACAACTACTGGGATATGACCGAGCAAACCAAGCTCCAAATCAAGTCCAATTTTAAGAAACGCCAAGCAAGTCTTCAGCCCGAGTATCAACCAGTATATGTCTGGAAATCTTACCCTACAAGTTGCACGTTACGGAGGAGCTAACCAACAGATATTTTTCCACATATAGCCGACAAGAGGTCTCACGTCGAACGCGTTGTTAGTTATTTTCTTCGAGGACCCTTTCGAAATCGGCCATAAATGGCGCCTCAATGATGCTCTCCACACGATCCTCAGGGATTTCGTAAGGGCTTGAACCAACTAGTGTCCTGACACCTGCAGGATTACTTGACTCAGAATATGCCGAGCTCCAAAAAAAGGCTACAGTGAAATCGCGTACATCTGGAACATATGTTTTCATGGAGTCCTTTTGAGAAGAATTTTGTAAAATCCACATGGAGCCTCTTTTGTCCGTGTGGGATGACAATATTTGTAGAGGATGCATTGCCCGCGTCAGGGTAACATCTTCTGGCCACACAGCGAACAAAATCACCGTGGAGTTCCACCCAGTCCATTGGACAAGCATTTCCGTCCAATGTGCCAAGTGGCTTCCTAACAAAATTAGACCAATTAGAAATATGAGCCTTACCGAAAATGCCAACCCTGCTTCACTTGCGAACTGCTTGATTGAATGAAACGTTCCGTTAAACTCTAAATGCATTAGGGTGTAAAAACCTGTCACAGTAGCTGCTACAGACAACATGATTGCAGGATATACCACCATACGTGCCCATGGTCTGGACATAGAGTGTACCGTTTCTACCAGGCTGGCGTAACACAAATCGTCGTCCACCATCGTAAGACGCCATTTCGTCTGCGACAAAGCCCCATATGAGATAGCGAGCGTTGCAGACTCCTCGAAAAGCGAAACTAAAAATCTAGGATGCATAGAACCACGAGCCTTGATGCTGCGGTATTTGGGAGCCAATGGGAGTCTCCTTGTAGTCACCACACTTAGAGCGATTAATAAATCAGCGGTGATAAACAATCCGATGACAAAATATAGCGGACTCGGGGACGGTATCTGTACGAAAAATTGTGTCTGGGTGGTCTCCTGAACAAAACGTGGGACGTACTCCGCAACAGCAAACAGCAGCTTCACAATCAGAAAGACTATCAGAAGCTTGAAAATGCTCCAGGAAAGTTTGAAAAAGATATGTTTCGAGACCCCAATTCCGCTATGTATAATCGCAAGCTTTGGATCACGAGGAGCTGACGATTTTTGGGCCTCCTTTGCCACTGGATTCGCATTGCGAACTATAGTTTCTGCCACCTCCTCGGGAGCTGCTAGCGAGCCGGGGACAAATGACCCACGCCTTGAAGCTACAAGTTCACCTGTAGCGGACAGCACCCACGAAATACCAAGGACCAACCCTGCTACGGAAGCCAAGACATTCACCAGCCCGGACATCAACTGCGGCAGATGGCTCCCAATACGATCCGGAATGTCTGGGGGCAACGAAATGGGCAAGTAAGGTTCTAATTGCATCCAATAGGCCCAGATCCTAAAGGCCCCGCAGATGCCCACTATAAGCCCTGTTGTGGCGTATAATAAGGCCAGGAGTGCCCTACCGTTATACCAGAGGGACGATTCGTGTGCGCTTGAACTTGAACAAGACATAGTCTTGGTCATGACCTTTAGATCGTAGTGCTGTCAAGGAAAAAAGGTTTTTCATTGAAAAGTCACCCCTAAAATGTTAGCAATTGATTCTCACCACCCATACTTAGTCCATACAACTATGTAAGCAAGGGTCAGGTCTCTGCAGTAGATCGTCAGGCAAAGAGTCCGAAAGGAGTGTGGCGTGAGATTTAGAACCATTTTATTGTTTGTCTGTGCCAGTCTTTTACTAAGTGTTATCATGCCGCCACTTTACGCCCTAGAAGATAAAAGAAACGCTAAAACAGGATCTGGCAATGAAGCTGATGAGCTTGTCGGTACTTGGGAGATTCTGAGAACAAAAGAGCCTGGAAAACCTTATGTCGAGGGTTACAAAGGTCGGCCTTTTGTGTCAAAGGGTGCTAACGCCTTTACGCTGATACTAGAGTATCGGAAGGACGGTACTTTTAGGAGGATCAGCAGGATTGGCGATAAAGAAACAGTTCAGGAGGGTACCTGGACACTGTCCGGTCATGAACTCCGTCACAAGAGATCGGGGGCGACTAGGGAAGAGGTCATGTATATAAGATTCGATAGTCCGGATCAATATACTTCACTTGAGGTGTTCGAAGACACGCCTGATCCCGGGCTATTCGCTCAATTCAAGCGTGTACGATAAGCACACCGTCTCGAAGGCAAGCGCAATAACAGCTTCGTCAAAAGGGGAACCTCTATGTGCCAGCCTGTAAAAGCATGACCCCAGCAGCTAGCCCGAAAAGGAGGTTAGCGCCCCAGGCCGCAACTATCGGCGGGATATATCCAGCGTGCCCCAACGACAAAAACATTGTGTGTGCAACCCAATAGCCAAATGCAATTACTATGGAAATTCCAAATCCTATCCCTATCCCTCCTCCTCGTGGGCTCTCTTTGATGGCGAAGGGCACGCTCAACGCGGACATGATCAGGCACACTAAGGGGAATGCAATCTTAGAATGCCAATCAACGAGATACCGTTGTGGTGACTGTCCTTCCTCCACAAGCTTGTTAATGTAACTGCCCAATTGAGAGATGTTCATCTCGCGAGTCGCCACCTCAACACGTTGAAAATCCTCCGGAGTCTTAGTCAACCTTAATTCTAGTGATGGAAGTGTTTCTACAACAATCCTGTCGTCAGCCTTATGAACAGTACGGTTAACGCCGTACAACATCCAGTGATCGTTCCACCACTTCGCTTTGTCCGCGTAAATCCTCTCAGAGAATTCATACCTAGGATTCCACCTAATAATCGTGATTTTCTCCAAGGATTGTTCTTTCTTCTGAAAATTCTCCACATGAATTATGCTGTCCGGTGTGCGCATCCAGATTTGATCTTTCTTGAAGTAAGTCGTATCTGATTTACCCGCTATCTCAACGTTTTGAATATACTCACTGTATCTGTTGGACCACGGGATGACAGATTCATTGGCTAGAAACATAAGAACAGACGCGACTAAACCAGCCATGAGAACCGGCTTTGCTATGTGAATGGCGTCGATACCGTTGGCCTGCATGGCAATCAATTCGGAGTGACGTGCCATGGTTAGCAAAGAGAGCATTCCTCCCAACAACATACCAAGCGGGATTCCAAAGAAAAGATAACCAGGAAGTTTGACAACGAAATACTTGAGCATCAGACTTCCTGGAGGATTGTATTGAAAATAATATTTTATCTTGTCCGTGATGTCGATGAGAAGAAGCATCATCACAAAACCACTGAGGCAAATGGCAAAAACTTTTAGGAATTCCGATATGATGTATTTCTCTATTATCTTCACGATAAGCTAAATCACCGATAATCTTATTTTCATAACTGCTCAATTAGCCGTTTACTCTGTCCCATTTCGTAAACTCTGGTCAACCCTTAGGCAGGGTGCGTGCTTGCAAGATCCATTCGTTCATCAATAGGTACCTCACGGTCTTCCGTACCCCTTGTTCTATCGAAATAAGAGGCTGGAAACCCATCTTGCGCAGTCTTGAAATGTCGAGATGAACAAAGGGACTGTCCCCAAGCCATCCGCGTTCACCGCCAGAGCATCGATATTCGACATTACGAAGGCCCATCTCATCGCAGACCACATCGGCAAGGGTCAACACGTCCATGTATTCTACATGCCCGAGATTCAAGACGCTCTTGAAAGCCGTATCGTTCTCTAAGGCCAGAAATATGGCCCTTACCCCGTCTTCCACATCCAAATAGGATTTTTTTTGGTTGCCGTCACCCAGTATTTCTAGAGACCTGGCATTAGCCTTTAACTTCCGTACGAAATCAAAAATAACCCCATGGGAATACCTCTCTCCAACCCACGAGACAAAACGGAAAACATGGCTTTGAATGCCAAAGTACTCTCCGTAAGCCTGAATAATAGCCTCGGCAGCCAGCTTAGACGCTCCGTAAAGAGAAGTCTGGAGTGGTGCATAGGTCTCTGGCGTAGGGAAAACCTCAGGCTCTCCGTACACCGTAGCGGAACTTGTGAAAACTATGCGCTTAACTCCGCTTAAACGCATAGCCTCGAGTACGGAATGTGTCCCTCGGATATTCTGCTCTATATCGATCCTGGTATTTTTTATGCCTCCCCTGACATCTGCGTTGGCAGCTAGATGAAACACCAATGAAACATCCTGCATGGAACTGGCAAGCCTGTCTGTGTCCAGGATATCGGCTTCGATGACCTTTACATGACCTGAGTTTTCTGCAGACCTTAAGTGCTGCCTGAAACCTGTTGAGAAATTGTCATAGACGACTACGCAATTGCCACGCTTTACCAGTTCATCTACTATGTGGCTTCCAATAAACCCGGCTCCTCCGGTTACTAGGACTTTCATTTGAGTATTACACACAATTACCCGTCTGTGCTCTCACCATAAAACGACCATAAATGCTCACCGCAAAGCTTGCTTTCGACGATCCATAAGAGTTTGGGATTCAATTATGCTGTCCACTACATAAAGAGGACGCCTGCGTACTTCCTCATAAGTCCTAACAATATATTCTCCGATAATCCCTATACCTGCAACAGCGACTCCGCCTATAATTAGCTGAGAACAAGCTAAAAAAATAAATGGCCAGTGAGTGGACAGACCGTAAAAGAAACTTGAAACTCCAAATACTAATAAGCCGGTCATCCCCAACATGAATAACAATGCGCCTACAACAAAAACTATCCTCACCGGTGTCCGAGAAAAAGGGACCAATCCATCCAGAGCGATATTGACGGCACCCCAGACAGAAATGTTAGTGCGACCGGAATGCCTCTGATCCCGGGAAAATGGTATTACCACGGTTTCAAAACCAACGGCTGCCGTCAAGCCCCTCAGGAAGGCGTGTCTCTCGTTGCATTGTCCAAGCACTTGCACCACCCGTCTATCTAACAGCCGGAAATCCCCAGTGTTCTCGTGGACAGGGTATTCACAAAGTTTCTGCATCAGCCAATAGAAAAGCCGAGCAGCGACCAGATAAAATACGTTTTCACCTCGGCGAGAGGTCCTTTGTGCAAGTACAACCTTATAGCCCTCATGCCATTTCCTGACCATATCTTTAATTAATTCAGGAGGATCCTGCAGGTCAACGTCGATAATTACGGTGGCATCTCCCTGGCTTTCTTTTAGACCTGCCATGAGTGACAATGGTTTGCCAATCCTTCTAGAGAACTTGATCAGACGTATTGGATAGCCTTTCTCAATAAATTCCTTCACCACTTCTTCGGTACGATCGGGGCTGGGATCTAAGGCAAAGACAACCTCCCAATCGCACTTTAATTCTTGAAAGACTCTTTCAAGGCGCTCTAGAAAGGGCCCTACGTTATTTTCTTCATTGTAGAGAGGGGCTACTACGCTGATTAAAAACTGATCACCACACTGTAGATCGGACAAAATCAACCGCCAACGCCTTATTATTAACGCCTCACCCTATACTAACACCGAGACAGGTTCAAGAAAAATGACCGTGACCACGGCCCCAGCGAGCCTCGGACTTCCATTTTCAGGGGGCTTGTCATATAATACCAACAGATGGCGAGATCGTGTGTATTAAAGTCATCTTAGCGGAGAGAGGGTTCAGTGGCGGTCTCTCCGACTAGTTCTCGAAATGAAAGAGGGAAAATGGCCAGTATCATAGTTGAAGATCTCAGCCCTGTGAAGAAAAAAGTCACCTTCGAAATACCGGAAGAGATAGTTCGGCAAGCCATCGAGTCCCAGTACATGGACATCAAGAAAAAAGCCCAAATAAAGGGATTCCGCAAAGGAAAGGCTCCTTTGCAGATTGTCAGACTGTATTTCAAAGGAAAAGTTGAAGAGGGCGCACTGCAGAAAGTCATTGAGGATACGCTAGAACCAGGATTGAAACAAGAAAACATAAATCCACTTAGTGTGTTGACCATAGACCCAGGAACCTTTGAAGCCGGCAAACCTTTTCGGTTTTCGGCCGAGGTAGAAGTTGCTCCAATAATTCCCCTCGCCAATTACAAGGGCATGGAATTAAAAAAGCCAGCCACAAATGTTTCGGACGAAATGCTCGAACAGAGGCTCCAACGAATAAGAAATGCTAATGCCAAGCTAGTCTCGATACCAACAGATCGAGGGGCTAAAACGGGCGATTACCTAATGGTTGACGTGACAGCAGAAGTCGAAGGAGAAACTGTATCGGCTCTCACTGTGAATGATTATCACCTTGAAATGGGTCGTGATTTTTATCTGCCTGGTTTCGACGTGCATCTCGAGGGAATCAAAATAGACGATAAAAGAGAGATTGTCATAGATTTTGCTGACGATTTCCCCAACAAGCAGCTTGCCGGTAAGCAAGGCAGATTTCAGGTAATCTGTAAAGAAATTAAGGAGCGCGTAGTTCCAGAACTAGACGATGAATTTGCTAGGGACCTGGGTACTTACAACAGCCTCGCGGAACTTAAAGACGCCGTAAGGCGCGAGTTGGAACAAGAGGTAAAAAGAGCAGCAGATTTTCAGGTACGCGAGCAGATAAAAAAGCATCTCTTGGAAAACCACCAATTTGAAGTGCCCAATTCCCTAGTAGAACAGAAATTGAAGGATATGATCAATGAATTCCTTCAAATGTATGCAAGCCAAGGAGCAGATCCGAAAAAGCTAGTCCAGTCAGGCGCGTTGCCAACCGAAAAACTGAGGCCAGCAGCGGAGAGGGAGGCGAAACTCGGACTTATTCTCAAGGCAATTGCGGACAAAGAATCTATAGATGCCACACAAGAAGAACTGGATCAGGAATGGGAGGCTATTGCACAGCAATTCCAAATGGCTGCGGATGACGTGGAGCGTTTTAGGCAAGAGAAGAATGAACCATCCATAGTGAGAGATATCGTCATCGAAAGAAAGACGTATCGCTTCCTAGAGGAAAACGCAGTGTTTGTGGAAGCTACTGATGCCTCGGAAACTGAACCATCAGAAACATTGACCGAGGTGGAGTAACAAATCGGAAAATGAATCCTTATATTTCACTTAAATATTTTTTCTGTTAGGAATGAAGGGAAATGCTTGTACCTATAGTCGTAGAACAAACTAGTAGAGGCGAGCGATCGTACGACATTTATTCAAGGTTGCTTAAGGAAAGGATTATTTTCCTTGGAACTGCAATTGACGATATGGTCGCGAATTTAGTGATCGCGCAACTCCTTTTTCTGGAAAGCGAAGAACCGGACAAGGACATCAATTTTTACATCAACTCTCCTGGCGGGATCGTGAGTTCAGGTTTGGCTATTTACGATACCATGAAGTATATCAAACCTAATGTGCAGACCATCTGCATTGGTCAGGCCGCGAGTATGGCAGCACTGCTTTTGGCAGCCGGAACTAAGGGCAAGAGGTTCGCTCTACCACACTCTAGGATACTGATCCATCAGCCCATGGGTGGATTCCAAGGGCAGGCTACTGACATAGAGATCCACGCAAAAGAAATTTTGCGAATGCGAGCACAGTTGAACAAAATACTGCATGAACATACCGGACAACCGCTGGAGAGAATAGAGGCTGATACCGAAAGGGACTATTTCATGAGCGGCGAGGAAGCAGTGCAGTACGGGATTATAGATAGCGTAATCTACCGGAGGAACGGGTCCGAAGGATAGGTGCTCAAGAATATAGTCAGCTGAGCAGACGACAAAGGGTGAGTCCTTGGTCGTAATATTGTTCAGGGACGAAGGGAGGAATTCATGGCCGGCAGAAAAGGAAATTTTTCATCGCTATACTGTTCGTTTTGTGGCAAGAGCCAAGACGAAGTCAGAAAATTGATAGCAGGTCCAACAGTTTACATCTGCGATGAATGTATAGAGCTTTGCAACGAGATTATTGCCGAAGAATACGAAAAAGAAGAATTGGGCAAGGAACGTTCCAAAGTTCCCAAACCATCTGAAATAAAAAAGGCCCTAGACGACTACGTTATCGGTCAGGAACAAGCAAAGAAGATACTATCAGTTGCTGTTCATAATCATTACAAGAGGATAGAGTCAAAACCTGATATCGATGGAGTCGAACTGCAAAAAAGCAATATCTTGCTCATCGGCCCCACGGGATCTGGCAAGACACTGCTCGCTCAAACGCTTGCGCGAATTCTGCACGTCCCCTTTGCCATTGCAGATGCCACTACACTCACAGAGGCTGGCTACGTTGGAGAGGACGTCGAAAACATAATACTGACCCTATTGCAAAACGCTGACTACGATATATCCAGGGCCAGCAGAGGCATTGTCTATATCGTAGTCAGCGACAAAATTTCTAGGAAGACAGAAAACCCAAGTATTACCAGAGACGTATCGGGCGAGGGTGTTCAACAGGCACTCCTAAAGATAGTTGAGGGTACCATGGCCAATGTGCCTCCCAAAGGTGGCCGGAAACACCCACAGCAAGAATTTCTCCAGGTTGATACTACCAACATACTGTTCATTTGCGGTGGGGCTTTCGTAGGGTTGGACAAAGTTATCCAGCAGCGGCTGAATCTAAAATCCATGGGTTTTAACGCCGAGATCGGACCTGCCAAGAATGAACCCTTGCCAAACCTCTTGGAGCAAACCCAACCTGAGGACCTCATCCATTACGGCCTAATCCCCGAATTCGTTGGGCGACTGCCGGTTGTAGCGACCTTGCACGAGCTAGATGAAAATGCCCTCATCAGAATATTGTTAGAACCTAAGAATGCCCTTGTAAAACAATTTAAGAAACTGTTTGGCTTTGAACATGTGAAACTGAGATTTACGGACGAAGCACTTCGTGCAGTGGCCCGTGCTGCACTGACCAAGAAAACTGGAGCGCGAGGCCTACGCTCCATTCTCGAAAATGCCATGCTAGACATCATGTATGAATTACCAGAATATCAAAACCTTCAAGAAGTTATTGTCAATGAGGATGTGATATCCTGTAAGGAGAGGTGCATCCTCGTGTTTGAGAAGGAAGTAGAGACTGCTTCATGAGTAAGCCCTGGTCCGTTTTCTAAAAGGGCCCTAAAATATTCAAAAAACCATTTCTTGGACATTAACAAACGGGACGAAGTTTGCGGCGGCTTCGGGCCGTCGATGGTCTCGTTTCCCTACCTAGCCCAACTGAGGAAACAAAAATGTTCTTTAATAAAAGAGAAGATACAGACTCCATAAGCTCCTGGTCCTTGCCGCTAATTCCACTCAGAGACGTAGTGGTTTTCCCCGGCATGGTTGTACCATTATTTGTTGGGAGAGATCGGTCGGTCAAGGCGCTTGAAACAGCTATGAAAGAGGACAAATTGATTTTTCTGGTTTCTCAAAAAGATGCCCAGCAGACTGACCCACATCCCGACGACATCTTCCACGCTGGCTCCATAGGCAGCATCATCCAGATGTTGAAATTGCCAGATGGCACAATAAAAGTATTTGTGGAGGGCAGACAAAGAGCCCGCATCACCCGGTTCCTCGAATCAGACCCTTTCTTTCAAGTGGAATTAGAACCCTTACAAGACTTTGTAGGTGCATCAGACTTAGAGATACAAGCCCTTATGCGAGGGGTGAAAAGCACATTTCACACGTACATAACTCCTGAGAAAAAAATACCTCAAGAATTTGTCACCTCGATAGGGTCTGTTGCTGATCCAGGTCGCCTTTCCGACATGCTCGCAGCTCAATTGCCTTTTAACATACCTGACAAACAGTTTCTGATCGAATGCCTCTCCGTCAACAAACGCCTGGAGAAGCTCATGGAACTCATGCAAAGCGAAATTGAAATAGCTGAGATAGAGAATAGGATAAAAGAGCGCGTCAAGAAGCAGATGGAAAAGACCCAAAAGGAGTACTATCTCAACGAACAAATGAGGGCTATTCAGAGAGAAATGGGGGAAAAGGACGATATCCGGAGTGAAATAGCCGAGCTGGAAGAGCAGGTAACAAAGAAGAATATGCCCCCGGAAGCAGAGAAAAAAGTCAGAAAGGAAATCCGCAAGCTAAAATATATGGCTCCCATGTCGGCCGAAGCTACCGTTGTGCGAAATTACGTTGACTGGTTTTTGGCACTTCCATGGACCAATATTTCAGATTCAGCCCCATCCATAGAAGAGGCGCAAGCCATATTGGACGAAGACCATTACGGGCTGAAGGAAGTCAAGGAGCGCATTCTTGAATACTTGGCTGTCCAGACACTGGCCAACGAAACAAGAGGGCCTATCCTCTGTCTTGTCGGTCCCCCAGGGGTTGGAAAAACGTCTCTCGCCAAGTCAGTGGCAAGGGCCACAGGTAGAGAATTTGTCCGGATATCCTTAGGTGGCGTAAGGGATGAGGCTGAAATCAGAGGGCATCGACGCACATACATCGGTGCACTGCCTGGTAAAATAATTCAAAGCATGAAGAAGGTTGAGACAATCAATCCCGTTATGCTCTTAGACGAAGTTGACAAGATGAGTGCGGATTTCAGAGGTGATCCAGCAGCAGCTCTGCTTGAAGTCCTAGATCCTGAACAAAATCACTGCTTCAACGACCATTACCTTGACGTTGACTACGATCTGTCCAAAGTTCTGTTTATAACTACCGCGAATACCCTTCACGGGATACCGTTGCCACTACAGGATAGAATGGAAATGATTCGCATTCCCGGTTACCTTGAACCCGAGAAACTGCGTATAGCACAGCGGTTTTTGATTCCCAAACAAATCAAAGCCAATGGCCTGGATTCATCCCTGATTCAATTCAGTCGAAAAGCCATTATCCGTATTATGCGACGATACACTAGGGAGGCCGGCGTAAGAAATCTCGAGCGCCAAATAGCAAAAATATGCCGAAAGGTAGCTCGCAAAATTGTTAGCGGGTCTGGTGAGCATCCAGTCTTGATCGACGCAGTTAACGTACCGGAATTTCTCGGTGTACCCAAATTCAGATACGGCGTAAAAGAATCCAGTGAGCGTACAGGTATTGCCACAGGCCTAGCTTGGACCGAAACCGGAGGTGAACTCCTCATTGTGGAAACCGCACTCATGCCTGGCACAGGGAAACTCATTGTCACTGGAAAACTGGGTGAAGTCATGCAGGAGTCAGCCCAGGCAGCTTTGAGTTATGTGCGATCTAGAAATTTGGGCATTGAGCTGGGCGAAAATTTCTTTAACAATGTGGACATTCATATTCACGTGCCAGAAGGGGCCACCCCAAAAGACGGCCCTTCCGCTGGTATAACTATAACGTGCGCACTAATATCCGCGTTAGCCAAAAAGCCGTTCCCCAACGACCTGGCAATGACCGGGGAAATAACCCTAAGAGGCCGAATCTTGCCCATTGGGGGGCTTAAGGAGAAACTCCTAGCTGCGAAAAGGGGGCTTGTATCCAGGGTTCTTATCCCGGCTGAAAACGAAAAAGACCTTAGAGAAGTATCTAAAAATATTATTAAAGGACTTCAAATCATAACCGTTGATCATATGGATGATGTACTTGAAATAGTGTTCCCGGATTTGGCCAGTCAGGCATTCCCGAGACAACAGATAGAATCCGAGACCACTTGTCATCTGGAGCAGTAAGAAATTCGACACGGACAATTTTGGCCTGGCAAAACAATTATAACTGCCAGGAGGCGCGTGTGAATAACGAATCGTTTGCTTTATTTCAAGAACCTATTTCCAAAATTCCACACAAGCAACCAGAGCCGTCAGACACGCAGCTAGCTCTTCAATGGTTGTCAATGCTCCTTTTCCTTTGGCTCTCAGCCGTTGCATTCACCTGCTTCTTTGAATGGCAGCGCTACCAGGTACTTGGTGGAACAAAGGTGCAGGGCATCAACACTCTGGCAAAGGTAGTTCTCATGTGGGTGCTCATTGCAAAGTCCTTGTGTTGGTTCCTACCGTTATTGCCAATTTGGGCACTCCTCGCAGGATTGCGTCTTAAGCGCATAGCAACCGTTACCATGACCGTCTTCTGGATAACAATGTTTTACTTCATGGCGCTGGACCTTATTTCCGTTAGCTTTGCCGGATATCACCTTTGGGACTACCTCCCCAATGTGGAAGACTTTTGGAAAAACCCTGACATGAAGGTCTGGCAGTGGGCCGGCGGCTACCTAACTGCCCAGGCTGTTTCAGTGTTTGTTGTTATCGCGTCTGCCGGTCTTATTTTGTTTTTTGCATCACAGAAGATTCTAAGGGCTATCGCGAGTCGATTCCGATGGCTGACTTCTACTTCCTCGGTCGTGAGCTGGACCGCGTGTTTCGTTTTTTTTGTTGTAGGCCCTATACCCATAGGGGGCTGTCTGCCCGAAAGAGTTCTGGCCGCCCTGCCAGTTAGCGACAATATGATAGCGGTGCTCGGAAACGGTGCCACCGAACTTAGAGTACGTCTTGGATTGATAAACGCACCAGTTATACCTGCAGAACTGTTAAAACTCGGGCACGCCACGGCAGCCTCGGTTAGCAGTCTTGCACACGTCAAACCAGGAACTAGTTTAGAACTCACTGGCTCCACGCAGAGTTCTCATGCCCGAAAAATAGACACCACTGACAGGTGCCACTCGGTATTCCCTCTCATACAAGCAGCAAACGTTTCAAGCGACGACGAAATTAGAGCGTCGAAGATTCTCAAAGACTCGATTAATCCGAATCCAGTTGACAATGCCGCCTTTGTGAAAAAACAAGCCCTGCCCAATGTCATTCTGATCATTCTCGAGAGTTTTAGATATTCGGCTCTGGGACCTGAATTGATGAAGGAATTAGATCTGTGGGCTAGAAAAGGGCTTCGTCTAAAAAGGCATTATTCTGGTTCGAACTGTTCCCATTTAGGGCTTTTCTCTTTGTTCTACTCTAGAATACCCTCAGGATATCACGAGACCCTCAATCGACATATTCCTGCTCAGATGTTTGAATCCCTTCGCAAATCCGGGTACGAAATTATTTTCCTCACCGCTGGCGAGACAAAGGGATTCAGACGTATCGACGAATTCATCAACAGCAATTCTTGCGACATTTTTGTCTCAGAAGGCGAGTTCTCAGTCAATTGCATGGCTGATTGGCCCACCTCAGATCGGCGAAAGCTGGCGAGGGTCAAGAAGATGGTCAATGATTCCACCAGCCGGCCTAAATTTATCTTCTTCTACCTCATATCCTCTCATTATCGATATGCCTTTCCTCCCGAGTTTGCGTTATTCGAAGAGGCTTCTTACTTTTGGAACGTCCTTTATCCAGGAAGCCAGGTCAAAAACCACCTGAATCGATACGCAAATTCCTGCCTGTTTCTCGAACATGAAATACTGGATCTGGTCCGCAGTATTGATCCGAATGAAAACATAATCATTATCACCGGTGACCATGGTGAGTCCATGGGAGAGGATGGCGTATTCACGCATGGAAGTCGCATGTCTGAAATTCAGATGCGAGTACCACTCGTTATGGTGGGGCCAGGGGTAGAGCCACGAACAATAAATACTGTCACAGCACACTACGACTTGTTGCCAACTCTCCTGCACGTCCTAAACGGCGAGCCAGTATCTCTAAGCTACACCCACGGGCGTAACCTTATGACAGAGTATTCACCCGAGGACGAAGTCTTTGTAGTCCCGGCTAATGGTCCAAAATGGGATCGCATTATGCTCGTACGAGGGGATAACCGACTGTTATTCAGGCCTATCACCAACCATGGCAACAACCCTCGAATGAAATTTGAAGGCTTGGTGGACGAGATGGGGGACTACACATTGAAAATCTCTTTGGATAGATCACAGAATCCCTAGCCTGCTTGAAGATATTCTCATTATCTGGTGTAAGCCCTTAGAAATGTAATAGCCACTGCAGGTAATACAGTAGCTCCTCGTTGTAAACTAATACAGGGTTAGTAAGCTTAGAGCTACCAATACGTTTGTTGACCATTTGCCGTGAATAGTATATTATTACATAGTAAACAGGTCTGCTTACCTTTCGCAGCTGGAGGAACAGTCATGAAAAAAATCGTCGCAATAAGTGTGATAGGACTCTTGCTCGTATTACCACCACACGCATTTTGTTTTATAGATTATATTTTCGGCGGGTCAGCAATGAATGATGCCATTGGAAATAATGTGGTAGGTGATCTGAGGGCATGGTGGACTGGTAATCCCGTCTACAATTTCAACCCCTATTACAGCGGCGGCAATCAAGGTTTACCGGCTCAAAATCTAAACCAAGGACAGACTTTTCAGCCTATGCCGCAGCAGTCTTACATCCAGCCAAACCAGCAGCCCGACATAAGTTATTACCCGCCCCAGGGACAGCAACCCTATGCCTATCCACAACAGCAGGTAATGCAACAGCAGGCACCAATACCACAGCAAAGAATGCAGCAGATGCCCCAGCAAAGTCAAAGACAAGCAGTGCCTCCGCCGCAGGCTAGATATCAACAGCCACCTCAACAAATGTACCAGGAGCCACCACAAGCATATTACCAGCCCCAAGCGCAAGGTTACCAGCAGCAAGGGCCAGCTCAAGCCTATTATCCCCAAGAACAGCCTGCGCCCGGGAACCGCTTTCAAACCTATCAGTATGAACAGGAGATCCCTACAGAATAATTCACAAATAAGGACAGGAAAAGCTGGGCTAGTTTTCGCCTTGAATGAATCATTCTTACACTTGACCCTTAATTAAAGTAGGACAGCCGGTATCCCAAAGGCTTTATTGTACTTACATCCCTAACAACCTCCCGCAGCTGCCTGACGATTATTCTTTAGGGCAAAAAAAGCCGCGACAAGGGTGGAAAATGCTGGTAATGAGGGGGCTAATTACTGGATGGAGGCACCCCAGGCCGGCCCGAGGAGATTCGAGCGAGCGCAATGGTTTTCTGACTATATTTGCGTCATAGGTCAAGAGGCGGGGGAGGTGAATGGTTGTGCCCCATGAATAATGGGATACAGTCGGGTGAGGCTGTGTTGGCCATGATTTCGGATACGATTTCCGGGAAAAGCCCCCTTTTACAAGTTCGAACAGAGCTTTCTCCATCTGGACATGTAGTTTTGGTTCGGTTCTGATTCTTGTGTTGTCCCTCATATTCTGGGCCTGATGGAACTTTCCATGAGACGTTCCCTGCAAGCCAGCGGAGGCACCGTTAAAGGTTGGGACAAGAAGCCCACATCTCTTCCCACTTCGTTGATGATTGTCACATTGTTCTTGTCCATGGTGATGATCCGCACCGGCGAGAAAAGATTCCTGGCCAACGGCATGAGCACGACGCAACAAGAGTATCTGGATGTCCGCGGTGTTTCTACTCGCTTAACCGAACGCAACTTGGGGTGTACAGGGATTCCTATTCCCAAATAATCGAGAGCCCAGGCATTCACCCCTCTTTTTTTTGGCTTACATCCCCCAAGGAAATGGCTATGACCTAACATTTGAGTCCATAGAATTACTTGTCAGGGACGTTATCACAAAATTTGCCCCCGATGAGCTATCATGTGGCGCGGAATGTAAGTTAATACTCGCAAAAATATTTTTTTGATTTGAAAGAAATTTTTTGACACGCTTACCGACACATTTGTCCTAATCTGACACATGTCAGTGGTATTGTGCCCCCCTAAAGGAAGTAGAAAGGAGAATTCTAGATGATCAGGATAATGTTGATAGCGGTTATTTTGTTGATTTGTACTGGAATTGGTTGGGGACAAAATAAACAGATTAGAGATGCCAATGGACGGTTAGTGGAGACTTGGAGTCAACATGGTGATACCACCTATGTACGCGACAGAAACGGTACACTCTTGGAAACAAGGACTGTTCGGGGAGATAAAATTGAGGTTAGAGACAGTAACGGGAGACTTTTGAGGACGGAGAAGGTGGCAAAGTAATTGTAGATGCTGGTTAAAAGGGAGGAGCCGTCAGTTATTTTGCTTGGGAGAGGAACTTGCTTATCGGGATTATTTTTCCTTGTTTCAGTCCCAGAGATTCTGATAATCTCTACAACATCCCCTAATGTTCATAATAATTTAATATCCACATTGATCTTGGTAGCGGATCCATGAAAAGGTTGTTCAATGTGGACATCGGAGTCTTTCAATTTTGTCTAACATGAGATTTCCATACAGTTCCTTCAACAGTAATTCACAATGAAGTCTAGTCGGTCCGGCATGACTCAAGATACGGTTTACTCAGCATCTATTACCGCTGGAAGCTTACTCATTCACGAAAGCAAGAAAATAGCCTCTATTCTTATGACCGGTTTATCTCCAGGCGAAGTCATGAAGCAGGTCGCTCAGGAAAATCTGCTCCAAAAAAGAAGTCCTAGGAGTTCTAGGAAACAATGCAGTCTCATCCTGAATCGGCTCACCTCTATGCAACCTGATATCCTGAAACTGATTTGTGAAGGAGATTATTTGCTATCGGTTCAATCCTTGTTAGCGTGCTCAGTGAAACACAGTCGTTTGCTTGGTGACTTCATGCTTAGAGTCATAGGATCTCGTGTCAGAATCATAGACGACAGGTTGTCCAATAGGGATTGGGAGAAGTTTCTGGAGTCATGTGAACTTGAGTACCCCCACCTAAGAAGATTCACAGATTCTACGAGAAAGAAACTCAGACAGGTGATTTTTAGAATATTGGTTGAATCAAAATATCTTGAGAGTCAAAAGACTCTTCGACTCACCCCTGTTCATGTTGCTCCGGAGCTGAAGTCTTACCTATCTATAAACAAGGAAAAATATGTCCTCAAATGTTTGGAGGTTTATAAATGAATGAATCTTTCAAACATAGACTCAATCAGATAGTTCCACGGTTACTATCAAAGGATTTGTACGAGAAGTCGGGGTTGGGTGGAGAAATAAAGTTTTACATTTTTGATTATCCTCCGGAGATGGAACTTGTAGTAAGGGAACATGTTGATTTTGTGTGCAAGGAAGTAGCAAAGAAGAAACCGAACCTAATACTAGAACATATTAATCTATTTCGGTTCTTGGTGGAGTATCTGGACGGGAAAAAGTTACTCGAACGTTCCTTCAAACTCCAAAAGGAAAAAGGTGATGATCAACTGTTAATAGCTTTGAAAGGTACTCTTTCCACAGACAAGCTGGCTCCCATATTTGCTGAGAAGGCATTATCTCGAAATCCTGATGTTATTCTCGTGTCAGGGGTAGGCGCAGCGTATCCATTGCTGAGGAGTCATTCATTACTGAACAATCTGCATGCACTCATAGAGAATACCCCTTTAATCTTGTTTTTTCCAGGTATATATGATGGACAAGGTTTACGTTTGTTCGGGAGATTGCCTGAAACCAACTATTACAGAGCCTTCAAGTTTATTCCATAGGTCTGGCGCTAAGGTATCAGTGAATCGGTAAGGTATCGATCTTTTAACATCGTTTTTATACTCGTTATATAGTTTGGTGTGACTCATGAAAATCCGGGATATCTTCCAAAAAGACTTGTTCAGAAACATTAATGGGGTGGTGAAAGCGGAACAGCTAGATCCAGCAGTTGTGTGGCAAGAGCTCGATGAGTTTGTGGTCACCAAAGAATTGCTGAAACATCTGGACAAATTTTTCAAGACATATTCTGAGTACTTAGACAATCCCCATGATCCCGCAGCTGGCTCTCAAATCGGCGTATGTATATCAGGATTCTTTGGGTCTGGTAAGTCACATTTATTGAAGATACTGACTTATCTCCTTGCTAATGTAGAGGCGAGCAACGCTCAATCAGGGGAGACGAAAAGGGCAGTTGATTTTCTAAAGAACAAAATTCCAGATCCGATGTTGTTCAGTACCATACAGAGGTCTGTTAATCATAGCTGTGACACTGTTCTTTTCAACATAGACAGCAAAGCTGATGTCCATGAAGACAGTCAGTCGCAAATGCTTTCTGTGTTTACGAAGGTGTTCAATGAACTCCAAGGGTTCTGCAGTCAATATCCTTGGGTTGCTGAACTGGAGTTGCACTTACAAGAAAATGACTTACTTGCGGTCTTTAAGAGGCATTTCAAGGAGACCAGTGGTGAGGATTGGGAAGAGGGAAGAGACACGCCTCATTTTAATCAGGAGGCAATCATTGAGTCACTGAGTCGGACTAAGAATTTGAGCGCTGATTCAGCCCGGAGTTGGTTTGATAACGCAGAGAAGAATTATCAGAACTCAGCAGACCTATTCGCAAAAAGAGTCAAGAAATACCTAGATTCAAAACCTAGCGGCCACCGACTAGTTTTCTTCGTTGATGAGATGGGCCAGTTCGTTGGTTCAGATGGACGACTAATGTTGAATCTGCAGACCATAGTCGAGGACTTGGGTATCCATTGTGGTGGTCGAGCCTGGATAGTGGTGACATCACAGGAAGACATTGAAGCGACCATAGGAGACATGAGAGGTGGTCTGAAAAAAGATTTCTCAAAAATCATGGGTCGTTTCAAATGCAGGCTGTCTCTATCGAGCAGCAACACTGATGAGGTTATTCAAGCCAGATTGTTAGAGAAGGAACCTTCAGCGAAAATCCTTCTTAGTGAGATGTTTGATGCGAAAAAGGACATTCTGGGGAATCAGATCAGCTTCACATCAGACTGTGCAACACTCAACAAATTCAGGGATTCGGATAGCTTTGTAGTTAACTATCCATTCATTCCCTACCAATATCAGGTCCTCCAAAAGGTCTTTGAGACAATTAGAACCTCAGGAGTTGCTGGCGCTCATTTGAGTAGAGGTGAACGATCCATGTTGGATTCGTTCCAGATAGCAGCTCAGGTAATATCTGATAACGACATTGGAACTCTCGTACCACTTTATAGCTTTTATACTGCAGTAGAGGGTTTTCTGGACACCAACATAAAACTGACTATAAATCAGGCTGCTGCTAACCCATCGCTGAAACCATTTGATGTTGACGTTCTCAAGACACTCTTCCTTATTCGACACATTGATAATATTGTGAAACCAAACATCGACAACCTAGTGACCTTGTGTATCAATGAAGTAGATACTGACAAACTCCGCCTCAAAAAAGACATAGAAGAAAGTTTAAATCGTCTTGAGAAAGAGACTCTCATCAATCGAAGTGGTGCCCATTATTACTTCCTCACCAATCAGGAGAGAGATGTTGCAACTCAGATTAAGAATACGACAGTTTCAGTGGCCGAAGAGATAAAGCTCCTGTCGGAATTGATTTATGAAGAGGTCATTAAAGCTGACAACAAGTACAAGTATTCTAAAAACAAGAAACATTACGGATACAACAAACTATTAGACGGTACACCGCATACGTCTAAGATTGATAACGAACTGACGTTAGAGATTATTACTCCTCTATCTGACTACTATGAATCTCAGGATTACTACTTTATCACTCGCAGTACCGAGGACCAGGGGAAGATTGTCGTCAAACTCAAGGACCATCCTGAAGTCATGAAAGAGTTACGAATCTACAAGAAAACTGACAAATTCATCAAAGACAAGTACGATTCTTCTGGCTCAGAGAGTTTTAAGAGCATTCTCCAAGATAGGACTAATGAGAACAAAGAGCGCAGGAAACGTATTATTACTATCCTGTCAGATATTCTTGTCACGTCTGATTACTTTGTCTGTGGTCACAGTCTACCCGTCAGCTCTAACACCCCTCAATCATGTGTCTATGAGTGTCTGGAATACCTTATTAAAAATGTTTATTCGAAGCTACATTATATTGAGAAATCTTATGATGACCCCATCAAGGAACTCAAACACATCCTGACTTCTGATGCACCCACCCAACAATCGTTAATAGAGAATCTTCATACGGAGAATGGTGATGCGGTCCATGAGATCCAGAGTCACATTCGTCTAGCAGCTGCGAATAACAAACGCGTTGAATTGTCAGACATCGTAAAGAAATTTTCTTCCCGACCCTTTGGATGGTCAGAATGGGACATTGTAATCATCGTTGCGGGACTCTTCGCCGCAAAGGAAATTAGACTCGTTCATTCCGAACAGGTACTGGAAACAAAACATGCCTTCCAACCTTTGTCGAAGACACAGCAATGGAAACAGATATCTATTCAGCGTATGAAGATTCCGAATAAGGAGGACCTGGATAAATCCAGACAGATTGGAAAAGAGGTGTTTGGTGTGATCGGTCCTGACGACGCAGATCAACTGACAACTTTTTTAAAAGAGCACCTGAAATCATGGAAATCTAATTTATCAAGATTCAAAATTATAGCAGATACGGGAGAATATCCTGGAAAAAGTGAGATAGAGAAGGGAATCACCGTCACTGACAGACTTCTCGGCATACATGATATCTATGAGTTTTTCGCTTCTTTCAACGAATCCGAATCGGATATCGCTCAACTTGAAGTGGACATGAGGTCCTTGAAGGATTTCTATGAAAATCACGTGTCCCTTTGGAACGATTTAGCTAAGCAAGTTGCTAAGTACGAGCAAATTCAGGCCGAACTGGAATCCAAATTCAGTCAAGATAAGCCATTCCAAAAACTGATTGAAATCCTACAAGACCCCCAACCATACAACAAACTTAAATATGTAAAACCGCTTCTTGAACAGGTTGAATCAGTCTATTCTCAGATACTCGAATCAAAAAAAAGAGATGCATTGGAAAGATTACAGCATCTTATCAGTAAATTAAAAGAGAAAACTGTACAAGTAAATGCGAGTGCTGATCTATCCAATCAAACGCTTAAACCTATGCAGGACATCAAAAAAAGGCTGGAAGTCGAAACAAGTATTCCCCAGGTATCCTACTATCTGAATGAATCTGAGCTGCGGTTTGAAGAAGCAATCGAAATGCTTGACAGATCAATAGAAAAAATAGGTGGATCAGAAAAGAAAACCGCAACTGTAAAGATATCGGCACTCAGTCCCACGGGATATATTGAGACCGAAGAGGAAGTTGACCAGTTCATAGATAAGCTGCGTGATCTGATACTACAGAAATTAAGACAAAATTCACGTGTCAAAATTATTTAGAACACGAGGAATCGCTCAATGGATAGGAACAAGTTAAAGTCTTACGCTCCGGCAGCTCGCAGAGACTTCATAAAGGCCATAACAGAAAAAGCCAATCTCCTTGGTTTGTCTTCGAAAAAAATAGAACCGGCAATTGTTCAGGGTGATGTAGCTATTATCATGGGCAAACCATATCCCAAAAAAATGCACAATCGAAGGGAAAAGCTCACAAAATTGATTGAGAAGGTTTTGAACAGGTAATAGAACGGATAGCATACACGTGGTTCAACAGATTCGTAGCTTTGAGATTCATGGAGATTCATTCCTATTTGCCACATGGATACAGAGTCTTATCCAATAGGACTGGTCGCGTATTACCTGAAATCCTTGAGCATGCGGACAAACTCAATTTTACTGGACTGGACAAGGATAAGGTCATTGAACTGAAGCTTGATGGCAACAAAGACGCTGAACTGTATTCTCTTCTCCTCGTCGCTCAATGTAATGAACTCCACAAATCAATGCCATTCCTGTTTGAGCCTATTCACGATGAGACTGAACTACTCTTACCTGACAATCTTCTCCATTCTGACTCGATTATTCGAAAACTGGTAAATGAGATACCTGAAGAAGATTGGAACGAAGTGGAAATCATAGGATGGATTTATCAGTTCTACATTTCTGAGAAGAAGGATCAAGTCATCGGGAAGGTCGTGAAAAGTGAAGACATACCCGCAGCTACTCAACTCTTTACCCCCAACTGGATAGTCAAATACATGGTCCAAAACAGCTTGGGACGGAAATGGTTAGCGACCTATCCTCATTCTAAGCTCCGTGACAAGATGGAGTACTACATCGAACCTGCTGAACAGACTCCAGAGGTTTTGGAAAAACTGAAAGCCATAACGCCTTCAAGTCTCAACCCTGAAGAGATAACGTTGATGGACCCTGCTTGTGGGTCGGGACACATCCTCGTCGAAGCTTACAATATATTCAAGGAGATATACACAGAACGAGCATATCCAACACAAGAGATTCCCAAACTCATCCTGGAAAAAAACCTGTATGGACTAGATATTGATGACAGAGCTGCTCAGTTAGCTGGATTTGCTTTGCTCATGAGGGCGAGAAAGGATGACCCGAGGATACTAGAGAACCCACCAAGACTTAATGTAATGGCAATTCAGGGTACGGATGGATTGAATACCACTGAACTAGTCAACCAAATAAGCCATTATGATCCTACTGTGGATAAAGCAGCACTCACGGAACTTATCAGATTATTCAAATTGGGGAAAACTGCTGGTTCTTTGATACGAATCCCAGACAACATAGCTCAAAAACTAGGAGAAATAAAAGATGTCGTGGACAAAGGGCTCTCAAGTGCGAATCTGTTAGTACAGGGAGCTGCGGAGACTCTGAAACCTGTTATTGATCAATCAATTCTCCTGGGAACGAAATATGATTGCGTAGTTGCTAATCCTCCGTATATGGGAAGCAGAGCCATGAACGGAGAACTCAAAGAGTATGTAGGGTCACGATACCCGAATAGCAAGTCAGACCTGTTCGCCATGTTCATCGAACGAAACCGTGAATTAACAAGAATCGATGGTCTTATATCAATGATTACCATGCAAAGCTGGATGTTTCTCTCCTCATTCGAAGAAATGAGGAAGAGACTTTTAGATAAAGAAACGATTTTTTCATTGATACATCTTGGTCCCCGGGCTTTTGAAGAAATATCCGGCGAAGTAGTGCAGACGTGTTCGTCTACTTCAATGAACCAGAAAATTAGCGGATACAGACCAGTCTTTCATCGTTTAGTTGACGAAAGTTCTGATGAGAAGAGAGATGCGCTTCTTAACGGACGGAACAGGTACACACATTTACTCCAACGAGACTTCCACAAAATCCCGGGAAGTCCTATTGCGTATTGGGCCAGTGAGAAGTTCCTAGAGATATTCGACAAAGCCATTCCACTGGGAAAGATTGCGGAACCACGAGTTGGATTGCAGACAGGCGACAACGATAGATTCTTACGTTTGTGGTATGAAGTGAACTTAGACAGGATTTTATTTAATTGTCCTGATGCACAGACCGCACTGGAATCGAAGAAGAAATGGTTTCCGTACAATAAGGGGGGTGAGTTTAGAAAGTGGTACGGGAATAATGATTATTTAGTGAATTGGGAGAATGATGGTCTAGAACTGAAGGACTTCCGACCGAAGTCTGTTATACGAAATGAGCGATATTACTTCAAACCAGGTATCACGTGGTCTAGAATCAGTTCATCTTATTTCGGGTTGAGACACAGCGACCCCGGTTTTCTCTTCGATTGCAACGGAACAACTCTCTTCCCCACTGACTTGAGAGAAGACCTGTTTCTTGGTTATCTTATTTCAAGTCTGAGTCGTCTCTTCGTAGAATTCCTTAACCCAACTTTGACATTTCAAGTAGGGGATGTGTCCAAGCTTCCTTTCTTGAGTCAGTCATCATCTATGACTCTTCCTTTATGCACAGTCGTCGTCCAGGATTGTTTGCAGATTGCTCGTTCAGACTGGGACTCCTTCGAGACCTCATGGGACTTCAAAGATTTCCCCTGGCTCAAGGACCCATTAAAATCAAATACTACCGAACAATCATGGAAGAATTGGGAGTCTCATCTGAACAATCAAATTCAAAGAATGAAAGAACTTGAAACAGAGAATAATCGTCTCTGGATAAATGCGTATGGACTACGAGATGAACTTGACCCCAATGTCCCAGAGGACCAAATAACCCTCGCAAGACCTGATGTAGAGCAGGATGTGAAACGATTAATATCCTATGCTATCGGTTGCATGATGGGTCGTTACAGTCTTGATTCTCCAGGATTGATATACGCTCATAGTGGAAACATCGGATTCGATTCGTCCAAATATCAAACATTCCCCGCTGATGATGATGGAATTCTCCCAGTAACAGACATCCAGTGGTTCCCTGATGATGCGACTATCCGATTTATTGAATTCATTAGTGTCGTATGGTCACCTGAAACTCTTGAAGAAAATTTAAGATTTATCGCAAATGCCCTGACAAGCAAGCAGACTACTGACCCGAGAGAGACTATCAGAAAATACCTGAGTTCTAGCTTTTTCAAGGACCATCTCCAGACCTACAAGAACAGACCCATATATTGGTTATTCTCAAGTGGAAAACAGAAGGCATTTGAATGTCTCGTTTATCTCCATCGATACAATGAAGCAACCCTCTCCCGGATGAGAAGTGAATACGTGATTCCTCTACAGGGAAAGATAAACGGACGTATCCAACTCCTGGAAAAAGACCTCATAGAGTCCTCAAAAGGTTCAGCAACAAAGATTCGAAAAGAACTTGAAAATCTCAAGAAAAAAAGGGATGAGCTTGCTTCCTTCGATGAGAAACTCCGACACTACGCTGATATGAAAATTCCTCTGGACCTTGATGATGGAGTTAAGATCAACTACGCCAAGTTTGGTGACTTGCTTGCAGAGGTAGATAAAGTAACCGGGAAGAAAAAATAACATGTTACAAAGTATCCAAATATAGATGAAGAATGAATGCTGAACGTATATCATCAAGCCTGAACAAGATATTCGATTCCAACAAACCAGAAGATCGAATCGTTTTCTGGTACGATGCGGAGGGAGAATTTCAGGAGATACTGGATTCACTTAATCTTGATGACGTTAAATTGCTTCGACTTGACAACACGTCAGCGCTGGAATTGAAGATTAAACTAGAGCTTGAAGATACCACAGGAAGGTATCTGATATATTCTCCCACACCCCCTCCTTCTCCTGAAGACGATTGGCTGTTGGGTCTTCGTCTTCACAGCAGGGTATTTCATGCTGACTGGGCTTCCATGGCTGCAGCCGAGTTAGGGCTGAATCCCTCATCTTTTAAAAGCCATTTGCAGCAGAGACAAAAATTTCTAAAAAGCAGATCAAGATTTGAAAGTCTCAAGAAACTCACAGACCCAAAGGACACAGAGATAGAAGTTGACACCAAGATGATTGCAATCGTTGTTGGTTCAGCTCAATCTGACTTGTTTGATATTCTTATCAAGATCTTCCAAGATTCTTCGTTCCTTGAGAACCTTGAGGAAGACCAATCAAAGATATGGACTGAAATAAAAAAGTTTGGTCTGGATACCACCTTTTGGAAGTTAATAGAAGAAAAATTCCTTTA
>FWPV01000671.1_pt1 | contig 105986 bp, 80 predicted proteins | sample 2228371 | NCBI WGS metagenome assembly FWPV01 (sample SAMEA103939776, study PRJEB20133) | metagenome
AGGATGGTTTTCGTAGGTGCGGCTCCCAGCCGCACGTTCTCGGCAGGCCCGCAAGTGCAGGCCCTCACCCCCTGGCCCCCTCTCCCAATCCTGGGAGAGGGGGAAGCTTTCAATGGCCCGCAAAACCTTGGGAAACTCAGGGAAACGCAGCTACGAGCTGCGCCTACGGGTTGCCAGAATCTTTTGCGAAATTCCGTCCAGCTTCCTGGAAGTTTGCAAGCGCTGACGCCGACCAAGTCGCCGGACTGCGTATCTCCAAAATTTGTCACCCTGCCTGATGACGTAGAGGCAGGGTGACAAAAGGACGACGATGCAGTTTTGGTGAAGGTTCAGCGGCGTCTATTCGACCGGTTCGCCAGCCGCCTCCCAGGCCCCGTAGCCGGGCGGGAAGGAGCGCACGTTGTTCAGTCCGGCCAGATGCAGGATGGCGGTCGCAATCGCCGCTCGATGGCCGGAGGCGCAGTAGACGACCACGGGCCGGTCGGTCGGGATGTTCTCCAGGTTCTGGACCAGCGTGCGCAGCGGAATGTTGGGCGCGCCGGCGACGTGTCCCTGTTCATATTCGCTCGCCTCGCGCACGTCGATCGGCTGCGCGCCGGCGTCGACGGCCTCCACCATCTTCTCCACTGTGCCGAGGGCGAAGTACCCTTCAGGCAGGTTCGCCAGGAATTCTTCGACCGCGGCCAGCATTTCCGGGTCCACTTCTTTCGGCGTTACGAGGGGCGGCTCCACCGCTTCGGTGGAAACTTCCTCGCCGGCGGCGCTCCACCCCTTCCAACCGGGCGGGAAGGATTTGACGTTGTCGTAGCCGAGCAGACCGAGCGCCGTCAGCGCCAGGCCGGCGCGATGGCCCGATAGACAGTAGATGAAGACCGGCCGGTCGGCGGGAATCTTGTCCAGATTTTGCGTCAGCGTGCGGATCGGGATGTTGATGGCGCCGGGGATGTGGCCTGCAGCGTATTCCTCTGGCTCGCGCACGTCGATCAGCACCGGCTGCGTGTTCTCGAGGATGTCCTTGAACGCATCGAGCTTGCCCACCGCCAGGAAGCCTTCCGGCAGCGCGCTGACCCAGGCGTCGGCGACCTCAAGGACGTTGAAGTCGGACGTAAGCGCAGCGGCGACCTCCTTGGGGACTTCGCCGGACTCACCCTGCGCCGCCTCCCACGCGCCGTAGCCCGGCGTGAATCCGCGTACGTTGTTGTAGCCCAATATCTGCAACATCGCGGTGGCCAGCGCCGAACGATAGCCGGAGGCGCAGTAGGCGACGACCGGTTTGTCTTTGGGAATTTGATCGAGGTTGGCGATCAGCGTGCGCAGCGGGATGTGCAGCGCGCCCGGGATCGCTCCTTGCGCCACTTCGGAGTCCTCGCGCACGTCGATCAGGACGGCGCCGTTGTCGATGGCCTCCTGGAGCTTCTCAACCGTCCCGATGGCGTAGAAGCCCTCCGGAATCGCCGACAAGAAAGCGTCGACCGCCGCCAGCATCTCCGGATTGACCTCCTTCGCCTCGAAGCTGCCCGCCGGCGCGCTTTCTGTCGAAACCTCTTCGCCCGCCTTGCTCCAGGCGTTCCAGCCGCCGGGGAAGCCGCGCACGTTGTCATACCCCAGCAGGCGCAAGGCCGCCACCGCCATGCCGGCGCGATGGCCGGATTTGCAGTAAATCAGCACCGGCTGATCCGCAGGAATCTGGTTCAAATTCTGGGCCAGCGTGCGGATCGGGATGTTGACTGCGCCGGGGATGTGGCCTTCGGCGTATTCGTTCGGCTCGCGCACGTCCACCAGGTAGATGTTGTTTTCTATGAGCGCCTTCACGTCGTCGAGCTTGCCGACCGCCATCCAGCCTTCGGGCAGGTTGGAGGCGAATTCATTGAGCGCCGCCGTCAGATCAAATGTAGCCGCTTCCTCGGTGGGGGCTTCCGTGGGAACGGGCGTCGGCGTGGGCGCCGCCGGCGTCGGGGTCGCTTCAGCCAACACCGCCTGCGGCGCCGGCGTCGGCGTGGGCTGCTGGCCGCCGCCACAGGCGCCCGCCAGCAACGCCAGAATCATCAAGATGCTAAGGAGTGCAGCGAATCGTTTGGACATACTTCTTTACCCCTCTTTCAAGAGAATTGGAAGAATCAGAAAGATTTACCGCTTGCCGATTGATGTTCGAGCTCCTCCACCCACTTGGGATGCTCGATCATCGCCTCTTCTTTGGGAACGTAGCCGGTCGTCATCGCCGAGAGCGCCTTGTAGACGAAGGTGAAGTAGAGATGGCCGACCAGCAACACCGTCAACACCAGCATGGAAAGGCCGTGGATCGTCGCCGCCAACGCCAGTCCGGTCGGCCCGAGATAGCCCTTGCCAAACCAGAGCGCCAGCCCGGAGAAGACCACCGTCGCCGAGAAGATGACGACGCCTGCGTGATGGAGCTTCTGACCGGCGTTGAGGCGTCCTTGCGGCGGCATCCCAACGGCGTGGCCCATGAAGTAGCGCCAGGCGTGCTTGAGCCATTCAATGTCATCTTTGTCATAGGTGAACGACTCGACGAGCAACTGCCGGGCGCCGCAGCGGTCGACGAGCAGGTACAGCATCGGCACGGCCATGAAGAGCACGGCGCCGATGCGATGGATCAGCCCCGGCGATATGTCGGGCGCCACCGATCGCACCCACAGCAACAGCGGCGGCCACAGCACCATCAGCCCGCTGAAGAGCAACATCAAGAAGGAAGTCGCCAACACGGCATGGACAAGGCGTTGGCCCACTCGATAGCGCAGCAGCTTTTCTTCGCTGTGATTGGCGTTCTCGCAACTTCTGAAGAAATTCATCGCTCACCTTCCTGTGCACCTGCATTTTGTTCTGTTTGGGCTTGTTGCGCACGCAACTCCGCCAGCTCCTTCATATGATTGCGCCGTGCGATGATGGCGGCCACGCCGGTCACCAGGACGCTGAGGCCGGTCAACCCCACCGCCGCCGGCTGCACGACCTTCTGCCAGACGTCGAGCAACAGCGGCGTCTGCGGATTGGCGGGCAAGTCGAACGCTTCCGGCGCGTCCGGCAGCACGACCACGACGCCCAGGCCGCCCGCCTCCGCCTCGCCGTAGACGCGCGCCTTTGGGTAGCGGGCTCGAATGGCCTCGACCCGCGCATGCGCCTCCGCCAAAATTTCCCGACGCTCGCCGTAGCGCAGCGCGTCGCTTGGGCAGGTGCGCACGCACCACGGTTGGCCGCCCGCTTTCGTCGTCGCGGCGCAGGCGTCGCACTTGCTGGAGCGGCCGTCGACGATCTGCGGCACGTCGAAGGGGCAGGCGTCGGTGCAGTAAGCGCAGCCGATGCAAACATCCCGGTTGAGCCGCGTCAATCCGTCCTCCTTGTAGAGCGCGCCGGTCGGGCAGACCTTGACGCACGCCGCGTCGGCGCAGTGATAGCAGCGGTGATTTTTGAACCCGCCTGTCAGGTGGGGGAAGACGCCGTGCGTCTGCTCGATCAGGTGGATGTACTGCGCACCGGCGGGCAGCTCATTGCCCGCTATACAGGCGGCTGCGCACGCTTCGCAGCCGATGCAGCGCGACAGATCCAGCAGAAAAGCATAGAGCGCCATGAGTTACGCCTCCTTCACAATGCGAACAAAGTTGACGCGCATGCCGGCGCCGCCGCAGATCGGGTCCAGCGCATAACGGGTGATCAGCGCTGCGTCGCTGGCGCCTTTGCCGTTGGCCAGCGAAAGACCTGGCGCGTTGTGCCCAAAGCCATGCGACATGAAGACTGCGTCTGGGCGGATGCGCTGCGTGGCTTTGACCTTGATCGGCCCGCTGCGCGCGCCGTCCTGATTCTCCAGCCACACGCGGTCGCCGTTTTTGAGGCCCAATGAGGCGGCCACCTCGGCGTTGAGCCATAGCTCGTTCTCAGGATTCAGCTGATGGAGCAACGGCGTGTTTTGCGTCTTGGCGAAGGTGTGCACCGGGTGACGGCCATACAGCAGGCGGAACCATCCGGGCGGCGGCTCTTCGACCGGCGTGTAGACGGGCAGCGGGTCGTGGCCGGCCAGAGCCAACGCCTCAGAATAAAGCTCAATCTTGCCCGAGGGCGTCTTGAAGGGCGAGGCGCCCTTGAAGTCGCTCAGATAGGGCTTGCCCTTTTGGACGATCACGCCGCCTTCTTCGCGTAGCTTCTCGACGGTGTAGCCGATGCTTTGCAGGCGGGTGGCGACGAACTCCTCCACCGTCTCCCATTTGAAATACTTCTCCAGCCCGACGCGCAGCCCCAGCTCGCGCGCCATCCACCAGGCGGGTTTGGTGTCCGCATAAGGTTCGACGGCCGGCTCGCGCAGCGCAATGTAAGGAGTCTTGTGAGAGACCGTCCACACGTCCTCGAAGCGCTCATAGATGGTCGCCTCCGGCAGGACGATGTCCGCCCACGCCACATGCTCCATCGGGAGCACGTCGATGGCGACGACCAAGTCCAGCTTCTTGAGCGCTTCGATCGTGCGCGGGACGTTCGGAATGCTGTGGAGCAAGTTGACGCCGTACACGATCAGCGCCTTGATCGGGTATGGCTCGCCGGTGATCATCGGCTCGATCAGCTCTTGCATGGCGGTCGGGCCGCGCAGAAACTTGGTGCGAGCGCCGTCTGCGCGCGCCTTGCCGGAAGGCCCGACCGGCAGCTCGCCATTCTCGGCGCCTGGCTCGGCGGAGCAACCGCCGGAGCTGCCCGCCACGGCGAAAGGCGGGTGCGGGTAGGCCTCGATGTAGGGCGACTTGTTGAAATAGATGCCGCCCTCGCGTCCGTATGCTCCGAGCAGGGCGTTGATGATGTAGACGGCGCGCATGCGCTGTGTGTCGTTGCCGTACCACGTGACATGGCGGCCGGGCACGATCACCGACTGTGGCAAGTGTTCGGCCATCACGCGCGCAGTTGTGCGAATCAGCTCCGGGTCCAGCTCCGTGATCGCAGCCGCCCACTCCGGCGTCATCTCGGCGACGTGCGCCGCCAGCTTGTCGAAGCCTTGCGTCCATTCGGCCACGTACTCGGCGTCGTAGCGATGCTCGGTGATCAAGACATTGATCCAGGCCAGCAACAGCGCCGTGTCCGTCCCCGGCTTGATGGGGAGCCAGTAATCCGCCTTGGCCGCGGCGCTGGAAAAACGCGGATCGACGACGATGACTTTCGCCCCACGCGCCCACGCTCTGGTGAAATCTTGCATCACTGTGTTGCGCGAGTCTTCGCCGATGTGGCTGCCGATCAGCGTCACGCAGCGCACGCCCTCCCAGTCCACCGGCTCGTGGCCGCCCACCGGCAAGCCCACCGTCAGCAGTGAGGCCTCCTCACGCGGGCTGGTGCACAGCGATGACGAGGGTTTGCTGGCGTTCGGCGTTCCCCATGCTTGAGCGAAGTAATCGGTGAACCAGAACTCGCCGGAGGTGTGGCCGAAGATGGCCACCGACTCCGGGCCATATTGCTCCTTGATCGCCAGCAACTTCTGCGCCATTGCGTCGAGCGCTTCCTCCCAGGTCACCTCCTGAAACTTGCCTTCCCCGCGCTCGCCGGTGCGGATCATCGGGGAGCGCAGACGGTCGGGGTCGTACATGAAGGAGGCGCCCGCCTGACCGCGTGCGCACAACATGCCGCGACTCTTCGGATCGGCGGGATTGCCATCAATCTTGTAGACGCGGCCGTTGACGCTCTGCACAATCACGCCGCAGCGCCAGGGACACATGTCGCAAACGCTGTAAGCGCGCTTGATCTCTCCCCGGTAATACCAGGGCGTCGCCCCATTCCCCGACGGGGCTGCGGCGGCCTCTTCCAGCGCACCGAGCGCCAGCGCAGCGCCTGCGCTTCCGGTCAGCGCCCCTTTTAAAAAGGTTCGTCGTGAAATTTGCAGTTGCACTTTTCCCATAATTGTTCCTCTGTTTAACCGCAGATTGATTCCCAACAGACGTCGTTCGCCCGGCTTATCGCTGAGAGGAGCAGCAAGGCGCAACTTCTTGAAATTCTCTGTCCGCCTGCAGCTTCTGATAGTAGGCGTGCAGCCGCGCCTCGCGCTGCATGGCGCGATGCATGATGCACAGCACGCTGGAGAACCACTCCTGCTCCATGTTTTCTTTGGCGATGCTGCTGCATGCGCCGGCCTGCCAGACCTCGCGGCGATACTGGCGATATCCATGCGGCAACAGCGCTACGATCCGGAGCTGGGGATTGCGCGCCAGCAGAGTGGAGACCAGCGCCGGCGTCTCCGCTTCCGCCATGAGCCAATCCAGCACAACGACGTCGTCTGCAGCGGCGTCCGTGCGCGCCAGCAACGCCTCTACGGTGTCCACGCACTCGTCGCGCACCTGCAGCGGCGTCAGTTCCAGAGCGGCGGCAAGCAACGAACGAAAGAGCGTCTGTGATTGTGGATCTGGGCTTGCAAACAACAGGCGAATTTCCATTGGCGTTTCCCCCCAGCGACGCATGGCGATCGTTCAGCCATCCATCTGTGAATTTCGTCACAAATGATAGCTGGAAACGGGTCTGTCGTCAGTCGGGAAAACCAAAACAATTTGTGTCGGGAATTTTCTGATGGAAGAGCGCCGGAAAAGAAGTCCGGCGTTTCCGGGGAGATTGGGTGGGAGAGCGCCTTGCGAGGACAAGTTACGCGCTCAGGTTACGTAGTTCAATGACGCCTTCTCGTGGCGTGCAAACTTTCAGGAAACTGGATGGAAGGGGTGAGGGCCTGTTTGCTTTTCTCACGATTTTTGGGCCTGCCGAGGACGTGCGGCTGAGAGCCGCACCTCCGAAAACCATCATCACTCCGTAGGCGCTGCGCGTAGCGGCGCTTCCCCGGTCAGCCAAATCCTCGGCGCTCCTTCTCCCCCTCTCCCAGCCTTGGGAGAGGGGCCAGGGGGTGAGGGCCTCCGGCTGAGAGCCGCACCTCCGAAAACCATCCTTATTCCGTAGGCGCTGCTCGTAGCGGCGCTTCCCCGGTCAGCCAAATCCTCGGCGCTCCTTCCCCCCTCTCCCAGCCTTGGGAGAGGGGGGAGGGGGGGTGAGGGCCTGCGGCTGCAAGCCGCAGCGACGAGGGAGCCGGCGCCTTCGCATTGGTTAAAAATTAAATTTAGAGCCTCCCAAAAATAAAGCCAACTGCGTAAGGTGAGTCACGTATATTCGGAGAGCAGGCCGCGTTTCAGCGCGTACTGCACCAGGTCGGGGCGGCTGCTGAGGTTGAGCTTTTCCATGATGCGTGTGCGGTAGGTCTCGACGGTCTTGGGGCTAAGCGCCAGTTTTTCGCCGATCTGCGCGGCGGTGTAGCCAAGCGCCAGCAGCTTGAGCACCTCGCGTTCTCGTTCGCTGAGGTTTTCGTAGGCGTCTGGCGCAACGCCGCTGTTGACCTGAGAAATGTAATCTTCCAGCAACATGCGCGTCGCCGAAGGATAAAGAAACGCGCCGCCGCGCGCCACGGTGCGAATGGCGTCGAGCAATTCCGTGTCCACAGTCGATTTGAGCACGTAACCGGCCGCTCCCGCCTTCAGAACCGGGAAAAGATACTTTTCATGTGCATGCACGGTCAGGATCAACACCTGCACTTCGGGGCGCTCCTGCCGGATGCGTCGGGTGGCCTCCAAACCGTCCATGACCGGCATCGAGATGTCCATCACCACCACGTCCGGGCGCAGCGCAACGGCGGCGGCGACGCCCTCGGCGCCATTTTCCGCCTCGCCGATGACCTCCATGTCCGGCTCGGCGTTGATCAGCGCCTTAAGGCCAACGCGCACGATCATATGGTCGTCCACCAACAAGACCCGAATTTTCTGCGTCATTGTCATCCTTCCGTCTGCGGCCAGGGGGCTTGCGCCTTGATGCGCGTGCCTGCGCCCGGCCGCGATGCAATTTCCAGTGAGCCGCCGATCATGGCGATGCGCTCGCGCATGCCGATCAGCCCCAGACCATCTCCCTTGCGACCGTCGAGGCGGCTTGCGTCGAAGCCAACGCCGTCATCCACCACTTCCAGGATGCAGCGCCGTCCATCGCTGTGTAGAGAGACTGCGACCTTTTTGGCCTGAGCATGGCGACAGACGTTGGAAAGCGCTTCTTGCGCGATGCGATAGAAAACCAGCTCCATCTCGCGCGGGAGGCGGCGCTCCATCCCTTCGATTGTGATCGACGCCTGGAGGCCATGGGCCTTGTTGAGTTCATCCACCCGCCACTCGAGCGCAGCGGCGAGGCCCAAATCGTCCAGAATTTTGGGACGCAGGTCCAACGCCACGCGACGGACATCCTCCAACGCGCGCGCCGTCAATTCGCGCAGCTCCTGGATATGACGCTGCGCCTCCGCAGGGTTTTGTGCGCGCTCAAGCAAGCGAATATGCACCAGCAAAGAGGTGAGCGACTGCGCAGCCTCGTCGTGCAGTTCGTGCGCGAGGCGACGCCGTTCTTCCTCCTGCGCCTGCAAAATTTGATGCGAAAGTTGGCGCAGCCGTTGCGAGTCATGTTCAATTTGCTCGAGCATTTGATTGAACGCTTCGGCCAACCGATCGAAGCGCTCGTCGCTGTTGTCGCCGAGCTCCACCCGCACATTGCGGCTGCCGCTGCGAATGGCCTCCACCGCCGTCTGTAGCCGATCCAACGGTTCAAGCGCTTTGCGCAGCACCCACTGATTGACCAGCACGCTGATGACGACGCCGGCGCCCGCAAACAACGCAATGAGCGGATAGTGTTCTTGATCGGGGAAAGCCGTGACATGCCAGACCGTGATGATGGTGCCGGCGACCGCCCCTAGCGCCACGATGGCGATGTTGGCCCAGAGAATCTTGTAGAAGAGCGGCGTATGCAGCAGCCGCCGACGAAGTTTCGCAATCACGCGCGCCCTATCAAACCCAGTTTTCCGGCGTGTATTCGCCGAAGACGCCGCGCAATGCGTCACAAATTTCGCCGAGCGTTGCATAAGCTTCGACCGCTTCGATGAAGAGCGGCATCAGCGACGCGCTCGGGTCCCGCGCCGCGTGCTCGATGCGCGCCAGCACGGAGCGCACGGCTTCGTTATCGCGTTCGGCGCGCAGCTTTTTCAGCGCCTCGATCTGGTCCAGACGCACGCGCTCATCGACGCGCAGCAGCTCGCCCTCAGGACGTTCGTCGGTCTGGAAGCGGTTGACGCCGACGACAATCTGCTCGCCCTTTTCAATGGCGCGCTGGGTGCGATAGGCGGCGTCCTGAATCTCACGCTGGATGTAGCCTTCCTCCACCGCTCGCAGCGCGCCGCCCAGCTCGTCGATGCGGGCGATGTACGCTTCGGCGCGGCGCTCGATTTCGTCCGTGAGCCACTCGATGTAGTAGGAGCCGCCCAGCGGATCGACCGTGTCCGCCACCCCGCTTTCATAGGCGATGATCTGCTGGGTGCGCAGGGCGATCTCGACCGACTTCTGTGTGGGCAGGGCCAGCGCCTCGTCCTTGCTGTTGGTGTGCAGGCTTTGCGTCCCTCCTAACACGGCGGCCAGCGCCTGAATCGTCACGCGCACGATGTTGTTGTCCGGCTGTTGGGCTGTGAGCGTGCTGCCGCCCGTCTGCGTGTGGAAGCGCAGCTTCCAGGAGTCCGGATTCTGCGCGCCGAAGCGATGGCGCATGATTTTCGCCCACAGCCGCCGCGCGGCGCGGAATTTGGCCACTTCCTCCAGGAAATTGTTGTGAGCATTGAAGAAGAAGCTGAGCTGCGGCGCAAACTTGTCGACGTCCAGGCCGGCGTTGATGGCTTGTTGCACGTACTCGATGCCGTTGGCCAGGGTGAAGGCCACCTCCTGCACGGCGGTGCTGCCTGCCTCGCGAATGTGATAGCCGCTGATCGAGATGGTGTTCCACTTGGGGACTTCCGTAGCGCAGTAGCGGAAGATGTCGGTGATCAGCCGCATCGAGGGCGTCGGCGGAAAGATATAGGTGCCGCGTGCGATGTACTCCTTCAAAATGTCGTTCTGCACGGTGCCGCGCAGTTGGTGGGTGGAAACCCCCTGGCGTTTGCCGACCGCGATCACCATCGCCAGCAGGATGGCGGCCGGCGCGTTGATCGTCATGCTGATGCTGACCTTGTCGAGCGGGATGCCGTCGAGCAGCGTCTCCATGTCGCGCAGGCTGGAGATCGAGACGCCCACCTTGCCGACTTCTCCTTCGGCGAAGGGATGGTCGGCGTCGTAGCCGATCTGGGTGGGCAGGTCAAAGGCGACGGAGAGGCCGGTCTGCCCCTGCTCGATCAAGAATTTGTAGCGGGCGTTGCTTTCTTTCGCCGTGCCAAAGCCGGCGTACTGGCGCATCGTCCACAGGCGCCCCCGGTACATGTTCGGCTGCACCCCGCGCGTGAAAGGGTATTCGCCTGGAAAACCGAGCTTTTCAATGTACGCCTCGTCGTCGGCGGCGGGCGTGTACACCGTATCGACGATCATGGCTTCGTCGCTGGTTGTAAACTTCTCCTTACGTTCGCCAAAGCGTTTGAGCAGCGGCGCCAGCGTGTTCTCCTGCCAGCTTTTCTTGAGCGTTTCGATCTTGCCTGCGGTGGCAATCATGCTCGACCCTCCATTCTATGCAACATGCGCCTTGCGCTGCGCTACATCTCGCTGCGTCCGGCCAGCGCCCGCCCGAGCGTCACCTCGTCGGCGTATTCGAGGTCGCCCCCGACAGGCAATCCACGGGCAAGCCGCGTGACGCGCACGCCAAGCGGCTTGATGAGGCGGGCGATGTACATGGCCGTTGCCTCGCCTTCCAGGTTCGGATTGGTCGCCAGGAGCAGCTCGCGCACCGGCGTCTCGTTCGTCTGGATGCGATGCAGCAGCTCGCCGATTTTTAAGTCCTCCGGTCCAATGCCTTCGACCGGCGAGATGGCGCCGTGCAGCACATGATAAACGCCGTTGAACTCGCGCGTGCGTTCGATCGCCTGCACATCGAGCGGCTCCTCTACGACGCAGATCAGGCCGTGATCGCGCTGGGGATTGGCGCAGATCGAGCACGGGTCCTGGTCGGCGATGTTGAAGCAGACGCTGCAAAAGAGCGTGCGTTGTTTCAGCTCTTCCAGCGCCCGCGCCAATCGAAGCGCCACCGATTCATCGCTGCGCAGCAAGAAGTAAGTCAGTCGGGTCGCTGTCTTCGGACCGATGCCGGGCAGTTGGGTGAACGCCTCGATCAGGTTCGAGACCGGTTCGGCGAGTGGTTGCATAGGCGTTTCAAAACACTCCGGTTAGAACAAGCCAGGCGGCAGCCCCAAGCCGCCGGTCAACCCGCCGAGGCGCTCCTCTTCGAGCTTCTTCACCTGCGCCAATGCGTCGTTCATGGCGGCGAGGAGCAAGTCTTGCAACATCTCGACGTCCTCCGGATCGACGACCTCCGGCTTGATCGCGAGGCTTTTGAACTCCCGCGCGCCGGTGATCACGAGCGTCACCGCGCCGCCGCCGGCGCTGACCGTGATCTCCTCTGCGGCCAGGGCGGCCTGCGTCTTCTCCATCTCCTCCTGAAGCTTCTGCACTTGCGACAAAATGCTGTTCATGTTGGGCATGCCGCCGCCAAAGCCGCCGCGGCCGCCGAATCCACGTTGCTTCTTGCTCATCTTGTTTTATCCTTTGCTCCGATCAAAAACATGGGATAACCGTCCCTTGAACACCGGTTGAAGTTCTTCTCTATTTCAGGACAAACGATCGCGTGAAGGAATCATTGTCCTCGCTTCCGGTCCGGTTGCACCACCTGCGCGCCGAGGTCTTGAATGGCGTACTCCACCAGCGGGTCGATCGCGTCCGTCGGCGGGCTCTCGATGGAGAGCGTCGGCGCATTGGGCAGCACGGCGCGCTCGCCGATCTGAAAGACCACCTGAAAGGGCCGTCCTGTCATCTGCTGCAGGATATGGCCGATCTGCTCGCGCGTCTGGGGGGTGTCCACCATGTCGCGCACCATGGCGTACTGCTCGGTGAAGGCGAACACGAAGGTGGACTTGCCCACCGCCGTGTCCCTGGCCGAGTTGAGCGCGCCCAGCACCTTGGCGCCGCATTGTTGCTTGACCAGTCGCTGGAATTCGCTCCAGCGCTTGCGCAGCATCTCCGCCATGGCGGGGTCGGGAAGCTGCGGCGTCTCCGCAGGCGAAGCTGCGTCGGCCGGCGCAGCTGGCGGCCCCGGCTGCGCCGGTTGAAGTTTTGGCGGCGCAGCCGGTTCTTTCGTGCTCGCAGCGGCGGGCGTCTCGGGAACAACCGGCGGCGCTGTCGTTCTGGCTTCGCCTTGCACGACTTCGATCAGCGCCAGCTCCAGCGGAAGCTGCGGTTGGAAACCGCCCTTTAGTTCGTGGATGGCGGCGCTGAAGCGTTTGATGGCGTAGAGCGTCGTCGTCAAGTCCATCTTCTTCGCCTGCGCCTGCATCTGCTGCACGGTTTCGGCGGGCAAGTCGTCGAGCAGGGCCGGGTCGTTGGTCATCTGCAGCATCATCAGGCCGCGCAGGTGCTCGATCACCTGCTGGCAGAACTCCGGCAGGCTGGCGCCGTCGAGCGTCAGGCGATGAATAAGCTGAAGACCTTTGGCCGTGTTGCGCTCGGCGAGGGCGGCGACGAACTCGACGACCGTCTGCGCGTTGACGGCGCCCAGCACCTGCTCCACCTGCGCCAGCGTGACGCGATCCTGGCCGAAGCTGAACATCTGGTCGAGCAGGCTAACAGCGTCGCGCATGCAGCCCTGCGCGCTGCGCGCGATCATCAGCAGCGCGTCTGGCTCGGCGTCGAAGCCTTCCGCCTCGACGATGTGTTGCAGGTGGCGTGCGATTTCCGCAGCCGGGATGCGTCGGAAATCGAAGCGCTGGCAGCGGCTGATGACGGTGGCGGGAATCTTGTGCGGCTCCGTCGTGGCCAGAATAAAGCGTGCGTGCGGCGGCGGCTCTTCCAGCGTCTTGAGCAGGGCGTTGAAGGCGCTGCCGCTCAGCATGTGCACTTCGTCGATGATGTAGATTTTATAGCGGCCTTCGCTGGGGCGAAATCCGACCTTGTCGCGCAGCTCGCGGATGTCATCGACGCTGTTGTTAGAGGCGGCGTCGATTTCGATCAGGTCGATCATGCGGCCTTCGGTGATCGCCTGGCAGGTGGGGCAGCGGTTGCAGGGGCGCTCCGCTTCGGGCGCGGTGCAATTGAGCGCCTTGGCCAGAATGCGCGCGGTGCTGGTCTTGCCCGTGCCGCGCGGCCCGGCGAACAGGTAGGCGTGCGCCACGCGGCCATCGCGCAGAGCATTTTTGAGCGTCTGGGTGACATGCTCCTGCCCGACGACTTCGTCGAAGGTCTGGCTGCGCCACTTGCGATAGAGTGCGGTGGACATGGTGGAAGTGTATCATGAAAGGAGGTGTTTGCAGGAATTGTCTTCCCGTCAAACCGCCAGATCGAACGGCAGATCGCTGATGTCGCGCAGGCGCATTCCCTCGACCATCATGTCGAGAAGCTCCAGTTGATCCGGGTTGTCGAGTTCGATCAGGCTCTCTCGCAGTTCAGGCAAGGCAAAATGGTAGACGCAATCGAGGTCGCCGACGCTCAGTGCAATGGCGGCGATGCGCGTGGGCAGCGGCTCAGCGGTGACGGCCGCTATTTATAAAAGCCGATCACAAATTCTTCGTGCATTCTTCGTTGAATTTGTGAGTCGCTGTTGACGATGTGACCAGCAGGCATCATGCGCCGATTGCGATCCAGGCGGCGAACCCCGACGCCGGGAACCTCAAATCCAATCGTCTCGCCGATCTCCGCCAGGCAGCGATGCGTCTCCGTGTCGATGCGACGTATCTCCGAACTCGCCACAACGACAACGGCGGCCCGGTCCGGCTTCAGCACCCGATGCATCTCACGAAGAATTCGGGTCATCTCTGAATAATAGCGATGCAACGCCTTGCCGCGCTTCGGATCGGCGGCGGAGATGGCTTCCACGATTGCGGCAGTCCTCGGCGGCAATGGCTCGAAGGGAAAATCCATCACAGATTCACCGCCTACGCACTGCTTGCGCGTCTCGCTCAACTGGCTGAGATTGTAGCCAAGCCAGACAAGTGAGAATTTATTGGCGCGCATATAGTCGATGGCGTTGACGGCGTAGGGAGGCGACGTCACAATCAGATCCACGGTCGCCGACGCCACCGGAAGCGCCTGGGCATCCGCCAGATGAAGATCAACCGGGAAATCGGTGACGGGCAGTTCGCTGAGGCTCTGAATATTTTGGAGCGCACGCTTGCGAAATTCGACAATCGCCGAACGCAGACGTTTGGTGAGCAGTTTGGTTCGCGGCGAAATTTCCGCTTCGGAGTCTGCGCCAAGAATTTTTTTGCCCGAAGCTGTAAAAACCACCTTGGCCCGATGAGGACGGGTATGCGCCAAATCGAACGCCAACGAAACGCCGCCCGTCTTCGTAATGATGCACGCAGACAGCGCCAGCGTGAAGAAATCTCGCATCGCCGGCTCAGCAATCGCTTCGATCGCCTGGAGCAACGCCGCCAGCTCCACCTGGGTTTCGAGGGCAAACCAGTAGTCGATAAATTCTCTTGTTTTTTGATCCCAGCGGGCGCCGATTGCCGCCAGCGTCTCTTCGGGTTGCGTCGCAATGCAATGGTTCGCCCGGTCAATAATGGCGTAAAGTTGTCGGCGCAGCGCCTCTCCGTCCAACGGCGTCGTCTTGACGCGGGAAATCAAATACGCCAACGGGTCAATGTCGCTCCCAATGCCGCGTCGTCGAGCGAGATACGCCTCGACGATCGTCGTGCCGGAGCCCATCATCGGATCGAGCACGGCGTCGCCCGGCGCCGTCAACCCACGAATAAACGCATCGGGAAGAGCCGGAGGAAATTTCGCCGGGAATGCGTGAAAATCATGAGACGCATAGCCTGTATCGTGGCCATGGTAGTCCAGATTCCCCATCAGAAGCCGAACCAGACGCTCCCGATAAGGCAAATTGGGCGACAAGGCGTTCTTTTCATCTTGCGGCCACAGCCCTAGCTGATAAACAGAAGGCTCTTTCAGTTTGATTGGGTTCTTTGGCTCGTTCATGGCGTCAGTTATCATAGCACAGCCCCTCTAAAATCAACAGCGACGGCGAATTCTCGCCGTCGCTGCCTTTCGTTGCTGGCTGGGGGACAGGGATTCGAACCCCAACTGCCTGATCCAGAGTCAGGTGTTCTGCCGATTAAACTATCCCCCATCGCCTGACTCACACCTGTATTTATACAAACAGTATACTCCAGACCTGCGAAGCAGCCAAATTTCAGGGCTTTCCGGTGCAATTTCAGGCGACGAGCCGGCGAGTTCTATCGACGCACGAGCTGTCTGCCCGCCCAGGCGACGCCGAAGATGAGCGTGCAGGTCAACACGATCGCTGCGCCGGAGGAGACGTTGAAATAGTAGGAGGCGTATAGCCCTACGACGCCGGCGAGCACGGTGAAGAACGCCGCCAGCGCCATCATGCGCACCAACCGATGGGTGAGCAGTGCGGCGGCGGCGGCAGGCGTCACCAGCAGCGCGCTCATCAACACCACGCCGACCGCCTGGATGCCCGTCACCACGCTCAGGGCCAGCAGAATGAGCAACAAGAAGGTCAGCCGGTCGACCGGGATGCCGATCACGCGCGCATAGATCGGGTCGGCGGAGGAAAGCTCTAGCTCCTTGTGAAAGAGCGCCAGCAGACCCAGCACCAGCGCCGCCACCAGCGCCATCAGGCGTAAATCTTCGACCGTAACGCCCAGAATATTGCCGAAGAGCATGTGCGTGAAATCTCGATAGGAGCGCACGGTGCTGATCAGGAGGATGCCGAGCGCGAACATGCCGGTGAAAACGATGCCGATGGCCGTGTCCTCGCGCACTTCCTGACGCCGCGCCAGCCAGCCGATCAACATGGCGGCGATCACGCCGGCAATCACGGCGCCTCCGGAGAGGCTCCATCCCACCAGGTAGGCGATCACCAGGCCGGGCAGCACGGTGTGCGCCATGGCGTCGCCGATGAAGGCCATCCGACGCAGCACGACGTAGCTCCCGATCACCGCCGCCGGCACGCCGATCAAGACGGCGGCGAGCAGCGCGGTTTGCATGAAGCTATAACGAAAAGGCGCAACGAGAACCTCAAGCATGGACGACTCCTGGCGTCAACACCGGCAGCGCCTGTTTGGGCAGGTGTAAAACAGCTTCCCCGTAGGCCCTGCCATCCTCCAGACGAATCACCGCGTCATAGTCGCTCTCCAGGCGATCGAGGTCATGGGTGGCGACGACGATGGTGCGTCCATTCGCCTTTTCTTCGGCAAGCACGGCTGCAACGATGGCGCGCGTCTCCGCGTCGACGGCGTTGAGCGGCTCATCGAGCAACAAAAGGTCGGCGCCCTGCGCCAGCGCACGCGCCAGCATGACGCGCTGCTGCTGGCCGCCGGACAACTGCCCGATCTGGCGTTCGGCGAGGTCGTCGATCTGCAGCCGCGCCAGCATGGCGTCCACAATGCGCCAGTCTTCCAGGCGCGGGCGTCGAAACCAGCCCAGATGCACGTAGCGGCCGCTGACCACCAGGCGACGCACCGTGATCGGGAAATGCCAGTCGATCTCGCTGCGCTGGGGTAGATAGGCGACGCGGTGATGGCATGCTCCCACCGGACGGCCGTAGATGCGCACTTCGCCGCTGCGGATGGGCAGCAGGCCGGCCACAGTTTTGAAGAGCGTCGATTTGCCGGCGCCGTTGGCGCCGATCAGCGCCACGCGCGCGCCCACCGGCACGTGCATTGTCACGCCTTGCAACACATCGCGCTGATCGTAGCCTGCATGCAGGTCGCGCACCAAAAGCGCAGGCTCGCCGGCCACCGGACAGACCTCATGGCGACCTGCGTAAGAAAAGGAAAACATCTCAACGCCCTCCATCTCTTGAACGTTTTCCGGTCGCGCAAAGCGCAAGCAGCTCTGCGACCTTAAAAGAGATCATATCTCACTGCCGCACAATCGTCCAAATCAATCGAGGGCAATTGATACTGATTTTCAATGCGGGCGTCGCACCCTGGCGAGGCGAATGACCTTTTCTCTTGAATCTTCGCATCTGGTTTTTAGCACGCCTTGAAAGTCCATCTATTTTGTCATCTATCTCTGCAGAGTACTATAATGGCGAACGTGTAGAACCTTTCTCGGACAACAGTTGCACATTTACACCTTTATTACATCTTTTCGGCGCCAGGCGAGATCGACGCTCTCTGGACGCCGGAAAACTCGACTTCGGAGTCAAACTCGGCTCGCGAGCCAACCTTGAGGAGGTTTTCACTTGAATTTGCATGAATATCAGTCCAAACGCGTGTTCGCTCGCTACGGCATTCCGGTTCCGAGCGGCGAGGTGGCGACCACGCCAGGCGAAGTGCGCGACATCGCCGTTCGTCTCGGCGGGCCGGTTGTGGTGAAGTCGCAGGTGTTGGTCGGCGGACGCGGCAAGGCGGGGGGCATCAAGCTGGCCCGCACGCCGGATGAGGCCGAGCAACGCGCCGACGAAATTCTCGGCATGAAGATCAAAGGGTTGACGGTGAAGAAGGTGCTCGTCGACCCTGCCGCCGACATTCGCAAGGAGATCTATTTAGGCGCCGTGCTCGACCGCGCCAGTCGGCGCATCGTGCTGATGGCGAGCAGCGAGGGCGGCGTGGACATCGAGGAGGTGGCGGCCCAGACGCCGGAGAAGATCGTCAAGGTGGCCGCGCACCCGTTCCTCGGCTTGCGCCCCCATCACGCCCGCATTCTCGCCGACGGCATCGGACTTCCGAAGGAACTCATCAATGATTTCATCAAAATTTCTCAAGGGCTGTACCAGGCTTTTGTCAACACCGACGCCAGCCTGGCCGAAATCAACCCGCTGGTCATCACAGGCGAAAACAAACTGTTGGCGCTCGACGGCAAAATTTCCGTCGACGACAATGCGCTCTTCCGACATCCGGAGCTGGCCGAGATGCGCGACCCCGATGAAGAGGATCCCAGCGAGCGCGAGGCGCATCGCTACGGCCTGAGCTACATTCACCTGGACGGCGAGATCGGCTGCATGGTCAACGGCGCCGGCCTGGCCATGGCCACGATGGACATCGTCAAGCTGTATGGCGGCGAGCCGGCCAACTTCCTCGACATCGGCGGCGGCGCCCAGTCGGACAAAGTGGCGGCGGCGCTGCGCATTATCCTCAGCGACAGCCGCGTCAAGGCGGTGCTGATCAATATCTTCGGCGGCATCACACGCTGCGACGAGGTGGCGCGCGGGGTGCTGGAGGCGATCGGGACGCTTGACGGGCGCGTGCCCTTCGTCGTCCGCCTCGTCGGCACCAACGAAGAAGAAGGCCGCCAAATTCTCGCGGAAGCCAACCTGATCACCGCCACCAGCCTGGCCGACGCTGCGCAGAAGGCGGTGGCCGCCGCCAAAGGAGAGCTACAATGAGCATTCTGGTCGGAAAAGAGACGCGCCTTTTGGTGCAAGGCATCACCGGTCGCGAGGGCGCTTTTCACACCAAACAGATGATCGACTACGGCACACAGGTCGTCGCCGGCGTGACCCCGGGCAAGGGCGGCGAATGGGCGTTCGGCAACATTCCGATCTTTGACACTGTCAGCGAGGCGGTGCACGCCACCGGCGCCAACACCAGCGTGATCTTCGTGCCGGCGCGCTTCGCCGCCGACGCCATCATCGAAGCCGCCGAAGCGGGCATCGAGCTGGTCGTGTGCATCACCGAAGGCATTCCGGTGCTCGATATGGTGCAGGTGCGCGCCTACCTCGACACCACGCACACGCGGCTGATCGGCCCGAACTGCCCCGGCTTGATCACGCCGGGCGAGGCCAAAGTCGGCATCATTCCGGGTCACATCATGACGCGCGGCAATGTCGGCGTGGTGAGCCGTTCCGGCACGCTCACCTACGAGGTCGTCTATGCGTTGACGCAACGCGGCATCGGCCAGACGACGGCGGTCGGCATCGGCGGCGATCCCATCAACGGCACCTCGTTCCTGGATGTGCTGCAAATGTTTGAGGAGGACCCGGAAACCGAGCAGGTGATCCTGATCGGTGAGATCGGCGGCACGGATGAACAGAAGGCGGCGGAATACATCGCCTCTCGGATGAGCAAGCCGGTGACCGCCTTCATCGCCGGTCAGACTGCGCCGCCTGGGCGTCGCATGGGGCACGCAGGCGCCATCATCTCCGGCGGCGAAGGCACGGCCGCCGAGAAGATCGCTGCACTCACGCGCGCCGGCGCCAAAGTGGCGCGCCATCCCGACGAAATCGCCGACCTGGTGGCGAGCCATCTGAGGTAGAGGCGCTTGCCTGCGGCATGCACCCGGTTGCCCTCCAATCAGCCGGCAACTGTGGTGGAGGCGGTTCCATGGTTTTTGACAACATCATCTGACAAGCGTCGCAGGCGCGGCTTCCGGCCGCACATTCCCGGCAAACCGCAAGGTTGTGGGTGAACCAAGGAAATGCAGAGGCGTCCATGCAGAGGCAGGACGCCTCTGCATTTGTGAAAGTCGGCCTCTCCGATTGCAGCTCCTGGCGCAGAAGGACGCTTTGTTCCAATTGCAAGCCGCGCAACCGGAGATTTTTTCGGCGTATGCTTCAATTGAGCTATGACTGAGGATCTGCTGCGGCTTACGCCTTCTGGCCTCTACTGTCCGGCGGGCGATTTTTATATCGACCCCTGGGCGCCGGTTGCGCGCGCAATCATCACCCACGCGCACGCCGACCATGCACGTCCGGGCTCCCAGCGTTATTTGACGACGCCGACCGGCGCGCCCTTGCTTGCGCGCCGCGTCGGCGACGCGGTGGTTCAGACGCTGCCCTTTGGCGAGCGGCTGACCATCAACGACGTGACGATTTCCTTTCATCCCGCCGGTCATCTGCTCGGTTCGGCGCAGGTGCGCCTCGAACGGCGGGGCGTGGCGTGGGTCGTCAGCGGTGATTATAAGCTGGAACGCGATCGCACCTGCGAGCCTTTTGAACCGGTGCGCTGCCATGTGTTCATCACGGAATCAACCTTTGGCCTGCCGATCTACAGATGGCCGCCGCAGGCGGAGGTCTTCGCCGAGATCGAGCGCTGGTGGCGAACCAACCAGGAAAACGGCTACACCAGCGTGCTTTATGCGTATGCGCTGGGTAAAGCGCAACGCCTGCTGGCCGGGATCGACGCCTCGCTTGGCCCGATCCTGGTGCACGGCGCCGTGCTGCCGTTCATCCAACTCTATCGCAGCGCCAGCGTCGAGTTGCCTGAGGTTTTCCATGCGGATGAGATGAACGCCCGGCTGCATCGAGGCAGGGCATTGGTGATTGCGCCGCCTTCGGCCGGTCATATGCCCGGCTGGCTGCGCAAGTTCGGTCCTTGCTCCCAGGCCTTTGCGTCGGGCTGGATGACTATCCGCGGCGCGCGTCGACGCCGCGCCCTCGATCGCGGCTTCGTGCTTTCCGACCATGCAGACTGGGCCGGTCTCCTGGAGGCGATTCGCGCCACCGGCGCAGAACGCATCGGCGTCACCCATGGCTATGCAAGCCAGATGGTGCGCTTTTTGCAAGAGGCCGGATGGCGCGCTGAGGTGATCCCAACCCGGTTCACCGGCGAGGCGCTGGAAGACATGGACGCAGGCGTCGACGGGACGGTGGAATGACGGTGGCATCATGGATAGATTCACGCAGCTATACACCGAACTGGATGAGTCGAACCGCACCAACGACAAGGTGGCGGCGCTCGAGCGCTATTTCACTGCAGCGCCCGCCGAAGATGCAGCCTGGGCGCTCTATTTTCTCACTGGTCGGCGCTTCAAGCGCACGCTTTCGTCTACACAGCTTCGCATCTGGGCGGCGGAGGAGGCGAAGCTGCCGCTCTGGTTGGTCGAGGAGTGCTACGACGCCGTCGGCGATCTGGCCGAAACGTTGGCGCTGTTGCTGCCCGAAACAGGAAACGGCATCGCTTTGCCGCTCCATCAGGTGGTGGCCGAACGAATTGCGCCGCTTTCCACGCTCAGCGAGGAAAAGCAGCGCGAGCTGGTGCGCCGCACCTGGCGAGAGATGAATCGCCAGGAGTGTTTTGTCTGGCATAAGTTGATCACGGGAGGTTTTCGCGTCGGCGTCGGACGCACGCTGGTCGTGCGCGCGTTGGCGAACGTGGCCGGCGTCGATCCGGCGGTGATGGCGCACCGTCTGATGGGCGATTGGACGCCGACCGCCGCCGACTACAGGGCGCTGCTCGATCGAGGAGTGAACCAGATCGACCACAGCCAACCCTACCCTTTCTTCCTGGCTTATCCACTCGAAGACCCGTTGGAGTCGCTCGGCTCCTGCAATGAATGGCAAATCGAATGGAAATGGGACGGCGTTCGCGCCCAGGTCATCCGACGCCGTGGCGAGCTGCTCCTCTGGACGCGCGGGGAGGAGCTGGTGACCGACAGCTATCCGGAACTGCAGCGCCTGGGTCAGTGGCTGCCGGACGGCCTCGTCCTTGACGGCGAAATTCTGGCCTGGCGCGAGGGTGCGCCGCTGCCCTTTCATGTGTTGCAGCAGCGGCTTGGACGTAAGCGCATCGACGCCAGAACGCTGCGAGAGGCGCCCGTGATTCTGATGGCCTACGACCTGCTGGAGGAAGACGGCGTCGATCTTCGCCCTCTGCCCCTGAGCGAACGGCGCCAACGTCTGCAAAGGCTGGCGGCGTCATTGCCGGCCGATGCACCGTTTGCGCTTTCGCCCACCCTCGAGGCGCAAGGTTGGGAGGCCGTGGCGGCGATGCGCGCCGCCGCTCGCGAGCGGGGGGCCGAAGGGTTGATGCTGAAGCGGCGCAGCTCGTCCTACGGCGTCGGGCGCATCAAAGGCGACTGGTGGAAATGGAAGATCGAACCGTATACGGTGGATGCCGTGCTGATCTACGCACAGCGAGGTCATGGGCGCCGCGCTTCGCTCTACACCGATTACACTTTCGCCGTATGGGACGGGGACGAGCTGACGCCGATCGCCAAAGCCTATTCCGGCCTCACCGACGAGGAGATTCGCCAGGTGGACGCCTTCGTGCGGCGCAACACGGTGGAACGCTTCGGCCCGGTGCGCGCCGTGAGACCGGAACTAGTTTTCGAGATTGCCTTTGAGGACATTCAACCGTCGAACCGTCACAAATCGGGCGTTGCGTTGCGCTTTCCGCGCATGGCGCGCTGGCGTAGAGACAAACGGCCGCAGGACGCCGACACTCTGGAGATGCTGCAGGCGTTGCTTAAGCAGAAATCGGCGTGACCTTGTCGCTTGTGATCTGATTCACATCGAGTCAGAAAACGGCGACGCATTCAAACTTAAAGATAGATTTTATAATGAAAATGTAACGTCTCAAGGATCGCCTCCGCATCGACGGCGCTCCATCTGTTGAGACGTCCCCGCCAAACGGAGCCGCTTCCACCGCTTCCACTCCCCAACGACTTCTGCAGGTCATTTTCATCAGTTCACCAAGGAGGAAACGCTTATGAAAACGCAACGATGGTTGGCGCTTGTAATTGTGTTATTCATGTCTTTGGTCGGGTATCGCATTGCAGCCGCTCACGGAGATGAGCCGCATCCGCATCCTGCTGATGCAGCGTCGGAGCCGGTCCAAGGCGCCGGCGTGCATGCGGCCTGCCCCGGCGGCCCGACCATCGACGGCGTCACGCTGGACGAGTGCGTCACGCGCACTTTCCTCGTGGGCGGCGTCAACAAGACGATCCGCGTCTGGTACACCAAGAACCAGACGACCGCCACGCGCACCGTCGATGGAAGCACGGTCACCCTGGAGCATTGGATCACGCAGGATAACCAGGCGCAACAGGTGGCGGCCTGGTTCGAGGAGGCGTGGCTGCGCTTTTTCGCCGATTCGGGGCGCCATCTCTATGACACCGGCTGCGGCAATCTGGTCAACGTTCGACTCGAAGATGGGGTGGGTTGGTCCGGCATCGCATACTGGGGCAGCCCGGGCAATTGCTGGATCGGCATCGATGCGCCGATGGTGCGCAACGGCGGCGGACAGTGGGTCGTCTATCATGAGGCGCAGCACTATCTGCAATATTCGTACGACAACGGATGCTATGGCTTCCTCCGACCCAATTACCCCGACGACTCCGAATTCGTGGAGGGCTACGCCGACCTGGGCGCCGACAGCGTCAATGTTGCGGTGGACGCCATGGGGTACAGCGGCATCACCTATAACCCCTCCACCTCGATGTACGAGAAGGACTACGGCAACATTTTCAACAAATATTTCATCGAACAGCTCGGCACGATCGGGACGCCCAGCGATCCCTGGCATCGCATTGACGCTATGTACGACCACTACAGCGAATGCGATAACCAGGATACGCTGTATGTGCTCAGTTCGTTGATCCCGGCCCTGAGCGGCGGCAAATGGACGGAGCGCGAATTCTTCCTCAACTTTTTCGCCGCCAACTGGGCCAAAGACTGGGCCGACCCGGTGACCCAGCCCGAGCTGGTCTATCTCGACGACGACGCCAGCCCCTACGGCAATCTGGCGCCTACGACCCAGAACATCACGATGGCGGGCGGAAGCCAGAGCTTCGCCGATAGCACGCCGGACGACTGGGCGGCGCGCTACTATCAGGTGACGCCGCAGGCGGGATGCCCGTATCTGCAAATGGAGGTGGACGGCTCCTCCGGCGCACAGCTTGGCATCAATCTGATGGCGGCCAAAACCACTGCGCCCCGGCGGGTGTTGCGCTCGGCCCGCATCGGCGAGGACTTCGTGCGCACCTTTGCGGCGGCGGGCGTCCACAACCGACTGGTGGCGGCGGTGAACAGCTTCAACAACAACTACAGCTATACGGTCAAGTTCACCTGCGTCACCCCGACGGTGAATATTCTGGAGCCGAGACAGGTCAAGTTCGCCCTCGTCGGCGACCCGGCCAGCCCGATCGCCTTCCTGGCGCGCTGGACGGTGAGCGACGGCGTCAGCACGGTGCGCGGCCTGCAGGCTTCGGACTTCTCCTTCGACGCAGGCGGGGATCCGGTCACCCTGGCTCCGGGCACCTTCCAGGAGGTCGGCAACGAATACTGGGCGATTCTCCTGCCGCCTGTGAAGCCGGCCGGAACCACCTTCGTCAACTTTCGGGTGACGCTGCACACCAGCATCTCCGACACGGAAACCAACGCCCTGCTCTATGTGAACCCCGGCAACGCCGACACCGCCCTGAGCTTCGACGCCAGCGGCTCGATGAACACGGAGGACACAACCGGTGAAGGCACGCGGCTGACCAATGCCAAGCGCGCCGCGCAGGTCATCGCCGACCTGTTGCGCGTCGGCGATCGATTGGTCGTGCAGGATTGGTCGGCGTTCAACTCGCCTCCAGGCTGTGGACTGCCCTTCGGCGACGGCAACTGCCCGCTCGACATCCGCACCCTGCTGCCGCTCACCGAACTGACCGCCGGCAACCTGAATACGGTGATCGGCATGGCGCGCACGCAGATCAACGCCATCAGCGCGCGTGAGTGGACGCCCGTGGGCGGCGGCATCGAGGCAGCCAAGAACGCCTTGCTGGGCGGCGCTCCCAACACCAACCCCAAACACATCTTCCTGCTCTCCGACGGCGAAGAGAACGTGCGCCCCCTCTACGCCGACATTCGCGCCGGCCTGATTGCCTCGGGCGTGGTCGTCAACACGATCGCCTTCGGGCCGGAGGCGCCGGGCAACTTGATGGCGCAGATTGCAGCCGACACCGGCGGCGTCTATCGACCGGTGGCGACAGGCGTCACCGGCTCCGGCGTAATGGCGGCGAACGCGGAGGCGATGGCGGCGTTCGATGCGCTCCATCTGCCGGTGGACGCCTCGGCGGTGATGGCGGCCTCCTACCTGCCCGGACATCTCGGCCTGGCGAATGTCTACGACTACTTTGACACCGAGGCGGAAGGCGCAGCGCGCGTCATCAATATGAACTACACCAATGCGCCCGCCTACCCCGCAGAGGGCAGCGTCAAGGAGATCATGATCGTCGTGGACGCCAGCGTCAACCAGTTGCGCCTGGTGGTCTCCGGCAAGCAGCCCGATGATGAAGGCTGCACCGTCAGCGACATCCGCAAAGTCGATGTGATGCCCCCCAGCAGCGATCCGCAAAAACGGTGGATTCCGATCAGCCCACCTCTCACCGGCGTCACGCCGTCCGATTGGATCGTCCGCAACAATCGCTTCGACGACGTGCTGATCGTGAACAATCCCGAAAAAGGTCTCTGGCGCTTCCGCACGTACTACTATCCGAATGTCTGCATCCCGCTGGCCGCCGGCGATGCGACCGACGAGACCCAGGTTGCGAGCGCCGCCGCCGTCGACGGCGCAGAAGCCGCCACCGGCGCGCCTTATGCATTCTTCATGAACGTCTCGGTGCAGTCCACCATTCAGCTCGAAGGTCGACTGCTCGGCCTCAATGCCGGTCAGGGCGTGGCGGGCGACGAGGTGACCATCGTGGGCATGCTGCTCGATCGCAATGGAGCAATTCCTGCAGCCACCATCGCGGCGTTGGTTGAAGGACCCGCCGGCAACGCAATCATCCCGTTGAAGGATGACGGCGCCAACAACGACGGCGCCGCCGGGGACAACATCTACGCTGCGCGCTTCGCCCAGACGGCCTACGGCGGCGGGTACAGCGTGCGCATCCTGGCGTACTTCAAAGACCCGGCCAATCCGTCCAACTTCTTGTGGCGAGAATGGAACGGCGGCTTCTGGATCAAAGGCCCGCGGCCCGATCTGCAGCGGTGCGGCGGCCCTGACGACACGGACAACGACTGCATGCCGGACGATTGGGAGAAACGCTGCAAGTTGATCGTCGGGCAAGACGATCGCAACGCCGACCCGGATCGCGACGGCCTGACCAACTATCAGGAGTTGCAGCTAGGCACGCGGCCCTGCCGCGCCGACACCGACAACGGCGGCGAGAACGACGGCTCCGAGGTCAACAACAACCGCGACCCGCTCAACCCGAAAGACGACAAGGTGCGGGTGCTGGATAAAATCCGCGTGCGCCCGCTGAACAGTTCGATCTTCATCGGGTGGAGTTGGCCGTTCTCCTACACGCAAATGATCGCCTACATCTCCACCACCCCTGATGATCCAGGCCAACCGTTCGAGATAGGGCGGCAAGGCGACTTCCTGATCACCGGCCTGCGCAACGACCAGACGTATTACATCCGGCTGCAAGGGCTGAACGAGGAGGCGCAGGGCGACCTGAGCGATCCGATCCCGGCGACCCCCAAGGCCGACCCGGACATGCCTTCCGGCGCCATCTTGATCGAGAACGGCAAGCAGCGCACCGGCAGCAAGCAGGTGACCCTGTACATCAGCGCCACCGACACGCCGCTGGAGGGCGCTGCACAGGGCGCAGCGGCGCATCAGACCGACCTCTACTCCACGCTTTTCAACGTGGTGAGCGGCAACGTTCAGATGCGCTTCTCCAACACGCAGGACATGCAGAACGCAGCCTGGGAGCCGTTGGCCGAGCGCAAGACATGGACGCTCGACTGCAACCCCGGCGAGACCTGCACGGTCTATGCGCAGTTCCGAGACGGTGCGGGCAATGAGTCGCTGATCGTGTACGACACGATCGTGCTCGAGGCGGCGAACGCAAATCAGCTCTTCCTGCCGGTGATCAGCCGGTAGGCAAGCCCCCTCGTCCGGACATCGCCGGCCGCCGGTTTCTTGCCGGCGGCCGGCGTTCTCATGTTCTCGGCAGACGGCAAGACGCTCTCGTTTTGTTTTTGAGGTGATGAATTGACAGAATCTTTCGACGGCTGTAGGATGGCCGCAGACCAGCGCAAGGAGAAATGAACAATGTCTTTTCAACCCAATCAGTCCGTCGTCACCTGCACCGCCGTCAATCTGCGCGCCGCACCGGGCTACCTGGGCGTCGCTGCGCCGCCCGTGCTGGCCGTCATGCCCAAAGGGACAACCTGCATCGTCACCGGCGCAGCGACCCTGGCCGACGGACTGACCTGGTGGCCGGTGCGCGTCACGCTGGCGGATGGCCGGAGGCTGGAGGGTTGGGCCGCCGAACGCGTGGGCGAGGCGCTGTTGTTGAGCGCCGTCGAAGCCGCGCCTACGGAGCCGGTTGCGCCCAGGCCGATTCCCCCATCGCCGCCGTTGCGCCCGCCTAAACGCAACCGACTCGGCTTTTATCTGCATTCCACCGAAAACCGCGATGGGCTGTGGGACGCCATCAGCCGCGTGCAGCCGCCCGTGATCCTGATCCACGAAGACGCCGCCAATGACATTCTGTTGCGCGAGATCCGCGAATGGCGCGCGCCGGACGCACTCGTGATCGGTCGCTTCTACGTGACCAACGAGGCGCAGCGCGCCATGCTGGAAAGCGGCGACCCGGAAGGGGAGGGGCGTCGCTTCGCCGAGCGCATTCTCACCTATGACTTCGGCAAATTCAGGCGGCGTCACCCGAACGGCAGGCTTTACATCGACGCCTGGATGAGCCTCAACGAGTGCCTGCCCGGCCCCGCCTCCGGCAGCTACCGCGAAAACCCTGCCTATCACCACCGCCTGTACGAGGCGTACGACCGCTTCCAGGTCGCGTTTCGCAATCGCTTACTCTCGGAAGGCATTGAGGCGGTCGCCTTTAACTTCGCCGCCGGCAATTTCAGCGCAGCGTCGCATTATCTCAATTTTTTCCCCCGCACGCTGGCGAGCTACCTTTACCTGGGCTTCCACGAATATGGCTGGCCCTCCTTGATTCCAGGGCGAGGAACCTACACCGGCGCCGGGTTGTATCGCGTAGTGCTTGAAAATGCGCGGCGCGGCGACGGCAGCCGCCACCGCATCGTCATCACCGAGGCCGGGTTGACGCGCGCCTATGGTCACCCGCACAACCCGGACGAAGGTTGGCTCAATCGGCAAGAGCCGCTCGACGAGAATCGCTACTGGGAGTCGCTGGCCTGGTACAATGCGCTGCTCGACCAGGACGACGTCGTAGGCGCGTGCCTCTATCAGGTCGGTCACCGCGGAGATTGGGCGACCTTCCGTCATTTGGGCGTCGACAACCAGGGGCGTCGGCTGCATGTGATTGACCGCATCGTCGCCCTGCGCGAGGCGCTGGCGCAGCAGACGTTGCAGCCCGCCTCGGCGCCCGCATTGCCTCCTTCGCTGCATCAAACAGCGACGTTGACCGGTCAGGTGCTGTTGAACGGTAGAGCGTTGGCCGGCGCGCATGTTCGGCTGTTAGGCGACTTGGCGCAGCTTGGCGAAGTGCGGGGAGCCGTCCTTGTCGTCGATGCGCCGGACGCCCTGCCCTTCCTATGGGATCGGACGGTGGCGGGCTATGCGGGGACGCTTCGTCGGGCGTGGCGCGATCTGGTGGAAGGCAAAGTGGCGGGGATGGATTATCCGGCGTTTCGGCGCCAGTTTGTCGCCTATAACCCCTCTATTGCGCAGACGCGCGGGCGTTTGCTGGCCGATCAGGAGTATCTGCTGCCGCGCACCGTGGGCGCCGGTCGTTTTATGCTCGCCTGTGCGACGTCGCAGCGGGGCGTCTTTCGCTTTCGAGATGTTCGCTCCGGCGTCTATACAGTGGAGGTGGAAACGCCCAACGGGGTGAAGCGCAATGTCGCCCTTGCCATTGATGGGCAGACGCGTGTAAAGCTTCTTCTGGAAAACGACGCGTTGCGCGTACAAAATCTCTCCTCTTCTTCCTAAATGGAACGCCTCTAACCTCGCATCGCCCTGGAATCAGAGATACTATTGCGTATGACGTGTTACGTGGCTGTTGCGCGTTTCAAAATCGGATTCTTTCAAACGACGCAACACGCAACACGCTTTGTTCAAGGAGAGTTGCATTCCATGAAACGATACACCGCTTCGCTTTTGCTCTTTGCTCTGTTTCTGTCGGCTTGCACTGCGCCGGCCTCGAATCGCGCTGAACTTCCGGCCGGCGTCGCGCCTGCATCTGCGCCGACGGCGACAGCGACGCTGCCCGCCTCAGACGATGTCTCCGAGGCCGAGGCTGCGTCCCAGATCGACGTCGCACTGCCTACGCCGACCCCGACCCCGGCCGTCGCCGCGCTGGCGCCTGACCAGATTCGATTGCGCCTGGAGCCGGTCTATCGAGGCTTTGAACTGCCCGTCTTTTTGACTCATGCCGGCGACGGCAGCGGGCGATTGTTCGTCGTCGAAAAGACGGGCAAAATTTGGGTCATCGACAACGGCGAAGTGCAGCCCACGCCCTTTCTCGACGTAAGCGGCAAAATCACGACGGCGGGCAATGAGCAGGGATTGCTGGGCATGGCCTTCGCACCCAATTTTATCGAAAGCGGCCATGTCTTCATCAACTACACCGACCGTCAGGGGACGACGGTCGTCGAACGCTACACCGTGGCGAGCGACACCCCCAACCGCGCCGATCCACAGAGCGCTTTCACTGTGCTCACCGTGCCGCAGCCCGCCAGCAACCATAACGCCGGCATGTTGGACTTCGGGCCGGATGGCTATCTCTATGTGCCGTTGGGCGACGGCGGCGCGGCCAACGATCGCTTCGGCAACGGTCAAAACCCCGACGCGCTGCTCGGTAAAATTCTGCGCCTCGACGTCACCAGCGACCCGACCCAGCCCTATTTGATCCCGCCGGACAACCCCTTTGTGGCAGCGGATTGGAATGGCCGCGCCGTGCGCGATGAAATCTGGGCCATCGGCCTGCGCAATCCCTGGCGCACCAGCTTCGACCGCGTCACGGGCGATTTCTGGATCGCCGACGTGGGGCAGAATCGCTACGAGGAAGTCAACGTCGTCCCTTCCGGCGCGCCCGGCGGCTACAACTTCGGCTGGCCGATCATGGAGGGCAAAAGCTGCTTCAACGCCGCCGACTGCGATCAAAGCGGATTGACGCTGCCCGTGGTCGACTACGCCCATGGCCGCGGCGACTGTTCGGTGACAGGCGGCTACGTTTACCGCGGCGAGGCGCACCCGCAGTGGCAAGGCGTCTATTTCTACGGCGACTTTTGCAGCGGTCGCATTTGGGCGCTGGCGCCCAACGGTGCAGACGGCTGGCTCAACGCCGAAGTGTTGGACACGAATCTTTCCATCTCCTCCTTCGGCGAGGACGCAGAAGGCGAGTTGTATGTGCTCGATTATGGCGGCGGGGTCATCTATCGAATGATGGCAGAGTAACGGCAGATGTAGGAGAACCACCCTCTTTTAACAACAAGCTGCCGAAAAACGGCGTTGCTTGTGCAACAAAAAAGTCCTCTCTTTGCGTTTCTCCTCTTCGGATCAGTTTCGTGTTCCTTCGTGGATCGAACCGGCGAATCCACGAAGGAACACGCAGGGATTTCATGCGGAAGGCGGGAACAGCGCTGTTTCACAAGGCTATTTTGTAGACAAACGCTGGATCAGCTCTATCAATTGCTCCGCGGCCTCATCCACTGTCACCTCTCCATAGGCAAGCGATTGTCCTAGCAGGCGCAGCTCGTTCACAAACTCTTGGTCGTTTGGCAGGTTTGGACCTTGGGGAACCATCTGGTTTGCAATGGCATTGTAGATTCGGTAGACTGCTGCATCGGCCTCGGTGGACTGACCGGCGATCGCCGTGCGCACCACAGGCGAGCTGGGCACGCCCCGATTGGTGCCGAGCACAGCGCCTGCCTCCGGATCGCTCACGAAGAAGTTGATAAATAGCGCTGCTGCCTCTTTGTGCAGACTGGCTCGATTGATTCCGAGGCATTGACTCATCTGGATGGCATAGGCATTTTGCCCCCCTCTGGGAAGCGTGATGGCGCCGAGCTGATCGGTCATCGCCGATTGGTAGCCTGCAAGCTGATTGCTCCAAATCAGACCAATAGCCGCCTTGCCCGCCACGAGCGCCGAGTTGTCCGTCCCAGTCTCTCCGTAGGTCGCCGTGGTATCTGCGTCCGGGATCAACCCTTCGGCGCGCATGTCCGCCCACATCTGGAACCACTTGCGAGCCGATTCCACCGTCGCATAGGATTTTCCGCCATCGTCCAGTGTCCAGAGCGGCGTGCCCTGCTGTTGGAAGAAAAAGCTCAGATAATTGGCCGTATTCGTGCTGTTATCGACAAAAGGATAGACGCCTGGAGGCAGCTTTGCCTTGAGCTGCCGGCCGTAGTCGAGAAGCTCCTCCCAGGTCATCAGGTCCTTTGGGGGCTCCATGCCGGCCGCCTCGATCATCGTCTTGTTATAGGCGAGGATCAGCGTATTGGTGCCCAGACTGACGCACCAGAGGGAGCCATCCCGCGTCGCCGGGATGAGCGCAGTCTGGTCAAAGCGTTCCGGCGTGTCGATCAGGAGTTGCTTGCCCAGATAGCCGTTGAGCGGTTCAAGATATTGCTGGTAGTCGGGCCAGTTGCCGCCGAGCTGAATCAGGTCAGGAGCGTTGTTGGCTGCCAGCTGCGTGTTGATAATCTGGAAATGGTCGGCCGTGCCGCCATTGGGTTCGCCCATGACCTGAATTTCCGGATAGGCTGCCTGAAAAAGTTCAATGACTCTCTGGGTGCGGGCGGCGCGCTCGTCGTTGCCCCACCAGCCAAAACGAATCGTCGCAGGACCGCCCGTGTACGCAGGCCGATCGGCCGTGGTCGCTCCGGCGGCGGGCGCAGGAGGCGCCGGGGGCGGAGTAGGCGCAGGAGCCGTTACAGGTGCAGCGCATGCGCCGAGCAAAAGCGTAAACACCATCATGATTGTCACAACGATAGAGCCCCGCATAGGTGAATCCTCCTTTTGTCATTAGGGTGATTTCAATCAAAAAATTCAAAGCAGGTGAACGCAGTTCATTTCATTGCTTCTGGCCTCCTCTCCTTTCACCCTCTCTTAGCAGTTACGACAACGGCTATAGCGCCCTCATTCCCGATTGGACAAGACGCTAGCCCTTCAAACCGGTGGTGGCAATGCCCTCCACGAAGTATTTTTGCAGAGAGAAAAACAAAAGAAACGAAGGCAGCATGGCAAGCGTTGACATCGCCAGCGCAGCGCCCCAGTTGGAAACTGCCCCTGCGTCGCCGACAAATGTGCGCAGCGCGCGTGAAACGCTGAAAATCGGCGGCTTGGTCAAGTAGAGAAGATGGTTAAAAAAGTCGTCCCATGTCCACAGAAAGGTGAAAAGCGCAACCGTCACCAGCGCGGGCAGCGCAAGCGGTAGGATAATGCGCAGGAAGATGCCAAACTTGCTGCATCCATCGATCGTCGCCGCCTCGTCAAGCTCCTTCGGCAAGCTGCGCATAAACTGCACCAACAGAAAGACAAAAAACGCCTCCGTCGCCAAAAACTTCGGCGTTAAGATGGGAAGAAACGTCCCCACCCAGCCGAAGGAGTTAAACAAGATATAGCGCGGCACAATGGTGACATGGGCCGGCAACATCAGCGTCACCATCATCACCGCAAACCAGAAATTCCGGCCTACGAATTGGAGGCGGGCGAAGGCATACGCAGCCAACGAACAGGATATGAGGTTCCCAACGATGGCTACTGCGCACATAAAGAGCGAGTTTGCAAAGAACACGCCAAACGAGACGCCTGCATATCCTCTCCAGCCGGCAATGTAGTTGTCGAGAGTCACTGTTTTCGGGATTAATCCGGGATCGCTGAAGATCATGCTGTTCGGCTTGAACGAGCTGACGATCATCCACAGCACCGGGTAGATCATCGTAATTCCAAGAGCGATGATGAACAGATGTGTCAAGGCATGACGCAAGACGACGCCGCTTTTCACGTTATTCTCCCGTCCCGTACGAAACCCAAAAGCTCGACGACCTGAAGATCAGCGCCGTCAGCACGGCGATAATAAAAAGCAGCACCCACGCCATCGCCGATGCATAGCCCATTTCATAATAGGTCCATCCTTGGATGTAGAGGTGAAGCGTGTAAAACAGCGTGGAGTTGAGCACACCGCCCCCGCCGCCGCCGATGATATAGGCCTGTGTGAAGACTTGGAAAGCAGCGATCATCTGCATCACCAGATTGAACAGGATCACCGGAGAAAGCAAAGGGAGTGTGATAAACAAGAATTGTTGCACCTTGTTGGCGCCATCCACGCCAGCCGCCTCATAAAACTCCTGAGGAATCTGTTTCAGCCCCGCCAGAAAGATAATCATCGAGGAGCCGAATTGCCACACTGCCAACAGCACAAGCGTCCACAACGCATAATTCGGGTTGGTGATCCAACCGGGAAGATCGGTGAAGCCAAGCGTGCCGAGAAATGCGTTGACCAGGCCATCTTTCTCGAACAATTTGCGCCAAAGCACGGCGATCGCCACCGAGCCGCCAAGCAACGTGGGGATGTAGTACACCGCACGATAGAAAGGCACCCCCCGCAGCTTCTGGCTCATCAACATCGCCACGGCGAGAGCAAACACCAGCTTCAATGGCACAGATGTAAAGACGTAGGTGAACGTTACGGAGAGTGCTTTCATATAGTGTCGATCTGCATGCATGACGGCGCCCGTGGATGCGGTGAATTGGGATAGACCGAACAGCGAACCAAACATCTTCATGTAGTTGCCAAGACCGGTCCACCGGGTTGCATCGGGCTTGGTGAAGTTGTAGTCCGTAAAGCCCAACCACAACGAATAGACCATTGGATAGAAAGTAAAAATGAAGAAACCGGCAAGCCAGGGTGCCAGAAACATGTAACCGGTCGCATTTCGCCTAAGAAATTTGACCAAGTCGAACGTTTTGCTCATACGCAGCCCTCTTTTTCATTTTCGACCAGGGAAGCGCCGGCGAAACCTCATCAGTCCACAGGCATGAACGCTTCGTCATCAAGACCGGCCCATTAAGCCGGGGCCGGTCCGGTAGACTCGCGCACAATGAAGCGCGCCTGCACCTCTACACGCTGGGGAGGCCGATCGGGGTTGCGGATGCGAGCAAGCAGCAATCGAACCGCTTCTCGCCCCACGCGAACCATATCCTTTGAGCTCGTCGTTAAACGCGGGATCAGATAATTCGCCATCGGGATGTCGTCGAAGCCGACCACCGACAGATCTGCAGGGACACGCAGCCCTAGGTCGCCTGCCGCGCGCAAGGCGCCGATGGCTAATAGATCGTTGATGACCAGCAGGGCTGTAGGACGCAGTGGAAGCTCAAGCAGCTGCTGCGCAGCCCGATAGCCGTCCTCAAGACTCGTTCCACAGGGGATAATCAACGCCGGATCGACCGGAATACCGGCTTCTTGCAGACATTCCTGATACGTTAACAGGCGATCCAGTCCACCGGACAGATCGACCGGTGGATGTTCGGACTCAGACGCATCGCGCGCCGACCGCACGCCGTAGATCAGCCCAATCCGCCGGTGCCCTAACTCCAATAGATGCACCATCGCTTCGCGCGCCGCCGTGCGGTAATTCGATACAATGCAATCCACCGTCGGATGCTCGCCGATTTTGACAATAGGGAAGCGCCGCTCCAACAACTGATTCAACGTTTCCTGTCCTTTCGCCGACTGGAGAACGAATGCGCTCATCAGAATTAATCCATCGATGCGATGGCGAGACAGTTCTTTGAAAATATCGTCCCCATATTCAGGGCTCAGATCTGCGCTAGAAAGCAGCAGATGGTAGCCCGCCGCACGTAGCTCCTGCTCGACCCCATCCGCCGTCTGCCAAAAGTGGGGATTCTGTATCTCCGGAAGAATTAACCCAACCGTTTTCGTATGACCAGAACGCAACGCCTGCGCACGAGCGTCAGGCTCGTAGCCGAGCTCTTCGATCGCCGCTAAAACGCGCTGGCGCGTTGCCTCTGAAATTAACACCCGTTCGGTCGCGACGCCGTTCAGGACATACGAAACGGTCGCCCTCGAGACGCCGGCCAAACGGGCAACGTCGGCTTGCGTTGGCTTTTTCATGGCTTTTCAAACGATTTTTATGATTGGGTTTCGGCAAGTGGCGAGCAATTTACACGTATCATATTACACGTGTAAATAAGCATCTGAATGCTATCATGAATCGAATTGATTGTCAATAACCATCCGACAGACCATTTTGACAAATGGCGTTGTCGAAGTGACCAGTGACCAGATGTGGTGACCATTGACCAGATGTGGAACGCTGCCCAAAACCTGCCCCCCATCGTGGAGTAGTCCCCCACAAGAATGGCCTAGCAATGTTCTCAATTTTTTGTGGTATATTGGATACGATTGTTAGACAATTTCCTCGCCGGGAAACACTTCGCTCGTCTAATCGAACAGTCTAATCGAAAAATTGTAGAGACATTGACAGCCCCTGTTTCTTTCCTCCATTGTCATCTGTCTTTCACTTTCTAGATTGTGGTGCAACGTGACAATCTACGCCCCCAAGTTGCATGTTCGAGCGGTTTTGAGGATTGCCTTCAATTAGCGTTGATACGTCAGCTATTCGGGCTCTTTTGCCCAAACAGGTCAAATTCGGCTTGGATGGAAGGGATGTTCTATGGCGCCTATCGCCGATCGATTGTTCGCTGCACGGCGACGTTATTTCACCGGCCGAACGGCTGAACGCACGCTGTTTCAGGCGGCGCTGACCGCCGCTGAACTGCCGTTTCAGGTGCTCTATGTCTTTGGGCCCGGCGGCGTGGGCAAGACTACACTGTTGCGCGAATTTGCAGCCATAGCCCAGCAGCTCGGCGCGTCTGTCGGCTATCTGGATGCGCAGAACTGTGAGCCGGTTCCGGCTTCTTTTCTGAGTGCACTCCAGGCGACGTTGGGTCTTGCCTCAAATCAAGACCTAATCGCCGCTCTCAATGAAGAGCGACGTCGCAAGGTGATTTTCTTGGACACCTGCGAGTTGTTGGCCCCACTGGAGGGCTGGCTACGAGAGGTCTTCTTTCCAAGCCTACCGGAGAACATATTGATTGTGCTGGCTGGTCGACGCCGCCCCTCCTCCGACTGGCAAGTTGATGCGGGCTGGCAAGCGTTGGTGCACGTGCTTCCTCTGCGCAACCTGAGTCCTGACGAAAGTCGGGCGTATCTCCATCAGCGCGGGGTGCCCGAAGCGCAGTTTGACGCAATGTTGAGCTTTACGCACGGCCATCCGTTGGCGTTATCGCTCGTCGCCGAGACATTTGCTCAGCGAGATGCCCAGCACGAAATGGTTATCTTTCAACCCGAAGCCGCACCCAACATTATTAAGACGCTTGTAGAACAGTTCCTTCAGAAGACACCCGATTCCTCCCATCGCGCAGCGCTGGAAGCGTGCGCGCAGGTGCGTCTGCTCGACGAACCGCTCTTGGCCGCCATGTTAAGCCTGCCCGAGCCCCACGAGCTGTTCGATTGGTTGCGCGGGCTGTCGTTCATCGAATCCGGCCCCCAAAGGCTCTTCCCCCACGACCTGGCACGTGAGGCGCTGGCCGCCGACCTGCGCTGGCGCCACCCCGATTGGTATCGGGAACTTCATCGCCGAGCGCGTGCGTTTTATACAAATCGCCTCAGCGCTTCGCAGCGGGGTGAGCAGCAACGCCTCCTCTTTGATCTGGTCTTCCTGCACCGTGACAATCCGGCCGTGCGGCCCTTCTTCGAGTGGGCCGAGAGCGGTGCGGTCTTACCCGATGCGCTGCGGGAAGCCGACCGCCCGACGCTGTTGGCGATGGCTGCGCAGCACGAGGGAACGGAGTCGGCGCATCAGGCTGTTGCGGCGCAAGAACGGCCGGCTAGGCCCCAAACATCTGCAGCAACTGGCGGATCTGCTCCGCCAGGTCGGCGTCGTGGCGGATGACGACCACCCGGTAGCCTCGCTGCGTCAGCTCGTTCCGCACCTGCCGGTCGGCCGCCGCCTGCGCCGCCGCGTCGTGCACCGGGCCGTCGCAGAAGACGCAGATGTTCGGCTCGTAGAAGAAGTCGGGCGCGCAGCGCGGCTCCGCGATGGCTCGTTGGGCGTCGTCGGGCAGCCGCAGATACGCCGCAGCTAGGGTATCCAGAAAGCGTCGCTCCAGCTCCGAGCGGGCGTCGGTCAGAGAACGCAGCCAGGCCAACTGTTCATGCCAGGTGCGCTCCCCGTAGCGCAACAACACGCGACTGTCTCGGAGTGCGGACAGCATTGTGACGATGCGCCGCCGGTCCAGCAGCAGGGCGTCGAGCTGGTTGCTGTAACTCATCAGGCACTCGTAGCAGGCGGCGATGCAATCCGGCTTGCGGTCCGCTCCCTCGGCGCTGTAGTGGCAACGCTCCAGGGCGGATGCAGCCAGCCGGGCGAAGGCGTCTTTCTCCTCGATCAGCCGGCGCAGCACTCCGCTGCCGCCTTCGGAGGTTTCGTAAAAGAGAATGGCGCGGAAGACGTCCCGACCGATGCGACCGGATGCGATCTCGTTCTCTTCGAGCTGAAACACCTCTTCCAGGCCGCGTTGCAGCGCGTATTCGAGCGTGGTCGCGACGACCGGATCGGCCAATAGCTCTGGCCGGGCCGGCCGCACCAGCAACAGGTTTTGCGTCTCCTGCACCGCCAGCCGCACGGTCTCCAGCCGTTGCGGCCGCGCAGAGGGACGCGAAGGCGCGCTCCCTTCGGGATTGACGATCTCCCCGCGCTCGAAGTCTACCGTGAACCCGGGCGTGCGCGCCGCGCGCCAGCCATGGTTGACGCCCAGGATGGTGGCCGACGGGGCGTAGAACAGGTGAAGGAGCGGCTCGCCCTCCACGACCACATCGGCCCGCTGGACACGGAAACAGCTTTCGTCGGCGGCAAACTGGTAGAAGGTCTCGATCGCATAGCCGCGGCGCCGGCGCTCCTCCTCGTCAGAGGTAATGCGCTCGCGGCGCTGCAAGCGCACGTTGGGCATGTCGAGCAACCCGGCGATCAGGCTGTTTTCGGCGTCGAAGCGCGTCTGGCAGGCGGGGCAAAGATCGAAGCCTGGGTCGCAGTAGGCGCCGCAAGTGTAGCACAGACGCCGGCGGCTGCGGCGTTCGTCCAGCCCGCCGGGCGGCGCTTGAAAGGCGACCACTTCCCACTTGGCGCCCTCGTGGTAGACGATGTTGTTCGGGGCGAACTCGCGCAGGGCCAAGAAGCGCGGCCGGGCGATGAACTCCCCCTGGCCGCGCGGGGCCCAGGCGCGCACGGGCAGGGCCGGGAAGTTGTAGCCGGGCAGGAAGCCCTCGCTGGCCAGATAGCGATAGGGGTAGAAGTCGCTCTCCTCGCGCTGCGTTTCGATCTGCAGCAGCAGGTTGCGCTGGCGCAGCGCCTCTTGCTGGCGGCGGTTGGCCTCCTGCTGCTCGTCGGCGCGGCGGGCGCGCAGCAGCGCGGCCTGCGCCTCGCGCAGCTCACGCGTGGCCGTGCGATAGAGCTCGCGCCAGCGGTCGAAGGCGCGATCGAAGGCCTGGGGCGCCTCGGCGATCACCTGCTCCAGCCAGCGGTCGCTGTACCAGCGGGCCGCAGCCAGCACGGCCAGGGCGCGGCGGACGCGCTCGGCCAGTTGTGTCTGCCGGCTTGCGCTCAGGTGGATTTGGGCGGCGGGGTTTTCGCGCAGGGGCAGCGTCTCTTCCTGCGCCGTGTCGATCACTTCTTCGATGGATTGGCCCAGCGGCAGGCGGACTTCGGCCAACCACATGGCGTGCACATGGGCGCGGACCAGGCTCTCGTTGGTCAGGTCGAGCTGCGGCGGGCGGACGGCGCCGGCAACCATCTCCTCACGGTGGTGGAAGAAGTACTGGTCGTGGCTGTTGAGCGCGCCGCTGTAGGTGAAGATCAGCCCGGCCTGGCCCTGGCGGCCGGCGCGGCCGCTGCGTTGGGCATAGTTGGCCGGCGTGGGCGGCACATTGCGCAGATGGACGATGTCCAGGTCGGCGATGTCCACGCCCAGCTCCATGGTGGGCGAGCAGACCAGGTAGGGCAGGCGGCGGCCCAGGTCGCGTTCCTTGGTCAGATCGCTGGCCTCCCAGCGGAAGCGGCGCTCGCGGCGCTCGCGCTCGCCGGGGGCCACCACCTGGGCGGTGTGCTCGCGCGCCTCGAGCTGGGCCAGCTCGGCCGCCGTCTCGCGGTAGAAGCGCTGGAAAAAGGCGTTGACCGGCCGCCGCACGTCGGAATAGACCGCGGCCGCCGCGCGACGGGCGTACATGGGATCAACCGGCGGCGGGACGCCATCCCCGCGGCGCCAGATCAGGCTGGCCACGTTGAGCTGGAAACGCTGGTGGTCGTCCAGCGCGGGCAGGCGCTCCAGCAGCCCCTGGCTGACGAGCAGCCTGAGCAGGGCGGCGACGAAGGGAAGATACTCCTCCGTGCTGAGGCCCAGTTGGCGGCGCAGGAAGCGGCCGATGGCGCTTTGCGGCCCCAGGCTAAAGCCTTCGACGGTGCGGTTCGATGCGCCTAAGAGGACAAAGCAATTGGCCGTGCGCAGCTCGCTGCCGTCTGGGTCCAGGCCCCAGAACTCGTTAAGGTGCTGTTCGCTGCGGCGGCGCAACTGGCCCTGCGCCTGCTCCTGCAACAGGCCGGCGTTGAGCGCCAGCTTGCGCCGGAACTGGTTGAGCACGGAGCGCACCAGAGCACTGCGCTCGGCCGGCGACCGCGCGGCCAGCGCAGGTGAGAAGCTCCAGGCCGCTTCGGTCGCGGCCAGCTCTTCCAGCCCGCGATAGGCGATGTGCAGCAGGCCCAGCTCTTCCAGGTTGGGCTGGACCACGCGCCAGCCGCGGCGCAGGTCTTCCAGCAGGCGATACTCGGTCAGCTCGGTGAAGGCGTTCCAGACCTCGCGCGCTGCGGCCGAGGCGGGGTCCAGCTCGGCGTTGCGGGCGATATCGCGGACGGTCAGGCCGCAGCGGGCGACCGTCTCCTGCGCCACGCGGTCCGGTGGCAGCTCGCCGTGGGCGTCCAGCGCCGCCACCAGCGCCGCGCGCAGGACCGACAGGTGGACGAAATCGTTGAAGTGGCCGGCCTGCAGCGAGGCGTCTTGGCGGTTGTCGGTAAAGGTCAGCAGCTTGTCGCGGGCTGCGCCCAGGCGGGCGGCGTGCCGCAGCAGAGCCGTGGCCAGCACCGTGGTGGCGCTGGAGCGGGCTTCGCTGGAGAGGGAGGCCAACTTGCGGAACTCGTCCTCGCGGCGGGTGTAGTGCTCGCCGCAGCTCAGGCAGAGCGCGAAAGGCTCCGGTTGATGCCACATCTTGACTGCGCCGGGCCGCGGGCCGGAGAAGAACTCCCCGTTCGGCGCCACCCACACCGGCCGAGGCACGCGGTCGCGGTAGGGGGGCTTGAGACGGCCACGGCCGTCGCGCCACTCCTCGGGCAGGTCCTCCTCGCTCCAGTCGTTCGTCTCGGCCGCCAGCATGAGGTAGCCGCCCTGCTGCCCTTCCTCCTGTTGTTCGGCATAGCCCAACGGATGGGATATGAAGCGGCCGCCGGCCTCTAGCACGTGATAGTACTCCTGCCCGCACTGGCGACAGAATTTGAGCGGCGCCTGGATGCGCCCCTCGCGGCCCTGCACCTGGCCGTCCAGTGAAAACGTGCGCTGGCCGGCCGGCTCGATGGTGGCGTAGACGGCGCGTCCCTGGCTGATGAACTGGTGCAGCTTGAAGGCGAAGGCGCGGCCGCCGTCCTCGCGCTCCAGCGCGCCCCCCAGCGCCAGCCAGTCAGCCAGGCGCTGCCGGCACGTGGCCACGTCCAGGCCGGTGGCCGCGGCCAGCTTTTCGGCCGCCGCGGGCAGGGTGATGGGCACGCGGCGTCGGTACCCTCCCTCGCCGTCCGGCTCGATGCCGAAGGTGTGCTCGATCCAGCGCGAGAGGGGGTGGCGCTGGTAGTCCCTCACCCCCGGCCCCTCTCCCAAGGTGGGAGAGGGAAGGGCAGGCTCCCCTCCCCCCTGAAGGGGGAGGGGTTGGGGGTGGGGGTCTCCCTGCAACGCAGCGCGTAGCTCCTCGTCGGTGGGCGGGCCGCCCTGGGTGAAGGGGACGAGGGTCTCTTCGATGACGTCGGCCTCGGTGAAGGAGTGGCCGAAGAGGCGGGCGGCGAAGGCGGCCACGGTCTGGCGGCGCTCGCCGGGGGTGGCCTGGCGGTTGGCCACCATGGTGGCCGAGGTGCCGATGTGGATCAGGTCGGGCGCAGCGCAGCGCTCCTTCAGCCGGCGGATGAGCATGGCCACGTCTGCGCCCTGTCGGCCGCGATAGGTGTGCAGCTCGTCGAAGACCAGAAAGCCGATGCCGCCGGCGCTGCGATCGAGAAAGCGCTGATCCTCCGGTCGCACCAGCATCAGCTCCAGCATGACGTAGTTGGTCAGCACCAGATGGGGCGGGCTCTGGCGCATCTGCTGGCGAGCCTCGTCGCGCGTTTCGCCGGTGTAGCGGGCGAAGGTGACGGGGAAGGGCCGGCCGGTGCGGCGCTCGTACTGCGTCTTGAGGCTTTTCAGCGCCTGCTCCTGCGAATTGACGAGCGCGTTCATGGGGTAGACGACCAGCGCCACGGTGCGCGGGCCGGCGGGGCGACGCAGCAGCGCGTCTACGATGGGCAGGAAGTAGGTCAGGCTCTTGCCGGAGCCGGTGCCGCTGGTGACCACATAGCTCTCCCCACGGCGGGCTTTGTGCAGGGCGGCGAGCTGGTGCCGATAGAGGTAGAACGGTTCGCCGCGCGGATTGCGGAAGATGCTCGCCGTCTCCGGATGGATGACACCGGCGGCCGCCAGGTCGTCCACGCTGGCGTCGCGCCGGTAGGAGGGGCTGACCTGCAGCAGCGGATCGGGCCACAGGTGAGCCTCCTCGGTCAGGGCGCGGTCAATGAACTCCTGCAGCCGCGGGTCGGCCACGTGGATGAAGGAGGCCACGAAGTCGCGGTAATCGGCCAGGACGGCAGAGTGCAGGTCGAAGATGGTCATAGAGAGCTCCTTATTCCCATTGCCATAGGAGGGGGTTCCATTGTTCGGCCGCCTGGCCGCTCAAAACAGGGTCGAGGAAGCGGCGCATGGCCTGAACGGCTTCATCGAGCGCTGCGTATTCAAGTCCGGTCTGTTCACAAAGGCGGCGCAATGGACGCGTCCACGAAGCGGGCGGGGAAGGCATCTGCAGTGGGAGGGAATGCGTACCGCGCGCTGCGAAAGTGGCTTGCAGAGCCCGGCGTAATGTTTGGGATTGCAGACCTTCCCGGTGCGCCATCAGGAGAATGTCCACCCAATCCCGCACCCGGCTGCTCTCGCCGGATGCGCACTGACGCGTGAGAGCATGGACTTTTTCGGCAATCTGTTGCGAGAGCGGGTAAGCCGATATGGTTACGGGAGGAATGCCGGCGAACTCCAACAGCGACGGCGCGGTCAGCATGTCGGCAGGCTCGATGAGCGGATCGCCTATGCCCACGTCTACGTGGAAGCTCTCGAACAGCCGGCCATCGAGCAGGCTTTGAACCGCAAAACGCCAATCGGTCCCGCGTTCCGTTCGCGCGACCTCAAACGTGAACCAGTCTTCCAGATCGAGCAGAGCGGCTGCGACCAGCGCGCGATGAACGTCGCCGAGAGGCAGGGATTGGCGCAGGAGCAGATCAATGTCCTGCGTGGTGCGAGCGCGCTCCCGAAGGCGGAACTGCAGCGCCAGTCCCCCCTTGAGCACCCAGGCGTCCGGCTGCGCGGCGACCAGCCGCGCCAGAAAGCGTTCGAAGGCGACCATCTTGCGCAGGCGTGCGAGCGGTGTTCCCGAAGCGACGGCCTGCTGACGCAAGCGGTCTTCCAGGGCGCGGCGGAAGGTCGCACCGCTTTCATAGCGCATGAGGATCCTCCAGGGCCGCGCGGATCCCGGCCGCTATCCACCCGCCGCGGCGATCGGCCTCTTCTTGCAGCGCTGCCTCGCTCACCAGGCCGCGCGCCAGCGCCTGTTGAACCGCCTGCCTGATCCATTCTTGCGCCACGCCGGAGCGCATCAGGTCGGTGATGGTGCGCGGCAGGGTGGTGACGGGCAGCCCTTGGCGCCAGGTGACTTCCTCCGGCTCCAGGCGGGCGGTGTGGAAACGCACCCCGAGCAGGCGCCGCGATGCCGTGCGCGGCACGGTGAGGTGGATCTCGGCAGGCAGCAGGTCGGTCAGGCCGTAGAGCAGCAGGGCGCTTTCGTGCGAGAGGACGGCTTTTTCTCCGGCAGCCAGCCAGGCAATGGTCAGGTCGGCGTGCGGCATTTCCGGGAAGTGCGCCAGGCGATAGACCCCGCGGCGGATGCGCAGGAAGCGGCCGCTTTTGACGTGATGGGAGAGCAGGGCTTTCGAATAACCTGCGCTTTGCGCCTGCTGTGCGGAAAAGTAGCCTGCCTGCCGCTCGGCGATTTCGTAAAGATGGGTATCGGCCACCAATTCGTTCATGTGTGCAAAAGGTCAAATTCTGCTTGACTTTCTGCACACATTATCACCGAAATGGGTGCAGATGTCAAGCATCTTTCTCCCACGCCGCCAGCACCAGCCGCCGGGTACGGTATTCGCCGTACGCGCGCAGCTCCTTCTCCTTCAGCGCGCGGAAGGTTTCGGCGGGGAAGTCGCTCTGTGCTGGATGAAGGAGGCCACGAAGCCGCCCCGGTTATGAATGCACACCACGAGCCAAATCGTGAACTACTGAGATTGCGAAGCGATGGCGAAGAGCCGTTCAATGCTCCAGGTGCGTTCAGCGAGTTGAATGTAAAGTTGCTGGCGTTCGTCCAGGTCGGCTTTTTTAAAATGTTCATAGGGCTTGAATGGCAGGCCACTGCGTTCGATGAACTTCAGGAAGCCAGGATTGCGCTCATAGCACTTCGGGTGAAGCGATTGCGCCAGCAGGTTTTGCTTGAGATAGTGTTCGCGCTTTTCTTCGTAGGGCAGGTCGCTGTAGCTGGCATTGAAGGATTTGGGCAGAAGCAGGAGATCGCCAATGCGATTGCGGTAGTCGGCAAAATCTGCCGGGTGGCTGAATTCGTCTCGATGGCGCTCAAAATGGTCAGCCCAGATATGCTCGACTTCGTAGCGCACTTTGCCGTTGCCCACGTACTCGGTATAGCGGGATGCCAACCCGGACTCTCGCTCCACGAAGTCGGTCATGCGCGCCAGCAAGCGGTGAATCATGTAGCGGTTCATCTTGTGCAAGCTGAAGCGTTCGTTGGCGCTAAAACTTTCCTCTTCGCGTAAACGCCCGGCTAAGGTCTCGGTCAGTTCGGGTACTGTTTTGCCGCGCACTTGTTTCATGACCAGAAACATAGCATATTGCATGGTGGAGTAGGAAATGCTGTGCCAGTTCCAGATACGGCGCGCCAGCAGATTTTCGATGAAAGCAGCCACGATGCGGATTTTTCTGAGCGCAGTTTGTTCGTCATCCTTTGGCTGAATGGCCGCCAGCAACACGGGATATTGGAGGGTGAAGCCCAGCTGGGCGATGTGGAACAGGTCTTCCAATCCGTCGGTGTATTCGGCGGCCGCCTGCCGCAACCGTTTGTACCAGCGGGCATAGAAACGCATATCGCGCTCGATGAACTGGTAGAAGTCGTCGCTGTGCTTCAGCCTTATATCTTCATGATGGTCGCGCACCCAGCGGTGGAATTCGGTGCCGAGACGGTCGAAATCTTGCGGCTTGGCGTGCTTTTTGCGCTCGCGGATGGACTCGGCGTATTGACTGCGCAGCCAGGCTTTGAAGAAATCGGCCATCTCCTCGCTGCCAAGTTCGGATAACTCTTGCTGAATCTGCTTCCAGGTCTGGGCGGTGGCAGTACGCTTGTGCTCACTGGTGATGTTTGCCAGCAGGTAGCCTTTGAGCATGTCGGTCGGCGAGAGGGAGAGGCCGCGGTCGTTCATCGTCTCGAAGATGGTGTAGGCATCCTCGTCGTTGTAAGCGGTAATTTCCACCAGATGTACGTTTTCGGTCAGCCAGTCCACAAAGTAGGGCAAGGTTTCGTCTTTTATCTCTTCGGGGAAGTGCGCTTCGATGTCGCGGTAACGGGCGTAAATATTGCGCACCGATTCGGGATGACCGCAGGGGTCGAACTCCGCGCCTGAAAACAGGGCTTCCATGATCGTCTGGCGTTCCGGCACGTCCAGATTGAAGGATTTCCTGCCGTATTTGACCGAGAAAACCATATCGGCCACTTCCACCCGCTCTGCGCGTTCGCGCTGTAGGTTGTGCAGGTAAATCAGGAGCAGGGTGAGGGTGGTCAGGCGCTGTTGACCGTCGATGATGAATTTCTGTCCCCCCTTGTTGCTGATGACAATCGAACCCAGGAAGTAATGCCCGTAACTGGCAACCGCCTCGCGTGGATTGCCGTCCTCATGGTCTTCCAGGAAGCGGCTGGTCAGGTCGTCAATCAGTTCTTCGACCTGTTTGGTCTGCCACTTATACTCGCGCTGGTAGTAGTCTATCGAGTACTTCATGCCCTGGAGCAATTCGCGCACCGAGCGGGCAATGCCGTGAATCTCGCGCTGTTCGTTTGTGGTCATACTTTTTCCTCTCTTCACGGTTTGATGCCGGTTGCACCCTCTATACGTCTCACTACCAGGCTAACGATCACCAATTGGTCAAGGGCTTCATAGGCATCTATGCCTACCCAGTTTTTATCTTTTGGTTGATGTCCTTTGGGATTACGGAAAGCCTGGAAAATACCTATCGTTAGCGAGGAGAATCCCTTTTGCTCATCCAATTGTGAAACAAAATCCGTAGATGTTTTATCGAGCGGATTTATCTTGACAACCGGAGGCGAGAAGTTGCTCGAATTCATATCCGGTTTTCCAAGCACCTCTTCTACCAGTCTGACGCCTATTTTTGTAACGTCCGATGCCCTTTTCAGGTAATCTTCCAAAGCCTTACAAGCCTCGAATACTGCGCCAAAGTAATTGCCTCGCTTAAAGTCTTGCTCAGCAATTTCTTTGATTCTGGGATGCAAAGGATAGTAATCGAAAAGCATGGCTGGGTCAGGCTTGCTTGTTTGTTGAATCAGTGCTTCATAGAGCAAAACCAATTCCCACTCCGACAAAACCCTTCTGGTGTCAAACTCCTCAGCCTTGTGTAGCAAAACAGTGTCGGCCAGGCTTTCAAATTTCGACCACCAAACGCTTCTGTCAACCCCTTCCCCATATCGTTCAGCCCACCACAACAGGGCAAGAACATCGGTTACATCTCTTGGTTCCGAGATTGGCAACCGGCGCTTTTGGCCTAACTCTCTGAGCGCGGCCGTGAATAATATCTGGCGCGCTAACGAACCTCGCAGTTGCGAAGAAATGGCCGAGGTGAACTCATTTCCGTCTTGCCCTTTTATTTCAGAGATGCCCAATGCCATCAGAAACACCTGCTCTGGATGGCGCAGCGGCGAAAATTTATCGTCAGGGTTCAAAGTTTTAAGAAGGACCGTTACACGCTCTACAAAAGCGTCATCAGGCACGTGATTGAAGCGTTTTTCCAGCCAGATGAGAAAAAGCAAAGGGGCGATGTTGCGCCGGAAATTCCAAGCCGATTCTTCTTGAGACCATGCTTCTAAACGCTTGAACACCTCTTGCGCCAGCAACGATGGCGCGCCTGTTTCGCACAGAAAGGCATACGCCAACCAGGAAGCCACAAAGGGGTCCCATTCCTGGTCTAATTCATTTTTTCGCGCTAGCAAGGCGCGTTTCACTTCATCGCGGTAGCGCAACAGGTTTAGAGAAACCATGCCTTGTCTGCCAGTCTGCCCAATTGGGCTACGTGTTGTTTCCAGGTATCTACACCGATTTCGGCAATCATCTTTGCGATCAGACGCGCATAGTTCAACGTTGCCGGTATAGATTGCGCATTAAAGCCGCGCCAGTTTACGGCGGCAAAATCGTAAACCTGCCTCACCAATCGAGGAAACTCGCTCACAGCCAGTGCTGAACGCCTGTCGAAGCCGATTTCCAACACATGGGGAACACCCAAGCGGGTGCGGGCTTCTTCGCCGGTTCGGAAATCCCGCTTGCGCCCATCCAGAAAGAGCAAAGCGCACTCATTGGAAAGATTCACCTTGATGCCCGGCTGTGGAACATAACTCATATGCCCTGTATCGAACAGGCGATATGTGCTGTATTCGTTTACATGGAGGATGGCATAGGGAATTTTGGCGCCCAGTCTTTGCATGGCCTTCTCCGCGGCTGGAAACTCGCGAAACTTACCGGGTTTTTTGCACAGATGAACGATAATCTCATCCGGCCGACCGTTCAGATGAACATACTCGGTGTAGGCTTTCACAATCACATCTGCCAACGCTTCTTGATATTGCACCGGGTTATCCCAGTACACAGGCTGCGGCGCAATGCTCGAAAAGAACAGATAATCGCCGTCGCTGCTGAACAGAGTCACAAAACCCACCACCAGACGCTTTTGCTCGTCTTCAGCCCGGCCGATGCCCAACACCAGACTCTTTTGCTTTTGGGAAGATAAAACCGTCCAGGGCGTGCCGCCGATTTTGGCGTACATCTGCAGCGCAATATTTTCCAGCGTCCAGGGCAAGCCAGCATTGTTCCTGAGCTTTTCCTGCGTGACAATCTGGCTGGGAGTACCCAGACCAATCAAAATGGATTTGGCCTTTGTATAAAACGCCGGATGACGAGTGGAAGACAACAGCAACACAATGTCTGGCTGTGTATCTCGTATCAGAAGCGGCAGGGTGTTTTCCAACTGCTGGGGATTTTCATCGGGCAGGCTTCGTTCACCGCCAATGACGAGCGGAAGGCGAAACAGTTTTTGAAACCCGGCGAACGCCCCATTGCCATTTTGCAAGCCACCGACGACCGTTTGTTTTGCTGCCTGTAATGTTGCAGGATAAACGACCAGGCAATTCATCTGGTCCTTGCCTAGGGTGAGCGCATCATACGGGCCGTAGTTTTGCAAACCACGGCGGGGATAGTAATCCTTCTGGCTCAGAGACGAGGCGCTGAAACGCAACGCCGGGGGAGAAAGCCTCTCACCAACAAAGTACACCATATTTGCTCCTTACAAAATCACTTGAAAGGGAACAGGCGTTATGCGCGCCTCTCCGCCGCCGAACAGTGGAATGGCCGCAAATTCCTGCGCAAAAGGCAACAGGTAACGATGCATTCGGATTTGTGAGATTTGCTGATTGACACGGTTCGTGCCAGGCAAGATTTCCTCCTGAACGACCCTCGCTTCACCAAGAGCGTTCCTTTGCCACATTTGCCGTGTCGAGAGCGGGGTTTTATTCCGATCTCGATAAGTCCAGACGACATCCACAATCAGGCCGAGCGATTCGAGCAGGGGGTAATAGACGCAGTGCAAATCATATCCGGCAAAAATCTGGATTTCGCCTTGCGCAATCACACCGGCCGGTTGCTGGCGGAAAATCTTCGTTCTGGCCTCTACTCCTTTAGGAGCTGACACCATCGGCAGCCAAAACTCCTTGGATTGCGCAAGGGCAATGATGCCATCTACGACCAAACGCGCGCCAAGTGCAGGCACTTTCATAAGATGAACCGTTTCTTCGGTGAACTTCTTTGGTGAAAGGAATTGGGCGGCATCCTGTCCATATCCATACACGCGGTCTCTGTGCGCATACACTTTGACGCTGGCGCTTGAACGCTCAATCTCGGTTCGCAACGCTTTCAAGTCTGTGGCCTGGGCGCGCTCGATAACCATGACCGCGAACGGTTCTGCAGGTAAAGTAACCGGGAAAACGTTGGTGTACAATCCGGGCCGCAGTTGTACCTCATCCATTTCGGCTTTCCTCCTCTGCCATCCTCTCATTCAACTCCATCAACCGGATAATCAACTCCCGCCGCGCCTCGGCGGAGGGCATGAAGCGTGTTTGACCACGGTCGTTCGCGTAAAAATTGTGCTTCAATTCAATATCCTGCCAGCCGTAGCAGGCGAGGATGGCGTTGTCCATTTCGGTGTGCAGGGCGCGCAGGCGGGCGATGTCGGCATCCTGATAGGCCGGGTTGTGAAAGAGGTTGTAGGTGCTGGTCAGGCCGATCTGGCGCGCCAGCATAATCTGGCGGCGGTGTTCGTGATATTCTGCGCCGACCTGCGCGGCGCGGGCAAAGGCGGGCTGTGCCAGCACCTGCGCCAGATCCGGCGCGGCGTACTCGGCGGGCGGGAAAGGAAAGGTGTCAAAACAGTCGGTGGGGGTATAGCGAATATCGGTACGTAAACTGGATGCTTGCTTGCGCAACCATGTATCATGCAGGGTAGATTGGAGCAGGGCAAAGTGGTAGTCGTCATCGAAAGCGAAGACGATGAGCATGTGTGAGTAAATCCAGTTCTTTGGCACAAAGGCAACAGAGTGCATTTGCCCGACTTCAGCCCGCACCAGCACCCGCTGCAGGGGGGCGATGGCCTGGCGCATCCCTGCGCGATACGCTCCGAACTGCCACCAATATTCGCGGTTGCGCTTGTCGCCGGGGCCGGTCAGCCGTTCGCGCTCCGGCCTGACGCGCTCCTCCACAATGTGCAGAAGGTCGGGGTATTTGCGGGCGCGCTCCAGGCTCCAATCGTGGAAGCAGATCACCCAGCGGCTGGGCTGTTGCGCAGGGTGGCTGTTCAGGTCTTCGCCGTTCAGGTAGGGAAAGAGGCAGTCGGCGTTGCGCTGGTCGCGCGCCAGCAGGTCCTCGGCCTCCTCCGCCCCCAGCACAAAGCCAATGCCGCGCACGAAGTCACCGATGAACGCCTTGCCTTCGTTGCGCCGCAGGCGGGCCGGCTCGTTTTCGGGCTGGTCATCCAGGCGGGAGGAGATGAAGGGGACGGGGTGAGAGTCGAGAACGGGAGAAGGGGAGAGGGGGAGAGCGGGAGAGGAGGAGAGCGGGAGAGGCTGAGAAGAGGAGAGCGGGAGAGCGGGGGAGCGGGTGAGGGCGACGAGGTTGACTTCGACGCTGGCCTGGCCGGGCCATTGGACGAAGCGCTGGGCAAAGTGGATGACGCCGCCCTGTTTGAGAATCACCGCCAGGCCGCTCTCGCGCGTGTCGCCCTGGCCGAGGGTGTTGGTGGCGATCATGCCGAGGCGCCCGCCGGGCTTGAGCAGGCTGAACGCGCGGCGGAAGAAGGCGGCGCACACATCCGCCGTGCCGCCAAAGGGTTGAAAGGCATATTCCAGCCATTTGCGGTAGGCTTCGCCGAAGTTGCCGCTGATGCGCAGTCCGCCCATGAAGGGTGGGTTGCCGAGGATGACGTCAAAACCTGTTTGGAGAGCGGGAGAAGATGAGAACGTGAGACTGTGAGAGGATGAGAACGTGAGGGGATGAGAAGTCTCGCGCTCTTGCGCTCTCGCGCTCCCAAAAACCTCCGCAAACTCCAGCGCCCAGTGGAAGAAGGCGCGTTCGGCGCGGGTTGCCAGGACCTGCCCGGCCAGTTGCGGGTCGGGGAGCGCGCCGCGGGAGAGGGCTTCTTGCACGGCGGCGGTGGTGATGAGAGGAGAGCTGGAGAGGGGGAGAGCGGGAGAGGAAAGGAAGAAGGCGGCGGTGTAGGTATCGCAGGCGAGTTGCAGGCGCTGGAATTCGGGGCTGGCCTGCGCCTGCCGATAGGCGGCGCGCTTGGCGCGCACCTGCTCCAGGGTGGTTTCGGGCATCTCGGCAATTTGGCGCATCTTGTGGGCAAAATCGGCCAGCGGCTGCGAGACGAAGCCATGCCGGAAGAGCGAGGCGGCGCGCTCGCGGGCGTTGCGCTTGCGGGCCTCGGCCAGGCGGGCGCGGTCGGCTTTCCCCAGCGGCTTATAGGCTTCATCGGGGATGCCGTCTTCGAGGGCCGTCAGGTCGTGCAAGCCGAGCAGCGAATCGCCATGCCGGATGTGATGCTCCAGGAAGGTGAGCGGCTTGTCTTTCTCGTGGCCCTCCAGCCACAGCGCTACGCGGCAGAGTTCCACCGCCAGCGGATTCTTGTCCACGCCGTAGATGCAGTGGGTGATGGCGTCGCGCACGCCCTGATGCAGGGCTTCGGGCGCGGGTTCGTCCTCGCCGGTGCGCAGGCGTGCCAGTTCCTTCCCCAGTCGGCGCGCCGCCGCCAGCAGGAAATGTCCCGAACCGCAGGCGGGGTCGAGCACTTTCAGGTTGAGGATGGCAGCCTGTTTTTCTTCGTTCGTGCGGCAGGCGGCCAGGCGTTCCTGCAAGACCGGTTCGAGCGTGTGCTGAATCAGCGGGGCGACCAGTTCGGGCGGCGTGTAGTGTGAACCGGTCGAGCGGCGTTCTTCGCCGTATGCTTCCATTTGGAAGAACGGGCGATTGCCGCGCCATTCGATGATGGGGTGCAGTTCGAGCAAACTCTCGTACACCGACCCCAGCTCCTCGGTATCGAGGGCGGCGTAGTTGATGCGGCGGGGCGGCCGGTCGTAAAAAGCCAGGTGCCAGAAGGCACTCAGCAGGTCGCGGTTGGTGATGACGGCGTGGTCCAGTTCCTGGCGGGCGAAGAGTTCACCGTTGAGCGGCGGCACGCCCAGAATGACGGCCAGCCGCTCGTCCCGCAAGATCTCCCACAGCGCGCGCAGTCCCAGCCACAGGTCGGCGTCCTCGGTGTAGGCGCCGCGGTTTTCACACAGGCGGCGCAGGCGCGAGACGCCGTAACTTTGCAGGTAGAGCGGGTTCTGGCCCATCAGGCCGCGCTCTTCCGAGACGAGCAGGAAGAGCAGGCGATAGACCAGGCGCAGCAGTTGGCGGTAGAGCATGAGAGCGTGAGAGGGTGAGAGCGTGAGACTCGTGCTCTCCCGTTCTCCTGTTCTCCCGTTCTCCCATTCTCCCGCTCTCAAGCTCGCATTCGCCGGATGACCGAGAAAGCCGTTCGCAAGAGTCTCAATGCACCGCTCCACGCCCTCGCGCAGGCGCTCGCGCACCCGTCCGCCCTGTTCGACGGATTGCCGATAATAGCGCTCCAGCAGGCAGTCTTCGGCGCGACCCTTGCCCGGCAGCCGCGAGCGGTGCAACAGGCGGTAGAGCAAGACGAAATCGGCGAAGCGCTCCTCCTCGAAGAGCATCTCCAGGTCGAACTCCAGGTAGGCCTGGCGGCGCACGAAGGTCGAATCGCGCAGCAGGCGCAGGGTGCGGCCGTTGGTCACCACCCCCCACAGCGCTTCAGAGCGGTTCAGGTACTCCTGCACCAGCGCATGGGGCGAAAGCCGCGGCCGGCCTGAAGGGGCCAGCCGGCCCAACTCCTGGCGATAGCCGACGATGTGCACCGGCGTGGGAGAGGTTGAGAGCGTGAGGGGGTGAGAGCGTGAGATGTCTCCGGCGCTCATACTCTCCCGCTCTCGTGCTCTCCAGCTATCGCCGCGCTCTCCCGTTCTCCCGCTCTCCCGTTCTCCGGCGAGCACGTGTGAAATGGGGAAAGAAACGCCGTCCACTTCCAGGGCACGCGGCTGATAGTGCAGCTCATAGCCCAGCAGGCGCAGGAGCGGGATCGCCCACAGCTCGCGCGTCTCCGAGGTGGCCAGGTCATCGGCGGGCAGGCGCTCCAGGCGATGCTGAAAGACCTGCCACAGGCTGCGGGCATCGTGGTAGAGGCTGGCGATCTCCTCGGTGAGGTTGCGGCGGGCGTCGAGGCCGAAGTCGGCGGGCCGCTGGCCGGGGAGCTGGCCGGCCAGCAACTGCTCCAGCGTGTCGGGGCCGAGCAGGCCGCCTTCGATGCGCAGGGATTGAGAGCGTGAGAGCATGGGAGATTGAGAGCGTGAGGGTGTGAGAAGGTGAGCGCTCATGGAGTCCACTTCTCGGCGTTTTTGCTCATGTTGACGAGCATGGAGATGATTTCTTCGTAAGCGGCATCCAATTCACGGGCAATTTCATCGCTCAGATAGCCACAACGGCGGGCGATTTCGACATGAGTCTGGGTTTCCGCGGCTTCGCCCTCGGCTTCGCTGAGCTTGTTGATAAAAGCGGCGCGATACCTGCGGCGGCGCCAGCCTTCCGAAATTTGAGCCGCCACCGAGCGGGAAGCGCGGCGCATCTGGTCGGTAACGAATAGCGTTCTTCCACCGGGAATCTCCCAGTAACCTCGAACACTCGCATTGCAGCATCCATCGCTTTCTTCCAAACAATCAACTCATGATGACTTTGAATCTTCATTTTTGCATCCTCTCATTCTCCCGCTCTCCTGCTCTCCCGCTCTCCAATGCCCTCCAACACCAGCACCCCCAACAGGTCCGGCGGCCACTGCGCCTCCACACTCAACTCCTGGACACGCAGGCGTACGGCCTGGCGGATGCGCTTGTGGGCGTCGGTCAGGTCGCGGCTGCGAGCTTCGATCTGCGGCCGCAGGTGCGTTTCCAGAGCAGGGTAGGCATCGAGCTCTGCCTTCAGAAGGGCCTGCTTTTGTTCCAAAGACAGGTTGGCGTCGGGCCGAGCTTCGGCCAGCAGGCGCAGGGTCTCGGCTTCGGACAGCCAGGCGGGCGTGGCTTGTGCGCTTTTGGCGTATCCCAGGGCGCGCACTTCTTCGGAGAAGAGCGGCGATTGGTTGGGGATGTGGATGAGATAGCGCACGCGCAGCAGAAGCAAAACGGTCGGCTGGGTCACGGCGCGGGTGGCGATGACCCCGCCACGGGCAGCGCGTGCCGCCCCGCCTTGGGTGAGCGCTTCTTCCAGCAGGAATTGCGCCAGCGCAGCTACAAATGGATGATTGCGGCCCAGGTACTCCGCGCCTTCGGGCGTGGGCGAGGTGAAGGCGATGCGCCACAGGCCATCTTTGCGCTGCGGCAGGGCAAAGCGCACGGCATCGGGCAGAGTGGGCGGCAGGGGCGCGGTCACCAGGCGAAAGACCTGGCCGTTTTTCTCACGCGTTAGCGTCAGTCCCAGGCGCCGGGCAGCCTCCTGCACGAAAACGCGCACCGCCTCTGGGTCGCCCAGCACTGCGTCGGCGGCCTCCAGCTCCCGGCGCACCTCGTCAGGCTTGAGGCTGCGCTGGGCAAAGCGCGTGCGGGTGATCTTCTCGCGCTCGGCGTCGCGCTCCCACCGCCGGTGCAACTCGTCCGCTTCGGCCGGTATAAACTCAAGGGCCAGTTGCTCGGCGGCGCGGCCATAGCCGCGCAAGAAGAGGGCGTTCAGCACGGCCTCGGTCACGCTTTCGCTCTCTTCGGGAACGGGGACATGCGTGCCGAGGGCCTTGTGGATCTCGCGCGCCTTGTTGAGCAGCACATCCAGCACCACGCCGTCCACCGGGTTGTCGGCGCCGTAGTAGCGGATGACTTTAACCTGCTTGGCGGGTTGGCCGTAGCGGTCCACGCGGCCCTCGCGTTGCTCCAGGCGGTTGGGGTTCCAGGGCAGGTCGTAGTGCACCGCGGCGGTGAACTTCTCCTGTAGGTTGATGCCCTCCGAGAGGCAGTCGGTGGCCACCAACACGCGCGGGCGCTCGGCGTCAATCTCGGCGATGCGGGCGCGGCGCTCTTCATCGGCCTGGCGGCCGGTAATGCAGACTACCTGGGCTTGTGGGTGCTTTTCTTCCAAACGTTTTTGCAGGGCTTTGGCGGCGTATTCCGCCGTTGCTACATAGCGACACCAGACGATGGGATGATAGCCCTCGGCGAGCAGGCCGCTGACCAACTGAATCAGCCCTTCGAGTTTGGTGTCCTGCCCCGGCTCGAGCAAGGTCTTGGCCAGCCTGCCCAGCTCGCGCAGTTTGCGCCGCTCGGCATCAGGCAGGGTGGCCTCCGTCTCCTCAATCGGCGGGGTGGGTTGCTCGTCGTCGGTGCGGTCGCTGTCGGATTCGAAGACGAAAGCGCGGAAATCCACCTCGTCCACGCCCTCGGCGACCTCCACCCGCCCATGCCGGGATTCCAGGGCAGCCACGGCTGCCGACGGGCTGGACATGACGCAGCGCAAGAGCGCCAGTGCGCCCCAATAACGCACGCGGCGCTGGCGCTCTGCCAGGTTTTGGCCGGTGCGCACGATCTCGGCGCAGAAGGCATAGGTCCTCTGGAAGAGGTCGCGATAGGCGGTGGAGAGGCGGTAGGTTCGGTCTTCAGGGAGGCGCTGCGGAAAGCAGGACTCGCTCTCCCAGTCGTGTTCGATGTCGCGGCGGGTGCGTTGGACGAAGCGCCGCGCCAGTTCGCTCAGACGGTTCTCGCTGAGGTCGTTCACGTCCCACTCGCCGAAGCGCCGGTCGAGCAGGCTTAGCAGCGAGCGAAAGGCCGATTCGACGCCGCTGTGGGGGGTGGCGGTGAGCAGGATGAGATGACGACTCTCATCCTTGGCGACTTCCCGCAGAAACTCGTGGCGCTGCTGCTGATTCTGGTTCTTCGCCATGGCTGCGCCGTGCGCCTCGTCCACGATGACCAGCTCCGGCGCGTGCAGCAGGAAGGCGTGGCGGTTACGCTCGCTCTTCACCCAGTCGATGCTGATGACCTGCACCGGATAGTGCTCATAGAGGGTGCGCGCCGCAGGCTTGTTGCGCTCCAGTTGTCCCACCGTGCTGGAACGGATCACCACTGCTTCGTGGAAGTTGAATTTCTCGCGCAGCTCCTGCTGCCATTGGTCGCATAGGTAGGGCGGGCACAGCACCGCCAGCCGCCGGATCTCCCTGCGCTCCCAGAGCTCGCGGGCGATGAGCAGGGCTTCGATGGTCTTGCCCACGCCCACGTCGTCGGCGATGAGCATGCGCACCGGGTCCAGGCGCAGGGCCATCAACAGCGGCGTGAACTGATAGGTGCGCGGGCGGATGGAGATGCGCCCTAGCGAGCGCAGGGGCGAGGCGCCCTCGCGCAGGGTCAGCCGCGCCGCCTGCCAGAGCAGGTGCGCGCCGGTGGCATCCGACACGTCCTCCGGCCTGGGCAGGGGGAAAGTCGCCGAGTCTAGGCGCTCTTCAGGCAAGGTATAGCCCAGCAGGTCGGTCAACCCCTTGTGCAGGGTGAGGATCTCGTCCGCTGCGCCGGTCAGCGGGCGCAGGGCGTAGAGGTTAGGGTCTTCGTGGGGCAGAAGCACCCAGTAGCGGTTGCGCACTTGAACGATGGAACCGGGGTTCATGGGTGAGCTCATCTCTAGCTTCGGAGTGGTGAAGACGAAAGATGAGGCCAATTATAACATAGCCTGAGCAATAGGCTAGGATGTAGCGCTCGGTTTCCTAATGAAAGCGGCGGACGTCTCCCTGCCGTAATGAGCCACAAATGAGCCCCTTTTGACCTGGAAACCGACCAGACCCGCGTGCTACGATCCGATCGGGCGGCGCAACGACGGCGTCGCCGGGCTCGCCTGCAACCAAAACGCCAACCCGGAGCAGGGCATCAGCTTGCCGGCCGCCCTGCGGCTCCAGGCGCTGACCATGCCGGTGTTGGTCCTGGTGGGCGAATACGACTTGCCGGATTTCCAGGCCATCGCTGCGCAGATGGCCGCAATGCGCCCCAGGCCCGCACACTGGTCGTGCCTGACGCCGGCCACAGGGTCAATATGGAAGCGCCAGAGGCGGTCAACCACGTCTTGATAGCTTTTTGCAAGAGTCTGTTTTTGAGGCGCCATGAGCCAGGCGTGACCGAGAAGAGGCCCCCGACGAGCTGCGACCAAAGTCCCTCCACCGCACATTTTTCTGATGTATAATTGACAACATGAGAGCATGCTCCCTTCGTCTGCGACTCAGCCTGCTCTTTTTTGCTTTCCTGACGCTGGTGGTTGCCGCCGTCGCAGTGACCTACGCCGCCGTCGCCAGCCAGCGTCACGACGCGCTGCTCATCAATCTGGCCGGACGACAACGCATGTTGTCGCAGCGGATGACGTGGCTGGCGTTGGCCGCGCCGGACGATCCGCTGCTCGCCGCCGACCGCCGGCGTTTTGCCGAAACGTTGACGGCGCTGGAGCAAGGCGGGAGTGCGCTTGACGTAAGCGGTCAACGCATCGAGCTGCCGCCGCCCGATGACGCAGCCGTGCGCGCAGCGTTGGCGGAGGCGCGACAGGCCTGGCTGCGCTTCGACGCCGAGCTGGCGCGCCTCGCATCGGGTGAGACAGACGCTTCACCGGCGACTGCCTCGCTGGCCTTGCTGGATGCGCTGGATAGGGTCGTGGCGCAGCTGGCCGCTCAGGCGGAAGCAAAGGTGCAACGCTTGCAGCTCATCCAGGTCGGTTTCCTGCTGCTGGCGTTGCTCTTGCTGGGGATTGGCTATGGGGTCGTCCAGCGTGGCGTGGTGAACCCCCTTGCTGCGCTAGGCGCAGCTGCGGCGCGCATGGCCGCCGGCGATCTCCAAACACCCCCGCCCGCCTTCGTCGAGGATGAGCTGCATCGGCTCTCTGCGGCGTTCGAGGCCCTGCGCGCCGAGGTGCTGGCAAGCCGACAACAACTGGAAGCGCGCGTCCGTCAGCGCACGCAGGAGCTGCTCACCGCCTTTGAGTTTAGCCAGGAGATTGCAGCGCAGTTGGAGGTGGAGCAACTGCTGCATTCGGTCACCGACCGAGCGCGGGCATTGATGGCCGGCGACGCAGCCGCCCTCTGCCTGCTCGATCGCGACGCTGCTATGTTGCAGTTGGCCGCAGGCAGCGGCGCCGGCGAAGCCGACCTTCGGTTGCGTCAACCGGTCAGCGCTGCGCTGCCCCGGCAGGTGGTCGGCGAGGGGCGCACGGTGGTGACGGAAACTGCCTGCGCCGGTTGCGGCTTTCTGCACAGCATGGCGGGCGGGCAGTGCATCGCCACGCCCCTGCGCACCGGCGAGGACACCTTAGGCGCCCTGTGCGTGGTGCGACCGGCGAAAATCGATTTCGAGCCGGAAGAGCAGGCGGCGCTTTCACTGCTGGCCAATGCAGCCGCAGTGGCGATCGTCAACGCTCGGCTGGTGGAGCAGGGGCGCGCCCAGGCGCAGCAGAGCGCCATCCAGAGCGAACGGGAACGGCTGGCTGCCGACCTGCATGACAACCTGGCGCAGACGCTCAGCTTTCTCAACCTCAAGGCCGACCAGTTGGAAAACGCCATCGCCAATGATGCAGAGAACGAAGCCGTGCAGCTTCTGGCTGAAATGCGCGGGGCGACGCTACGCGCCTACAGCCAGGTGCGCGCCGCGCTGGCCGGCCTGCAAGCTAGCCCCCGTGCAACGGCTGCTTTGGCGACCGACCTGCGCGCCTGCATCGCCGAGATGCAGGCGCTGACCGGCCTGACGATCGATCTCGCCATCGAAGACGCCGAAGCGCTGGCGCTGACTCCGCTGGCCCACCAGCAGGCGCTGCACATCGTGCGCGAGGCGTTGACCAATGCTTGGCGTCACGCCCGGGTGCGCCGGGCAAGCGTATGCGTGCAGCGCATCGCCGACGCCGTGTGTCTGACCGTGCGCGACGAGGGCTGCGGCTTCGACCCGACGGCGGTGGAGGAAAGCGGCCACCTGGGGCTGGCCATCATGCGGGCGCGCGCCGAACGCAGCGGCGGCGCGTTGGATATTCATGCACAGCCCAATGCAGGAACAACCATCGTGGCGACTTTCCCGCTGCACAAGGAGCAATGTGATGAGTCGGTGGCGCTTGTTGCTGGCCGACGACCATGAACTGTTTCGCGCCGGGCTGGCCGGGCTGATCAACAGCCAACCCGACCTGGAAGTGGTAGGCCAGGCCGGCGACGGCTTCGAGGCGCTCAAGCTGGCGCGCGAGCTGCGCCCTGCGCTCATCGTGATGGACATTTCCATGCCCATCTGCGATGGCCTGGAGGCGACCCGCCTCATCCGCGCCGCGCCCGAAGTGGCCACAACGCCCATCCTCATATTGACCGTGCACGAAGAGGACGAGAAGCTCTTCGAGGCGGTCAAGGCGGGCGCCAACGGCTATTTGCTCAAGAGCAGCAACGCTGCGGAGTTTCTGCGCGGGGTGCGGACCGCGCTCAACGGCGAGGCGATCCTGCCCCCACGGCTGGCGGCGCGGCTGATGGGCGAATTTGCGCGACTGGCCGCTCAGGTGGACGCAAGCGCCATGGCAGCAGGAGGCGTCGCTGCAGAAGAGGAGCTGACATGGCGCGAGCGCGAGGTGTTGGAGTGGCTTGCGACCGGCGCCAGCGACAGCGAAATCGCCGAACGGCTGACGCTCAGCATCCACACCGTAAAGACACATGTGCGCCACATCCTGGCCAAGCTGCACGCCGTCAATCGCCGGGCTGCAGTGTCTGAAGCCAAACGCCGCGGCTGGCTCCCTCCTTCTCCCTCTTCCTAGACGAATTAATTCGTGCTGGACACGTTGCTCCCGCATATCCCTCTTTTTTCCCGCCCGCCTTCGGAGTGCGAGCGATGCACAGAGCGCACGAGCCCTCCTATACTTTCTATAAGCTCTTGTGAAAGTCCATCGGCGTTGCAACCAAGGCGACCATGTCCAAAGCGCTCATCATCGGCGATTCGCTCTTCGCCGAAGCGGTGGCTCGACTGCTCGAACAGCATGACTTTGTGATTGCAACGGCGACCACCGTGCAGGACGCCCTCCAACGCGTCGGCGAAAGTCCGCCGGACCTGGCGATCGTGATCGGAGAGACGCCCGATCTGTGGGCGCTGTTGCGCCTCCACCCCGATCTGCCCATCTTGCGCGCCAACCTGGACGCCGACGATCTGCGCCTGATCCGCAGTGAACGCATCCACGCCCGCGTCGAGGACCTGCTGTCCGCCATTCAGTCTCTTTCCATGAGGAGGTGAATTGATGCCGCGTTTGTCTCGTCGAACTTTCCTCAAGCTCTCCGGCGGCGCTGCGCTGTCGCTCGCCTTCGTGGGAGCGCCGCTGGAGTGGCAGGCGCTGCAGCCGGTGAACGTGGACAATCCGCTGGCTATGTATCCCAACCGCGACTGGGAGCGCGTTTACCGAGATCAATATCGCTACGATTCGTCCTTCACTTTCGTCTGTTCGCCCAACGACACCCACGCCTGTCGGCTGCGCGCGTTTGTGCGCAACGGCGTCCTCCTGCGCTGCGAGACCAACTACGACGTGGAGCGCTACAGCGACCTCTACGGCAACAAGGCTACGGCCCACTGGCATCCGCGCGGCTGCAAAAAGGGTCAGACCTTTCACCGCCGCGTCTACGGCCCGCACCGGTTGAAGGGGCCGCTCATGCGCAAGGGGTGGAAGGAGTGGGCCGACGACGGCTTCCCCCTTTTGACGCCGGAGAACCAGGAGAAATACAAGTTCACCTCGCGCGGGACGGACGAACTGATGCCGGTGGACTGGGACACGGCCTATCGCTATATCGCCAAGGGCATGGTCGCCATCGCGCGACGCTACTCCAGCGAGGAAGGCGTCGAGTTGCTGCGCCGGCAAGGCTATCCTGAAGAGATGATCGAGGCTATGGGCGGCGCCGGCACGCGCACCTTCAAGTGTCGCGGGGGCATGGGTTTGTTGGGCGTCATCGGCAAATACGGTATGTACCGCTTCGCCAACGGCCTGGCCCTGCTCGACGCCCGCATCCGCGGGGTGGGGCCGGAGGAGGCCAAGGGCGGCCGCACCTGGTCCAACTACACCTGGCACGGCGACCAGGCGCCCGGCCATCCCTTCGTCACCGGCTTGCAGACCTCGGACGAGGACTTCAACGACCTGCGCAACTCGCGGCTGCACATCCAGTGCGGCAAGAACCTGGTCGAGAACAAGATGGCCGACTCCCACTTTTTCGTGGAATGCATGGAGCGGGGCGCCAAGATCGTCACCATTACGCCGGAGTATTCGCCCCCCGCCACCAAGTCGGACTACTGGATTCCTATCCGCCCTGCCACGGACACCGCCCTCTTCCTGGGCGTCACCCGCTGGCTGATGGACAACGAGCGCTACGACGCAGACTTCGTCAAGCGCTTCACCGATTTCCCGCTGCTGGTGCGGCTGGACACGCTGAAGCGGCTGCGCGCCGATGAACTCTTCCCCGACCACCGGCCCGGCCTCGACCCGGAAGGGCCTAGCTTCACGCTCCAGGGCCTTAAGCCAGAGCAGTACGAACGACTGGGCGACTTCGTGGTGCGCGACGCGTCGGGCGAGTTCAGGGCCATCACGCGCGACGACGTGGGGGATGTGCTCACCCAGAAAGGCATCGAGCCGGTGCTGGACTGGAGCGGCGTGGCGACCCTGGCCGACGGCAGCGAGGTGGAGGTGATGACCCTGTGGGCGATGCACCGAGAGCACCTGCAGGACTACGACCTGGACACGGTGGCGGAGATCACCAACGCGCCCAGGCACCTGATCGAGCAGCTGGCCGAGGACATCGCCACCATGAGCCCGGTGGCGCTGCACATCGGCGAGGGCATCAACCACTGGTTCCACGCCACCCTGGCCAACCGGGCGCAGTTCCTGCCCCTCATGCTCACGGGCAACATCGGCAAGCCGGGCGCCGGCTGCTACACCTGGGCGGGCAACTACAAGGCTGCGCTCTTCCAGGGCTCGCCGCAGACGGGGCCGGGCTTCAAGGGCTGGGTGGGCGAAGACCCCTTCCATCCCAACCTGGACCCCAACGCCCACGGCCGCGACATTGTGGCGCACAGCTACACCAAGGACGAGGAGCCGGCCTACTGGAACCACTCCGAGCGTCCGCTGATCGTGGACACGCCCAAGTACGGCCGCAAGGTCTTCACCGGCAAGACCCACATGCCCACGCCGACCAAGGTGCAGTTCTTCACCAATGTCAACCTGCTCAACAACGCCAAGCACCACTACGAGATGATCAAGAACGTCAACCCGAACGTCGAGCTGATCATCGCCGTGGACATCGAGATGAACTCGACGGTGGAGTACGCCGACTTCGCGCTGGCCGCCAACTCCTGGGCCGAGTTCGAGACCTACGAGATCACCGCCTCCTGCTCCAACCCCTTCCTGCAGATCTGGAAGGGCGGGATTCCACCCCTCTACAACACGCGCGACGACGCCCGCATCCTGGCCGAGGTCTCGGCGGCGCTGGCCGACGAGATCGGCGAGCCGCGGCTGCGGGACTACTGGAAGTTCGCGCTGGAGGGCCGGCCGGAGGTCTACATCCAGCGCCTGCTGGACTCCTCGCTGACCACCAGCGGCTATCGCTTCGAGGACATCGTCGCCGGCAAGTACGGCGAACCGGGCGCGGCGCTGATGCTCTTCCGCACTTACCCGCGCATCCCCTTCTGGGAGCAGGTGCACGACTCCGTGCCCTTCTACACCGACACGGGCCGGCTCAACAGCTACTGCGACATCCCGGAGGCCATCGAGTACGGCGAGAACATCATCAGCCACCGCGAGGGGCCGGAGGCGACGCCTTACCTGCCCAACGTCATCGTGACGCGCAGCCGTTTCGTGCGTCCGGAGGATTACGGCATTCCGCCCGACCACATGGGCTGGGAGGAGCGCACGGTGCGCAACATCGCCATGCCCTGGGAGCAGGTCAAGGAGACCAAAAACCCGCTGTGGGAGCAGGGCTATCACTTCTACTGCCTGACGCCCAAAACGCGGCATCGCGTGCACTCTTCATGGAGCACGGTGGATTGGACCATCATCCTGGACTCGAACTTCGGCGACCCGTATCGCGCCGACAAGCGGCTGCCCGGGCCGGGCGATCATCAGCTGCACATGAACCCGCAGGCGGCCAAGGACCTGGGCATCGAGGATGGCGACTACGTGTATGTGGACGCCAACCCCGCCGATCGGCCCTACATTGGCTGGAAGCCGGACGATCCTTTCTACAAGGTGGCGCGGTTGATGCTGCGGGTCAAGTACAACCCGGCCTATCCCTACCACATCGTCATGCTCAAACATGGCCCTTTCATGGCCACGGAGAAATCGGTCAAGGCGCATGAGACGCGGCCCGATGGCCTGGCTCGCTCCGAGGGCACGGGCTACATGGCCAACCTGCGCTACGGCTCGCAGCAGTCGGTGACGCGCGACTGGTCTATGCCCATGCACCAGACCGACACGCTCTTCCACAAGCAGAAGACGGGCATGCAGTTCATCTTCGGCGGCGAGGCGGACAACCATGCGCTCAACACCGTGCCCAAAGAGACGCTGGTGCGCATCGTCAAAGCCGAGGACGGCGGCCTGGACGGCAAGGGGCCGTGGGAGCCGACCAAGACCGGCTACACCCCGGCGCATGAGAACGAGTTCATGCTCCGCTATCTGGCGGGCGAAACGATTGAGGTGACCGCATGACCGACGCAAGCCTGAACGCCTGCATCAACTGTGGCCGCAACGAAGCGGAGATTCCGTTGACTTCGTGGCGGCTGGCGGGAGAGATTTTCTGGATCTGCCCGGACTGTCTGCCCTTTCTGATCCATCGGCGCAGCGAAATCATGCCGAGATGGAGACTGGCGGGGTGGAAGATTCAGCAGAATGAGGGAGAAAGCCATGCCGAAAGATGAATTTGTCGCCGAAGACCCGATGGCGCTGGTGGGGGTGGTGCTGCCCGGCGAACCCGGAATGCTGGAAGCCATGGCGGAGGCTATCGTCGAGGAGTACGTGCGACTGGGCTGGGACGAGCCGCGGCTTTTCGCCCTCTTCGTCAATCCCCTGTTCATGGCCACCCATCGTATCCACCGCCAGAAGGGAGATGCCTACGTGCGGGAGCTGATCCGGCGGGTGCAGGCCCGGTGGGTTATTCCAGAAGGTCGAGCAGCTCCTCCACCGTCATCTGCGCCTGACGCAGAATGGATCGTAGAACCGTTGGTGAAAGGTCCCGGTTGTGCATGGGCACTGTGACGGCCAGGTTTCCTCGCTTCAAGCGCAGATGGCTCCCTCGTTGGCGCATCTCGATAAAGCCGGCGCGCTTCAGCGCCCGCACAACCTGCGCTGGCCTGAGAGCAGGCGACTTAGGCATAGGCGCGTACAGCGACGTCTACCTTGAAACGAAAAGTCTCCACCACAGTCTCCGGCGCTGCGAAGCGCGGATCATCCTCTTTAGGAACCGGCCGCAGATAGGGAAGCCCGTCTTCAATAGCCCCCTCGATGTGCAAGGTCGCAGCTTCCAGCAGGTTGGCTTTTGCCTCTTCAGGCGTTTCGCCCATCGAGGCCACGTCCAGCTCGGGGCAAAGCGAGCTGTAGCCCTCTTCTTCCTGGAGCAGAATGCCTGTGAATGTCAACATGGGGTCTCTCGCTCCTGTCTACGTTTCTGGAGCAAAACTTCAACCAGAAGTAGGCCGTACTTTTTGTGCAGTTCCGCCGGGATTACGATCCAACCCTTGGAAGATGTGATGAGTGTGGTCATGTTCTACTCCGAACGCAATGAAGAATACATTGCCGATCGCAAGTATAACAGAAGTTCTTTTTAGATCAATCATAGGAGGCATCCATGCCCGATGTCTACAACTGGCAAATCGGCCGCACCATGACCTACCCCTACCCGGAAGCCCATCCCCGGCAGCAGTTCGCAGCCGTCTTCAACATCAACCGCTGCATCGGCTGTCAGACCTGCACCGGCGCGTGCAAGGCGACCTGGACTTTCTCGCGCGGGCAGGAGTACATGTGGTGGAACAACGTGGAGACGAAACCTTACGGCAGCTATCCCCAACATTGGGATGTCAAAGCGCTCAAACTGCTCGATGAGGCCCATCAGGCCGCCGGCGTCAAGCCGAATTGGGATCGCACCCAGGCCAATGAGAAGGCGCCCTACGGCGTCTACAACGGCCTGACCCTGACCGAGGCCGCCGGCCCCAATGAGGTGGTGCTGGGCTATCTGCCCGCCGACGCCGAGTGGCGCTCGCCGAATTTTTACGAAGACACCTCCACTGCTTATAGGGGCGGCCCCTTCGGCCTCAGCCCCGACGGCGCCACGCTGCCCGAACACCAGGCCTGGTTCTTTTACCTGATGCGCATCTGCAACCATTGCACCTATCCGGCGTGTCTGGCCGCCTGCCCGCGCAAGGCCATCTACAAGCGGGAGGAGGACGGCATCGTGCTCATCGACCAGGAGCGCTGCCGCGGCTATCGCAAGTGCGTGGAGGCATGCCCCTACAAAAAGGCGATGTACCGCGGGACGACCCAGGTCAGCGAGAAGTGCGTAGGCTGCTATCCGCGCGTCGAAGGCGCCGACCCCCTCAGCGACGGCGTGCCGATGGAGGCGCGGTGCATGGCCGTCTGCCCGGGCAAAATTCGCCTCAACGGCCTGGTGGAGATCGCCGAGGACGGCTCGTGGGTGGAGGCGCCCCAGCATCCGCTCTATTACTTGGTGCGCATCGCCCAGGTGGCGCTGCCGCTCTACCCGCAGTTCGGCACCGAACCTAACATCTACTACATCCCGCCCCGCTGGGCGCCGCGACCCTACTTGCGCCAGATGTTCGGCCCGGGCGTAGATCAGGCCATCGAACGCTACATCGCCCCCTCGCGCGAGCTGCTCGCCGTCCTGCAGCTCTTCCGCACCACGCAGAAGATGATCTTTCGCTTCGAGATCGAGGAGGGGGCGCTGGTGCGCGAGGTCGAGGTCAACGGCAAGATGTGGCAGATGTACGACGACACGGTGATCGGCTTCGACGCCCAAGGCCGCGAGGTCGTGCGTCTGAGCGTGGTGGAGCCGCTGCACGAGCGTCCGCTGGAGCGGCTGAATTCCATCTGAAAAAGCCGGTGAGGGATGCGGAGCCGGTTTTTTGGGCAAAAGGAGCGCCGATCAACATGGACAAGATTGAATCCCTTGCGACGCAGAGCGGCGTGGATGGTGCGTTGCAGAGGCGCGCCGAGCAGGCCGTCTATCGCGCGCAGGTCTACGCCTTTCTCTCCGTGGTGCACCTGTATCCATCCGAGAATTGGAGCGAAGATCTGCCGCTGGCGGCAGCCGCCGTTGCCCGCGTGGAGGGCGCGCCGCCGTGGCCCGAAGTGCAGCCCATGACGCAGGAGGCGTTGCAGATGGCCTATCTTCGCGCCTTCGGCGCGGCGGGCTCCCTCTGTTACGAGACCGAATACGGCCTGCCCCACGAATATCGCCAGGCGCAGGAGCTGGCGGACATCGCCGGTTTTTACCGCGCCTTCGGCTTCACCCTCGGGGGGGCGGTGCGTGAACGCCCTGACCATCTGGCCGTCGAATTGGAGTTCATGCACGTGCTGGCGCTCAAGGAGGCGCACGCGCTGTTAACCGGCGTCGCCGAACAGGCGGAGCTGTGCATCGACGCCCAGGCCAAATTTCTGGGCGACCATCTGGGCGTATGGATTGAACTTTTCGCACAGAGTCTGGCGCTCAACACGCGTGAGGCGCCCTACCTGCCGCTGGCCCGCTTTACGGTCGAGTGGGTGCGGGCAGACGCTGCGCGACTCGGCGTGCAGCTCGCTTCGCGCAACCGCAAGGAGGTGAACCACACCCCCTTCGACCCGGATTTCTCCTGTGCGGCCTGCCCGATGGTCGATCTGTTGCGTTGATCTCCCCATCCTCTGGAAAGGAGCGCACCATGTTCAAGCGGAATTTTGTCATTGCCACCTTGATCCTACTCGCCTCGTTGGCGACGATTCTGCTCAACGCGCCGCTCGTCAGCTCGCAAGGGTTGACGATCACCGCCGCCGCCGTGGAAGGCGCGCTGCCGCTCGAAGCGCCCGATTCCGAGCTGTGGCGCCTGGCGACCGCCGTGGAAGTGCCGCTCAGCGCCCAGATGATCGCCAGACCCATCCTTCCGGAGACGAACGCCAAAGCCATCACCGTGCGCGCCCTTCACAACGGCGAGGAGATCGCTTTTCTGCTGGAGTGGGCGGACGCCACGCGCAACGACGCCACGGTGCGCGTCGAGGACTTTCGCGACGCCGTTGCGCTGCAATTCCCCTTGATCGATGGCCAGCCGTTCTATTGCATGGGGCAACAGGGGGGCGACGTTAACATCTGGCACTGGAAGGCCGATTGGCAAGCCGCCTTGATTGCGCGTCGAACTTTGCAGGACGTCTATCCCAACATTCATGTGGATATGTATCCATTCGTCGACGAAACCGAAAATCTCTATCTCGCCGCCTATGCCGACGTCGATTTCTTGCCTGCGGAAGCGGTGGGCAACCTGCTCGCGCTGCCGGTGCACACCACGCCGGTGGAGGACATGGTGGCGGGAGGCTTTGGCAGCCTGACCAGCCAGCCGCCGGAAGGGCAGAATGTGCAGGGTTACGGCGAATGGCGCGACGGCCTCTGGCGCGTGATTCTCAGCCGCAGCTTGCGCTCGACGGAAGCGGAAGACGTCTCCTTTGCGCCGGAAAAGCTCTACTCGGTGGCCTTCGCAGCGTGGGACGGCGCCAACCGGGAGCGCAACGGCGCTAAATCGACGTCGCAGTGGGTCTCCTTGCAACTTGGCGCTGCGCCGGCTCCCGCCGCGGCTCCTGCGGCCGGCGCTGCAGCGCCCTCGCCTGCCCGCACTGCAGCGGTGACGCCCAGCGGAATCGGCCCGTTGTTCTGGGGCTTCATCGGCTTGCTCGTCGTGCTGTGGGCGCTGATTGCGCTGACGTTGCTCTACTTCCGGGATGAAGGAAAGTCCTGATAGACAAACCCAAGAGAGTCGGCGTAGGCTTTCCTGGAAGCTTCAGAGCTTTCAGGAAGGGGAAAATTGTGCAAATGTTGAGCGACTTCTCGGCGAAATGGATGAAAGGGTTTGAAAGATGGTTGCCCTGCGAACGCTGTTTTTGCGCCCGCCGCGCCTGACGCATCGCCTCGCCACGGAAGGGGCGCGCAGCGTCTTTCCTACGTTGCTCGTTCTCCTGGTTGCGTCGGCCATGGTGGATTGGTTGGTGACGCGCACCCTCACTCGGCTGGCCATTTTCATCCCCAAGACGCCGGCCATGATCGTCGGCTATCAGATCATCAACGATTTGGGGCAGGCCGGCTCTGCGGTGGCGGCGTTCACGGCGCTCTGGTGCATCGGTTGCATCGTTTTACTGGAATGGAAAAGAAGGAAAGGGTTCGGACTTGCGGCGCCTCTGGCTGCGCTGGCGTTGCTTGTTCTCTTCAAGCCTCTTGCGCCGACGTCGGGCTGGCTGGTTGCGTATCACGTCCTGACCTTGGTTGTCCTGTTGGTGCTGGCATGGCGTGGAGCCGGGCTCGCCGCCGGCTGGACGAACCGGCTGGCGAGGTTCCTCCCGGCGCTGGCGATGCTCGTTGTGGCGCTGTATCAGGCCGGCCCTGCGCTCTACGCCTGGCAGGGCTGGTCCGGTCCGCCGGGTTGGGGCTTGTCCCTTTTCCGCCTGGGTGAAGTGCTGGTGCTGCTCGGCGCCGTTGTCCTGTGGTGGAGCGAAGGGCGCAGCGCCGACCGCAAAAGCTGGGTTGCGACCATCCCGCCGACCCTCTTCTTTGCGACGGCCTATCTCTTCGCTCCGGCCATGACCGCCACCCTCGTCATCTGGTCGCACGGGTTGACCCTCTCTTTGCCGTGGCCATTCTATGCAGCGGCGCTTTGGCTCTACAGCGTCGCCATCGCCTGGAGCTGGCGCAACGGACGGCGCAGCGTCGCCGGAGCCTTGTTGCTGCTGCTGGCGGCCGGCTACGCGCCGCAGCTAAGCAGCCAGTTCTGGTTCGGCGTCATTGCGCTCTGGCTGTTGACGGAGGAGATCGGCTTTCAATCAAGGAAGAATCAGGCGGACGGTTCGCTCGAAGAAGAAGTAGTCCCACGCCCAGTTGAGCATAACCAACAGGCGGTTGCGAAATCCCACCAGATTGAATAGATGGACGCTCAACCAGAGAATCCAAGCCGGAAAGCCGGTGAACTCCAGGTTTCGCAACTGCACTACCGCCGCGTTGCGGCCAATGGTGACCATAGCGCCTTGATCGCGGTAGCGGAAAGGTAAAGGTTGCTGACCCCATAGCTGGCGCAAGACATTCTGCGCTGCGAATCTCCCTTGCTGAATCGCAACAGGCGCCACCATCGGCAAGGGAGAGCCGTCTTGCTCTACGTAAGCCAGATCGCCAATGACATAGACCTCTGGATGATTGGGCGTCTGAAGCGTGGGAAGCACCGCAACCCGCCCCGATCTGGCTGTTGGCAGTCCCCAGTGCGCCGCTGGCGAGATCCCTTGCACGCCGGCCGTCCAAACGACCGTTTCGGCGTCGATGTGCGTCCCATCTTTGAGCGTCACGGTGTTCTCTGTAACGCGAGTCACCGGCGCACGCAAGAGCACCTCCACCCCCATGCGCCTCAGACGCTCCGCCGCATAGGTCTGAAGGCGAGGAGGGAATCCCGGCAACAGCGCGTCCATCGCCTCCACCAACACGACGCGGCCTGGGGAAGAACGCAGGGAAGGGAAATCCCGACGCAGCGGCCCTTTCATGAGTTCGGCCAGTGCGCCGGCAAACTCGACGCCGGTCGGCCCACCGCCTACAATGACAAAAGTCAAGGTTTGTCTGCGGCGTTCTGGGTTTGGCTCCAAACTCGCCTTTTCGTAATTCAGGAGCACCCGGTTGCGCACTGCAATGGCATCGGCCATGGATTTCAACGGCAATGCGTGAGTTTCTGCTCCAGGCGTCCCAAAGAAATGAGGCGCGCTGCCTGCGGCTAAGATCAAAAAGTCGTAGGAAATTGCGCCCGCGGAAGTTTCGAGGCGACGGCTGTTCAGATCCACCTGACGCACTTCCGCCAGAGCAAAGCTTACATTCGGCATGCGACGCAGGATGCTGCGCACGGGATACGCGATCGCCTCCGGCTCCAGTTCCGCCGCCGCCACCTGATAGAGGAGAGGCAGGAAAGTGTGATAGTTGTTGCGGTCGAGCAACAACACCTGCACCGGCGTGTGAGCCAGCGCGCGAGCCGCCCACAGCCCGCCGAACCCTGCGCCTACGATCGCGACGCGAGGCGCTTCAGGCATCGTTGCGCCTCCGTTCGGCCAAAGCGTTCTCCAGGTATCGCTTCAAGGCGACGGCGTTGTTGTGGAGAGAGTCTCTGGCGGCATAGACGAGGGTGACGTCCCCCTGCTGCGCCGCCTCCATCAACGGCTGCCAGGCCTGGGGCTTGGCGTCGAGTTCGGCGAAATAGCGCGTCTGGAACTCATCCCATTTGGCCGGGTCATGGCCAAACCAGCGACGCAATGCATCGCTCGGCGCTGTCTCGGGCAGCCACCCGTCCAGCCTCAACGCTTCTCGTTTGATCCCACGTGGCCACAGGCGATCGACCAGATAGCGTCTACCGTCCTCGGGCTGCGCCGGCTCATAGGCGCGCTTGATGTAGATCATCTCCGTCTCACCTCTCCCGCACCCGCTCCTTCTCCAGGTCGAAATCCCAGTAGCCGGGGCCTTCCTGGAAAAAGGCAGCGTTGAGCTCAATGTCTGCCTCAAACTCCGGTTTAATTATACACGCATGTTACGCAGAAGATGCTCGCTCTTTTGGAGCAACCGGACGTCTCCAACCGCTCGCTTTTGTCCTCTGCCCTTTGCTTCCCTTCCGTTGATTGGTTTGGCGGCTGGCTGCTTAGAACATCACCACAAAGGCGCGAAGACACCAAGAAACGCGAGAACTTGGAGTTTTTCCTCCCTTTTGAGCGTCCTTTGTGCCTTTGTGGTTGTCCTCCGCTGAGCTCTTGCAGCACTTTCGGCGGTTGAAGTGAGGGAATGAGGAATTCGCAAGCGCTGACATCGAGTGAGTTGCCGCCAGACTGCGCAGCGTGAGTTCCGTGCCTCTTGTTCAGGTTGCAAGTTAGGAGCTTTGGATTCGACAAGAATGACATGTGTCACTGGCCTTCCCGCCGCCCACGTGCTACGATGCCAACGGATAGGCCAGCCATGAACAGCGCAGGGAGGCAATCGATGCCCGCCTCGATTCTGGAAGCTCACAATCTCGTCAAGAAATACGGCGACCTCGTCGCCGTCAACGACGTCAGTTTCACCATCGAAGAAGGCGAAATCTTCGGTTTGCTCGGCCCCAACGGCGCAGGCAAGAGCACCACGATCTCCATGCTCTCCGGCCTGCTGCCTCCCACCAACGGCAATGCAATCATCGCCGGTCTCGACGTCGTGCGGGAGACCGCCAAGGTCAAGCAGATGATCGGCGTGGCGCCGCAGGAGCTGGCGCTCTATCCGACGCTCACCGGGCGCGAGAATGTGCGCTTCTTCGGAGAACTCTATGGGCTGCGGGGCGGAGCGTTGAGCGAGCGCGTCGACGAGGTGCTCGGCTACGTTGGCATGTTGGAGCGCGCCAACGACCGCGTGCAAACCTACTCCGGCGGCATGAAGCGGCGCATCAACCTGGCGGCGGCGCTGGTCAACCACCCGCGCTTGCTTTTCCTGGACGAGCCGACCGTCGGCGTCGACCCCCAGAGCCGCAACCACATCTTCGAGAGCGTGGAGCGTCTTAATCGCGAGCAGGGCGTGAGCATCCTTTACACCACCCACTATATGGAGGAGGCCGAGCGCCTCTGCCATCGGGTGGGGATTATTGACCGCGGTCGGCTGATTGCACTCGATACGCCCAGGCGACTGATCGAATCGCTTGGCGGCGGCGTCATTCAGCTCGGCTTGCCGACCGCCGATGAAAGTGTGCGCAGCGCCGTCGCCGCCCTGCCTGCAGTGCGCGCAGCCTCGTTCCTCACGCCGGAAGGCGCCAGCCTTCCCGAAGCCGACCGGACTTCTGCAACCGGTGGACAGCGCAAGGCGATCTTGAAAATCGAGGCTGTCCACAGCAACGAGGCGCTTCTCCAGGTGCTGCATTATTGCAACGAAGCCAAGCTGCAAATTCTCTCGCTTGACCTGCTCGAGCCGAACCTGGAGACAGTCTTTTTGAATTTGACAGGAAAGAGCTTAAGAGATTGAGAGGCTGAGAGGTGGAGAAGCGGGGATGAGGGTGGTTGGGGGATAGGAAGGCAGCGAGGCAAGGGTTCGATTTCCTCATCATCCTTACAGCCTCACTGTCTATCAGCTTCATGCTTTCCTCATGGATGATAACCATGCGAATTCTGTCCATTTTACGCAAAGACTTGCTGATCCTTTTGCGCGACCGCGGGGAGATGGCCTCGCTCTTCTTGATGCCGCTGGCCTTCATTGTTCCCATTGCGCTGGTCTTTCCGCCGGACGGTTACAACCTTAACGCCGACCGTAAACCTGCGTTGCCCGTAGCCGTGTATGACATTGTGGATGGTGCAGTGGGCGCGCAGGCGCAGGAGCTGCTCGATCTGCTGGCGCAGAGCTACGCGCTGGAGCAAGATACGCCGACCGATGAAGCTGCACAGCTTGGCCCTGCTGTGCAGGCGGCCTGTGCAAGGCCCGGCCCCGCCTGCGACGAGGCGGCGGGCCGCGAGAAGGTGCTGCGCAACTGGCGCACCGTCGCCCTGATCGTGCCGGAAGGCTTCAGCGCAGCCATCGCAGCAGGCGAGCGCATCTCGGTGACGCTGCTCTACAACCCGGCGCGCAACCCGGTCGAACGGCAACTGGCCGAAGGCGTGCTCACCGGCGCGACGATGCGCCTCTCCATTGAACACCAGTTGATCAACGGATTGCGACAATTCGGCGACCTCATCGAGCTGGCGCCGGAGGAGGTGCGGCGAAACATCGACCGCAGCGCCGAATTCGAGGCGACGCCTGTGGACTGGTCGCCTGCGCTCAGCGTGGTTTCCGTGCAACCAACCACTGCGCGCATCTCGGTCACCCCGAACACGCTGCAGCAGACGGTGCCCGGTTACACGGTCATGTTTGTCTACTTCATGATCGGCGCAGTGGCCGCCTCGCTCAAGCTGGAGCGCAACACCGGCGCGCTGCGACGCCTGATGACGACGCCCGTCGGTCGCGGCGAGTTGCTGGCGGGCAAGGTGCTTTCGGCGCTGCTGGTCGGCGTGCTGCAGATCGCCGTCCTGTTCGCCATCGGGGCGCTCTTCTTCGGCATGACGTTGGGCAATGCGCCTGGCGCGTTGGCGCTCTTGACGGTGGCGGTGGCGCTGTCCGCCGTCTGCCTGGGGCTGGCGGCTGCGGCCTACAACTTCGAACGGGGGTTGACGCTCATTCTGATCGTGGCGGCGCTGCTGGCGGGCTGCATGTTCCCGGCGGACTGGCTGCCGCCCGTGTTGCGCACGATCAACGTGGCGCTGCCTCAAACCTGGGCCATGCAGGGGTTTCAGGATTTGATCACGCGTGGCATGGGGCTGTCGGAAGTGCTTCCCGAGATGGCCGCACTGCTCGGCTTCGCCCTCCTTGCCTTTGCAGCGGCGGTGCGCAAGTTCAACGACGAGGAGTGGAAGCGGTGAACGCACTTCAGCAAATCTGGACCGTGATGCGCAAAGAGATCAAGGTGGCGGCGGAGTTCAGGGGGCAGTGGCTGAACGTCTTTTTAACCCCGCTCGCTTTCATTGCGGTGATGGGCGTCACCTTCGGCGACGGAGGAGCGCCCACGGCGGCGGTCTATCTGGTCAACGAGGACGAAGGGCGGCTGGGCCGCCAGATCGTCAGCGCATTGCGCAACGAGCCGACGCTTGACCTGGAGATTCTGCCCAGCCGCAGCGAGGCTGATCGTCTGGTCGGCGAAGGCAGACGTATGGCCGCCATCGTGATCCCGTCCGGACTGAGCGAGGCGGTGCTGACGGAACAGGGCGGCGCAATCGAGGTGATCGTCGATCCGGCGCGAGCGCAGAGCGCCGGCGTTGTGCTTGGCCAGGTGCAGGCGGCGACTGCGCCCATGCTGATCGACGCCGAGGTGGAGCGCGGGGTGCGCACAGCCTTTAACACTGCGCCGGAAACCTTCGGCTTCGAGGCGGCGGACCTGGAGGCGCTCGGGGTCGACCTGGAGACGGTGGAGCGCTTTTTGACCGCCGCCATCCGGGGCGTGGTCTCCAGCCAGGTGCAGGACGCCATCGACGACCCGCTGGTGCGCATCGAGCTGAAGCCCGCCTCGGATGCGGCTCCTCGCCAGGCGCCGACCATCTTCGACTATCTGACGCCGGGCTACAGCGTCTTCTTCGCCTTCTTTCTGATGGGGTTGATGGCGGAGATCATCTATGAAGAGCGAGTGGATGGCGCGCTGCGTCGCATTTTCACCCTACCGGTTGGAAAGGCGTCCTTTCTGCTGGGCAAAATGCTGCCCTATGCGCTGATCGCCATGCTCCAGATTGTAGTGGTCTTCGGCGTTAGCTCGCTGCTCTTCAATTTTGACCTGGGCGATGCGCCGCTGGCTTTTACCTTGCTCGTCGTCGCCACCGGCCTGGCGGTGGGCGGGCTGAGCATTCTCGTCGCCGTGCTCATCCGCTCCGAAGGGCAGGCCAACAGCATTCCCTCCTTGCTGGCGGTCGTCATGGCTGCGGTCAGCGGCGCTCTCTTTCCAAGCATTCAGCTTCCGGCTCTGGCCCAGCTCACGCCCCACTACTGGGCGATCCAGGGGTTTCTGTCCATCACGGCGCTCGGTGGAGGGCTGACGGACGTCGCCCTCCACTTATGCGTGCTGCTCGCCGTTGCCGTGACCACGTTCGCAGTGGCCGTGTGGCGGTTTCAGCCAACATGATCACGCAGGCAATTGCGGTTCCAGTGATTCAGTTTGACTTTTGCAGGAGAGGCAAGAATAGTCTCATCAAGCCGCCCTCTGGAGCCCTCGGATCTGTGCCGCTCTGGTATTCCTGCAAATTGCTTCGACCATCTTGATCTGGATCCTCATCCGCGTCGGAGGGGTTGGTCGGGTTCAGGCCGTTGGCCACCTCCCAGCCGTCCGGCATGCCGTCGCCGTCGCTGTCGGCGGCGTTGGGATTTGCGCCGAGCTGATATTCCTGCAGGTTGCTCAGGCCGTCGCCGTCCGCATCGCCGCTGGCGTCGGAGGGGTTGGTCGGGTTCAGGCCGTTGGTCACCTCCCAGCCGTCCGGCATGCCGTCGCCGTCGCTGTCGGCGGCGTTGGGATTTGCGCCGAGCTGCACTTCCGCCCAGTCACTGAGGCCGTCCCCATCGCTGTCCGCATTTGGATCCCAGTATGTTACGCTGTTGTCCGTGCTTGAGCTTGCCGTGTTCAAGTTGCCGATCAGGTCTTGAATCACGCCGGCCGGGATGCTCGCCGTCACCACGCCGCTGCCGCTCATTCCGCTGACGGCGACCTGGAAAGCAGTTCCGTTGTTGGGCGCAACTTCGGCGACTGTGGCTGTGATTGCGCCAGGTCCCGACCAGCCTAACACAACGTCCTCTACCGAAAAGGTGGTCGTGAGAATCGGTTCGTTGAAAATCACCGTAAAGTGGATAAGAGCGGTATTGGTGGGGTCGGCCTGTCCTGCAGCTTGCTCTAGATTCACCGCAGGCCCTGTCTTGTCAACGGTGTACGTTTCGCCCGCCTGATAGGGCAGGTTGGCCAGCCCGTTGCCCATCGCATCGCGAATCGTGGCGAGCGCCGGAACGTCCAGTCGCAACGTTCCGTCTCCGCTGCCGGTGCTCACCGTCACCGTGTAGGCGACGCCGCTTCCGCTCACGTTGGCCACTGCAGCGCCGCTTACACCCGTAGCCGTCACATTGAAATCCGTTGCGTCTACATCGGTCACCGGCTCTGAAAAGCTCACAATAAAGTTTACGCTTGCTGCATTCGTCGGGTTTGCATCTGCGCGCACACTGGAGATGACCACCGGAGGATGCATGTCCGCCGTCTCATAAACGCCCATATCGACGACAGGGCTATTGTCTCCATCTCCATCCTGGATGCGGGCGTTGCCGTCCAGGTCATGAATGAGCCCAGAGGGAACGGCGGCGTTGTCGCCGGCGTCGATGGCCGGAGAACCAACCTGGAGACGCAAATTGTCATCCGGCGTGCCGGCGATGTTGTCGGCGCCGTCGGCGTCTACGAAGAGGGGATCGACGTCGATGTTGCCGCCGCCGTCGACGCCGCAGGCTGCATTCCACGCAGTAGAGCCGCCGCACCCCTGGATGTCGCTGTGCGAAATGAGCAGGCTGCTGGAGGTATTGGCGATGCCCGGGCTGACGCCGGCCGTGTTGCCCCAGATGATGACGTTCGTGAGCGTCACGTTCGACATGTATAGGCTGACCAGTGCGCCGCCGCTGTTTTGAGCCGCGTTGTCGCTGAAGGTCACGTTGGTGAAGGCGACAGGGGGATCGCCGACGGCGCTTTCGCTATACATGCCGCCGCCATCTTGCTGGGCTGTGTTCCCGCTGAAGAGCACGTTGGTCAGCGCCAGGTTTTCTTCGACGAGCAGGGTGTGCATCCCGCCCCCGCGTACGCCGGCTGCATTGCCGATGAAGACCGTATCCGTCAAAGCCACGCTGACGCCGAAAATGCTCGACATTCCCCCACCCTGTGCGGAGGCGGTGTTGTTGACGAACTGCACTTGATTGAGCCAGGCGTCGGATGCGTAGTTATACATTCCGCCGCCAGTGCTGCTGATATTGCCCTCAAAGAGGACGTTTGTCAATGTCGCAGCCCCGCTTCTGTTGTAGAGCCCTCCTCCGTAATTGCCGCCGGAAGTCAGGGTGGCATTGTTCACAAAACGCACATTCGTGAAGGTAGCTTCGCTAAGATCATGGTACACTCCACCGCCGCCTCCCTCTGCAAAATTGCCGCGAAATTCACTGTCCACCACCGTCAACGCGGCGGCGTAGCTCCAAACGCCGCCGCCGAAAGCGCCGGCAGTGTTGCTCACGAAGGTCGCGCTTGCAAGTTGGATGGCGCCGCTGTCATTGTGGATTCCACCGCCGCTGTAGCTTGCATAATTTTCCCGGAACTGCACCAGGAACATGGCGAAAGAGTTCGCGCTGCTAAAAATTCCGCCGCCGTAAGAGGCTGTATTGCTGATGAAGCTTACGTTGACGAGCGTGGGGCTGCTGGGATCCTCGTTGTACATACCGCCGCCATAGCCCGTCTGCGCATCATTGTTGCGAAAAACAACATTAGTTAAGGATGGGAAACTGGCGCCTTGATTGTATATTCCGGCGCCGCCGTAGCTGGCGACGTTGCCGACAATGACCAAATTGCTGAGTTGAGGACTGGCGTTGACAACGTAAACGCCGGCGCCTTGTTCATGGACGGAGGAGGGATCGGTCGCCTGCCCGCCTGTGATGATAAAGCCGTTCAACAAGGCCGTGCTGTTCACGTTATACGCGCTCACCACATGGTACGCGTTGGCGCCGTTAATGGTCACCGTTGCGCCGTTTGCATCGACGACGTCATTGTGATCAATGTCGCCGCTCAGGACGGTTGGACGGCTCGTCCAGCTTCTCTGCCCAAGGCTGGTTTCCGTTCCTGCAAAGCCGCCGTAGAGCGCCACACCTTTTTTTAATGAAAAAGTGGCCAGACGTGGATTGGCCAAGCCGGTGGTGTCTGGCTTGTGCACCCCTTCTTTGACCCAAATCTGGTCGCCGTTGACGGCGATGGAAAGGGCGTAGCTGAGCGTGCAGGCGGTCGCCCAGGAGGTGCATGCGCCGGTGGTCAGTCCGCCCGGCGCAGCGTACAGCACGGCGCCCGATGCGCGTACAGGCAGAGCCATCGCAAGCGCACCGATTCCCAGGCCTGCAAAAATCAAAATCCTGATCCATCCACGAAACGCTCGAGTGTTCCACATACGGGTTCCTTTCCATTTTCATTTTGCGATCTGAACAGTTTGGATGACACAGTTTGACTTGTTTTGACAAACAGAGCATGGATCCCCCGGATAAGGCCGGATAGAAATTTTAGTGGCTTAGTCGGCTCATTCAACGCACAAAAATCGCAAAAATACTTACGAAATCGAAAGTTTTTGGGATAAAAAAATTGCTATGAAACGGGACGGCTGTTGTCCGAATTCATGCACGTAGTGGCTTGCTACGGGCGTTCAAATCGTGTAACGTATGGAGTGAAAGATTTTCCACAGGGATCGGCGAAGAGGGCGTTTTACGCTGCGCTTCGCCTCTGCAATAGCGCTCAAAGGAGAGACTTATGGCCCTCAAAATGAAAATCACCTACGCCACACTTTCTGCGGACAACGAGGAATTGCAATCGGCTTTCGATGACGCCATCGCAAAGGTGCGGACGTCACTGCTCGGCGTCGAAGTGCCCATGTTCATCGACGGCGAAAAAGTCTACGCCGATGAAAAGACCATCACCTACAGCCCGATCGACACGCGCATCCATCTGTGCACGGCGCAAAAAGGGACGAGAGAGCACGCGCGCGCGGCGGTGGCCGCCGCCAGGCGCGCCTTCAAAGGATGGGCCGCCACCCCCTGGCAGGAGCGCGTCGCCATCATGCGCCGCATCGCCGAGCGGATCAGTGAGAACAGCCTGGAGTTGGCCGCCATCATGATCCTGGAGGTCGGCAAAAGCCGGCTGGAGGCGCTCGGCGAGGTCGAGGAAACCGCCGACCTGCTGCGCTACTACGCCAACGCCATGGAGCAAAACAACGGCTACATCCGCGAGATGGGCAAGCTGAGCGAAAACGAGGTCAACCTGAGCGTGCTCAAACCTTACGGCGTGTGGGCGGTGATCTCGCCCTTCAATTTCCCGATGGCGCTCTCCGCTGCGCCGATCTGCGCCGCCCTGATCACCGGCAACACCGTCGTCTTCAAAGGCGCTTCGTCTACGCTCTACACCGGCTGGAAGACCGCCGAGCTCTTCGCCGAGGCCGGCCTGCCCGACGGCGTTTTCAATTACGTCAGCGGACCCGGCCGCACCGTCGGCCAGGAGCTGCAAGACAACCCCGACATCGCCGGTTGGACGTTCACCGGCTCCTACGAGGTGGGGATGCAGGTGGCGCGCAACGCCCTCAACGGCCCTTATCCAAAGCCCGCCATTATCGAAATGGGGGGCAAGAATCCCACCATCGTCTCTCGCCACGCCGACCTGGACAAAGCGGTGACCGGCATTGTGCGCTCAGCCTTCGGCCTGGACGGGCAAAAATGCTCGGCCTGCTCACGCGTCTATGTGGAGGAGCCGATCTACGACCGCTTCCTGCAGATGCTGATCGAACGCACGGCGGCGCTGAAAGTCGGCGACCCCACCGAACGGGACACCTTCATGGGCACGGTGATCGACAAGGGCGCGTATGAAGATTATCAGCGTTACATCGAGATGGCGCGGCGGGACGGCCAGGTGCTCTATGGGGGAAACACATTGACCGAAGGCGAGTTCAGCCGCGGCTATTACGTTCAGCCGGCGATCATCACCGGCCTGCCTGAAGACCACGAGCTGGTGAAAAAAGAGCTGTTCCTGCCCATCCTGTACGTCGCCAAAGTGAAAGACCTGGAAGAGGGAATGGCCAAGGCCAACGACACCATCTACGGGCTGACCGCCGGCTTTTTCAGCGAGGATCCTCAAGAGGTTCAGTGGTTCTTCGACAACATCGAAGCCGGCACCACCTACGCCAATCGCAAGGGCGGCGCCACCACCGGCGCCTGGCCGGGGGTGCAGGCCTTCGGCGGCTGGAAGGGCAGCGGCATGAGCGGCAAAGGCGTCGGCGGCTTCTATACGCTGCCGCTCTACATGCACGAGCAAAGCCAGACGATCATTCAGTAGGAAGAAGGTTCTCTAGCCAAGAGTTTGCGCAGGGATGGATAGAACGGGTTGCGCCAATAGACGGCGGCGATGGGAGCGCGGCTCCCAGCCGCACGTTCCCGATAGAGCGCAAGGTTTTTGGGGTGATGCGAGGAGGCGCAGCCATGCGCTGCGCCTGCAAGCCCCAAACGCATCTCACTCCTCCGCCTCCATATCCCGCTCCACATCCACCGCCGCCGAGGCCACGGCCCACGCCACGACGAACCAGACGCCGCCGCCGATTATCAGCGCAATGGCGATATTGAGCGGCGCCAGGGGGACTTCCCCGCGCACAACGCCCACCCCCGTCAAAAGCAAGCCGATCAGGCCAAAACCAAGTCCGATTTTCACCGGAAGACTCCACGCAGCCATGTAGAGACGAATCCTTTCCTTTGATTGATTCCGGTTGGATGTTCAACGATTGCTATGCGCCGCTTTGGGCGCAGCCGGCGCGACGTTGTCGCGCCGCCTCGAACAGGATCACCGACCCGGCGATGGCGACGTTGAGCGACTCCACCGCTCCTCGCATCGGAATCACGATCATCTGTCCCCGGCGCTGCGCCTCGGCGCTGGCGCCATGCGCTTCGTTGCTCACGATCAAGGCGGAAGGCTCTCTCCAGTCGATCTCATCATAAGTCACGGAGGCGTGGGCGTCGGCGAGGTAGCAGGAGATATTCGTTGGCAACAGCGCCTCCACCTCCTCCCACGCAGCGCAGCTCCGAATGGGCAATCGAAAGTGTGCGCTCATCCCTGCGCGCAACACCTTATCGTTGAACGGATCGACGGCGCCCGGCGCAAAGATGACGCCTTCGCAGCCGGCCGCCTCGGCGCTGCGCACCAGCGTCCCGGCGTTGCCCGGATCGCCGACGCCGTCCAGGATCAAGAGCAGGCTGGGGCGCTGCGGCCAGCTCAGCTGTGGCAGCGGCAGCACGGCGGCGATCCCCTGCGGCGTTGTGGTTTCGCTGAACGTGGCGAAGACCGCAGCGCTGCAGGGCAGGCACTCGCAGTCCGCCTCCTTCAATTGCGCCAACAGCCTCTGTCCCTCCTCCGAGGTCAACAGGTCAGGCGCGTAAAAGACGTAAAGCGGCCGTGCGCCGCTGCGCCACGCATCGCCGACCAGGCGCACCCCTTCGACGAGCACCCTGCCCGCAGCGTATCGCCCTTTGCGCGTATGAAGCTTACGCGCCTCTTTGATGCGCGGATTGGCCGTGCTGGTGATCATTTCACCCTCTACAATTCGAGCCAAAAAAATTCGGCAGGAGCCTTGAGACTCCCGCCGAAGCAGTGTGCATGGAAAAGCGTGGATTGGCAAATCAGCGGCGTCAACTCAACTGGGCTTTGGCGACTTCAGCCAGTCGGGCGAAAGTGGCGGCGTCGTTGTAGGCGATGCTGGCGAGCACCTTGCGGTCCACCTGCACGTCCGCCTTCTTCAGGCCGTGGATAAACTGGCTGTAGTTGAGACCATTCTGCCGGGCCGCCGCGTTGATGCGCTGAATCCACAGGCTGCGGAAGTCGCGTTTGCGGTTGCGCCGGTCTCTATACGCATAAAACAGCGATTTCAACATGGCTTCGTTGGCGCGGCGGAAAAGTTTCGAGCGCGTGCCAAACTGCCCTTTGGTGAATTTCAGCACCTTTTTATGGCGCCGATGGGCGTAGACCTTCGGTCTGGAACGTGGCATATTTTTTCCTCTCCTTTCGTGAAGGCGGGTCAACAACCGATGCGCTTGTTGAGCCGCTTACATAGCCGTTCACGTGTGGCGATGATTCACTCTCTTAGAAAATTATTCGGCGGCCTTGCCGGCCATTATTTTAACCTGCTTGACGATATATTTCACGTCGCTGGGAACGGCGTGGCGAAACGCGCGGTTCTTGCTGGCGCTCTTGCGGCGACGCAGGTGCGAGCGACCGGCCAGCATGCGCATCACCTTGCCGTTCTTGGTCAGGCGAAAACGCTTGGCCGTCCCCTTGTGTGTTTTCATCTTCGGCATCATGGCCTCCTCTCGTTCTTGTCAATTTCTACGTTTTCCATGCACACGTTTTCATGCGCGCATTTCCGTGCATGCATTAGAACGCGCCTACAGGAAAAAAACGGGCGCAAAGGCCCGTTTGTTGCGAACCGCAGTCGCTCAGGATACTCGACAATGGCTGGAATGTCAATTCATGGATGGGTGAAATTTGCAGTCAATTCTGAGGCGCCAGCACCATCACCATGCTGTTGCCATCGAACGTCGGCATCGACTCAACGGTGACCACGTCGGCGGTGTCATTCGCCACGCGCTCAAGCAGGGAGCGCGCCACCTCAGGATGTTGCATTTCTCGCCCGCGGAAGCGAATGCGCACGCGTATTTTGGCTCCTTCTTTGGCGAATTTGCGGATGCGCGAGATCACGACATTGATGTCATGCTCGTCGGTTTTGGGCCGCAGGCGCAGTTCTTTCACTTCGATCTGTTTTTGCGCCTTGCGCGATTCGCGTTCACGCTTCTGTTTTTCGTAGAGGTACTTGCCGTAGTCCATCAGTCGACAGACCGGGGGGTCGGCGTTGGGCGCCACTTCGACGAGGTCCAGCTCTTGCTCCGTCGCCAGCGCAAGCGCCTCGCGTGTGGACATGATGCCTAGCTGTTTGCCGGTGCTGTCTATGACGCGCACACGGGGCGCTCGAATTTCCGAATTGATGCGCGTTGAATCCGCAGTTGAGCCTGAACGTTGCATACCTGGTCTCTTGCTAATAAGGAGGCTCCTTTCGCGCCTGAAACTTCAAGGCGCAGCACACTCACTTTTTTCTTTGGCGAATCTCCAGTGAGTGCACTGCGCCACTCTTACACCACTATGTCAAAAAGTATAACATCCCCTCTCTGGAGCGTCAAGTGTTTTTACAGGAGAGCGCACAGATCGGCGGGGCTCCTATAGCGTCAGCGATCGAGTCGCAATTTTGTCCTTCACCAGGGCAAGGAAGGCGTCAAAGCTCATGTCATTGATGCGCGAGCCATCGCGCTTGCGCAAGGACACAGTGCCGTTCGCCGCCTCTTGATCGCCGACGACGAGCATGTAGGGCACCTTCATCAACTGGGCGCTGCGGATCTTGGCGTTCATGCGTTCGGCGCCTAAGTCGGCGTCGGCGCGCACGCCGGCGGCCTGCAACTCCTGGGCAAGCCGCGCCGCGTAGTCGTTGTGGTCGCTGGTGATCGGAATGACGCGCACCTGCTGGGGCGCCAGCCAGACCGGGAAGGCGCCGGCGAAGTGCTCGATCAGGAAGCCGACCATGCGCTCGTGGGTGCTGAGCGGCGCCCGATGGATGCAGAGCGGCGTCTCTTCCTTGCCCTCGCGGGTGGTGTAGACGAGGTTGAAGCGCGCGGGCACGGCGAAGTCCACTTGGTTGGTCGCCAGCGTGAATTCGCGACCGATGGCGCTCCAAATTTGGACATCAATTTTAGGCCCGTAGAAGGCGGCTTCATCGGGCGCCTCGACGTAAGGCACGCCGCCGTTGTCCATGGCGCGGCGCACCATTTCCTCGGTTTTGAGCCACAGTCGCTCGTTGTCGACATATTTTTTGCCCAGCCCCTTCGGGTGGTGCGTGCTCAGCCGCATGACGAATTTGTCGATGGCGAAGATCTCGAAATAGTAACGGTAGAGATCGATGACCGCCATGAACTCTTGCTCGAACTGCTCCTCCGAACAATAGATATGGGCGTCGTTCATTTGCATCGAGCGCACGCGCATCAACCCGAACAACTCGCCGCTCTTTTCGTAGCGGTAGCAGGTGCCGTATTCGGCCAGACGCAACGGCAAGTCGCGATAGGAGCGCGGCTTGCTGGCGAAAATTTTGTGATGGAACGGGCAGTTCATCGGCTTGACGTAGTAACGGACGCCCTCCAGCTCCATGGGCGGGAACATGCTCTCGGCGTAATAGGGCAGGTGGCCGCTGCGCAAGAAGAGGTCTTCCTTCGTCAAATGGGGTGTGCGCACGCGTTGGTAGCCGGCGCGCTGCTCCGTCTCGATCGCCAGTTTTTCCAGCTCGGCGATGAGGATGGCGCCGTTGGGCAGCCAGAGCGGCAACCCGGGCCCGACCTCCTCGTCGAAAATGTAGATTTCCAGCTCGCGGCCCAGCTTGCGATGGTCGCGCTTTTTCGCCTCTTCGAGCATGGTCAGATACTCGTTCAGCTCTTTTTTGTTGCGCCACGCCGTGCCGTAGATGCGCTGCAGCATCGGGTTTTTCTCGTCCCCGCGCCAGTACGCGCCGGCTACGCTCATCAGCTTGAAACCGTCGGCCGGAATCTGCCCCGTGTGCTCGACGTGGGGGCCTCGGCAGAGGTCCTCAAAGGTGTCGTGCCGGTAGGTGCTGATCACCGGCTTTTCTTTCGTCTCATTGCCGTATTCGTCGATGCCGCCTTTCTCCAGGCCTTCGATGAGCTCGAGTTTGTAGGGCTGGTCGGCGAAAATTCGCCGCGCCTCCTCGGCGGTGACCTCCCGGTAGACGAACGGGTGCTTGCCGGCGATGATCTGGCGCATGCGCTTTTCGATCAGCTCCAGCTCCTCCGGCGTGAAAGTACGCGGCTTTCCATTTTCATCCTTGCCGAGATCGAAATCATAGTAGAAGCCGTTTTCGATCGGCGGGCCGATGGCGATTTTCGCCTCCGGATGCAACTCCAGCACCGCCTGCGCCATCACATGGGCGGCGCTGTGACGGATCCTGTACAGCTGTTCGTCTTGCGGTGAACGATCTTTTTGCTGAGCCATATCGAATTCCTTGCCGATGGACCGTGAACCTTTTTTCAGTCTATCAAAGACCACTTTAGAACCAAACGCTCCGTGAGAATCTGTTGCGCCGCTTCGCGCATCCCTCTCGTGAAGCGCAGCCAGGCGGCATGGGCCGAATCGATTCGCTGCTGCGCCGGCGCGCCCTTTGCTCATTCTCTCAACGACCCAGGCAACGCCGGATGCGCAGTGCTGCATCGAGGCGAACCGACGCCCTAGCCGAAGCAAGGCGTCAGGCCGATCTCGTCGATCGATCCTCCGGGCGAGTGGATGGCGAAGCTGTCTGGCCGAACGCGCCGCCGCCCTCCGCCAGCCACGTCGCCGCCCACTGCGTGAGATCGAACAGATAGCGCAACCCCGTCTCCACCGGCTGGGTGGCGATCCATTCGTCGGTGCGATGGGCGTTGCCGCCTTCGGTGACGCCAATGCAGACCGCCGGGACGCCGCGGCTGAGCGGAATGTTGGCGTCGGTGCTGCTGATGCGCATCGAGAGCTGCGGCTTGACGCCCAACGCCTTCAGAGAGGCGATCGCCGCCTGCACCAGCGGATGATCGTCGGGAATGCCGCCGCCCGGCCGGTCGCCGATCACGGCGGCGGCGACGCTCACGCCCGCCTGTCGCCAGCGCGGCGTCTGATAGCGCGCCAGAATCGTGTGCACATCGCGCTCGATCGCCTCCAGCGCGGTCGGGTCTTCGCTGCGCAGGTCTAGCTCCAGCGCGGCGTGTTGTGCAATGGTGTTGACCGACGTGCCGCCCTCGATGACGCCGATGTTGAAGGTGGTGCGTGGACTTTTGGGAGGGCGCAGGTGTGCGATGTCGGCGGCGAGCTGCGCCAGCACATGCACGGCGCTGGCGACTCCAAAATCGCTCCAGCTGTGGCCGCCGGGCGCGGTGACGTGGATGCGATAGCGTCGAATCGCCAGCGCCCGATGCACCACGCGTGACAATCCCATGCCCTCGATCACGAGCGCGGCGCCGATCGCCTGGGGATCGTTGGTCGTCAATCGATCGAAGGCCGCGCGCATGCCGCGCAGATCGCCGTTGCCTTCCTCGCCGACGTTGGCAAGAAAGATCAGGTCCACCGGCGGCGTTGAGCCGCGCGTGACCTCGGCCAGCCAGAGCAAAGCCGCCACGCCGATCGAATTATCTCCCAGGCCGGGACCGAAGAGACGGTGATGTTTGGGATCGCGTTGGACGGTCAGATCGACCGAATGGGGGAAAACGGTGTCGGTGTGCGCCGAGATCAGGAGTGCAGGGCTGCGGCGCACGCCGGGAAGGCGCGCATATACATTGTGGAGCTCGTCGAGTTCCACATCATATCCCAGGCCGCGCAGATGGCCGGCGACCCACGCCGCGCGCTCCGCCTCGGCGCCGGTCGGCGCCGCAATCTGCTGGATCGCCACGCCGAGTTCAATGACCCGATCCCTGTCTTGCCGGAGATGCGTTTGGATTGGCGCGCCTTCAAAATTTTTCAACGTCACCCGCTCTCCCTCATTCACCCAAAATAAAAAAGCTTCATCCGCATGGGACGAAGCTTACGCCGCGTGGTTCCACCCATCTTGCCTTGTTCGGACGCACTCTTCGGGGTCTTAACGTTCACCCGTTCAATGCGCCAGGCAAGGCCACTTCCATCGCCGGTAACGGGGCGAACCGGGATAGCTTACTTAGCCTCGCTTTCAGCTATCCGCTCCCAGGGGGTCTTGACGAGGTGTTGCCTGCGATGCATTCCAGCCGACGTGCATCGCTCTCTGTAAGGACTTCCGCCGTCAAGCTGTCCTGTTCAACGCTTTCATCTTCTCAATTGTTCGCCGTGTGGGAGATACTGGACTTGAACCAGTGACCTCTACGATGTCAACGTAGCGCTCTAGCCAGCTGAGCTAATCCCCCAAGACAGAATTTAGTATAGCACGTTCAGAGGGAACCACAAAATTCTGACGCCGTTCAGTTAGGGAAAAGATAGCCGCTTGGGCCGCTGTTCAGCGCCTGAATGGCGTGGCCGGTGTTGATCATGAACTCCAGCAGTTTGGCTTCGCGCGCCAGCAGATAGCTTTCCAGCGCCAGCATTTCCGGCACGCCGACCGCCTCCAGCAGCTTTTGTTTGTCTTGCGGGCTGACCTGCAGCGAGATCGCCACCAGAAAAGCCAGCGTCAGCGGGTCCTCTGGAAGGCGATCGAGCGTAAGATTCACGTTCGCCGCCTTGGAGAGCAAATCCACATATTCCAGCACCTGGGGACGCACGCGCTGGCTCAGCTCCATCGCCCGTCGCGTGGCGCCGTTGATCACCGGGAAATGACCGACTTCGGCGGTGAGATAGCTACGGTCATGATGCAGACGCAGGATGCGGAAGCGCTGGGCGCCGACAGCCACGATGTTCATGCGGCCATCCTCCAGCCGCTCCACGCGGATGATGCGGGCCGCCGTGCCGACTCGATGCGGCTCGGCCGTCATGCCCACCTCTTCGCCGTGCGCAATCAGCGTCACGCCGAAGGGCAGATGCTCTTCGATGCAGCGGTTGATCATTTCACGGTAGCGCATCTCAAAGATATGCAGCGGCAGCACCATTCCGGGAAAGAGCACAACGTTTTTCAGTGGAAAGATCGGCATTTGCATGGTGCGGCTCCGCCGCGTTTGCTCCAATTCCGGTGGCTCGAATGACGATTGGGACTCTTTCATCTCACTCCAGATTTTCATCCTCTTCATTGACGATGGAAAAGTGGTCGTCGTCGACCTTCATCAATTCCCTCATGACGACGGTGGCGTAGGCGCCTTTGGGCAACGTAAACCTGGCGATAAGCTTCCCTTCGGACGCCTCCACTGCCAGGTCAGGAACCAGAAGTCGCCCCACCCGCCGCGAGCCTTCGATGCGCGCCTCTTCAAAGTGCATCAGGGTCACCGGCGAAGACGCCAGGATTTGCTGCTCAAGCGCTCCCGCTTCGGCTTTGGCCTGCCACATGCGCGAGCCGTAAATCGGCGCCGTAAAATTGATCTCCTGCGCAACGTAGCGAGGCTGCTCTCGCTCCACCTCCTCGACGTCGAACATGCCGCCGGTGGCGACCTTCTTCGCCACGTCGCCTGCCAGCAAATGGTCAAAGGCGCCGATTTCGAGCCGCCGCACCAGATAACAATTGCAAAGGTGACTCTGGTAGCTGGAGATCAAAAAGCGACGCAACCATCGATCCCTGATCGATCGTCGCCTCAGCAACAGCTCCAGACCCTGATGAGCATTGGCGCCCTTTTGCCCAAAACGCTGCACGCCGAAAAAGTTCGGCAACCCTCTCCGTCGAATCTCGGCGACAATGGCCTGACTGCGCACAACCGCCTCATCGAGCGTCACGGCCAGGTCGGTGACGGTGATTTCAAACCGATTGGCGAGCAGGTGGCCCGGACGCAGTTTGTTCCGGTGAAATTGGGCCCAGTTGACCCGCACCGGCAGCTCCGATTCGATGCGTCGGACCGCCTCATCGATGAAAGCGGCGGATTGATAGCCTACGTTCAGGCTGAAGGTCTGCGTCGTCCTGGCAAATTTGTCCTTCAACCCGGCAAAGCCAACCGCCCCGCGTGCAAGGCCGAACAATCGCTCCAGACGAAGCTGCACTTCCCTGGTGGTCAACCCGCTTTTGGTCAGATTGACGTAAAGATGTTGTCCTTCGCCGCACGCCTCATAGAGAGCAATTTCTTCGACCACAAAATGATCGGCTTCCGCCCGCAGCCGTCCACCGACGCCGGGCAGGTGGGCGGTCAGATAGGGCAGCGCCAGATTCAATTCATCCATATTATTTTGCATAATGCTGAAGGGTTATGCAGGAAGGGAGGTTCCAAAACAGTGTTGCGTGATTCGTGTTGCGTGATTCGTGTTGCGTGATTCGTGTTGCGTGATTCGTGTTGCGTGATTCGCGATGTGCGTGTTCATCGCCGATCGCAGCCGAGCAGAGCTTCATTTGGCGTTAACATAGACCTGATGATAACAGATCGCCATGCTTGCGCTCCCTAGCGAGCGGAAGCCCGCCTCCTCCGCCAGTCGGCGCACGGTCCCCGGCATCGTAAACGACGGATTGTAGAACTCATCCGTGACGCCGAGACGGGCGCCCGGCTTAAGCACGCGGCGCAGTTCATTCAACGCCGCCAGCTTGTCAGGGATTTCTCCCAATGTAGAGACCACGATCGCAAGGTCCACTTCGTCATCTGAGAGGGGCAGGTCATAGGCGCCGCAATGATGTAACGCCACCCGCTCGAGCACGCCGGCCTCCGCCAGGCTCTTCCTTGCGCGCTCCAGCATGGCCGCCTGCAGATCGACGCCATGCACGCGGCCGTTTTCACCGACCATGTGCGCCGCCGTGCGCGTGAAAAGTCCGGTGCCGCAGCCGAGATCGAGCACAGTCATGCCGGCCGTCAGGCCGTGGATGTCGAGCGTCTGCCCCGGATCGAGCGCCTGCACGCGCCAGGGATGCTCGAGGAGATCGGCGAAGCGCCATGGAAACGGATGGGGCTGCAGATGATTCTGGGCGCGCAGCGTGAGGTTGAAGCCGACAAAGGCGCCTACTCCGCTGACGGCCAGATTGGCCAGTGCATCGACGATTCCCGCCACGATTCGATCCTTTTGTAGGGTTGAATGCTAGAAATTGCAGCTGGAACGACTTAAACTTTTTCTCCCTTGCCATCCCCTTTGGATGGAGGGAAGCGAATTTTCAGCACGCCGTTGGCGAAGACGGCGCTGCTGGCCTCGCGCTGCGCCAGGACGGACGGCAGCAACATTTCTCGTTTGAAGTTGCCGATGTTGATAAACAGTTCGTCTCCGCGCTTGGTCAAGCGCACTTTCTCCAGCTCCAGCTGAGGCAGCGGAAGACGCAACACCAGGTCTTCGCCCTCTTCCTCGATCGACTGCGCCTGGCCGCGGAAAAAGAGCTGGCTGGGATCGCGGCCTTCAAAGAGATCGTCGGCGAGTTGGCGCAGTCGTTCCAGACCCACCATTTCCTCGTCATACCAGCGCGAGCGCAGGATCGGCAGCGGGTAGAAGTCGCGCTCGATCTCCCCCAAATAACGCGCCTGGATTTCCTGCAGGTGATGCAGATAGGGATCGGCGCTTGGCTCCGCCACCCACGCCTTGCCGAAGCCGTCGCTCTGCACGCCAGGCAGGATGCGGTTGACGATCGCTGCATCCACCGGATAGCCGAAGAGAGAGAGGTAGGTGACGGCGCGAGCGCCCTCTTTGATCACCATCTTTTCGGGATTTAACACGATGCGATAGCTGGTGATGTCCGGATTGGTGAGCACTTTCTGCAGTTCTCTGACCCCCTCCACCAGCGAGTTCAGCCCCGACACCAGGTCTTTCTCCGGCGCAAGGCGGTTGAGCAAGCCGGCGGCGATGCGGATCGGCGCATCGCCCCAGCTGCGCAGCCGCGCCACATACCACTGGAAGCTTTCGGGCATGGTCAACAGCCGCATCGTCTCGCCGGTCGGCGCCGCGTCGACGATGACGCAGTCAAAGCGGCCTTCGTTGGCCTGTTTGTTGATATGCAACAGGCTGACCACCTCTTCCATGCCGGGGATGATGGCCATTTCCTCTGCCACCGCCTTGCTCATGCCCTGCCGGCGCAAGATGTTGCCCACGTAGCCCTGCATCTCGCCCCAGTGCTCGCGCACCTCCTCGACGACGTTGATCTCCTGCGCATAGAGGTTCGGCGCAACTTCGACCGGTTGTGCGCGCAGCGGAACATCCAGGCTGTCGGCCAGGCTGTGGGCGATGTCGGTGCTGACCACCAGAGTGCGATAGCCGAGGTCGGCGCAACGAATGGCGGACGCGGCGGCCGTCGTGGTCTTGCCGACGCCCCCCTTGCCCAGGTAGAGAATGATGCGCATGGCGGTTGCACTCCTTCATTCCGGATGAACGCTCGACCGTTCTCGTCGAGTCAGGCTGGCGAGAATGACGGCAATCAACAGAAAGACGGCCGCAAAAGCCAACGTCATCGCTGCGCGGCTCAGCCCGAACCAACCGCGAATGCGCCACCAGTAATACGGCAGCTGCATCCAGTACGTCCAGTGGAACGGCCATCGATGACCCACCTGCAACACATATTTGCCCATGTGGTGATGGGGGCTCCACACCACAATGTAGGCGCGACCGCTCACCAGGGCGCGCGTGTCGATGACCGGACCGGGATAGTAGCGGGCGCGCGTCAAAACGTCTTTCATGGGCGCCACCAACTGCGTCGGCGGCGTGGCGACCACTGCGCTATAGCCTGCGGGCAGCGGGATCGGCAGCTTCTGGGCGTCGGCGCTGTAGGGCAAACTCTGGGCGACGATGGCAAACGCAGGCGTCACTGCGCCTCCGATCGGCAACATCGGCACCAACAGTTGAACGCGCAGGCGCTCGCCGGCGCGACAATCGGCGGAATAGACGTGCACCTGACCGGGCTGTCCGAGTCGGTTGAAGATCAGGCGTTTGGAATGAAGATCGGGCAGGCGCAGGCTGCTTTGCAAAGAGCCGCCGGGCAGCGGCGGAAACAGGGGCGTGCACCCGGCAAAATCGATGGCTGTTCGAGTGGGTTGGGCTGCTTTTGTCGCCATAATCCGCTAGTTTGCGTATATCCTGGCAAAACGACTCCAAAATCGAGCGTGTATACGATCGTGCATCCTGATCCACTTTTGAGTCTATCATCCTCGCCGAAGCAACGCCAATTCGCTGCATTCCTCCGGTGCAGTTCCGGTGGGGTGCGCAAACAGGAGAACGAGCGGCTGCGCAGGCGCAAAAAGGCAAGACGCCCCTGCACATTTCCTGGCAATGCGTGTCTCGGCCACCTGCTGAGATTTTCATCGTCAGACGCAGAGCAACTACGGCAACGTCACGCTGTCCCCGATCGTCTCTCCGTCAATGGTTACGGGCAGCCGCACCAGCGTCGAGGGATTGTAAAGGCCCACTTTGAGCACGGCGTTCGCCGACGCTGGGAGGGTGTGCTGGGTGACCAGAAATTCACCGGGCTGCCAGCTTCCTGTGGGGGCCGGACCGTCTTCGTTGACAGGCGGCCCATCTTGCTGCGCGAGGATGGCGCCGTCGGGCGCTTCAACATGCACGAAGATATGATGCGGCGGCAGCAACGGCTGAATCACCTGCCAGTAGAGGCGCAGCAGCATGCGACCGTCGTCCAGCGGCTCGAGCGTGTAGCCATAGAGCAAGGCGTGAGAGCCGAGCTGGGCGGGCGAGGGAAGACGAACTGCAGGCGGTTGTTCTGTAAACACCGCACGGCGCTGTTGAAGCCGGATGGCTCCCAGCGCGACCGGCGGCGTCTTAGCCTCTCGCTCTTTCAACTGAAAGCCCGCCGCCAGCCGGTAATCGCCGCTGCTCAATGCGCCGGGCGTAAAGAAGCGCACCGGAACCTGCAAAAGCTCGCCATCGACCAGCGCAGGGGGGGCCGCGCCCGGCAGAGGCCATCCTTCGTAGCCGGCGACGCCGTTTCCCCGACGGTCGAGCAGGCTGACGTACAGCAGACGATCCGAGGGCGCGTCTTCCTGCGCTTGCAGGAAGAGCGTGATAGCCAGCTCGGTTCCGGCCAGCAGCGGCGTCGCAGGATCGGGGGCGGTGAAGCCTAGAAAGGCGACGCCATCCTGAACGACCGGCTGCTCCAACGGCGTGCGCATCGGCAGCCGTGCGGGCGATTGCGTTTCTTCAGGAGGAAGAACCGTGACGCCGCCGATCGCCGCATTCACGGCGTCGCTGCCGCGGATGGTCAGGGCGGCGGCGCTTTCGCCGCGCGCATCCTGCCGGGCGACGCTGACGCCAATCGTGTACGCGCCGGGCGGCAATCCCACTGGAACGATTACGCCCACGGTATGGCGCTGTTGAAATCCCGGCTGAACGGAAGACCAATCCGCCGCATACTCACGGCTGCTCCACACATGACCTGCGTCATCCAGGATGCGCAGGCTGATGTTCAGATCGGCCGGTTCGACGACCTGCCAGTCAAGCGTCACGGCGATCGGCTGATTGGCGGCCTCCACGCCGTCGCCTTCCACACCGGCCTCAACCAGCTTCACGGCGCCGAAATCGACCGCCTCTAGCCCCACACCTAGCGGCGTCGGCAGCTTCGCCCAGGCGGTCAGCCGCGTGGCGCCGTACCAGCGATTTTCCAGGTTGAACGCCTGCTTTGCCAGATACGCCTCGATCTCATGCGGGAGCGTGGCGCCGAAGGCCAGCGGTTCAGGGAACCAGAGGACTCCCTTTTGCAGCGCAGCGTCGATCCTCGCCTGCACTTCCGCCGACCATCCGACAACGCGATCGGAAAGCAACAACGGCGCAGGCCCGGTCACGCGCGGATCGCGCTGCGGCGCGTAGGCGCGCCAGTAGCCCACCTGCCAGGGGAAGATGGCGAGCATGGCGTCCTGGTTGCGCCCCTGTTGGATGATCTGTCGCACGATCGGACGATAATCATCGTTCGCGTAGCGAGGGGTGACGTAAAAAGCGACGACGCCTCCCGCTCCGGCGATCACCCACAGGAGCAGCGCCATTTTTCCCAAGGATGCGACGCTCCAGAAGCGATCGACGCCCGCCGCCAACAGCAGCAGCGCATAGGGCAGCGCAAACAGGAGCAACCGCTCGCCGCCTTCTGGGAAGAACGGAAAGCGCAGGTTCACCAGCCAACCGCCGACCAACGCCGTGACGATGAGCAGGCTGAGCAAGGCGACGGCGCTGCGCTCCGGCGCGAGGTCAGGCGTGGAGGCGCTGCCGAAATTGCGAGACGGCGCCCGGCCGCGGCGCCACAGAAGGAGCGCTATCAGGAGCAAAAACACCGTCGCCCCGGCGAAAAGAAGCGGTCCCAGGACGCCCCCCACCGGCCAGGCGATGTGTCCACCGCTGAAGGCGGCCAGATGGCGGGCGGCGTACTGGAGCGGATCGAGTGGGCTGTCTCGGTCGGAGGCCACCTTGTGACCGACGTAGGCGGTGAGTTTGGGCAAGGTGTAGAAAAGCCAGGGCGCAAACAGCGCCGCGATCAGCGCCTGCACGCCGACGACCGGCCAGATGCGATGGCGCCTGCGCCGATGCGCAATCAGCGTCCATGCCAGGTGACCCAGCGGGACGAAAACGAAATAATAGAGCGTATACAGCCCTGCTGCGGTGACGAGCGCATAGCCGACCGGCGGCCAGCGTCGCGTGCGCTCCCTGCTCGGCGGCTGCATCCACTCCCAGAAAAACGCCGTGCTGGCGATGCTCAGCGCCATGCCCAACCCGTACATGCGCACCTCCTGACTGTAGAAGAGGTGCATCGGGTTGAGGACGAGCAGGCCGACCGCCAGCAGCCAGATGCGCGGCCGACCTGGAAAGAGCCGCCAGGCCAGCCACGCCAGCAAAGGAATGGCAAGCGCACCCAATGCTACAGACAACAGGCGCAGGATCGGCGGCGCTGCGCTTTCCCAAAGCGCGATCCATCCGTGCAAGAGCGCATAGTAGAGGGGCGGATGAATGTCGTGCGCCGTGAGGTCAAGCATGCGCGCCAGCGGCTCGGTGGCGAAATAAACGCTGTAGCCTTCATCCCACCAGAGCGGCTGCCAGGAAAGCCGCAGCGCCCGCAGCAGGACGGCGACGCCGGTGAGCGCCAAAATCAACCATACGAGGCGCTTCCCTTGTCTTGAGCGCGCAGAAAGCGGCGATGGGAGGCCTGTGCTCATGGCAGATCACTGCTTTTCGTAGCGAACGTACAGCTCTCGGTTCGCATCGTTCGGCCCCAGTGTAAAGGTGGCGGCCGGTCCAACCGCTGCGCCGCCGCCGTCGATCAGCTGAACCACCCAAGTCCCCGCCGGATTGGCTTCCGGGAACTCGACTTTCATGTTCTGGAAGCGCTGGCGCGGGCTGGTGATCGGCCAGGTGAGGCCGGCGGCGTCACCGGAGAGCGCGCTGACCGGCAGATCGACGCCGTCTTTACTCACGCGCAGGCTATAGCCCGGCAGCGCGCGGTCGCCTTCGTAGACATACAAGAAGATGCGCACGAGCGGGTTGCTTTCGGGGAATTGCTCCTGTGCAACCAGGGCGAAGGGAAAGGCCGGAGCCGTCGGCTCTGCGGGCGGCGCTTCGTTGGGCGACTCTGGAGGAGGGACCGTCGGCGCACTTTGCGGCGGGGGTTGCGGAGCAGGGGGCGGCGTCGGCGTTGGGTTGATCACCACCGGCCCGCCTGTGTTGTCATCGGCGTCGACCACGGGCACGGCGTCCACCGGGCCGTCGACGTCGACAAAGGATTGATAGACCCAGGCGGGCTGCTCCTCGACGCAACAGATCTGCCACCACTCGTCGTCGGCGCTGCGGCCGGTGATCGTAAACTGGTCTCCGCGCATCCCCAGCCGAATCGGCGGATATTGCAGCCCAGGTCCGCGGCGAATGTTGACCAGATCGTCGTTGAGGACGCCCAGCACGGTCTGCGCTTCTGCGCCGGGAGCGGGCGCTTGCGCAGGTTGACCGGAGGCGCTTTCGCTCGGCATCGGGGCTTGAGATTCGCCAACTGCTGCGGGCGCAGGAGGCGTCGGCGACGGAGGCTGCACAGGCGTCGGCGTGAAGGTGGGATGCGGCGAGCGCAGCGGCGCAATCGGCTCTTCCTGCACTTCGCGTCCGCCAAAACAGCCGGCCACAAGCAGGCTTGTGACGCCAACCAAAATAAACAGTGCAATCTTTCGTTTCATCATTCTGAACACCCTAGAGGGCCGGTGCGCTGTGCGTTATCGCACGCGCACGAACCCGATATAGATCTCTCGATTCGGATTGTTGCAATCCGTTGAAAACTCTACAACGTCGGAAAGCTGATTGCCGGCGCCGTCGCGCACCCAGACTTGCCACGGTCCTTGACCAAGCAGCTCGCACGGCCGTGGGGTGGCGATTTCGCCGGGGGCCGGCGTCGGCTGCAGCGGCGGCATATATTCATACTTATAGTTGTATTTGACGCGATTGCCTGCGCCCGGCGGTGCGCTGAACTCCACGACGTTGGAGCTAGGACGCTCGCCCCGCGTGTTGGGGCGCTCCACGCCGCGAAAGCGCACGTCCAGGAAATAGCCTTCGGCGGGCTCCTCTGGGCGATTCGGATCGTTCAGCGTCCCCACGAAGAAGTACGCCCAAATGGTCAGGAACTGATTTTCAGTCGGGAAGAACTGGGGCCCGATGGCGCGCTCGAACGGGTAGGGCGTTGCGGTCGGCGTCGGCGTCACCGTCGGCGTTTCGGTGGGCGTAAAGGTGGGCGTAAAGGTGGGCGGCGGCTGCGCCACCACCAGCGCCACCTGTTGCGTCTCGTTCACGACGCGCACGTGCGTGGCCGCCACCCACACCGAGACGCCGTTGACGCAGCAGACCTCATACCATGTCCCTTCGGTGTTGCGGCCGATGATGGCGATCGGGATGCCGGGGCCGAGCTGGGCCACCAGAGGATATTGAACGCCTGGCCCGGTGCGCAGGGCGACGAAGCCGCTTTCGACGATGATGAACGGCGTCGGCGTTGGGCCGGGCGTGGGAGTCTCCGTCGGCGTCGGCAAAAAGATGGGAGCGGCCCCGGGCTGCGCCAGCGCAGTCAACTGCGCTTCGAGAAAGACGGCGGTCGCCGTCTGTTCCAGCGGTGAAAGCGTCGCCGTCGGCGTCGGCGTTTCCGTCGGGGGCGGCGTCGGTGTGTCGGTGGGCGGAATCGCAATGACGATGCGGTCGGCGTCGAGCGTCGGTTGGATCACGATCACGCCGGGCGTGCCGTCGCGCGGGGGCGTGACGACGACCAGCGGCAGCAGCGCCTCGGGCGTCGGCGTAAAGGTCGGCGCCAGGGTGCGCGTGGGCACGGGCGTCGGCGTCGGCGGCGCCAGCAGGTCTACGAAGGCGCAGCCCAACGTCGACCCGAACAACAGGAGGACGGCCGCCAGCCCCGCCAGCCTCTTGCGCCGGTGGAGCGATTTTTGCTTTTCGATTGAAACAGGATGAGAAAAACAGGTTGCAGGAGCGGCGGTGTCGATGGATTCTGACAACACAAAAAGCCTCGCTGCGCAGCGTCGCAGATGATTTTGTTTCAAAAAGCGTTGAAGCCGGTTGTCGCCCATAATACGCGGTGCAGTATAGCATGGAATCGACGCCAGGAATGAATCGTAAACGGCGCATCAAAATTTCGCCCCAAAGAGCGTCCTTTGTTAAGATAGAAGTCTGTCTGCGTTTCGGCGCCTGACATTTTAAAGTCATAGCAGTCTATGGACTTTTAACAACAGAATCTGGCTATCATCGTAGGTGCGGCTCCCAGCCGCACGCCCTTGGCGCACGTGCTGGGGTGGGAAGCTCCCAGTTTGCGCCGTATCGTAGGTGCGGCTCCCAGCCGCACGCCCTCGGTGCGCCGCAAGATTTTGTGCAGCGCCTACAGATTGCCAGATTGATTTGTGAAATTCCATCGGGCTGCGAACCACGTATCTGTATGATGCGCTTGTTGAAAAAGGAGAGAATTGTATGGCGCGTGTAAAAGTGTTGCTGGTTAAGGACGTTCCCGAGTTGGGAAACGCCGGAGAAGTGTACAGCGTGGCGGGCGGCTACGCCCGCAACTATCTGATGCCGCGTGGGCTGGCCGTGCTTGCCACGCGGGGTGCGCTCAAACAGGCGGAGGAGATCAAAGCGGCGGCGCTGCGACGGCGTGCGCGTGAGCGCGCCAATGCCGAGGCGCAGGCGCAGATGATCATGGGCAAACGGTTGCTCTTCACCGCCAATGCCGGCGAGAACGACCGTCTCTACGGCTCCATCACCACGGCGGACATCGCCGAAAAATTGTCGCAGGAGCTGGGCTTTGAGGTGGATCGCCGGCGCATCGAGCTGGATCACGGCATCCGCGAGCTGGGCATTCACACCGTCTCCATTCGCCTGATGCCGGACGTGACGGCCACCTTCCAGGTCGGCGTCGTACGCGAGGGCGAAGACTGGGCCGCCGCCGAGGCTCGCCAGGCCGCCAAGGCGCAGGCGGCTGCGGCCAAAGAAGCGGCGTGAGCCACGAGCAGAATCTTTGCGTTTCTTAATCACACATAAAAGGTGCGGGCGGAGCGAGGTTTTTCGGCGCTCCGCCCGCCCACACAGTCTTCGACGTTTCCCCTTGCCGCCTCTGCTTACATCTTTCGCCAGGCTCCCTGGAATCTGACGAATCGAAGCAAACCAGATACTGTCGGAGGTTCGGCTTCCAGCCGGACGGACCGTGAGACCGCTGCGTCACGCCAAAGGCGACGCCCGGATGTGGGCGCCCGAGGTCTTTGTCAATGGAAGTTTTCTCGAAGTTGGCGGAAAAATCGGCCCTCTGTTCGGATATTCCGAATTCCTCTATCGACGCCTTCCTCTTTGATCCGATATGATGGCTTCACCGCAACGCAGTTGAGCATTTGACCGCCATCGCTTTCGGAGCCTGTTTTCAACAAGGAGGTCTGAGTATGACTGTGGCAGTACGCGCCCCAGCCCTGGAGACGCCTGTCGCCGCCGCACGGCCTATGAACGGTCGCGAGTATCTGGAGAGCCTGCGCGACGAACGAGTCGTCTATTTTCAGGGCGAACGAGTCAAGGACATCACCACCCACCCCGCCTTTCGCAATTCGGCGCGCATGGTGGCGCGCTGGTACGACCGCCTCCACGAGCTGCACGAGGAAGATGTGGCGCGCGGCGGCCCGGAGCGTTGGAAGTGGACGCAGCCGACCGACACCGGCAGCGGAGGGTGGACGCACCCCTTCTTCGCCGGCTCGCGCACGGTGGAGGAGCTTGTCAGAGCGCGCGACACCATCGCCGAGCTGCAACGCGCCGTGTACGGCTGGATGGGCCGGGCGCCCGACTATAAAGCTGCCTTCACCGGCACGCTCGGCGCCAACGCCGAGTTCTATGCGCCCTACCAGGAAAACGCCCGCCGCTGGTATCGCAAAACGCAGGAAGCGCTCATCTACTGGAACCACGCCATCGTCAATCCGCCGGTGGACCGCAATCGCCCCCCGGACGAAGTCGGCGACGTCTACATGCATGTCGAAAAAGAGACCGACGCCGGTCTGATCGTCTCCGGCGCAAAGGTGGTGGCGACGGGCAGCGCCTTGACGCACGTCAACTTTATCGCCCACTACGGCCCGCTGCCCATCAAAGAGAAGCGTTTCGCGCTGATCTTCGCCGTGCCCATGAATTCACCCGGCGTCAAGCTGATCGCCCGCACCTCCTACGAGTACAACGCGGCGGTGGCGGGCAGCCCCTTCGACTATCCGCTCTCCAGTCGCCTGGATGAAAACGACTCCATCCTGATTTTCGACAACGTGCTCATCCCCTGGGAGAACGTCTTCGTCTACGGCGACGTGGAGAAGACCAACACCTTTTTCCCACTTTCCGGCTTCGGTCATCGCTTCCCGTTGCACGGCGGCACGCGCTTCGCCGTCAAGCTGGACTTCATCACCGGCCTGATGTTGAAGGCGGTGGAGGCGACCGGCGTCGCCGAATTCCGCGGCGTGCAGGCGCGGCTGGGCGAGATCGTCACCTATCGCAATCTCTTCTGGCAGCTCACCGAGGCGATGGTGCGCAATCCCATGCCCTGGGTGGATGGCTATCTGCTGCCCAATCTGGAAGCCGCCTTCGCCTATCGCGTGATGGCGCCGGACGCCTACGTCAAGGTCAAGGATTTGATCGAGAAGGACGTGGCGAGCGCGCTCATTTATCTCCCCTCCCACGCCGCCGACTTGAAGAATCCGGAGGTGCGCAGCTATCTGGACAAATTCGTGCGCGGCTCAAACGGCTACAGTGCGCATGACCGCATCAAACTGATGAAGCTGCTCTGGGACGCCATGGGCACAGAGTTCGGCGGTCGCCATGAACTTTACGAACGCAATTACGCCGGCAACCACGAGAACATCCGCATCGAGACGCTCGGCGCGGCGATGGCGATGGGCGTAGCCGATCGGTTGAAGGCCTTCGCCGAGAAGTGCATGGCCGAATATGACCTGGACGGCTGGACTGCGCCCGACCTGGTCAACCCCGACGACGTGAGTATGGTGGTCAACAATCGTTAGTTTTTCAGGCGCTTTGCTCTGTTGTTTTCTAGTTCCAGGAGGAGGCAACCATGTCTGAACCGATCTTTGACACGCATCAACTGGCGCACGTCGAAATTTTGACGCCCAAGCCCGACAAGACGCTCTGGTTCTTCCGCGACTTGCTCGGCATGGAGGTCACCACGCAGGATGGGCAATCGGTCTACCTGCGTGCGTACGAGGACTGGTATCACCACACGCTGAAGATCACCGAAGCAAAGGAGCCAGGGCTGGGGCATGTGGCATGGCGCGCCAGCTCGCCGCAGGCGTTGGAGCGGCGCGTGAAAGCGTTGGAAGACTCCGGCTTCGGCAAGGGCTGGATGGACGGCGACCTCGGTCATGGCCCTGCGTACCAGTTCACCACGCCGGACGGCCATCGGATGGAGATTCTGTGGGAGGTGGAGTATTACCGGCCGGCGGAAGACCAGAAGACGCCGCTGCTTAACCGGCCGCAGAAGCGACCGTTGCGCGGCGTGCCGGTGCGCAGGCTCGATCACGTCAACCTGCTCGCTTCGGACGTCACGCCCAACAAGAACTTCATGATGGAGCGCCTGGGCTTTCGCCTGCGCGAGCACATCGTTCTCAACAACGGCATAGAAGCCGGCTGCTGGCTCAGCGTCTCGCCCCTGGTGCATGAAGTCGCGCTGATGCGCGATGGCAAGGGCGCGCGCGGACGTCTCCATCACGTCTGCTACTGGTATGGCTATCCGCAAAATCTCAACGATCTGGCCGACGTCTTCCGCGAACAGGAGATCTTTATCGAAGCGGGGCCCGGCAAGCATGGCATCAGCCAGGCCATGTTCATGTACGTCTACGAGCCGGGCGGCAATCGCGTGGAGCTTTTCGGCGACCCGGGCTATCTGATCTTCGATCCGGCCTGGAAGCCGATCGTCTGGACGGAAGAGACGCTGGCCGCCGGCATCGTCTGGTTCGGCGGCAACCTGCCCGGCGAATTCTTCCTGTACGGGACGCCGCTCGTGGAAGAGAAAGAGATGACGCCTGCATGACAGGGAAGGCGACAGAGGGCGGTGAAAATCACTGCGCCCTCTGTCGCTTCGGCCCTATCAATGGAAAATCCGGAGAGAAGTCGTCGCGGCGTGCTGCTGGTGAAAATCGGACAACAGGCGTATACTCAAATTTCGCCCCTCGCCATCGTTCAAGACGCATCGCATCCCCCAGGGTGGGATGAACTCCGCCCTGAACCGATTGTCTTGCGCAGCGGGGCCATCGCCGATGTTCTGGTTTGTCAGGAGGTTTTCTATGTTGCGAACGCTCCATAAAGCAGCGCGCGCGTTGACGCTCTTCACGCCGCTCCAGCCGGAGTGGACGGTGGGTGAAATGGCGAAGGCGCTTGAATTGCCCAAATCCAGCGTTTCAGAGCTGCTCAGCAGCCTGGCGGAACATGGGTTGCTGCGCCGCGTCGGTCCAGGCCGTTATCGGCTGGGGTGGCGTCTGCTAGAGTTGGGCCAGACGCTGCTCAAGACCACCGAATTTCGCGACGAGGCGCGCGCGGTGATGCAGGAGATGGTGGCGCGCTGGGGCGAAACGATGCATCTGGCCGTGCTGGAATCGGGCGCCGTCGTCTACCTCGAAAAGTTGCGCGGTCAACAGGGGTTGCAGGTCGAGCTTTCCGGCGTAGGCGTGCGATTGCCGGCCCATTGCTCCGGCGTCGGTAAGGTGCTCCTGGCTCATCGACCGTGGGAGGAAGTGCTGCGCGTGGTGGGAGACGGCGAGCTTCATCCATTCACGCCCAACACGATCACATCGCTCGACGCGCTGGCCGACGAGCTGTCCAGAGTGCGTCGACAGGGGTACGCCTACGATCTGGAGGAAGTCTCCATCGGCCTCTGCTGCGTGGCGGCGCCGATTCGGGACTATGAAGGGCAGGTGGTGGCCGCCGTCAGCTTTTCGACGCCCACGCACCGCTTTCAGATGCACAAGATGCAATACACCCGCGCCATTGTCGAGGGCGCGCAGCGCATCTCGGAGCGTCTGGGCTACTTCGAGAAGGAGCCTGTATGCAAGCCGACAAGGTCAAGGTCGCCATCCTCGGTTCCGGCAATATTGGAACCGACTTAATGTACAAATTGTTGAAACAGCCGGGTTCGATGGAGTTGGTGATGCTGGCCGGCATCGATCCGCAATCTGAGGGGTTGGCGCGCGCCAGAAGTCTGGGCGTCGGCGCCAGCCATGCAGGCATCGACGCCATCCTGGAGGCGCCGGAGATTCGCATCGTCTTCGACGCCACCAGCGCCAAAGCGCACGTGCGCCACGCAAAGGCGCTGCGCGAGACGGGACGCATCGCCATCGATCTGACGCCGGCCGCGCGCGGCCCCTACGTCGTGCCGCCGGTGAATCTGGGCGAACATCTTGATGCGCCCAACGTCAACCTGATCACCTGCGGCGGTCAGGCCACCATCCCGCTGGTCTACGCCGTCCGTCGCGTGACGCCGGTTCGCTACGCCGAGATGGTGAGCACGGTCGCCAGTCGGTCGGCGGGGCCGGGCACGCGTCAGAACATCGACGAGTTCACCTTCACCACGGCGCGCGGGCTAGAGGTCATCGGCGGCGCAGCGCAAGGGAAGGCGATCATCATCCTCAACCCGGCCGAGCCGCCCATTTTGATGCGCAACACCGTTTACGTTGCGCCGTCGGGCGCATTCGACGAAGAAGCGGTGATCGATTCTGTGGAGCAAATGGTCGCGGAAGTGCAACAATATGTGCCCGGCTATCGCTTGAAGAATCGCCCCGTGATCGAGCGTCGAGAAACGCCATGGGGGAAGCAGCCGGTGGTCATCATGTTGTTGGAGGTGGAGGGCGCCGGCGACTTCCTGCCGCCCTATGCCGGCAATCTGGACATTATGACGGCTTCGGCGCGGCGCGTCGGCGAGCTGTTTGCACAACGCCTGCTATCCCAAAAGGAGGTCGTGGCATGAAATCCCCCCGCATCACCGACACCACCTTGCGCGATGGCTCTCATCCCATGCGCCATCAATACACGCATGAGCAAGTGCGCTCGATTGTCCAGGCGCTGGATGCTGCAGGCGTGCCGGTGATCGAAGTGTCGCACGGCGACGGGCTGGGCGGCTCGTCGTTGCAATATGGTTTTTCGCGTGAATCCGAGTTCGACCTGATCGAAACCGCCCGTGAAACCGCCGGCCGCGCCCGCATCGCCGCATTGATGCTGCCGGGCATCGGCACGCGCAAGGAGATGAAAGAAGCGGCGGCGCGCGGGGTGCAGGTGCTGCGCATCGCCACCCAATGTACGGAGGCGGACATCTCCGAGCAACATTTCGGGTTGGCCAAAGAGCTGGGGCTGGAGACGGTCGGTTTTCTGATGATGGCGCACATTCGCCCACCGGAGGCGCTGGTGGAGCAGGCGAAGCGGATGGAGTCCTACGGCGCCGACTGCGTTTACATTGTGGATTCAGCAGGCGCCATGTTGCCGCATGAAGCCGCTGCGCGTGTGGCTGCGCTGAAGGGAGCGCTTTCCATCCAGGTCGGTTTCCATGCGCACAACAACCTCGGCCTGGCCATCGGCAACACGCTGGCCGCGCTGGAGGCCGGCGCCGATCAGGTCGACGGCTGCCTGCGCGGATTAGGCGCCGGCGCAGGCAACGCCGCCACAGAGCTGCTGGCGGCTGTGCTCGACCGCCTGGGCGTCAATCCCGGGCTGGACGTCTTTGCGCTGATGGATGCAGCCGAATACATCGTGGCGCCGATCATGCCCTTCCAGCCCTTCCCGGATCGCGACGCCATCGCCATCGGCTACGCCGGCGTCTATTCGACCTTTCTGCTGCACGCCAAGCGCGCCGGCGAGCAATATGGCGTCGACGCACGCGAGATTTTGGTGGAGCTGGGCCGTCGTCAGGCCGTCGCCGGCCAGGAAGATTGGATCCTGGATGTGGCGCTGGAGCTTGCCAGAAACAACGGACAGCCGGCCGCCGGCGAGCGCTTGTTTGAAAAATGATGGTTTGCAAAGGAGTCCTCGAATGAACATTGAAGTCGCCCCACAGCCGAGCGTGATCGATGCGCGTCTCTTTCGGACGACCATGGGGTGTTTCGCCACAGGCGTCACCGTCGTCACCACAGCCTGGGAAGGACAGGTGCACGGCATGACCGCCAACGCCTTTCTCTCCGTGTCGCTGGAGCCGCCGTTGGTGTTGGTCTCCATCGGCCGCAATGCGCGCATGCACCAGCTTCTCGCCGTCGGTCGCACCTATGGCGTCAGCAAATTGACCGAAGCGCAGGAGCATTACAGCCGCCATTTCAGCGGCAGGCCGGTCGAGGGGCTGCAGCCCACGTTCATCTGGCACGGCGAGACACCTCTGCTGGCCGATGCACTGGCTCATGTGGTTGCACGAATCGTCGACGCCCATCCGGCCGGCGATCACACCCTCTTTATCGGCCAGGTGGAGCATCTGCATCACCGCGATGGCCGACCGCTGCTCTTTTATCGGGGGCAATATGGCCGACTGGCGTCCGAGGCGTAGTCGGTGGGCTCCCTCTGGTTTTCCCCGCGTCTTTGGGGCTTTGTATTGACTCTACTTTCAGAACAGGCGAAAGGCAACCTATGTCATCGGCGAAACAAATAACGATCCGCGGGCAGGTCACCAACTATCATCGTCAGGGCGAGGGAACAGGTGCAACGCCTATCCTCTTCATTCATGGCTCCGGACCTGGCGCCAACGGCTGGTCGAACTGGCAACTTGCTCTCCCTGCGCTGAGCGATCGCTGGGATTGCATTGCACCCGATCTGATCGGCTTTGGCGAAAGTCATCACCCCGAGCCGGCGCCGACCGGCATGCGCGGGTGGATGCGTCTGTGGGTGGATCAGATGTTGGGGTTGCTCGACGCCCTGGGCGTTGAGCAGGCGCATCTTGTCGGCAACTCCATGGGCGGCGCGGTTGCGCTGCATCTGCTCATGGAGGCGCCCCAACGCTTCGAGCGCGTGGTGCTGATGGGCGCCATCGGCGCGCCCTGTCGCCTCACGCCGGAGCTGGATCGACTGTGGGGGTTCTATGACGATCCTTCGCCGGCGTTGCTGGCCCAGGCGATTCGCTGGTTCGTCTACGATGATAGCTTTCTGCGCGAGCGGTTGGATGAGATCGTGCGCATTCGCTACGCGGCGGCGATGAAAGAAGAAGTGCGACGCTCCTTCACAGCCATGTTCCCGTCCCCGCGTCAAAAACATCTCGACGACCTGATCGTGCCCGATTCGACGCTGCGCCGCATCGAGCATCCGGTGTTGCTTGTCCACGGTCGCGACGATTTGATCGTGCCGGTTGAAACCAGCTACTATTTGGTGAATCGCCTGCAAAATGTGGAGATGCATATCATCGGTCGCTGCAGCCACTGGACGCAGATCGAGCACAGTCGGCGCTTCCATGAACTGTTGACGCACTTTTTCAGCGAAGTTCAATAAGACGCATTTGACGCACTCCTGGACGCAAGCATGAAGCTGAACGCTGCTGAACAGGCCCTGGCCGACGTCATCGCCGAGGCGCGGCGAAATCGCATCTCGATGCCAGGGCGCGCACGCGAATGGGATGTAGACATTGCCGGCGCCTATCGCATTCAGCGCCATCTGCAGACGCAAGCTGATTGCGTGGGCTACAAACTCGGCCTCATCAGCCCTGCCAAGCAGGCGCAGATGGGTGTGCAGCAGCCGATCTACGGGCGGATTCGTCGCTCGATGTTGCTTGAGGGCGAGGTCCGGTTGAGCGACTTCATCCAGCCGCGGCTGGAGCCGGAGATCGCTGTGGTTCTGCGCAAAGCCTTGCCTGCAGAGGCGGAGCCCGGCATGGCCGCCCATGCCGTCGGCGGTTATTTCCTCGGCGTCGACGTGTTGGACAGCGTGTGGATGGACTACTGCTTCAGCGCCGTCGAGGTGGTCGCCGACAATGCGTCCGGCGGCGCGTTTCTGTTGGGCAATCGCCTGCTGGAGGCGCCGCCTTCGGGAACGCTGCGCCTCTATCTCAACGGCGTCTTGCGCTGCGAAGGGCCGATGGACGCCCTGGGCAACGTTGAGGAGCGGCTGTGCTGGCTGGCGCGTAGCGTAGGGGGCCTGGCCGCCGGGCAAATTGTCTTTCTCGGCTCGCCGGGGCAGGCCGTTCCCGCCGAAGCCGGAGTCCTTGAAGTGAGAAGCGCAGATGACCCTCTTCTATTGGCAAAAGTGGCATAGCGGAGTATCTCCTCATGTCTGAACGATCCACAGCCGCCGAAAAACATGCAGATGGGCGCGAACAGAACATCGACGCGCTGGCGCAGCGGCTCGATCGCGCCTGGGAAGAGCGTTTTACGATCCCGCCTCTCACAGAAAGCGAGGGCGTGACAGATGCAGCCACCGCCTACGCCATCCAGACGCGCTGGACTGCGCTGCGTGTGGCGCGCGGAGAACGCATCCTGGGGCGCAAGATCGGGCTGACCAGCAAAGCGGTGCAGGAGCAGATGGGCGTCGATGAACCGGACTATGGGACGTTGTGGGCGTCGCGCTATTTCCCGGCGGTGAACGGCCGCGCCGAAGCGCCGATCGACCTCTTTCTGCAGCCCAGGGTGGAAGGAGAGATTGCCTTTCTGATCGGCGAGACGTTGGACAGGCCCGGCGTCACGCCGCAGCAGGTGCTCGCCGCCACCGACGCCCTGGCCGCCGCCATTGAAATCGTCGACAGTCGCATCGACAACTGGCGCATTCGTCTGGCCGACACCATCGCCGACAACGCATCCTACGGCGGGCTGACCCTCGGCCCCTGGAGTCGCAGCCTGCGGAAGAGCGATCTCAGAACCGTCGGCATGGTGATGAGTCACAACGGGCGTCCGGCGGTCTTTGGCGTCGGCGCAGCGGCATTGGGACATCCAGCCACTGCGGTGGCGTGGCTCGCCAACAAGCTGCAAAGCTTCGGAATCCCTTTGCGCGCCGGCGACGTCGTTATCTCCGGCGCGCTGGCGGCGACGATCCCGGCGCGCCAGGGCGATATTTTTGTGCTGGAGATGCACGGGCAGCCGCCGCTCACGCTGCGTTTTGTATGAGGAAGGTGAAAGGAGCATCCCGTCGCTGCGCATCGCGATGCGCAGCGGCCTCTGGCGCTGTAATGTTTCTGACCACGCCGCCGGAGACCTCGTAATCGTCGCCGACGTAACAGGTCGTCACACCGTTAACCGTCGCCTTGACCCGTCGGCCATCGCCGTCGTAGACGAAGCCGGCGCTACCCGCCCTTACAGCGTGCCGGCTTGCGGCGTCAAACGGACTCTTCCGGCGCAGCGCTTGCCCCTGGCGGCTATGGCTGGTCATCCTCCGAAGGTTGGAGGTCTCCGA
>FWPV01000672.1_pt1 | contig 105836 bp, 90 predicted proteins | sample 2228371 | NCBI WGS metagenome assembly FWPV01 (sample SAMEA103939776, study PRJEB20133) | metagenome
GCTAAACGCGCCCCTCACTTGCCGCGCCAGGGGGCGCGTCCGAGGGACTTGTATATCGCTTTTGGGTCACTTCTGGGCAGATTTGGTATAAGTTGGTGTCAGCCACCATCATGAAGTTGAAAAATGAGTAAGCGTACAACGCTTCGAGCTGCCTCCGGGCATCTGGCATGAAGCGTTTGGAGCCCGATTGGACTCACTGCTTCGCGACAGAGGTCAAACTCATTGGTTTAGCCCATATGGCGGCTAGCCAGGGCTTCTTCTAATCAAAATCTATTGCCGAAATCTGAGCTGGTTGCTCACAACCTTAGTCACAGCGTACACTCTGCCCTGTGGAACCCACCTTATTCCGTAGCCGTCGAGACCGGAAGCTTGGTGAGAATTTTGCCGTGCGCCTCGAGGGTGTTACCAAACGCTTTGGGGAGCAAAAAGCGGTAGATAATGTGAGCCTTGAAATTCGGGATGGCGAGTTTTTTAGCCTGCTAGGGCCTTCAGGCTGCGGCAAGACCACCCTGCTGCGTATGATTGCGGGCTTCGATACCCCGGATGAAGGCCGGGTCATCATTGGCGGCAAGGACATGACCGAAGTACCGCCCTACCTGCGCCCGGTCAACACGGTATTTCAGAACTATGCCCTGTTCCCTCACATGACCGTGGAACAAAACATCGCGTTTGGGCTTCGAATGAAAAAAATGCCCCGCGACGAAATTGCCCGCCGGGTGCAGTGGGCTTTGGAGCTTATCAACCTGCCGGGCTACGAAAAACGGCGCACCGACCAGATGTCGGGGGGGCAGCGCCAGCGCATTGCCCTGGCCCGGGCCCTGGTCAACGAGCCCGAAGTGTTGTTGCTCGACGAGCCGCTCTCGGCCCTCGACCTCAAACTGCGCCAGGAGCTGCGGGTAGACCTGATGAACCTGCAAGAACGGCTGGGTATCACCTTCATTTTTGTCACCCACGACCAGGAAGAGGCTTTGGTGATGTCGGATCGCATTGCGGTCATGAACAAGGGCCGCATCGAACAGCTGGGTCCCACCGAGGAGATTTACGAGCTTCCCCAAACCGCTTTCGTGGCCAAGTTTATCGGCGACTCCAACCTGATTCCGGCCCAGGCTCTGGAGCCGCGCAAGGTGCGTACCCCCATTGGCGAGTTTGTATTGGACGACGAGGATGCCCTTACCCCAGGTCAGGAGGTGCTGCTTTCAGTGCGGCCAGAGAAAATACGGCTTTTTCGGGAGAAGCCCAACCTGCCCAATGTGTTCCGGGCCAAGGTAGACGACATCATTTACACTGGCTCGGAGAACCAGTACGTGCTGCTTGCCGACGGCCAACGGTTGATGTGCGAAACCCTCAACCAGGACATCCAGGAGCCGGGCCACGAGGAGTTCGGCTACGACGAGGAAGTCTGGGTGGCCCTTACCCCTGAGAAGCTGGTGGTCATTCAGGGCGGGGTGGAAGGGAGCAACCCTTATGCGTGAGGCCGCGACCCCCTGGGAGCGCCTGCGCCAGATGCTCCTGACCATTGGGCCAGGCGCTTTTTGGTTGGGGCTGTTTGTTCTGATCCCCACCCTGATTATGCTGGTGGCCTCGCTGATGAGCCGGGGCAGCCTGGGCCAGTTGGTGCCGCCTTTGGGCCTCCACAACTACCTGCGCTTCTTCTCTGACCCCCTGTTCGTTGAGATTATTGGTCGCAGCCTGTGGATTGGCTTCTGGTCTACAGTTTTCATCATGCTGCTGGGTTATCCGCTGGCCTTTTACATTGCCCAGAGCCGCCACAAAGAGGTTTTGCTTCTGCTGGTGGTGATTCCTTTTTTTACCAACTTTCTGATTCGGGTGTATGCCTGGATTGTGGTGTTTCAGAAAGAAGGCTTGCTCAATGGCCTCATCACCGCCTTTGGCCTTCCACCCGCCGAGCTGCTGCCCTCCACATTGGCGGTGTACGTGGCCACGGTCTATACCTACCTGCCCTTTTTTGTGCTGCCGCTGTATGCCGCCGTTGAGCGTATTGACTGGAGCCAGCTCGAGGCCGCCTACGACCTGGGCGCCCGGCCCATCCGGGCCTTCTGGGAGGCCATCTTCCCCCAGACGGTGCCGGGTTTGTTCGCGGGCTTTTTGCTGGTGTTCATCCCCGCGGTGGGTACCTTCGTGATTGCCGACCTGCTGGGCGGGGGTAAGGTCACGCTCATCGGCAACCTGATTCAGCTCCAGTTTGGCTCAGCGCAGAACTGGGCTTTTGGCAGCGCGGCCAGCATGGTGCTGATGGCCATGGTGCTGCTGGGTTTGTGGCTCTACGCCCGCACCCAGGGCGAAAGGGGGCTGGACAAACTGGTATGAGGTTCAGCGCTAACTGCCAAAGGCCTAAAGCTTTGCGTGTAGGCTGCTCAATGCCCCTGGTTCATTTCTACCGGCAAACTGCCCGGTTTCATCAGGGCGATTTCAGGAGGCTCAGGTGAAGCGACTGCTTTCCATTCATGCCTGGCTGGTGTTTGCCTTCCTGTATCTGCCGATTGTGGTCATCGTGGCGCTTTCCTTCAATAAGAGCCGCTTTGGGGTTCGGTTTACGGGCTTCACCTTCGACTGGTATATCCGGCTTTTTAGCAACGAGCGCATTCTGGAGTATCTCACCAACACCCTGATTGTGGCGGTGGTCTCCACGTTGGTTTCGACCATCCTGGGTACCCTTCTGGCTGTGGGGCTGGTGCGCTATCAGTTTCGCCTGCAAACGGCCTTGCGCTACTTGCTCTACGTGCCGGTGGTGGTGCCGGATGTGGTGATGGGCATCTCGCTTTTGCTGCTATTTGACGTGGTGCGCGATGCCATTGGCTGGCCCCGACTCTCGCTTTTTACCATCATCCTGGCCCATATCAGCTTTCAGATAGCCTACGTGACCCTGGTGGTGCGGGCCCGGCTGATGCTACTGGACCCTACCCTTGAAGAGGCCGCCAAGGACCTGGGGGCTACCCCCTGGCTTACCTTCCGCGAGGTCACCCTACCGCTCATCATGCCGGGGGTGGTCTCGGGAGCGCTGCTGGCTTTCAGTTTGTCGCTGGACGACTTCGTGGTGACCTTCTTTACGGCGGGGCCGGGTTCCACAACGCTGCCGCTGTACATCTACTCCTCGGTGAAGCTGGGTGTAAGCCCCGAGATTCACGCCCTCTCCACCTTGATGGTGGGGATTACAATTCTGGTATTGCTTCTTGGGACACTGTTCTGGAGGAAACGGGCCTGAGCCTCGCACCGGGGCCAGGCATGGGAGGTGGAGTGTGTACAGAATCTGGGTGGTCGGTTTACTGGCTTTGCTAATAGCGGGCTGTGGGCAGCAGAAAAAAGAGCTTCGGCTGCTGAACTGGTCGGACTACATGCCCCGCGAGGTGTTGAACGAGTTTGAAAAGCGCGAGGGGGTCAAGGTGGTGGAGGATACCTATGACTCACCCGAAGCCATGCTCTCGAAGCTTCAGGCAGGTGGCGATAGCGAGTTTGACCTGTTGATTACCCCCGACTACACGGTAGGCACGCTGGCCCGGGCTGACAGCTTGCTGGAACTGGACAAGAGCAAAATTCCCAACCTGCAGAACCTGGACCCGCAGTTTGCCGACCCTGCCTTTGACCCCGGTGGGAAGTACAGCGTGGTGTACCAGTGGGGTACAACTGGACTGGCCTACCGCGAAGACCTGGTGAGCGGGCCGGTGGAGAGTTGGGCGGTGCTCTTTGACCCCGCCAAGCAGGTTGGACGCTTCCTTCTGCTGGACGAAATGCGTGAGATGATGGGGGCGGCCCTTAAGTACAAGGGTGAATCGGTTAACACCACCGACCCGGCCAAGCTGGCCGAGGTACAGGCGCTGTTGCTCGAGGCCAAGCGCCGCTCCCAGGGCTTTGCTGGGGGTACTAGCATCCGGGACCGCCTGATTGCTGGTGATATTGCGGTGGGGCCTGCTTATTCAGGGGATATCCTGGCAGCACAGCCCGAGAACCCCAAGCTGAAGTATGTGATTCCGGTGGAAGGGGCCACACTCTGGACGGACAATCTGGTGATACTAAAGAAAAGCCCCAATCAAGATCTGGCCTACAAGTTCATTAACTTTTTGCTCGAGCCCGAAATTGCTGCGCAGATCTCCAACTCGATTGGCTATGCCACCCCGGTAGCCGCTGCGATGGACAAAATCGAAGAGAGGGACAACCCCCTCATTTACCCGACGGAGGAGAAAAGGGCCCGCCTCGAGCTGCTGGCCGACCTGGGTGACCAGGCCGATGCGTTCAACAAAGTCTGGTCGGAAGTAAAGTCGCGCTAGGGTCAGCTTCGTATAGAGCGCGTTTTTCCTTCAACCCGATTCCCACAAGGTCTCGGTGGGGGTCAAGTGCGCCCGCGATAGAAATATCCTGCTGCTCAACGGAAGTGCGAATTCTGGGCTTGCAGCGGCGCAGCCTCGTGAATTACCCTTTCCCTACCCATTACGTTTCTATCGTGGAGATACTTAATAGCTTGAAACCCGATGGATGTTTAGAATCCGTTAACCAAAGCGTTTGTCGGGCAAAATCTTACTTTTGTCAGAAGGGGTAGAGCTATACTCGAGGCGTGAGAATGCTCCTGGGGTTCCTGACCCTCTTCAGCCTGGCCCTGGCCCAATCCGGGCCCCAGCTTTACCAGCAGAATTGTGCGTTCTGCCACGGTGAGAACGGTCAGGGGAGGGTGGGGGCCTTCCCGCCCCTGGCCGCCCACACCACCGAGCTGATCAAAACCCCCGAGGGCCGTGCACACCTGATCAACACCTTGCTTTTTGGAATGCAAGGCCCGGTTCGGGTCAAGGGCAATACCTATAACGGAGTCATGCCAGCTTTTGGACAGTTTACCGATGAGCAGATTGCGAACGTGCTCAACTACGTCCTCAATGCCTGGGGTAACGACAAGCTACTACCGCGCGACCACCGGCCCATTACGCCAGCAGAGGTCGCCAACGCCCGCAGTGTGAACGGTAGCCGTCCAACCCCCCAGCAAGTGGGCAGTAACCGCACACGTATAAACGTCCCATAGGCCGATAGCGTAGAATCTCTTGTGGAGGAGTCTAAATGAAACATCTTCTTGTGGCGTTGGTTCTGATGGTCTCTGCTGCATTTGCACAAAGTGGGCCTACCCTGTACCAGCAATGCCAGGGTTGCCACCAGCCCACCGGGGCGGGCATACCGGGGGTCTTTCCCCCGCTGGCCGGGCATGTTCCCGAGATTCTGGCCGCCCAGGGGGGTCGGGTCTGGCTTATCCAGGTACTGTTGTGGGGCATGAGCGGTGAAATCACCGTAAAGGGGACAAAATACAACGGGGTTATGCCGGGCTACAAGCAACTGAGCGATGCCGACCTTGCCGCCCTGCTGAACCATATCTCGACCCAGTGGGGCAACAAGCTCCCCGCAGGCCAGCGGCCCTTCACCGCCGCCGAGGTACAGGCGCAACGGGCCAAAACCATGACGGCAGCCCAGGTCAACGCAGCCCGTAAGGCGCTCGGGCTGAAGTAATCGGGCTAGATTTTTGCGAGAGCACCTTGGGGTGTTCTCGTTTTGTTAGGCTGTGGATGTGAAGGGCGAGGCGATCCAGAAGCTTTCAACTACCGATTGGGCCGTTTTGACGGCTTTGCTCGAGCAGCCCTCGCACGGGTTTCGAATTGCGGCGTTATTTGCCCCGGAGGGCGAACTGGGGGAAATCTGGCGCATCCAGCGCACCCAGGTGTATCGGGCGTTGGAGCACCTGGAGGCTCGAGGGCTGGTTGAGGCGGTACGACAGGAAGAGGGCGATGCCGGGCCGCCCCGAACCCTTTTTGCGGCTACCTCCAGCGGTCAGGCGTCGGCGCTGCGGTGGCTGCATACCCCCGTGACTCAATTGCGTTATGGACGCTCCGATCTGCGGCTCAAAATTGCTTTTCTGATCCGGCTAGGCCTCGAGCTAGAGCCTCTGCTCGAGGCCCAAAAGAGGGTTTTTTCGGAGATTCTTGATAACTTGCAACATCAGCCTCAGGGAGCCGAGGGAATTCACCTGGTGTCGGTTTTATGGCGTATGGAGATGGCCAAAGCCAGCCTGCGCTTTATTGAGCAGCTCCAGACCCGGAATGTGGCCTTGTCCAAATAAGGTCTGTCCCGTATAGTTACACTGTAACTAATGGGAGGAAGCAGATCATGATTCGTTTTCTGAGTCTGTGCTTGCTGCTGATGGGGCTGGGTCTGGCCCAGAGCAACACGATCCGGGTGGTGGCTGCGGCAGATTTGCAATACGCCCTGGCTGAAATTGCCCAGGAGTTTGAGCGCCAGAACCCAGGGATCAGGGTTGAAATTACCTTTGGCTCCACGGGGAAGCTGTACACCCAGCTCATGCAGGGCTTGCCCGCAGATATCTATTTCTCCGCCGACGAGGTTTTTCCTGCACTTCTGGAACAAGCCGGACGTGCCGTGCCCGGGACGGTGAAACTGTATGCGGTGGGCCGGATGGTGATCTGGGCCTCGAACAGCCTGGTACAGCAAGGGCTCGATCCCCGCAAACTGGGGCCGCGGATTTTGCTGGACCCCCGAATTACCAAGGTTGCCATCGCAAACCCGGTTCATGCCCCCTATGGACGGGCTGGAGTGACCCTCCTCGAGCGCTTTGGCTTGCTGCGCCAGACCCAGTCGGTCAATTGGGAGCAGATGACCGCCGGCATTCCTGCTTATTACGACATTGGTCCTCTGCGGCGGGGCAAGCCCAGTTTTGAGTTTGTGTACGGCGAAAACATCTCCCAGACGGCGCAACTGGCCTTAACCAGTACCAATATCGGCCTGATTGCCCTTTCTATTGCCAAAGGCGAGACCATGGAACGAGCCGGAGTGTTCTGGCTCTCGCCCCTGAGCAGCCATATGCGCCTGAACCAGACCTACGTGATTCTGCGGGGGCAGGATCGCCCGCCGGTGCGGCGTTTCTATGACTACATCGCCACCCCTGAAGCCCACCGGGTGTTGCGTAAGTACGGGTTCTTGCTTCCGGGGGAGAAGCTGGAGTAATGGACGACCCGGTTTTCTGGCGAACCATGCGCCTGACCCTCGAGGTCAGCCTGGTCACCACGGCAATTTTGCTTTTGCTGGGGGTGCCGCTGGGCTGGGTGCTAGCCCACAAACGCTTCTGGGGCAAGCGGGTGCTGGAGTCCATTGTGCTCCTGCCCCTTACCCTGCCTCCGACCGTGCTTGGGTTTTACCTGCTTCTGCTGCTAGGGCAAAACGGCCCCATCGCCCAGACCTTTGGCTTCACCTGGGCTTTCCGTTTCGAGGGGTTGGTGGTGGGGGCGGTGCTCTTTAGCCTGCCCTTTGCCCTCAACGGCTACCGAGAAGCCTTTCGCAGCCTGGATCTGGACCTGATTCAGACCGCCCGTACCCTGGGGGCGGGGTGGCGGCGGGTCTGGCTCGAGGTGATTCTGCCCATTACCTGGCCGGGAATTTTGTCGGGCTCCATCCTGGCCTTTGCCCACACCCTGGGCGAGTTTGGGGTGGTTTTGATGGTGGGGGGCAGTATTCCCGGCAAAACCCAGATGGTCAGCATCTACATCTACGACCAGGTACAGGCCCTTCAGTTTGGCCGGGCAGCAGAGGCCTCGGGTATTTTGTTGCTGGCTAGCTTTGCCCTGGTGTACCTGGTGCGAACCCTGGAGGACGTGTGGAGATCGCGTATGCCCTCGAGCACCCGGTAAATCTGAAGCTCAACCTGCACGTGCGGGGATTTACGGTTCTGCTGGGCGAGAGCGGGGTGGGCAAGACCAGCCTGCTCAAAGCTCTGGCGGGCTTGAACTCAGCAAGCGGCCAGCCCTTTGCGGGGTTGCGGGCCGAAGAGCGCCCGGTGGGCTACCTACCCCAGCACTTTGCACTATTCCCGCACCTGCGAGCCTGGCAAAATGTGGCCTTTCCACTGGCCCATCTACCCGGCGAAGCGCGCAAACGCAAGGCCCTGGAGTATCTGGAGCAGATGGGCATTGCCGAGCTGGCCGAGCGCTACCCAAGGCAGATGTCTGGGGGGCAGCAGCAGCGGGTGGCGCTGGCCAGAGCACTTGCCCGCGAACCCCAGATTTTGCTGCTAGATGAGCCCACCAGTGCCCTGGATATGGCCACCCGCGAGGAGGTGTTTGGGGGGGTTCTGGAACAGCTAAAAGCCCTCAAAATACCTACCCTGGTAGCAACCCACGACCAGTGGCTGGCCCAGCGCGCTAGCTGGGTGGCGGTGTTGACCAAAGCGGGACTGGCGCAACAAGGCACCTCTGAAGAGGTATTTACCCGCCCCGCCACCCTCGAGGTAGCCCGGCTGGTGGGTTTCCGTAACTTGTGGCCCGGAAAGGTCGTTGATGTGAACGGCGAGTGGTTACAGGTACAAACGTCCGTCGGCCTGCTTACGGCACCTCGAGCCGACTGGGCAAAGGTGGGGGAAGAGGTCTGGCTGGGGATTCGCTCCGAGGAGGTCTTTTCCCTGGACGGCCCTTTGAACCGCCTGAGGGGAGAGGTGCGACACCTGCACTCCCAGGGTTTGCGCGTTCGAGGTCGGCTTGAGGTGGGTGACGTGGTGCTGGACTTCCTTTTGCCCCGTTACAAGCAGGCCCAGCTAGGCCTGGCTGAAGGCCAGAGGCTCGAGGTCGCCCTCGAGCCACGGTACCTGCACCCGATGCCGCCTGGTTATACCGAATCTGCTCAGAAGTGACCCAAAAGCGATGTACAAGTCCCTCGGACGCGCCCCCTGGCCCGGCAAGTGAGGGGCGCGTTTAGCGCCGCTCACGCGCAGAGTTGGTATTAGGATTGCTTTTGCTCGGGCTTGCTTTCCTCGGGTTTCTTTTCTTCCTCGCTCAGACCTTTGCGAAACTCCTTGGCCGACTGGCCGAGTCCTCGAGCCAGCTCCGGTAGCTTGCGGGCGCCAAACAGCAAGACCACAATCACCAGAATGATGATGAGTTCAGTAGGGCCTATGGGCATACACTTCCTCCTTAGCGCCAGTATACGCCGACTGGCATAAGCCCAACTGTAAACCCAGGCCGTAACAGGAATGTGAAAAGGGGGCGGAGTTGCTCGAGGGCCATGAGCCATTCGCTATGGCTTAGAGCGCTTTTCACTGTAAAGAGCGCGATAGTTTGAACCTTCGGCTCTCAGCTTTTGGCTACATCTTGAGCTCTTCGATTCAAAAACCTGCTAAGGGTGAGCTATACTACCCCGTTTTCTTGCTTACACTTCCCGATACCGATCCCGGTGCATTAATAAAGCCAGGCCCAACCCCAGATACACCATTACCAGGCTGCTGCCCCCCTTGGAAACCAGCGGCAGCGTCAGTCCGGTTACCGGGGCCAGCCCCAGGGTAACCGCAATGTTGACCCCCACCTGAAAAGCCAGCATCGAGAGCACCCCGGCAATCACCAGCCGATCCTCCATCCGCACACATTCCAAAATCATTCGGCCCAGGCGGAAGAAAAGCAGGGCGTAAAGCATCAGCAGGCTTACAGCCCCCACAAAGCCCCATTCCTCGGCCAGCACCGCATAAATAAAGTCGGTCTGGCGTTCGGGTACGAAGCCCAACTGGGTCTGGGTGCCAGCGCCAAAGCCTTTGCCCCCCAGCCCCCCCGAGCCAATCGCAATGGTGGACTGGATTTGCTGGAAGCCCTTGCCCCTGGGGTCTTTGGACAGGTCGAGCAAAATCTCGACCCGATCCCGCTGGTACTGGTTAAGGTTGGGCCATATGACCGTGGGAACCAGTATCGCGACGGTTACCAGTCCCAGGACGATGTGCTGTGTGGGCATCCCGCGTACAAACAGAATGCCTAGAAACCCCGCAATTAGCACCAACGTACCCCCCAGGTCGGGCTGGATGAACACCAACCCCAGAATGGGCGCTGCCAGCAAAACCGGCAAAACATAATCCAGTGGCCGTTCCAGGGGGCGGGCGGCCAGCACCCGGGCCAGCACCAGAATAAGTCCAATTTTGGCGATCTCGAGGGGCTGAAAGCTGACCGGCCCCAGGTCAAACCAGGCTTTGGCTCCATTGATCTCACGCCCTACCAGCAAGACCAGCACCAGCATCGCTACTGAAACTGCATAGAGTGGGAAGGCCCAGGAAAGCACCTGGCGGCGCGAGAACATCTGTATCAAGAGTCCCATGGATAGTGCTACTGGAAACGCAATGAGTTGTTGCAACCAGACCCCACGGCTGGGGGCCGCGCTGTAAAGCGTGACCAGCCCCACCAGGTTAATAAGCAAAACCAGGCTAATCAGCACCCAATCGTAGGCAAATACCGGAACCCTGCGCAACGTCACCCCCTAAGTCTATGCTTTGGCGGTGAGATTTGTCAGTCTGGGGACGTCTGGCTACTACGCATTTACGTCGGTAGTTAAGAGTAGCGTAATATATCGCCAGGAGGCAGTTATGCGCGAGGTGTTTGTAGTCTCGGCAGTACGCACCCCCATAGGGCGATTTGGTGGGGCGCTAAAGGACTTTTCACCCATTGATCTGGGGGCACACGTGATGAAGGCGGCCCTCGAGCAAGGGGGTTTGAGTGGCGCCGACCTGGATTTGTTTGTGTTTGGGCAGGTCTTGCGGGCCGGGCATGGGCAGTTACCGCCCCGTCAGGCGGCCTTCAAGGCGGGCATCCCCAACACCGTGGATGGCTACGCAGTGGACATGGTGTGCGCCTCGGGGATGCAGGCTGTGGCCAATGGGGCGCTGGCTATCAAGAACGGCGATGCCGAGGTGGTGCTGGCGGGTGGTATGGAGTCCATGACCCAGACCGGGTTTTACCTCTCGAGCCGGGCCCGCTGGGGCTACAAGTACCTGGCCGGTGCGCCTGAACAACTGCAAGATATTCTTCAACGCGATGGACTTTCTGACCCCTTCACCGGCGAAGCCATGGGCGACCAGACCGAGCGCCTGGCTGCCGAATTCGGTGTGAGTCGCGCCGAGCTGGACGAGGTGGCCATGCACTCCCACCTCAGGGCGGCCAAAGCGCAGGAGGCCCACTATTTTAGTAAGGAGATTGTGCCCCTCGAGGTCAAGACCCGCAAAGGAGTAGAAAAGGTCGAAAAGGACGAAGGCGTGCGGCCCGAAACCACCCTGGAATCGCTGGCAGCGCTGCGCCCGGCCTTCAAGAAAGACGGGGTACTCACTGCAGGCAACGCCTCGCAAATCTCCGATGGGGCGGCAGCCCTGGTTCTGGCCAGCCCCGAAGCAGTGCAGAAGCACGGCCTGAAGCCCATCGCCCGAATTCTGGGCAATAGCTGGGCCGCCGGTGAACCCTGGCGCTTCCCAGAAGCCCCGATTCCCGCGGTGCGTAAGCTGCTGGAAAAGCATCGGTTGAGTATTCCCGATTTTCATTTGTTCGAAAACAACGAGGCTTTTGCCCTCAACAATCTCCTGTTCAGCCGCTTGCTGGGCGTGCCTATGGACAGCCTGAACGTGCATGGCGGAGCCATTGCCCTGGGTCACCCCATCGGGGCATCTGGTGCCCGCATCCTCACCACCCTGATTCATGCCCTGCACACCTATGGCAAGGAGCGCGGTCTGGCTGCCATCTGCCACGGAACCGGTGGTTCCACCGCGATGGCCTTGGAAGCTGTGGGCTAGTAGTTCGTAGAGAAAGTGCTTAGATGTTCCAGCTACCCTTAGAGTCGCTAGGGCTGAGAGCAGCACTCAGAACACACAAAATCGAGGCGCAACCCATGGATGGAGTGAGCCAACCCATTTAACCGAATCACCTGAGCGGCTTTCCTACATCCTTTAGCGGAAGGTTTTTTCATCTCTACGTGCTAGCATCGAGAGCGGAGGATTTGCCATGAATCAGGAATCCAAAAAGACCTGGACGGAAGAACTCGAGGTCTCGGGTGGCCAGCTTGTAGATAAACTCAAGGAATTGTTGCAACAGGCCAATACCCGTCGGGTCACCATCTGCAAGGCGAACGGCGAGGAAATCTTCTCTGTGCCGCTTACGGTGGGCATCCTGGTGGGGGGTGTGGTGACTTTTGCGGCTCCGGTACTGGCGGCGCTGGGCGTGATTGCCGGGGTAGCTACCAAGGTCAAGCTTCGTGTCGAACGCGAAGAGGGGGCCACCACCGAGATTCGACCCGAAGACAAACTGGACTGAGCACTGGAGAATGGAATGGACAACACCCCAAAACCCGAAGAAAAAACCTGGGTCGAGGAAATACAGGTACAGGGCGGTGAGCTGGTAGGTAAGATCCAAGAGTTATTGCGCGACGCTACCGCCACGCGCGTTACTATCTGCAAGCCCAGCGGCGAAGAGTTGATTTCGCTACCGCTCACGGTGGGCGTGTTGGTGGGGGGCTTGCTCACCCTGGCGGCCCCACGGCTGGCGGCCATTGGGGCCATTGGGGGGCTGATTGCCCAGTTCAAGCTCAAGGTCGAGCGCAGGAGCGACGGGCAGCTAGAGGTGCGAACCCTCGAGGAAGAGTCCAAGACCGACTTCCCCGACCAGCCCGCTTGAGTGCATTTTGGTCGTACGAAATTTGGAAATTAGCCTTTATCTTTCAAGGTATTCAGGTAATCCGCTGCGGTAAAAGCTCGTCCAGGCTTACTTCCTCGACGCTCCAGTTAACCTCCACCACCTCGTAATCGGCCTGGGCGGCGATAAAGTCGGCGGCCTCGCGCAGAATGGTCTCGACCCAGACCCCGTCGTAGCCGATCAGGCTGAAACCCACCACCTCCCAGTCGTGGTCGTCCTGTCCGGCCAATCGCGCCGCCGAAACCGGGAAGCGCGAGCGCAAACGCTCAATGGTCGGTTTGACCAGGGCCCGTTTTTCCTTAAGGCTTTTCACCCAGGGCATTTCGAGACGTGCGGTATAGAGGCCCAGGTAGGCTTTCATACCTAGATTGTGCCACATCCAGTCAAGAACATCGGAATAGCTGCACAGAATTTGGTATTTCACCAACTTTTGTCGTATCCACAACTTTCAGGGAGACCTAAGGGGCGTGGGTGGTCGGGCAGAGGTTGCGGTTCTCAAACGCCTGTCCCCTAACCCCTGTCCCCCACACGGCTGTTCCCATGACATGCATAGTGTTCAGGCAACGATGAAAGATGGTATTACTGGGGGGAAGGGGCGCTTACCTCGAGCCGCTCCTGGCCGCTATACACGTTGAACGAGCCACGCAAAAAACCAATCAGGGTCAGGTTGAATTCCCTGGCCAGCTCCACCGCGAGGCTGCTGGGGGCCGAAATGGCCGCCAGAATGGGAATGCTCGCAGCCAGGGTTTTCTGGGCAAGCTCGTAGCTGGCCCGCCCGCTAACCAGGACAATGTGCTCGGAGAGGGGCAGCCGGTCTTCCAGCAAGGCCCAGCCTAAAAGCTTGTCCAGGGCGTTATGGCGGCCCACATCTTCGCGCACGGCCAGTAGAGTTCCGCATCTGTCGAACAGGGCGGCTGCGTGCAGCCCCCCGGTTTGCCGGAAGAGCGCCTGGTGCTGGCTCAGTAGCCCAGGTAACTGAACGATTGTTTGACTCGAGACCCGAAAGCCTGGCTCTAGGGGCTCGCAGCGCAAGCGCAGGTTTTCCAACCCCGCCCGCCCGCAGACCCCACAGGCCGAGGTGGTGTAAAAGTGGCGCTCGAGGAGAGCCAGGTTGGGTAGTGTATCCGATGCCAGCTCGACGTTCACAATGTTGTACTGCTGGGGTTCGCTCGGGTCGGTGCAGTAGGCCATGCGGCGGATTTCGCTGCGGCTGGCAATCACGCCCTCGGCAAACAGGAATCCGGCGGCCAGCTCAAAGTCGTGGCCCGGCGTTCGCATGGTTACGGCCAGGGTGCGCCTTTCGCCCATGTCCGACTGCAAGCGGATTTCCAGCGGCTCCTCAGTGACGAGGTGGTCGGGCCTGGCATAGGCCCGTCCCCCCTCAATTCGGAGCATCCGGGTGGGGGTCTTGGCGCCCCGACGGTGGTTGGGTTTGGAGATAGACATAAGCCTCTTTGTAGGCGGGAATTTTGGCTTGCCTCGAGCGCAGATTTGGGTCCAGCAACACGTTGCCCTCCGGCCAGTGTACCTGCACGCTGCCGGGGAATACATCGGCAGGGAAAACGTTGGCGGGCAGTGTGCCAAAAGCGTTGTGCAGCCAGATGCGCTGGCCACTTTTCAGACCGCGCTTTTCCAGGTCAACGGGGTTCATCAGCACGGCATCGCGGGGAGCGCCGTTGATGGGGTCGGTGGCTTCGTGCACCATGCTGTTGAATTGCTTGCCACGCCGGGTAACCAGGCGAAATGCCCCTTCTGGAACCGGGGTGTCCGGCAGTTTGACCGGCCTGAACCGGGCCCGCCCGTCCGGGGTAGGGCAGACCCCGTCCGGGCACAGGCGGGGGCCCCCGTACTGGAAGGCATCGCCTTTCTGGCGAAGCTGCTGGATGCCGTCATAAAGCGGAACAACCTGGGCAATTTCGGCCCGCACGGCGGCGGTGTCTGCAAAGCGCACTTTCTCCGCGAGCTCGGGCTTGCACATCCGGGCCACAATCTCCTGGAACACCTGCCCCTCCCAGCGGGCCTCGCCGATGCGCGGGCCGGGGATTTCCGGGCTATAGATAACCCGGCGCTCGGTGCTGGTCTGGGTGCAGCCGCCGGGAATCTCGTAGCGGGTCTGAGCGGGGAGCAGTATCACCTCCTCGGCGGGTTCGACCAGCATCTGCGAGGAGAGCACGATGTCCTGGTGCACGCGCAAGGGCACCTGGGCCAGGCGGGCCTCGGCCTGGGCGGGGTTGGGCAGGGTTTCCAGGAAGTTGCCCCCCACGCTCCACAAGACCTCGAGGTTCCCCTCGAGCATCTCCGTCACGGTCAGGCCCGGCTGAGAGGGCACCGAAAAGCCCCATTGTTGGGCCAGGGCCGCCGCCGTCTCGGGGTTGATGGGCACGCCCCCCGGAAACACCGAGGCGTAGGCCCCCATCTCGGCCCCGCCCTGCACCCCCGAGTGGCCCCGGATGGGCATCAGGCCAGCGCCTTCACGCCCCAGGTAGCCCCGAGCAAGCCCCAGATTGATGATGCTCTGCACGGTATCCTCGCCCGTGGTGTGCTGGGTGATCCCCATGCTCCAGACCAGCACGGCCTTCTCGGCCCTGGCCAGCAGCAGAGCGAACTCGAGCATCTCCGCACGGCTGGCCCCGGAACGCTGCTCGAGCTCTTCCCAGGGGGTTGCCAAAACCTGGGCCTTTACCGCCTCAAAGCCCCCGGTGTGCTCGGCAATAAATCTGTGGTGAAGCCAGTTCTGCTCGATCAGGTGTCGCAGGGTTCCGGCAATGAAGGCGCTGTCGCCCCCTGGCTGAACCCGGAAAAAGCGGTCGGTAATCAGGGTGCCAAACAGCGCACTCTCGGGGTCGGAGGGAATCCAGTAGTGCTGCATGGCCGGTTCCAGGTAAGGGTTCACACACACCACCTGGGTTCCGGCTTTTTTGGCGTAGTAAAGGTATTTCATCATGACCGGCTGGTTGACCGCCGGGTTGGAGCCCAAAAACACCACCAGGTCGGTGCCAATCAGGTCACGGTAGCTGCAAGTGGTCGCGGCCACGCCCAGCGACTCCTTGAGCGCCACCGTGCTGGGGCTATGGCAGATGCGGGCGGCATTGTCGATGTTGTTGCTGCCCAGGGCCCGCGCCGCTTTCTGGACTACGTAATAGGTCTCGTTGGGGGTGCCCCGGCTGGTCAGGTAGAAGCCCATCCGGTCCGGCGGGGTCTTACACAGTTTCCAGGCAATACGATCCAGGGCTTCGTCCCAGCTGATGCGGGTGAAACCTGGCTCCCCCTTGCGGCGGCGCATAGGGTAGGGGAGACGGCCCAGCGCCCGCAACTCGGCAGAGCTTTTGCTGCGTAAGCGCTTTACATCCGCCAACTGCTGGATGTCCAGTGGCCCCATGGTGTTGAGCCGCAGGAGCCTGAGCCGGATGTTGCAGAGGTGAACCCCCTTAATGGTCCAGTCCCGGAGGCCCGTGGTACCCAGGGCGCAGCCGTCGCAGACCCCTTCTTGCAGGATGCGCCAGGCATACTCGAGGTTATCGGCATTCTCGGCCAGGGCCCTAAAGACCTCGAGGAAATTATTGGGCTTCTGCAACCCCAGCCCAAAAGGCCGCAGGCTCACCCACGTTTCCGGGCTCCACCCTTTTTTCACCGGCCTGAGTGCCACACCATGCCTCCACTGAATGGCTTTATTCTAAAGCCCCCTCTGAGGAAGGTTTTGTAAGCGCGGGTTGTGGTGTTGCCGACAAACCTGCCTGGTAGTTCAGCCAGTTGCCCTTCCAGTCGAAGTATTCCAGTGCCCCCAGGCGTTTCTTGTAGTCGTACTCGGACGGTTCCTGGTAAACATAACCCGGATAGTAAAACGCCTTGCCACGCTCCAGCGAATAGCGAATAGCGTACAAAATCATCAGGATGCCCAGGCTGCGCCTGGCATAAGCGGGGTCGAAGCACTGGTAAACGCTGGAAGTGGCCTGCGCCCCTTCATCCAGATAGCTGATGCCCACCAGACGGCCCTGGTGGTGCAGGGTCAGGCTGTGGCAACGGCAGGGGATACGGGCAGGACGGCGCGAAACAAAGTTGTAGATACTTTCGGGAATGTTTTGGGAAAAGCGCTGCTTATGCCGCTCGAACAGCGCTTCTACCTGGGCATTCACGAAAGCCGGTTGCAGCCTGAACTGCAAGTCCCGGTTCCGCTTCAGTATCCGCCGCTGGCTCTGGCTGGGGCTATAGCGGGCCAGCCGTACCCGAAGGGGCAGCACGGTGTGGTTTTGCAGGCGACTGTAACGAAAAAAATACACCCCAAAATGCCTCCAGCCCTGTGCCCAGAGCGCATCCATCTGCTCAGGGGCGACCTCGGCGGCCAGAAAATACTCATCCAGGCGGGGCGGCATGGTGTTTTCAGCATACGGGATTTACAAAGCAGGGTTCTTCAAGGCCTCGCAGGCATGGTTCACAAATGTTAGAAGCCGTATGTAGGCCAAGCAATCTTCGGATGCTCGCAATGACGAAATGTTTTCCAGTTTCATTACGAAGGCTTTGCCTGACGATAAGTTGTTTTGTCAGACACTGCCACTCGATCTTCGACCTGCGACTTGCAACAGAGCGAACAGATCTCTACAGCGCAACAGAGAGTGCGGTCTATAGCCGTCAGCAGGCTTTACTTCTGAACCGCCATTGGACCGGCTTATAGCTCAAACCGACCTCAGGTGGGCGTGAAACAGCGGGTCGAATACCTCGGGCTTTTCCATGTGGGGGGAGTGGCCGGTGTCTGGAATGACCTCCTCACGGAAGGTGCCCCCACGGGCTCTGTACTGCTCGAGCACATACCGGGTCTGACCCACCATCGGTTGTGGGGGGTGTACCTCGTCGCCGGGCCAGCCGGGAACCACGCCCAGCTTGCCCAGGGTGCCCATGTTGAACAGGCTCATATCGCTCACAATCTGGTCCTCGGCACCGCGCACCCAGAGGATGGGGGGCTTAGCGGGCGCCGCTAGCATCCTCTCCACGCTGTCATCGATGTACTTGGGCGAGATAGCGTTGGCCGGGCCCCACCTACCTGGGGCCACCCCTGGCCAATGGGGCGAGGCTTCCAGGTCGCCGGGATACTTGTCCGGCCCAATCTTCTCGGAGAGCACCCCCGAGAGCAGCGCCTCCTCGCGCGGGTGCCGGAAGGGCGGCTTCCAGTAGAAGCTGTTCATGACGGTGCGGGGAGAAGCCTGGTACTCCGTACCGCGATAACCCTCGGCAATCAGTTTGGCAAACTCGGGGTTGACAATGCCGCCCCCCGAGCCAGCAAAATCTGGGGCGCAAGGGGTTCCCTGGATGTCCCTGGTGCCACCAAAGCCAAAGGGCGAGCCCGGTGCAACCACGGTAGCTGTGTAGATCCGCTCAGGGGCAGCCGCCAGCAGGGCCCAGACCACACTGCCCCCCAGCGAGTGGCCGGCCACATGAAAGCGGGCGTAGCCCAGCATATCCATCAGGCCGAGCAGGTCGTCCACCCAGTCCATGCAGCCCCGGGTGGCGTCTACTAGCTTGTCTTCGGTGTCGCCGTAGCCCCGCAGGTCGGGAGCGATGCTGCGAAAGCCTGCGGGCAGGGCCAGCATGGTCTCTTCCCAGAAGGTGCTGCTACTGGCGTTGCCGTGGATGAGAAGCACCGGAACACCATCCGCAGCTCCCCGTAGCAGGACGTGCATGTTCAGTCGCGGGGTCTCGATCATCTTGGACAAAATGCCTGGCAGGTTAGGGATGGAACCCATGGCACACTCCTTCGCGTTTGAGATAGCTCATCTTACCGGGTTTCTGTTACAAACTTGTTTCGCTTGGGGAACTCTACAAAGTTAGAGCTCGCCGGTGTCGGAAGTTCTTATACCAACACTGCGCGTGAGCGGCGCTAAACGCGCCCCTCACTTGCCGCGCCAGGGGGCGTGTCCGAGGGACTTGTATATCGCTTTTGGGTCACTCCTGAGCAGATTTGGTATTAGTCCTGAACAGAACAGTGGCCGCCGGGAAACACGAAACCCAAGCGTGCCTGACCCCGGTGAGGCACGCTTGCTTGTCCCTTCTCGTTTTTGTGGGCGGCCACGCTTGCGAAGGGCGCGATCCGAACCAACCAAATCTGGTATCCAAATCTGCTATCAGAACCCAAGTCCCAGCCGCAGTGCGAAACGCCCTGTTGGGTTGCGCTGGCTAAAGCCATAATCCAGTCGGATGGGGGGCAAAATAGCGCCCAGCAGGTCGAGGTTGATTTGCAAACCAACCCCTACCCCCAGGAAAAAGGCGTCAAGATCGGCAGGGGCTGGCCACATGCGGCCAAAATCGGTAAACACAAAGCCATAGATGTTGGTTCCGCCAGTTGGGCTCAGGCCAAAATCGTAGCCATACTCGAGGGTGCCGTTCAGTATGGTAGTTCCCTTGTCCAGAAAGCGGGGGTCGTAACCACGCAGGGTGGTAATGTCGGTGCTGTTGCCGCCCAGGCTGAACTTCTGGCTGTCCTGCGCTGTGCCCAGAATGGTCCCAAACGAAAGCCTCAGGCTAATGGCCTGGCGGGCAGCCTGGTCAATCTGGAAGTAGTTTCTGCCTGTCACCACCACCGGCACATACTGGGTCACATCGCCGCCTTTGGGGAAGGTAATACCGTAGCCGGTACTGAGGTTGACCGAGAAGCCCTGGGTGGGGAAGGTGGGGCTATTCAGGGTGCTGTAGGTGGCTCCTAGGTTGAGCGTAATGGCCTGGAACTCACGCACGTTTTGCTCAAACTTGCTCTGTGCATCTTGCAGCAAAGCATTGCTGCAAGCGGTGTCCTCGGCAACCGGAGGGTTGGCTTTGTTGGCTGAGTCCGGCACCTTGACCAGGCATCGGGGGCGGTTGGCATCGTTGACTTCCAGCAAGGGAATATTCCATTCCCACCCCAAACCTGCCGAAAGCCGCAGGTTGGGGAAGTCTCGGCTCAGGGGACGGGAAATAGAGAAGTTGATGCCGGTTTTGCGTTCGGTGTACTGCCAGATTGAGGTCTGGTCTTTGTCGTCAATAATGCCATCGCCGTTCAGATCGGGGGTATTGCCGTTGTACTGTTGCTGCAGCGGATAATTGATGTTGGCCTGTGGCTGGCTGTACACACTGACCCCAAACGAGGTGCGCACGTCCTTGAAGTCGGCAAAATCCAGGTAGATCCAGGGAATTCGGTAGGAGGCACTGAAGGTCAAAAACTGACCTGCATCGTTGGGGTTGATGCCCAGGGTCACGTTGTACTGGTGAGCCAGACCCCACAGGTTGGTATCACTGATACCGATATTGCCCTCCCAACCCGTCAGGCTGCTCCACGATATCCCGGGAATAAAGCTCCCGGTCTGGGCTTCGCGAAAGCTCAGCACGATGATGATGTCTTCGGGTTTTTCGCCTTGCTGGGGCCGCACTCCTGGGGGTTCGCGCAGCAACCCGGTGCGAAGAATGTTGGTAATGCCCTGCCGCAAGGCGTTCACCGAGAACAGGCTGCCGACAGGGGGCATCTCGCGCAAAAACACGCTGGGGTCGGTGCGGGTCAGGGCAGGCTCGATGCGGTAACCCGCAATGCGGAGCTCGCGCAACCGCTGTACATAGACCCCTTCGCGGAAGGTGATGTCGGGCTGGCCCACCAGGTCGAAACCTGCATCGCGGTATTCCCGCAGGACTCGAGCAAAGTCTTCGTTGGCCAGGGCCGGGTTGTATTCATCGCCGGGTTTGAGACGAAGCCTGGGTAGCAGTTTGTCGGTGGGGATGACGGTATTGCCCTCGATGCGAACCTCGCGGATAGTCCCAAAGCGCTGCTCGCCCGCCTGGAAGGTCAGGCGCACCCCGTCCTGGCTTACCCGCTCGGGTCGGAAGTCGATCACCCGGCTGATGCTACGGGACAGGGTATTAACCCCGTCCAGGATCTGATCTACGTTGAAGGGATCGCCTATCTTGAGGCCCAGCGAGCTGATATCCACCCCTCGAGCGTTGATCTCGGCAATCTTGAGCTCACTAAACGCCACCCGAAGCACGCCGTCTACCAGTGCAGTGCGGGCCAGGTCTACCCCGCTGCCCCGAAAACCGGCTGCGGCGTACACATCGCCAGTACGACCCACCGCATCGCGGAAACGCTCGAAGGAGAAGCGCCCATTCTCCACCACCGGTTGAAAGAGGGGCTCGAGGCGCTCTTTGGGCACGTAGGTGGCAGTTCCAACCTCTACCGACCTCAGTTCGGGGTTTTCCTCTATGTTGAAATTCAGCTCTACCCCACCGGCCACATCCCTGGCTTCCGGGGTAATTTTGGGCTCAAATGGAAAACCTTCGTTGCGATAGATACGCGCCAGAGCCTGAGCCGCCTCGGTGGACTTCTTAGGATTGAATACCGAACCTATCCCAATGGCTTGCTCGGTTTCCAGGTATCGCAGCACGTTGGCTTCGGGAAAAGCTTTGGAAGATGCCGTAACCTTGGTAATAGGCGGGTTGGTCGTGACCTCCACTACCAGTTTGTTGCCATCCAGGCGAACCCTGGCATCCCGGAAGTAGCCTGTACCCAACACGGCAGCCCTGGCCTGTTCCAGGTCGCCGGGTTCATCGCCCACCCCAAAAGGCAGTGAGATGCGCACCAGTGCAGCTAGCACGGTATCGGTGCCCCGCACCTCCACTTCCTCGATGGGGGCCGCCAGGGCCATACCCAGCAACATCACGAGGGGAAATAATCGCTTCATGCTGCCAACCATATGCGAGGCGCGTGAAGCGTGAGTGAGAGCGGATTTTACCCAATGCTCTGGAGCTATTCGCAGGGTCAGAAAGCCATTCTGGTCAAAAGGCATACCACACCAGCTTACTATCATCCAATCCAGGATTAAGATGAAACCCTTTCCAGTGCGACACGGCATGGATGGGCTCGAGGGTATTTTTGCGTGAGCAGTGGGAACGTAACGGATGACGAATCAAGGGAATATATAGGGAATCAAGAGGGAGAGGATTTAAGGATGGAAGGGGGAGTAGCCGGCGGTAGCCGCAATGACCTGCTTCCAAGTGGTCAAGGAAAGCTATCGCCTGAAGGCGGTAGAGTGCTCACTTGCCCATGTGGGACCACAGCCAGAAACCAATGAAGGCCACGCACAAAAGCAAAAACCCAATCGGCAGCATGAAGGAAAAATTGCGCCGCCGTACCTGCACCGCAGGCAGGGTGGGGTTGTTGGCTTTGAATGCCCGTTTGATTGCGCTGGCATCGGCCTCGTTGAACATGGGCTTGCCCGAGCGCCAGTCTTTGGCAGTCTTCCAGTCGTCGCGGGCATGGGTAGGTAGATCGGGAATGGTTTGCACGGGGGGTAACGAGACAGTTTTGGGTGATTTGGGGCGCTGATCAATTTGCAGCTCGAGGGAGTCGGCCAGGCTTTGCAGCTCGAGGTTATGCGGGGCCAGCCGCAGCGCATGGTTTAGGGCGTATTGGGCCTTGTCCAGCTCGCCTAATTCCTTCAGGGCTTTGATGTGCAATAAGAGCAGGGGCAGGTTGTCGGGGTCTTCTACCAGACCCTCTTTGGCGCTGCTGGCCGCCTGCTTATGGTCACCCAGCAGCAAGAAAGCCTCGGCTCTGACCCGCCAGTAATCGGGCCAGCCCAAATCCATCCAGGAAACCCTGTCCAGTACCCGTAAAGCCAATAAGGGCTCTCCCCTCGACAGGTGTTGCAACGCACGTTCAATTCCGCTAGTGGCATCCAGTTGGGTCATGATTAATGCTTGAATCCCCTCCCTACCCTCACCTTAACAAGGACTGGAGGGAAGTCCGGTGATTTCTAAACGCCGCTTGGGCAGAGTTCGTTATCAAGAGGGTTAAGGTTGCCTGTGCAGAGTTGGGGGCTAACTTGCCCTGGCAGGCCCATTTGGATGCAGGCTGTCCTCCTGCTACGATGGCCCAATGAATGTTTCTTTACTGGTCTTTGATTTTGATGGCTGGAAGCTTAATGGGGTTGCAATAGGCGAGGATGTTTCCAGACTGGCTTTTTTGGGAGAGGAAATTCCTACCGAACGTTCCCGGCCTGGCTGGCTTGAAAAGCTGGTCAACCGCTTCAGGGGAGACAAGGCACGTTACCTGCAAGACAACATCCTCGAGTACGCCCCCTATGGTCTGGTGGTTGACTTTCAGGGCAGTACCATTCTTGGCTACACCTTTTTTCTCAAGCACAGCAATCCCTTTGGCTACGATGCCTACAAAGGCCAGTTCGTCAACGGCTTGCAACCCCTAAATCTCACCCCCTATACCACTCGTGCCGAGCTCATCGGCCTTTTCGGCCCGCCTACTCCCCTGGAGGGCGAGGAACTGGATCCCGACGATCCCTGGCTGACTTATATACAGGGTGACTGGGATTTGACCTTTTCCCTCGATGACGATGGGCAGCTCGAGACCATCGAAGCGCTCTGGTGTGGTGAACCGTCCTGAGAAACGTCGTTTTGTGTCACCTGGCTCGCCACCATGCAGGTCAGCAGGGTCGTTGTTGCTTGTTCGGTGGCCCCAGGCCCGGCAAAAAGGGTAATTTCCGCACCCTGGCCCAGGTAAAACGGGCTATTATGAATCATGCAGCCCGTAGACAAAACCCTATCCAACCGATGGGCTGCATGGCGTCTTGTGTGACCTGGGCTGGCCTGCGTTCAGCCCTGGCCGAGAAGCCGGCTCCAAGGGAGGTGCTTTATGAAGCTGGGCTCCAAGGTTCGCAGCGAACTCCTCTCCCGTATCAGCTCCAATCCCGATATTCTGCGCGGCAGGCCGCGACTCAAAGGAAGCCGTATTGCGGTATACATGGTTCTGGAAGCCCTGGCTTCACAGATGTCCATCGAAGAAGTGCTGGTGCAGTGGCCCGAACTGACCCGCCAGGACATCCAGGCCGCGCTGCTGTACGGGGCTCGCTCCACTAACTACGAGTGGATCGCCCTGCACGAGGAGTGATGCGCATTCTGCTCGATGAAAATATTCCCCAGCGGGTGCTGTGGTGGCTGATTGGCGAGGGCCACGAGGTGGTCACGGCGCGGGAGGTGGGCCTTACCGGGCGCTCCGATGCCTTTTTGTATGCCTACGCCGAGCAGCACAACTATGTGCTGGTCACGCTCGACCTGGATTTTTCCGACCCCTTGCGCTTTCCCCTCAGCTTTCCGCGCATCGTGCTGCGCCCTGGGGTAATCGACCCTGAGCTGATGCGCGAAATCCTGCGGGATGTGTTCTGCAAGGGTTACCCTTTGTGGGGCGAACTCTATGTGGTGCAGCCGGAGGGCATCGCTCGGTATAGTGAAGAACTGTGAAATGGGTGGAGTGTCCACGGGATTCCTGGCAGGGGTTTGGCCGGTTTATTCCCACTGAAGAAAAGGTAAGTTATTTGCAGAGGCTCCTCGAGGCCGGTTTACAGAGCCTCGACCTGACCAGTTTTGTTTCGCCCAAATGGGTGCCCCAGCACGCCGATGCCGAGGCGGTGCTGGCGGCCATGCCCGCACCGGAGGGGCGCGAGTATCTGGCCATTATCGGCAATCTGAAGGGCCTCGAGCGGGCCCGGCAAGCCCCGCACCTGACCACCGTGGGCTACCCCTTCGCCATCTCGGAGACCTTCCAGCGCAAAAATCTCAACCTGGGCATAGAGGAATCCTGGCCGGTACTGGAGCAACTCATTTCAGAGGCAGAGGGTCTGCGGTTCGTGGTCTATCTTTCAATGGCCTTTGGTAACCCCTACGGCGATGCATGGGAGCCGGGCCTCACGGCACAGTTTGTGGAGCGCCTGCGGCGGCTACCGGGGCTTTCGGGCATTGTGCTGGCCGATACCTACGGGGTGGCCTCGGCCCAGACCATTGCCCAGACCCTCCAGGCGGTTGCTCAAAGCGGGGGGCTGAACGAGAAGCTGGGCCTTCACCTGCACAGCCGCCCGGAAAACACCCTGGAAAAGGTAGAGGTGGCCCTTCGGGCCGGGGTGCGCTGGCTCGAGGGGGCGCTGGGGGGCATTGGCGGCTGCCCCTTTGCGGGCGATGAGCTGGTGGGTAATCTGGCAACCGAGCAGGTGCTTCCTTACCTGGCGAGGCAGGGCGAGCAGCTAGGCATTGACCTGGATCGGCTGCCAGAACTCTCGAGCCAGGCTCTTTTGCTGCGAACCCAGTACGCCTAACCCCGTCGTAAGCCGAGTAGAAGCCCTGCCACAAAGGCCCCGCCGAAGGGGAGGTTGGTGGTGAGCACCCGCACCAGCGCGTCCCAGGCCGTTTTTATCTGCTCCTGCTGGAGCAGGGGCTCTACATCGCGCTGGATGCGGGTCCAGTCTACGTTGATATAACCCATCGAGGCCAGTACCTGCACCACCACAAAGATCAGGCCCAGGATGATGGCTACCCAGCGTCCTACGGTTTTGATGGCGAAGCCTACTGCAAACCCGGCCAGCCCGCCAAAGGTGAGCTGCCCGATGTAAGGTTGAATTACTTCCACATTTCTATTGTGCCATGCTCGAGCCAGAATACGCGGTCAGGATTTTTTGCGAAGGGCCTCGAGGGCATCCCACTGCTCCTTGGTTACCGCGTCCAGCACATTGAACTCCCCGGCGTTCCAGACCGTTTCGCCGCCGTCAATGGTGATGAGGTCGCCGGTGATGAAGCCGGCATAGTCGGAAATAAGGTAAGCGGCCAGGTTGGCCAGCTCGATGTGCTCCCCCACCCGCCCCAGAGGAATCTTTTTCTCGAACATCTGGGCAATCTCCGGGGTGGGCATCAGGCGGGACCAGGCACCCTCGGTGGGAAAGGGTCCCGGCGCAATGGCGTTGAGGCGAATCCCGTACTTGCCCCATTCGGCTGCCAGCGACCTGGTGAGGGTCACGACGCCCGCCTTGGCGGTGGCCGAGGGTACCACATACCCCGAGCCAGACTGGGCATAGGTGGTGGCGATGTTGAGCATGGTGCCTTTCTGCCCCTGGGCAATCCAGCGCTTGCCGACCTCGAGGGTACAGTACACCGTTCCGTGCAGCACAATGTTCAAGACTGCATCGAAAGCCCGGTACGAGAGCCGTTCGGTAGGCGAGATGAAGTTGCCCGCAGCGTTGTTCACCAGCACATCAATCCGGCCAAAGTGCCCCTCTACCGCGTCTACCATGGTTTTCACCGCCTCGGGGTCGCGCACGTCTACCGGCGTAGCAAAAACTTCCCCCCCGGTCTGTTGCATCATCTCCTGGGCGGCCTGGGCGATGGTCTCGACTCTACGGCTGGTGATGGCTACTTTAGCCCCCAGCTCCAGAAAACGCGTGCTCATCGAGCGGCCCAGACCTGTACCGCCCCCCGTCACCAGTACCACTTTATCCTTCAAAAGCCCTGGTTCAAACATATTTCCACCGTCTGTGCCACTGTACAACGAGGATAACGGGTAAGGATAGAGCCGCATCGTAAGAAACGTGCTTGGGGAACGCGTCCTAAGTGATTGTGGTCACCACAACTACGTATCTTGATTGCTTAATCTTTGCGTTTCGCGCATGAACTCTAAACAACGCCATCCTGGGTCATTCCGAGCAAAGCGCGGAACCTAAGGGGCCATAGCCCCCCAATTTCCCTTGTCTGCAAAGTGGCAGAATTCTCGTCAGCCAAAACTTGAAACCAAGAGGCTTGGACGGCATCTCAAGACCTTGACTTGCGTTGCAAAAAAAGTCCGCCCAGAACCAACAATCCCGCCCCCAGCACAATGGCAGCGATTCGATCCCAGCGCACCACCCGGTACTCGATGTGGTAGTGGTTGACCCGATCCAGCCGCACCTGCCAGGTGTAGCGGCGGCCCTCGACCAGATTGGCATTGTGCTGGCTGGCTGTGAGCGGGGTTTTTAGTGAAAGTGAGAGTCTGGGCAGCAGGGTTTGGGTAAATAGGGAGAAGATTTGGCCTGCCGGGAGCAAACTGGCAAAAATGGGGTTGGGCTGGCCCAGGCTCACCTCCAACCGGTAGGTTTCGACCAGCCACCCACCCGAGCGAGTGAGCTTGAAACGTTCTTCCAGGAAGGCGCCCGTACCCAGACCGGTATCGCGGGTATTCTCGAGGGTGCGGGTGGCGATGGTCTGATTTCCTTCGCGCCTAATCTGCCAGCCCTGGGATTGGAGTTGCTTTGTAAAGTCAGTGAATAATTCCCCGTTGGGCGCTTCTTGAGGCTGGGTCAGGGTCAGGGTTTGGGTCACGTTGCCGCTGGGTCTGACCTCCAGCTGCAAATTGGCCTCGAAGCAGGCTGAGAGCACAATGCCGAGGGCCAGGAGCAACATACCCAGGGCCCATCGCGGCGGTTGTGAGAAAAGCTGCACTAGAAATTCACGTTGGGAACCTGGCGGGTGGCTTCATCGGTCTCGAAGAAGGGCTTGGCCCGCTTGCCCAGCGGCTGGGCCACAAACATACCGGGGATGGTGGTGACGGTGTTGTTAAAGTCCAGCACGGTGTCGTTGAAGAACTGGCGGGAGTAGGCAATTTTGTTTTCGGTTTCCTCGAGCTGCCCCTGCAACTCGCGGAAGTTAGCATCGGCCTTGAGCGCTGGGTAGGCCTCAGCTATGGCAAACACGCTACGCAGGGCCTGGGTGAGCTGGTTGGAGGCCGCCGACTTTTCCTCGATGCTTCCGGCGGAGAGCATCCGTTCGCGGGCCTGGGTCACGCGGTCGAAGACCCCGGTCTCGTGGGCGGCATAGCCCTTGACGGTGTTGACCAGGTTGGGTATCAGGTCGTTGCGCCGCTTGAGCTGCACATCTACCTGGGAAAGCGCGTTATTGACCCGATTTTCCAGGGTGATGATGCGGTTGTAGTAAAAGATGAAAAGGGCTACTACCAGCACAACTAGAATCAACAGAATCTCCATACCTTATCCCTCCTTGTTTACTATCGGGCACCGCTGGAACCACCGCCACCGGAGGAACCCCCGCTCGAGCTGCCCCCAAAACCCCCCCCGGAGCCACTGGAAGAGGGTTTGAGGGCCCGCTCGAGGCTCTCCAGGTTGCGGGTAATCTGCTCGAGGCCCCCGGTCATCCGGCTGATTTGTTCCAGCATGTCGCTGCTGGATGCCATGACCTGCCCTGCCTGGCCCAGGGACGACCCAGGAATCCAGCGCGGCGCGGTCATTACGTCGGGTCGCCGCTGGGCAATCTGGCGCAGATTGCGCAGGTAGCGCTCGGCCACGCCCAGAGCGGCGGCGTAGATAAAGTGATAGTCCCACATTTTGAAATGCTCGGGCGGCGCCGATTCCATCTGCGAGAAGTCGGCCAGGAAGTTGCGGTAGGCCTGCCAGCGCCTGGCGTTGAGCAGTTTGTCCGGCACCCAGCGGGTCAGTACGTTGAAGGCCAGCAAGCCCATGACCATCAAGCCAATGCCGCTCAGAAACCCGCTGGCCATTAGAACGCCTACCCAGGCAGGCTCTCCAAGTAAGCCGAAGAAAATAGGCCCTGCGGTCAGTGATAACAGCACAAACAAAAAGCCCAGCCCCACCAACCATCCCCCCCAGCGCATGGCAGCCCGCCCACTTTTCTCGTCAAGCAGCTTGCCGTGGGTCGCCTCGTAGATGGCCCTCGGGCGGCGGCTCATGCTGCTTAGCAGGCTCGGATGCTGCTGGAAATAATTCTTGAGTTCATCGGGCCGTACCACCCCGTCCTTGCCTGCGGCGGCCCGCAGCAGGTTCCAGACTTCTGTCTCCAGGCCGGTGGCGTTTTCCGGTGGGGCCACCAGTTTGAAATGGGTCTCGGTGCCGCCGAACAGCCCTAGCAGGCCCGGGTTTTCGTGACGGATGAGCTCCACCGAGCCCCGCCGGGCAAAATCGAGCAAGGTAGCCGAGATCATCCGGCCCAGCATGGACTGCCCGGGGTCGCCCTGGCTCATGACATAGGGCACCATTCCGGGAGGGATTTCCTCGGCAGGTTCACGGTAGTAGCGGCCTACCTCTTCGGTGCGGGGTTCTTGTCCATACTGCTGAAAGGCGCGGATAAAAAAAGCAAATAACACCAGGAGCAACCCCAGCGGCCCTGCGGCCAGTCCCCAGGCCCAGCCGGGCACCTGCTGGTTTTCGATGAGCTGGCGGGAGCGCTCGCGGAAGGTGCGGGTTTCCTCTTCGGTTTCCTGTAGCCACTGCTCGAAGCGGGGCTCGTTCAGGCTGCGGAAACTGAAGGCTCTGGCATCCAGAATCACCCTCGAGCGCACAAACTCATCCTGGCTGACGGGGGCAATCTGCACTGTGGCAACACGTTTGGCCGGGTCGAACTCGAGGGTTCCAATTCGCCCCCGCCCGGTAAAGATGAACACCCGGAACCGTTCCGGCACGGCCTGCGGGGCATGGATACGCAGCACGTAGCTACCCACTGCCGCATGCTCGGGTTCCAGGACCTGCCGATCAAAGAGGGCGGCATCGCTGGCCACCGTGATTTCGCCCGTGAGGGCATAGCTGATGCGGAAGGTGCGGCTCTGGTTTTCGGCCAGCACGGGCAGGTTGCCCGAGCGGTCAGGGGGGCCGGCGGTCAGGCTGATGCGGTTGCCCTGTACTTCGTAGCGGATGGGTCGGCCATCGTCGAGGGCGCTGGCCTCCTCAAAGCGCACCTGCCCCCCCCGGCGGGGGTCAATCTCCAGGAAGACCTCTCGGAAGGCGCCCTCAAAGCGCCAGGTACGCACATCCACCACCCGCACCCGCCCATCGGCCTGCAGGTATACGTCCTGTTCGACCCGCTCGAGGGAGTAGCTCTTGCCCCAGGCCAGCCCCAGCAGGGCCAGCAAAGGGAGCCACAAGCGCAGGAAGTTCACCCCTTCAGCCTACCCTACGGCGAGCCGGGGCGTGGTTCATGCCAGCCCAAGGCGTTTGGCATCCTGTTTCATAGCCTCCAGCACAAAGGCCATGTGTTCGTCCAGGTCTACCCCCAGTTCCTCGGCTCCGCGCACGATGCCCTCACGGTCTACCTTGGCCGCAAATGCCTTGTCCTTGAACTTCTTTTTCAGGCTGCTCAACTCCAGGCTCAGGATGCTTTTGTCGGGCCGCACATAAACCGCTGCGGTAATCAGACCTACCAGCTCGTCCACGGCAAACAGGGCCTTGGCCATGAGGGAGTTGCGGGGGTGCTCGGGTACGTCTACATGGCCCAGGATGGCCTCCAGGACATCCTCGGGGTAGCCCATTTCGCGGAGCATCTCCACGCCCTTGAAGGGGTGGGTTTCGGGGCCTTTTTCGTAGTCGAAATCGTGCAGGATAGCGGTAATGGCCCATTTTTCTTCGGGCTCCCCGTATTTTCGGGCATAGGCCCGCATGGCAGCCTCCACTGCCATCATGTGTTTTTGCAAACTTTCTGAAGGGGTCCAGCGCTTCATCAGGGCCAGTGCGTCTTCATACACCATGTAGATCGCCATGAGCCCATTCTAAAAGGGGTCGAGGGTTTGGCGTCGAGGGGCGAGGGCCCTGTTCGGGTTCGGGCGTCAGTCAACCTGGCCTTTTGAACTGTCTCCAGCATGAGCCAGCGGTTACGAGTCTCGAGTCGCATGTGAAAATGCTTTTAGCCTCCGGCTTTGGGCTTTGAGCCTAAAAATAGTTAGGATAAGTGCGTGGCAGAGAAATCTACGGCGGCTCAACTGCTCATTGGTTACGGGGAAGATTCGCACCGCCTGGGTGAGGGACGCGAACTGTGGCTGGGGGGGGTTCGCATCGAGAGTGAGCGGGGTGCCATTGCCCACTCCGATGGGGACGTAATTCTGCACGCTCTCTCGGATGCCCTGCTTTCAGCCTTTGCGCTGGGGGATATTGGCAGCTTTTTCCCCGACCATGACCCCAAATGGAAAGGTTTGGAAAGCCGGGTGATCCTCGAGGTGGTGCTGCAAAAAGTGCGGGATCAGGGTTATCGATTAGGTCAGATTTCGGTGGTGGTGATCCTGGATCGCCCCAAACTAGGGCCGCACCGAGCGGCTATTCAGCAAAACCTGGCCCTCCTGACCGGATTGCCTGAAAGCCGGGTGGGCCTCACCTTCAAGACCTCCGAGGGGTTGGCCCCTGATCACGCCCAGTGCCGGGTGATGATTTGCCTCGAGCCCATCCCGGACAGACAGGGGGACAAGGGATAGGCCCTCTTGGAAAGGGCACAGGTCGCAGACCAGAAAACGCTATCACTTTAGCTAACGGTCTCGAGCGTTCGGTACCTCGGTTTACGATTTAGGGCGAACAACTCGAATCAACAGTAGGGACCCTCTGGACTTATGCAACACTGGCAACTGCTCGACTTACTGGCCTGGATGGGCCTGCTGGCCTTTGGGGTCTCGGGGGCGCTGGTAGCGGTGCAAAAGCGCTTTGACCTGGTGGGCATCATCGTACTGACCGGGGTGACTGCTATTGGGGGTGGGGCCATCCGGGATGTGCTGGTGGGTTCACTGCCCGCAGGTTCGCTCCGCAACGAGGCGGTGCTGTGGCTGGTGTTCCTGGTGGCGCTTCTGGTGTGGCGGTTTTACCGCCCTATGGGTCGGCTCGAGCGCCCCATCTACTACTTCGACACCCTGGGCCTGGGGCTGTTTGCTGCGCTGGGAGCTGAACGGGCCCTGGCCTTTGGACTGGGTTTCTGGGGGTGTGTGTTTGTGGGGACGGTCTCGGGGGTGGGGGGTGGCGTTCTGCGCGATGTGTTGGCGGGCGAAATTCCCGGCATCTTTTACCGCAACCGCGACCTCTATGCCTCGGCGGCGAGCGGGGGCGCGGCGGTGGTTTTTCTGATCTACACCTTTTTGCCTGCTTACTCGGCGCTGGCGGTGGTGCTGGGTGCGCTGGTGACCATTGGACTGCGGCTCTCGAGCCGCTGGCTGGGCTTGCGCCTCCCCACGCCCAAAGAGTGAGTACGGACGCTACTACACAGTCGTATAGATGCCTATACATTTTCACTGGAGTCCTGGAAGTCTTCTAGTCATTGCGAGCATCCGCAGGATGCGAAGCAATCCAGATCGCCCAACCCAGCTGGTGGTTTGGCAAACTTCTTCTGGATTGCTTCGTCGGCCTTTGGCCTCCTCGCAATGACGGTTGCCACCTGAGAGACTGGTTGGCGAGCGCTCATACCAACGTTCGGCAGAATGTATAGGCTCCTTTACGACGCTGTACTAGTTGAACAATACCAACACCCCTCTGCTCTCGGCTATTTGCACCTAGCACGATGCGTTCCTTTCCAGGCTCTGAACCCCCTAATGGTAGATTGGGTTGATGCGTGGCCTGCTGTGTTTTGCCCTGTGTTTGATGCCACTGGCCTGGAGTCAGGCTAGCCCGATTACGGTGCCCAAAGGGGCCGACCTGGCCAAAGCCATCGCCGAAGCCCCGGCAGGCTCGGTTTTGCGCCTCGAGGCGGGCGATTATCGGCTGGCGCGGGGTCTCGAGATTGGCAAGCCCCTCACGCTACAAGGCGAGGGACGGGACAAAACCCGTATTCGCTCTGATGCGGCCAATTTTGTGCTTTCCATTAACGTGAGAGGCCGTTTCAATGCACTTGGTATCAGCTTCGAACACTTTGGTGCGCGGATTGCCAATGTGGTGGTGGTAGGTGGGGGCGAGGTCGTCTTCGAGAAAAGCCGCTTTCAGGGGGGAAAACTCGAGCTCGAATCGGGCCAGGGGGGCGATGGAATCTGGGTGCGCGGTAGCGCTCGAGCCACTTTGCGGAGCAGCGAGTTTCTGAACAATGAACTGCACGGGGTGGACGTGAGCGAAGAGGCCCAGGTGGTGCTGCAAGGCAGTGTGGTGCGCGGCAACCGCGACGCGGGGGTAGCCTTTTACGACGAGGCCAGGGGTGAGGTGCGGGGCAACACCATCGAAGGCAACAACGCTCACGGTATTTACGTGGCCGGGCAAGCCCGGCCCCTCATCGAGGGCAATACCCTGCGGGCCAACCGCCTGTGGGGCGTTTATGTGGAGGCCACGGCCAATCCTACACTTCGACAAAATAGCTTTTCGGGCAACCGGCGCGGAACTTCGCGGTTCCTGGGTCAGCCCTTCACCCCGAATCCCAAACCGGGTGCCGACCTGACCTCCATCCTGGCCAGGGCCCCCGAGGGCAGCACGGTTACGCTGGCGGCAGGTGAGTATGTACTGCCCAGGGGCCTCGAGGTTGCCAACAGCGTGACCCTGGTGGGGCAGGGACGTGAGCAGACCCGCCTGGTCTCTTCGGCGGGTGGGTTTGTATTGCGCTACGCAGGCCGGGGCAAGCTAAGCGTGCGAAACCTTTCCATCGTGTACCGCGGGCAGGCCGCCTCGGATGTGGTGCAGGTGCGACGTGGGGAGCTCGAGCTTTCTAACATAACTGTACGTGGAGGACGTACCAGCCGCCAGGAAGCCGGACTGGGGGTGGGCATTTTTGTCTCCGGCAACGGGAGGCTCACCCTGCGGGGTGGGCAGGTGAGCCAGAACCAGTTGCGCGGTATCGAGGCCGCCGGGGAGGCCCGGCTGTTGCTCGAGCGGGCGACCATCGAGGCCAACGACAGTGCCGGGCTCTCGTGGTATGGGCAAAGCCAGGTAGTGCTGAGGGAGGTAGTCCTACGAGCCAATAAAGGCAACGGCCTGGAAGCCGATGAGAATGCCCAAATTGCCGCCGAGAACCTGACGGTTCGAGAAAACCAGGGTTCTGGCTTATTGCTCTCGGGGCAGGCCCAGCTTGAAATGCAAAATAGCTTGCTGGAAGCCAATACCGAAGGGGGTTTGCTGGCCCTGGAGCAGGCCAACTTGAGCCTGCAAAGCAATCAGATTCGGACCAACCGGGGGGCCGGGCTGGTCTTTCGCGGTAAAACCAGTGGAACCCTGACGGGCAATACGGTGGAAGGGCAGAGCTTACAGGGTATTGTGCTGATGGGTGAGAGCAACCTGCTACTGGAGGGCAATACGGTAAGGGAGAATGGACGGGGCGGCCTGTGGTATCTCGAGCGTGCGGCTGGCGAGGCCCGCCAGAACCTGCTGGAGAAGAACAGCCCCTCGGGCATTCTGGTAAGCCAGTGGGCTAAGCCCGTGTTGAGCGAAAACCGCCTCTTAGACCATCCTGAGTACGGGCTGGTCTATACCGATGAGGCTGCCGGAAGCGCCAATGGCAACACCATCGAGGGGAGTGGGATGTACGGGATTGCTTTGCTGGGACGTAGCCAGCCCACCCTGGAGAAGAACACCGTGCGGAACAGCAATATGGCAGGCTTGGCGTACCTGGAGCAGTCGTCGGGCAGCGCCAGGGCCAACATCCTCGAGGCCAACCAGACCCACGGGATTCTGGTGGATCACCGGGCCAGCCCGGTGCTCGAGGCCAATCAAATCCTGCGCAACACCCTCTGTGGCATTGTCGTTCGCAGCCTGAGTGAAGCGGTGGTGCAGGGAAATATCCTGGCCGAGAACGGCCTGCACGGCCTCGAGGCACAGGACAGGGCCAAGGTTCGCTTGGAGGGCAACCAGATCACTGCCAATAAAGGTGCGGCCATTCGAATTGCGCGTTATGTCGAGGCCGTAGTCGGGTCTAACACCCTCGTCGGAAACGCCGCTGAAGTACAACGTGAATAAGAGACCCAGTGGCCTACCACCTAAAACGCAGGTACTCGGCGACAGCCGCTTTGGGCTTTATGATGGGGCATTATGGAAGCGGCTACACGGCCCAACCGAATGCTTCTCGAGGAGAGTCCGGAATATTTTTGGGAGCGTTTTTCCAGCTATGCCCAGACCTGGCCGGTGAGCCCCGAGCCGCTTGGGAGCCCTTTGCTCGAGGTACTCACGCCCCTGGGCCCCCTTTTTGCTTTTGACCGTACCCTGGTTCCCTTCTCGGGCAGCGAAACCCCATTGGTTTTTCATGGACAGGTAGAGCACTGGGAAGCTACCCAGGACACCAATGCTCTGCAGCATCTAGGGGGTGGGCGCTACCAGATGACGGGTCGAGTAGAAGCTGTGCTGGACGCCACTTTTTTCGTTTTGCAAGTGCAGGGTTCCGGCAGCGAAATTCCATTGCAACTGGTCCTGGCTGCTTCAAACCCCCCTGGGGTGGGAAGCTGGATTACGGTACAACTAAAACCCCCCCTCATGGTGTTTCGCCCCGATTCTTATTCGCGCTGAATACTGGGCTCTTCATCTAGTTTGAGGAACGCAAAGAGACTCGGTTGGTGCAGAAGGTTCTTCATGGACCCATGCGACAGAACAGGTTTTTGGACGTCGCCACCAGGCTTTTGTCGTTTTCCCCTTTCCCTCTCCCCTTGCGGGAGAGGGTGGCGATACCGCCGGTTAGTTTGGTGCTGATTTTGCCGAAAAAACATTTCTGACGGTAACCCGGTGTCGACGGGTGAGGGGTCGCAACAACGATGTCCATGAAAATGATAAGAGCCTGACCTCGCCATGCGAGAGAGATTGTATAAACCGGTTGCAGACACCTATACTTAGGCTTGTTGGGCCATAGATGCTCCGCTTGAACAAAAGCAGCTTACTGGGCGGCGTATACTCGTTATATCTTCGGTTGCATCGAGAAACATTTGTTTGTAGTGGTTTTACCCTATGATTTGTCCGCGTTGTGGCCACACCAATGTTGCCGGCGAAGAGAGCTGTGCACGCTGTGGCAATACCCTGTTGCCTGGAGGGACTTTTGTTCAGGAGCGCCGCTGGGTGAGCGCGGTGTTTTTTGACCTTTCGCGCTTTACCGAGTATGCCCTAGCCCACCCGCTCGAGGACACCTGGCAGGCGGCCAACACCGCCCTGCAAACGGCGGCCAACCATGTGCGGCTGTATGGGGGGCACATAGACAAGTTTTTTGGCGATGGCTTTCTGGCCGTGTTTGGGGTTCCGCGCAGCCAGGAATCCGATGCGCGGGCGGCGCTGGAAGCGGCTCAGGCAATGGTGGCCTCGAGTACCCTGCCGGGGCGGGCCGGCGTGGCCAGTGGGCTGGTGCTGCGGACGCCCCTGGGCGGAGGGCTGGCGGGCGACCAGACCGTGCTGGGGCCCGCCGTCAATCTTTCCCAGCGTCTGTCGCAGGCTGCACCCCCCGGCGAGGTCTGGTGCGATGCCACTACCATGCGCCTGGTGCCTGGGGTACTGACCGAAGCCCTCCCCCCGCAGCCTCTCAAGGGTTATGCCGAGCCACTGGTGCCCTTTCGCTACCTGGGTTTGCGCGCCGATCCCCCCGAGGCTCTGGGCCGCGACCGGGAAGTTCAGACCCTGCGCCGGGCACTCGATGCCGTGCGGGCGGGGGCCGGGCGACGGGTGGTGCTCTTTGGCCCCATGGGGGTGGGCAAGTCGCACCTGGCCCAGCACTTTGTCGAAACCCTGCCCGAAGGGGTGCGGGGCGTGTTTGCGCCGCGTCTGACCACCGGTGTGGCCCTGCGCTATGCCCTGCGCCAGGGCTTGCAAAAATTGCTGATAGACGGGCTTTCGCGACTGCGGCAGCTCGAGCTTCCCGAGCACCTGCGGACCATTCTGGATTTCAGCATTGGGATAGAGGAGCACCCCGGTCTGCCCAGTGATGAGCTGGACAGCCTGCTGGTAGAAACCTGGTGGACGCTCCTGGCGCGAATTGCCCAGGATAACCCCATTGTGGTGGTTCTGGATGATTTGCACAACGCCGACCCGACCGTGCTCGAGTTCACCCGGCGGCCTGCGCCCCCAGGGGTTATGCTCCTTTTGGTGGCCCGGCAAAACCGCTGGGAAGCTGCCGACGACCTGGTACTGCTTCCGCTAGAACCGCTGTCCCTGGAGGATACCCAACAACTGATTTTGCGCGCCCGCCCCGACCTCGGCCCCGCTACCAGCCTGCACCTGGCCGAGGCCAGCGGGGGTTTTCCCCTGGCGGTGCAGGCCCTGAGCCTGACCAGCAGCGGGGAGCCCGAGCCCATTCCCCTGTACCAGCCCCGGCTGGATAGCCTGCCCCGGCTGGCCCGGGTGGCCCTGCAAGCGGCGGCGGTGCTGGGTTCAACGGCCCCGCCCGAGCTGGTGCGCCACCTGGTGGGGGAGGAGGCCGACCTGACCCGCCTGGTGGGGGAGGGTTTCCTCGAGGCCGACGAACACGGACAGTTGCGCTTTGCCATCCCCTGGTTGCGCGAAGCCACCCTGGGTCAGGTTGGGGGGCAGCAGGTACAGAACTGGCACCAGCAGGCTGCCCGCTGGTATCAGCGTCAGGGTCGGCTGGCGGAGGCCGCTACTCACCTCGAGGCTGCCGGCGATACCGCCACCGCCTACCGGATGTGGCGGGTGGTGGCGCAACAAGCCTGGAACGAGGAACGCTACTCGGGGGCCATTCTGGGTTATCTGGAGGCGCTGCGTCTGGCCGAAGGCAACGTGCGCTGGCAGGCGGCCCTCGAGGCAGCCGAGGCCCATCTGGCCCTGGGTCGCTATGGGGAGGCCCTCGAGCTGGCCAGCCTTCCCCTGGAAACCCAGGAATTGCCGGTTACCTTGCGCCAACGGGTCTGGGCCCTTCGCCTCGAGGCCAGCCTGGCTCTGGGTCAGGCCGACCCGGTTGGAACCCTGCTCCAGGACGAGGCTGTAGAGCCACGCCTGGCCCTGTCGTTGGCCCGCACTCTTCCAGTGGATGAGGCTTGCAGGATGTTAGAGGGGCTTCCAGCTAACCTCGAGGGTTCCGCCATGTTGGTGCGGGCGCGGGCCTGGTTGCGCTCGGGGCAGGTGGAACGGGCTCAAGCGGAGAGCGAAGCCTACCTCAGTGAACACGGCCACAGCCCTGCTGAACGCTTTGAAGCCAGGCAGATACTGTCCGAGGCGCTCTGGCGACAGTTCAGGCTGAGCGATGCCTTGAAAGCCCTGGGCCAGCCTCCGGGGGATGTGTTGCCCGCCTGGTTCAGCAGTCTGTACAACAGCAGTCTGGCCGCTTTGCGTCTGGATATGGGCCAGTTCGAGGTAGCGGCGGCCTTGCTGGAAGAAAGCCTGCTCTTGCTCGAGGGCGCACCTCCTGGGGTAATTGAACAGGTGAGCCGGGTTCGCCTGCGCTTTCTGATCGAATCGGGCCAGCTCGACGATGCCCTCTACTTTGGCGAATCTGCGGTGGCCAAAGCACCTTCGCCGAGTCTCCTGTCACTGCTGGCGCTGGCCTATGCCCTGGCCCCCGGCCAGCAGAGCGGGCTCATGCTGCAACGGCTGGTTCGGGGTCTGGAAGGAATAGATGACCCTGAAGTGGGGGCGGTCTGTGAGCTGGCACTGGGGCTACGCAAGTGGTACCAGAAGCAGGATGGGGCCCTTCATCTGCGCAAGGCGGTGCTCCTGGCGCGGCGGAGCCACAGCCCAAGTTTCTATTTCTATGTGCTCCTGGCGCTGGGGCTGGCTCAACAAACCCAAAATCCCAAAAAGGCTCTGGCGCTCTCGCACTATCTGCTGAGTCAAACAGCAGGCCGGGGTTTTGAGGTTCAGCACGGCTATTCCCGCTTGCTGCGGGCACAGCTACTGCTGGCCGAGGGTCGTGAGCCTTTGGGCCTACTGGATTTTGAGGCCCGAACTCCCCTGGCTCAGCTCTGGAAAGCGCTTTTGCTGGGGGCTTTGCAGGGCGAAAAGCCAACGCTGCGGGCCTACCATTTTCGGGGGTATGGAATCCTGGGAGTTTGGGCTCGCTGGTTTACAACCCGACCGAGGTCGTCCTGGCAGGTGCGTTCTGAACTGCCGGAGTGAGTGGGGAGCCCATTGGCTTCATGCGCTTTTGCCGGGGGATCCCTGGGTACGCCCGTCGAGCAGCGTTTGGCTCACGGCCCTTCTGGTAGTCGCTGGCAAGCTGTGACGATGGACATTGGCATCCCGATACCTGACAAGCGCGAATCACAGCTCCCATCGGTATTTTCTCTGCATCTTTACTTTTGCAGGCCTCGAGCCTACCGCACGTTAGAATAGGGGCCTGACTCTATCTCGCCCACCTTACCCATGCCCGCTATGGACGCCCAGACTGCCCAGGCCATCGAACTGATTCGCTCCCGGATGCCTATTCAGGAGCTGGTGGGGCGGTATGTGGCGCTCAAACCCAGTGGCAAGGGCACCTGGAAGGGCTTGTGCCCCTTTCACCAGGAAAAAACCCCTTCTTTTCAGGTCAACGAGACCAAAGGGCTTTGTTACTGCTTTGGCTGTAAAGCGGGGGGCGACATCTTTGCCTTTCTACAAAAGATTGAAGGCATCGAGTTTAGGGAAGCCTTAGAACGCCTGGCCCAGGAAACCGGCGTGGAGTTGCCGCAGTACAAAGGGCGCGCTTCTGCACGCAAGGAAACCCTGCAAATCCTCGAGCTCACCCAGGCCTACTTCCGTTCCCACCTGGGGGGCGAAGCCCTGCAATACCTGCAAGCCCGCGGCCTGACACCTGGGTCCATCGAGCAGTTTGGTTTGGGCTACGCCCGAGCCAGCCGGGATGGCCTGCTCAAGCACCTTCAGGGTCAGGGGGTGAGCCCCCAGGAAGCCCTGGAGGCGGGGGTGCTGATGGAGCGCGAGGGTCGCTTTTTTGACCGCTTCCGCAATCGCATCACCTTTCCCATCCTGGACCCCCTGGGCCGCACCGTGGCCTTCACGGCCCGCGCCCTGGCCCAGGACGACAACCCCAAGTACCTCAACTCGCCCGAAACGCCTTTGTTCAAGAAAAGCCTCCTGCTTTATGGCTACCCCCAGGCCCGCGCTGCCATCCGGGAGCGAGGGCGTGCAGTGGTGGTGGAGGGCCTTTTCGACGTAATTGCCCTGCACCAGATGGGCTTTAGCGAGGCGGTTGCGGTGCTGGGTTCCTCGCTCTCTGCCGAGCAGGCCCACCTCCTGAAGCGGGCCGATGCCGCCGAGCTCTACCTTTCCTTTGACGCCGACGAGGCCGGACGCAAGGCCACCCTGCAAAGCCTGAACCTGGAGATTGCCCGAAGCTTTGTGGTGTATGCTGTGCTGCTCGAGGGCGGCAAAGACCCGGGCGACCTGCTGCTGGTACCGGATGGTAAGGAGCGCTTTGAAACCGCCCTGAACGCGGCGCTGCCCGAAGTGGAGTACCGCTTCGAGGTGGCCGCCAGTGGGCTGGACCTGCGCCGCCCCGAACACAAACAAAAAGTCCTCGAGGCCCTCAAACCCCGCCTGGTCTCGAGCGAGCCCTTCGACCGGGTGGTGGAAAAGCTCAAGGCCAAGGTAATCGGAGCCCTGGAGCTTTCGCCGCGTGCACTGGAAGATTATCTGGCCAGGGCGCGCTCCGCTTCAGGCCGCCATATACACGGCGCTGCGCCCCCCCGAACCGACCGGGCCGCCAGCCTGGGCCTGAGCCGCCCCGACCTCACCGAAAAGCGCCTGCTACGCGAGCTGGATGTAATTGCCCTCCTGTACTCGGTGCCCGAGGAAGAGTTTGTGCAGTGGGCGCTGTATGTCGAAGACCACACCTGGCCACCGGAGGGCAGCCTGCTGGCCGACTTCATGCAGGCAGCCCGCTCCGAGCAGGGCAAAAGCCGCATCCTCAAGCACTTCGAGCAGCGGGGGGAGGGGGCCCGGCTGATTGATGTGCTCATGAAAAGCCCCAGTTTCGATCAGGTCAACCTCGAGGCCCACCTGACCGTGGCCATGGCCCGGGTGCGCGAGGTGTACTATGAAATGCGCCTGGATAAACTCAAAACCCAGCTCAAAAGCACCACCGACCTGGACGAGATCCGTGCTTTGACCAAAGATATACAAGAAGTCTTACAGGCCATCGAGGCCGAGCGGCGGGTCTACAAGCGCTGACCACTAGACGCATTGCCGATGGCGGCTGACAGCGCAACCCGGCATCACCGGTTAGGAAATCCGCAGTATCGCCCCAAAAATGCAGTGTTTCTTTGAGGCTCGAAGTGGCCGACATAGCCCCAAACACCAGTTGAAGAGTGCGATAAAATGGGGCTAAGCTAGGTCACAGTGAACTTAAAAAGGCATCTTGACAGGACGGCCATGAGTACCCTCGAGCGCCTCTCTTCGCCGCACCAGTGGGACGCGCTGAGCGCGGAGCCCGACCTGGGTCTACTGGCCAGGTTGCAATCCCTTCCGGCTTCACCGCTGCGTGAGGCCCGGCTGGCTTACGTATTGCTGATGCTTGGGCGTTTGGACGAAGCCCAGAAACTGCTGCAGGGAGCAGGCCAGCACCCGCTGCTCGAGGGTGTGCAGATGGCGATCTGGGTGGAGCAGCACCGTTTTGCTCATGTTCTCGAGGTCGCCCCCAGCGACCTTGAAAGCCTTCCCAATCCTTTGCGTCTGGAGGCCCAGGCGCGGGTCTGGCTCGAGCAGTCTAAGGCGCGCTTTCATCTATGTCAGTACCGTGAGGCCTGGAGACTGGCGGGTCAGGCGGCGGAACAGGCCAAGGAGCTCGGCATGCTTTCGTTGACGCTGGTGTGTGAACTTCACGCTGAGGAGTGCCGTACCGCTCTGGATGAGACGGGCCTCGAGCTCTCCCGCTACGAGCAGGCCCTGCGCTGGCAGGTTCGTACTGCCTTCTCGCAGGAGTCGCGGGTAATGGCTTACATGGCACTGGTGCGGTTGCTGTTGCGGCAGGGTCTTTACGACAAGGCCATGCGCTTTACCCTCGAAGTTCCCAGGCCACTCAACGGGCAGCATTTTGTCGAGCTGATGCTGGTGGTCAACAAGCTCGACGACGAGAGCGACTGGGGAAGGCTCGAGCCCCGTTACCAGGGCCGCCTGCGTGCCATCAAGGGGCTGTTGAGCCTGGATGCAGCCTTCATCCTGAGCGGCCCACCGCCCGACCCAAGTTTTCACCCCCGGCCCGGCGCCGAGTGGAACATCGCCTTTGGCTGGGCCAGGTTGAGCCGGGGCGAGTACGGGGCTGCACTCGAGCACTTCCAGACCGCCTTCGTGCCGCGCTGCGAGTGGGATCTCCGGTTCGTGCGCGACATGGGCCTGGTGGAGCTGTGTGTGCTGGCCCCGGAGGTCATGACCGAATACGACCTCGAGCCGCTCATCCAGGAAACCCAGGCGCTTCTGACCGAGCGCATCAGCCCACAGTCACTCATCTTGCGCCTGATTCCACGAGGGATGCCCCACGCCACGGCGCTGCTGCTGGCGCTGCCCGAGCCCTACGCGGCCTTGAGAGAGTCGGCCTCTGCTCAACTCCTGTTGGTCAACCCCGCCGGACTGAGCATCGCGGGCGTCACCCATGCCAACACCAGGGCACTGGTGAAGCTCCTCGAGGAGGACACCGAGGGCATGACTCCCGGTGCCCTGCGTACCAACCGGCACCGCCTTCACCTGTTCTTGCAGCAGTTTGGGCAGCCCGCCGTGGTGCGGGGGCGGGCGGTCTGGAAAGCAATCCAGCACCTGGCCGATAACGCCGAGGATGTTGCATTGTGGCGCGAGGTTCGTACTCGCTATGCCAAGGCGTTTTCGTATGCCAAATAACTTTAAATTTTGTAGTCCCCTGTAATGCGATGGGGGTGTTGTAACGCGGTCATAACACCCGGCCCCGCACCATGCGGGTGCTCGGGCGCTGAGGTATTGAGAGAGAGGGACGCTCGAGCGCGGCTTGGGAACGGGGGTGGTTCGATTGCACTAGTTATCGGCAATGTCTATTGGTATCGGCATCTCGAGCACAACCTGCAGTGAACGCTCTTCTTCAGGATAGACCTCCGTCAGGAACCAAAACCCTGGGGTCGCTTAAGGGAAAATCCGTTCAAGAGTAGATATTGAGGAGAAAACCATGGCAAGGATCGCACTAAGCATTCCCAGGGTCCGCTGCGTTGACGAGACCGGTGGCAGTTGGGCGGAAAAGTTCGGTAACGACGAAATCTACCTGGGGGCGGTGCTCGCCCTTATCAACGCCAACAAGTCTGTCGCCATCACCACCTCAGGCTCCAAGCTGGTGGGCAACAATTTTGACGATGGCGAGACCGTGCGCTGGATGCGCGACCTGGTTGTCCAGGATCTGGGCGACCCCTCGATCTACCCCTATCCCAAAGCGATGGTGGCCTCTTTGGTGCTGGCCGAGCACGATGCCGGAAACGGCCGCAACAATTTCCTCGAGCGCCTGGCCAACGACCTCCGGGCCAAGCTGAACCCGGCAGCCCTTGACGCAGCTCTGGGACGGGTGGGGGGTGGTGTTACCAGGCGGGCCGGGGGTGGAACGGTGATGACGCCCGTACTGCACGGTACGGTGCTCGGCTCAACTACGGCCCCTGCCACGCCAGCGCCCGCTCTAAATCCCCAAGCCTTCGAACTCATCAAGGGTTTTGCGGCAGAAAAGGTCAAGGAGGTCGGCAACTACCTCATCTCCACCGTCTCGAGCTGGGTGGGCGATGATATCTTCCCGCCCGCCGTGAAAGTGCTGGATATCCCTGGCCCGGATCATACCTGGAACAATCAGCGGATGACCCCCGAGGAGGATGTGGAGTTCGTCGGGCATAAGGGCAAGTATACGGTGACCATGTACTGGGCGATGGACTGAGCTCTTCCATGTCGTAGAACAGGTGCAGCCCCAGAGACTTACTCGGGGGGAAGATCTTCAGAACTTGCTTGCATCTTCCTGTGCACTGTAAGGTCACATGGCTTCGTGCTAGCAAGAGCCAGTTTATTCCTCCAGAGGTTGTTAATCTGAAAATGCCTCTAACTCGGAAGGCAGTGCGGCCCTGCCCATCGCGAGCGGTAACTGGAAGTCCACCCCCTGCAACCATTCCACGGGTTGTGAGGGAGCCTCCCGTACTTGCGACTCAAGGCCCGGAACCGCATAACAACGAGGGTTTCGACCTCATCTTGACTTGGATCAACCGAATTTGTTTGACAAGGAGGCAGGTATGAAAAAGCTCTGGATAGTTTGGCTGGTACTGGGGCTGTTCTTGGCGGCCTGCGGAGGTGCAGGTGTCAACAACTCGAGCCCCAGCCACTGGGACAGTGCAAGGTGGGACGAAGCCAAATGGCAGTAAAGGAGGCATCAATGCATCACAGGAAACTTTTCATTGCGGGCGCAGTGTTGACAGCAGGGGGGCTATTTGGGCTGGCGGTGGGTGAACTGCTCACCTTCAAGGCAGGTGACCCCATTAAGAGCACCGAGGTAAACACCAACTTCTCCACTCTGCGGAGTGCCGTACAGGCACTGGAGGCTCCGGTTGGGCTCTCGCGACTGGCGGTTGGCGGCACACCGGGCGATGGCAAGGTGCTCAAGTTACAGGGGGGAAACCTGGTTTGGGAAGATGACATCGTAGGTACCCCCGGTACCACGTACAGCGCGGATGGCACCAGCTTGCAGCTTTCCGGGACTACCTTCTCGGTCAGAGATGGGGGTGTGGGCAATGCCAAGATTGCCAATAGCGCGGTCACTGCCAGCAAACTCTCGCTTCCCTTGGCCCTCAACGGTTCAAGTGAAACCATACTCTTGATCACCAACGCTGCCGGCAATGCCCTGAGTGGCGTCAGTAGCAACGGCAGCATCGGTGTGTTGGGGCGCAGCTCAATCCGGGGCATCGTGGGCACCCAGGGTAACCTGGATCTCTCGTGTGGGGGAATCTATGCGGTGGGTGGGTGCGCAGAGACCAGCGGTGTCGGGGTTTTTGGGCGCAGCGTTAGTGGGGATGGAGTGCGCGGTAACAGTGATACCGGTAGCGCAGTCTTTGGTGATAGCGTGTCGGGTATCGGGGTGCGAGGTAATAGCACCACCCGAGGCATCGTGGGCACCCTGGGGGGAACCTCCTGTGCGGGAACTTATGCGGTAGGAGGCTGTGCCCCTAACGAGGTCGGGGTGTTCGGCAGAAGTTCAGGGAACGATGCGGTGGTGGGGGTCTCGACCAGTGCTAACCATGCGGGCATCGTGGGAAGCAACACGGGTGGCGGCTTTGCGGCCTACTTTTCGGCGGGCACAGCGATTTGCTCTTTCAAGGCAGGCACTACCGGCTGGGCTTGCTCCTCCGACAAGAACCTCAAGGAGAACTTCGAAGCGGTGGATGCTACAAAGGTTTTGGAAGCCGTGGCCAAAATGCCCATCACCACCTGGAGCATGAAGGGCTCCAGGGTTCGGCAGCTTGGCCCCGCCGCCCAGGACTTCTACAGGGCTTTCGGACTGGGGGATAGCGACAAAACCATCAACAACACCGACGCGCAGGGAGTAGCACTGGCGGCCATTCAGGGCTTGAACGCCAAACTGGAAGCCAAAAACAGAGCCCTGGAGGCCCGAGTGCAGGATCTGGAGTTCCAACTTGCGACCTTGCGCTCGCTGCAAGCCGAAGTTGCGGCCCTGAAAGCCCAGATCAAGAAATAAGGGTGGGAGGAGCCAGCTCTTCACAACCACCCAGTGGAGAGGATGCGATGCTACCGTGCAGTCCAGCCCAGATCGATCACCTGGGCCGAACCGGTAATGGCCCCTGCCTTGTCGGAGGCCAGAAACAGGGCGTATTCGGCCACCTCCTCCGGCTCAATCAAGCGCTTGATGGCTGCCGGGGCCAGCATGACCTTTTCGATCACCTCGGCCTGCGAGATGCCCAGGGTGCGGGCCTGGTCGGCTATCTGGCTCTCGACAATGCCGGTCTTGACATAGGCCGGGCAGATGGCGTTGCAGGTAACGCCATACTCGGCCACCTCCAGCGCCACCGTCTTGGTCAGGCCCATCAGCCCATGCTTGGCCGAGATATAGGCCGACTTGTAGGGGCTGGCCACCAGCCCGTGCAACGAGGAAATGTTCAGGATGCGGCCCCACCGGCGGGCTTTCATACCCGGCAGGGTGTACTTGATGAGCTGAAAAGGGGCCGTCAGGAGCACCTGGAGCATCATGTTCCAGGTCTCCTCGGGGTACTCGTCTACCGGGTTGATGCGCTGCAAACCGGCATTGTTGACCAGGATGTCGATGGGGCTCTGCTCGAGGGCCCGCTGGGCGAGCGTCTTGACCGCGGTCTGGTCGGACAGGTCGGCCTGGAGAAAGACCCCGCCGACGGCCTTCGCAACCTCGGCTGCAGCAGGGGAGAGGTCGTTCAGGATGACCCGGGCCCCTTCGCGGGCGAACACTTCTGCGATGGCCTTGCCGATACCGCTTCCGGCGCCGGTGATGAGGGCGGTTTTGCCTTGTAGCATCATGGCTTCATTATCCGGCAAAAGTGGGGGTGGTTAGTAGTCGTTGAGGTGCGCTGCTGAACAGTGGCCGAAGCCCTGTCACAGGTCTCAGGTCGCATGTCGCAGGCCGGAGAACTGCTGTGGCCGTCTTTTATGTGAAAGTTGGCCAATACCGTGAAATCCTCCTTACATGCTTACAACGCCAGGTAGGCTTTTTGCACGCCTTCGTTGCTCGCAAGCTCCTGGGTGCTGCCCTGCAAGACCACCCTGCCGTGTTCCACCACATAGCCCCGGTCGGCTACCTCGAGGCTCAAAGCCACGTTTTGCTCCACCAGAAGTACGCCCACCCCCTCTTTTTTCACCTGCGACAGGGTGCTGAGCACCTCCTCGGCCAGTTTGGGGGAGAGGCCCAGGCTGGGTTCGTCCACCATCAGGATGCGCGGTTTGCCCATCAGGGCGCGTCCAATGGCCAGCATCTGCTGCTCGCCCCCCGAGAGCGTACCGGCCATCTGCCCGCGGCGCTCGGCCAGACGGGGAAAAAGGGCGTATATACGCTCTAGCTGGTCAGATTTGCTGGGCCAGGCCAGGAAGGCGGCCCCCAGTAAGAGGTTTTCCTCCACGCTCATCAGCGAAAAAAGCTGGCGGCCCTCCGGCACGTGCCCCAGGCCCAGGCGGGCCCGTCTGGCCGCCGAAACCCCCAGCAAGCTCTGCCCATCCAGGGCAACGCTTCCCGACCAGGGCTTCAGGAGGCCGGAAATGGTACGTAGGGCGGTGGTTTTGCCCGCGCCGTTGGCGCCCAGCAGGGCTACGAGTTCGCCCTCGGCTACCTCGAGGCCCAGCCCAAACAAGACCTGCGCCTTGCCATACCCTGCGGTCAGGTCGGTCACGCTGAGCTTCAAGGTAGCCTCCGGTTGCCTGCGTACGCAGACCGCAGGGCCTGCCTAAACCTGCTCATGCACTCCTCCCCAGATAGGCTTCACGCACCCTGGCATTCGCCGCGACCTCCTCGTAGCGACCCTCGGCAATCACCTGGCCATAGTCCATCACCACCACCCGGTCGGCCAGGGCCCGTACCACCGGCATCAGGTGCTCAATGAACAAAACCGTGACCCCGCTGGCCCGGGTGCGCTTGACAAGCTCCACCGCCTCCATGGCCTCCGCCGGGCGTAGGCCGGCCATTACTTCGTCCAGGAGCAGCAGCCTGGGCTGGGTGCATAGCGCACGGGCGAGCTCGAGGCGCTTGTCCTCGAGCAGGGTCAGCTCCCCTGCTTCGGTGTCGGCTTTGCCGCTCAGGCCGGTTAGCTCGATGACCTGCTCAACCACTTGTCGGGCGGCCTTGAGGGAGGTGCCGGGCTTGCCGTAGAGGGCGCCTACCATCAGGTTCTCCCGCACGGTCATCTCGTGGAAGGGCTGCACAATTTGAAAGGCCCGTCCTAGCCCCTTCCAGGCCCGTACTTCAGGCGGGGCGTGGGTGATGTCCTCGCCCAGAAACTCGATCTGCCCAGCATCGGGGCGGATAAGGCCCGACAGCAGGTTGAGCAGGGTGCTCTTGCCCGCCCCGTTGGGGCCAATCACCGCCAGGATTTCGCCAGTGCGAACCTCGAGGTTCACCTCCCGGGCCGCCACCACCCCGCCAAAGCGTTTGCTCAAGCTGGCAACTCTAAGCATGGCGGGCTCCTTTGCGGCGGGCAAACAGGCTCATCAAACCCTTGGGGAGGAACAGGATGGTCAGCACCAGCACCACCCCGTACACCACCAGATAACCCTCACCGATGCGCAGGCGCAGCCAGGTCTCGAGGCTCACAATAATCAGGCCCCCCAGGAGCGGCCCGGTGGTGGTATAAAGCCCCCCAAAAATCGGAATCACCAGGGCCTCGACGGCCCGGCCCAGGCCAAAGGCATCGTAGGGCGAGAGAAACAGGGTCTTCATGGCATACACCCCGCCCGCGAGCCCGGCCAGGAAGGCCGAAATCATGAAGGTTACCAGCTTAACCCGCACTACCGGCACCCCCAGCACCCGGGCCACCGCTTCCCCCTGCCGGGTGGCCGCCATAGCGTAGTGAAGGCGGCTCCTGCTCAGGAGCAGACTGGCCACGGTGCAGATGACCAGTACGGCCACCGCCAGGTAGTAGCCCCCCAGCGGGTAGGCCCCCCCAAACGCAGGCTGCACCGGCAGGCCAATCGAGCCGCCGGTGAACTGTGCTTTGAGCACCAGCGTCCGCATCACCTCGCTGAAGGCCAGGGTAGCGATGGCAAAGTACATGCCTTGCAACCGCAAGGTCGCGAGCCCCAGCAGCAGGCTCGAGAGGGCCGCTACCGCCCCCCCTACCAGAAGCGCGGGCACCGTCCCCAGCGCAGGGGCGCTCAGGGCGGCCGCGTAGGCCCCCAGCCCAAAAAAAGCCCCGTGAGCCAGCGAAAGTTGTCCCGTGCGGGCCAGCAGATCCCAGGCCAGCGCCAGGCCGCTGATCAAAAAAGCAAACTGCGCCGTATCCAGCAAAAAAGCCCGCCACTGGCCCAGGGGCAGCCCCGGCAACACCAGCGCCAGGAGCAGCAAAACCGCCGCCAGCATCATGACAGCCTCCAGCTACGCCAGGTCAGGGCCAGAAAGATGACCAAAAAGAACACCGCCTCCACCCAGCCGCCCCCACCCGGTACGTAGGTGCTCACAAAAGCCTCGGCCAGAGCCAGGATAATGGCCGCCGGAACCACGCCCCGCAGGTTGCCCAGACCGGCCATCACGATGATGGCAAAGGCTTTGAGGGTATAGGCAAAGCCCACCGTGGGGGAGGCGTACAGCATCACCGAAAGCATCACCCCGGCAATCCCCGCCAGCGCGGCGGAAAGGCCAAAGGCCAGCAGGTAAATCTGCTGGGTCTCGATGCCCAGCAAACCCGGCGCCATGCGGTTCTGGGCCACCGCACGCACCGCAAAGCCCAGCCGGGTTCTGCCCAGGAACCAGTAGAGCGTACCCAGCAGGCCCACCGAGAGCAAGAAAGCGGCAAAGGGCGGCACACCAAAGGAAATGCCGCCCAGGGCAATGGTAGCGCCCTGATAACTGGTGGAGACCACTCGAGTATCCGCGCCAAACAGCAGCAAGGCGATATTCTGGAGGGCTACGGAGATGCCAAAAGTCAGCAACATCTGGTTGAGCTCCGGTGCGGCGAGCACAGGCCGGATCAGGCCATAGTAGGTGATGGCCCCAACCAGAAAAAGCACCAGGGCGGCCAGCCCTAGCGAGATTAGGGGGTCAATCCCCGCACCCACAAAAAGCAGGTAGGAGACAAAAGCGCCGATCATGGAGAACTCGCCGTGGGCAAAGTTCACAATACCCACCACGCCTACCGCCAGGGCCAGCCCACTGGCCACCAGCGCATAGATACCGGCGGCCAGGATGCCGTTGATAAGGGTCTGTAGCAGTAAGTCCATAATTTCTGCTGATAGCCGATGGCCAATAGCTGATAGCAAAGGAGCTGTCTGGCTATGAGCCATTAGCTATCAGCTATAAGCCTTCAGTAGTTCCCCGGAAACCGTAGCGGACGGGCGGCACGGTTGGCCGGGAAGACCGGGCGACGCGAGCCTTCCAGGTACTGGAACTGTAGCCAGATGCTCTGGTTGAAGCCCTGGAAGCGGGTTCTGCCGGTATCTGAGGGCTTGAAGGAGAGTGGGCCGAATGGTGTATCCATCTGCACCTTGGCCAGCTCAGCAGCGATGCGATCTTTATCGGCAGAGTTGACAGCTTCAGCCGCGCGGCCCAGGCTCAGGGCGATTACATAGCCCATCGGCGCCATATATTCGTCGGTAATGTCATTGAACTTACGGCGGTACAGGGTCACGAAGCGTCGGCTTTCGTTGTTAGCCACCGAGGGCAGCCAGGCCGTCATGCCGGCCACGTCGTTGGAGAGGTTGTTCTTTTCGAATCCCAGGGGCCAGGCTGGCGGAGCGCCGTAGATCAGCTTGGGCTCGAGGCCCACCTGGCGGGTCTGGGCAGCAATGGGCAGCGCGTCCACGTCGTAGCCAATCCAGTACAGGATGTCCGGGCGGAACCCCTTGAGCCGGGTCAGGATGGCCGTGAAGCTACCGGAACCCGACTTAAAGGGCTCGGCTTGCACGGTGTAGCCCTGGTTTTGCAACTGCTGACGGTATACCTGAATACCCGCCGAGCCAAACGGCCCGTCTTCGTAGAGGATGGCGACCCGCCGAGCGCCGTTGTCGTGGAGGTATTTGAAGAACTCGAGGGCCGCCGCCACGTTGTGGTAGTCCCAGGGGTGATAGTGGAAAAAGCGCCCGTAATCGCTGAAAGCCTGTTCCACCACGCTGCTGGCCGCGCCGATGCACAAGAATAGCGGGTTGTACTGCTTAACCGGGCCGGAGAGGGCAAAGGTCACCCCGGAGGCCAGCCCCCCGATGACGATGTCTACCCGATCCACCGTCATCAGCTTGGTCAGGGCCGGTACGGCTGCCGCAGGCGCGTTTCCGTCGTCTACAACTACCAGCTCTATCTTGACCTTTCCTCCCGCATTCACCTGATCCACGCCCAACTGCACCCCGTTGAGTGCAGCCTTGCCGGCCACCGTCGAGATGGGCAACAGCACCCCGACCCGTACCGTGGTTTGGGCCAGCGCAAGGCCAGCCAAGCCCAAAACTGCCAGAAGAACCACCAGAACTTTTCTCATGCCTTCCTCCTGTCAACCATATCGTTCAGCCACCCCTTTCCCCTTTCGTGGGGGAAAGTAGCCGGGGGATTGGGGGTAAAAGGGCTCGCTGTCATGCGACAACCTCCTCGTACAGGACGGTGGCCTCTCCGCTGATGACCTGCTCGCCCCGCTGGTTCGTACAGACGGTTTCCAGGGTCAGGATGGGTTTATCCTCACGGATGGCCTTGACCGTCACGGTGGCCGTAATGGTGTCGCCGATCAAGGTGGGCCGCAAAAACTTCAGGGTCTGGCCCAGGTAAACAGCTCCCACCCCCGGTAGTTTGGTGCCGATCGCGGTGGAGATCAGCCCGGCTACCAGAATGCCCTGGGCAATACGCTGCCCAAAGCGGCTCTTGCGGGCAAACTCTGCGTCTACGTGCAGGGGGTTGGTGTCGCCTACTGCCCCGATAAACTGCGCGATGTGGGCTTCACCGATGGTCTGGGTGTAGCTGGCCGAGTCGCCGACTTTGAACCTCATGCGTGAGCCTCCAAAAATGATGTGAGATGCTGAACCAGAAGGGAGGTGTTTTCCAGGGCTGCGACGTGCCCCACGCCGGGTAGAACGCGGTGGATGGCTCCCGGAATGGCCTCGGCTATTTCCTGGCTATAGAGGAGTGGAAACAACAGGTCTTCCTCGCCCGAGAGTACCAGGGTAGGGGCTCTGATGTTTACAAGCCGTGGCCGCAGGTCGCCCAGGGTGAGAAAGCCATTCATCAGGTTGTGCTGGGCTTCCATGCTGGGGGCCGCAAGGAACATCTGCTCGAGCGATGCGGGGGTGTCAATCTCCGGATGGGCTTCCAGAAAGGCCCGCCCCCAGATCCAGGGCAGGGCAATCTGCAAGCGACCCAGGGTGCCACCCCATTCCAGGGCCAGCTGCCAGCTTCGCACCTTGGCCCGGATCAAGGGGTCTACTCGAGCCGTGGTGCAGAGCAGAACCAGCCTCTGCAAGCCGCCGGGTTGCCGGGCTGCGTACACCTGGGCCACAATCCCCCCGTTTGAAAGCCCCAGCAGGTGGTAGTGCCCGATTTCCAGGGCCGCTAGAAGTGCATGTAGGTCGTCGGCGTGGAGTTCGGGGGTGTAGGGGCCTTCGGGTACGGCGCTCTGGCCCTGCCCACGCATGTCGTAGCGCAGAACCGGAAAGCCTTGCAGGTAAGGCATCAAGGGCTCCCAGGCCTCGGTGCGCTGGAAGATGCCGTTGAGCAGCACCAGGGTGGGACGGCTCTTTGGAGCATCTGAACCCTCGAGCCGGTAATAAAGTGTGGTGCCGTTGACGCTAGCGCTAGGCATGTTCCCCCTTGAAACGCGCAGCCAGCGCACTTTTGAGAATTTTGCCGGGGCCGCTTTTGGGTAGCTCGGGGGTGAAGAGAAAGTGCTTGGGCACCTTGTACCCAGCCAGCCGGGTTTTCAGGTAGGCCCGTAGCTCCTCCTCGCTCACCGGGTTCTTGAGCACGATGGCGGCCAGCCCCACCTCGCCCCAGCGGGCATCGGGCACGCCCACCACCGCACACTCCAGCACTGCGGGGTGGTCGTAGAGGGCCCGTTCGATCTCGATGGGGTAGACGTTCTCGCCCCCGGAGATGAACATCTCCTTGGCCCGCCCCACAATGAAGTAGCGCCCTTGCTCGTCGCGCTCGGCAAGGTCGCCGGTGCGCAGCCAGAGCCGCCCATTGTGCTCAACGAGCGCTTCGGCGGTGTCGGCGGGGCGGTGGAAATAGCCCGACATGACCACCGGCCCGGACAGCCAGAGCTCCCCTTGATGGAGGTTTTCCTGGCCGCTGGCATCTACCAGCCGGGTCCACAGGTGGGGCATGGGGCGGCCTACCGACTCGGGGAACAGCTCGGCTTCGTCGAGCTCGAGGGTAAAACAGTTCACGCCGCACTCGGTCAGGCCGTAGCCTTGCTTGAAGCGAACCTGCTTGGCCCTGAATGCCTCGCGCACCGGGGCCGGACAGGGCGCTCCTCCCGAGATGGCCCAGCGCACGCTCTCCAGGTTAGCTGTGGCAAAGTCCGGGTGCAGGGCCAGCATCTGGAACATGGTGGGCACCAGGAACAAAAGGCTCACCCGGTGTTCCGAAACCCAGTGCAGATATTCGGCGGGGTCGAACTTTTCCTGAATAATCACCCGGCCCCCCAGGTAAAGCAGAGGGGTCGCCAGGGCATTCAGGGCCGCATGGAACATGGGGGTCGAGACGATGTAGGTGTCGTCTTTTTGCAGGCCCCAGCTCAAACAGGTTTGCATGGCATTAACCAGCAACTGCCGGTATGGGATGAGCGCACCTTTGGGCAGGCCGGTGGTGCCGCCGGTAAAAAGAATCAGGCCGGGGTCGTCGGGGGCTGCCAGGTAGGGCCAAAGGGGGCCGGGCGAAAGGGTTTGCAGTGCCTCGAGCGGCCAGGCCCCTGGGTCTAGCCGCCGGGCCAGGTCGGCGAAGTCCGGCCCGTAAAAGAGTGCCCTGGGGCGGGTGTACTCGAGCAGTCCCTGTAACTCGGCTTCGCTCAGGCGGTGATTGAGCAGGGTGGGCACAAAGCCCAGCAGGGGCGCGGCAAAGTAGAGCTCGAGGTAGCCCAGATGGTTGAGGCTCAAGACCCCTACCCGGTCGCCTTTCTGAATACCCAGCCCGGCCAGCGACGCTGCGGCCCGCCGGGCTCGCCGGTAAAGTTCGCCGTAGCTCACCCAGTGCCCACGCCACAGCACTGCCGGGCGGTCGGGGTGGTATTCGGCCAGGCGGGCCAGCCAGTTGGCGTTTAGCTCCATGGGGCCTCCGCTGATTCCTCTTCCCAGCGCAACACCGCTGCGCCCCAGTGATACCCCACCCCTGCGGCGGCCAGCGCCAGAAGGCTGCCCGGCCCAATCTTGCCGGCCTGCCGTGCCAGTCGCACCGAGAGGATGGGGTCAATCTGGCCCAGATGTCCATAGTCCGAAAGGTAAATCGAGCGTTCTGCCCCCAGCCCCAGGCCCTCGAGCACCGCTTTGTGCGCCGAAGGCTTCATGTGCAGCAGCGCCAGGTAATCCAGGTCGGCGGCGGTGTAGCCAGCCTGTCGCAAGGCCCCGTTGATAACCTCCATAAAACCGGGCATGGATACCCCCTCGAGCCGTGATTTCATCAGTTCCGGTTCGGCCACGCGCAGCTTGTACTGGTCGGCGTTGGTCGGGGTAAGCGGGGCCACCGTGCCTCCTACCGGAACCCGGACGGTGTTGGCCAGCACGGGGTCGGTCTTGAGCTGCGTGGATAGCAGCCTCAGGCCCGGCCCCTGGCGGGTCAGGACAGCAGCGCCCCCTCCTGCGGCCAGGTCGTACATGAAGCGCACCGACTCGTCCCGGTAGTCAATCAGGTCGCCATTGCGGTATCCGCCCGCAATCAGGATGGTCTCGATTTCGGGGCGGCTGGCAAAAAGCCCCTCGGCCACGGTCAGGGCGGTGATAAAGGTGGCGCATTTCTGATTGAGGTCGAAGCACCAGGCGCGGTGGGCGTCCAGCATCTGGGCCATTAGGGGTGCGCTGGTCCAGACCGGGAAGTCCTTGTGCTCGTCGGTAATGCTGATCACCACGTCCAGCTCGGCCCCGCCGAGACCGGCTTCCTTCAGGGCTTCCTGAGCAGCCCAGGCTCCCATGCGGGCCGGGTGGTCTTCGGGGCCGGGTACGGGCTTCTGATGGATGCCCAGCTTCTCCCGCACCACCCACTCCGGCAGCCCACTGGCCGCAGCGATTTCGCCGCTGGTCATGCGCGGTGCTGGTAAATAGACCCCTAGGCCCCGAAGGTACGCCATCTCGAACCTCAGAACTTGATTGAGGAGAGTTTACCCAGGGGCTGTTACAAGGTTGTTACACTTCAAAAATGCTCTTCTCTGTATGCTTCGTCATTGCCGAAGGTTCAAAGCCAACAAAGCAATAGGGGTCAGGGAACAGGGGACAGGGGTGAAGACCCACTACCTACCTCCTACCCCCCACTCCCGCTATGTGTTATTGAAAGTTGTCTACACGCCTGGGGTTTTATTAGGGCCGGTGCACCCAGGGTAATGCCCGATGCCGGCGTTACCGAATTAACATCCCGGTCGGGTCGGGCCGCCAGGAGCGCAGCACCTTCATGTAGTTGCCGCGCTCGAAGGCGTCGGGGTTGGCAACGTTAATCTGGCTCATGCTGCCCTGCATCTGGCGGATGGACTCGTACTCGCGCTCTTCCATCCAGCGCTCCAGGTCTTGCAGGATTTCCCGGATGCGCCCCAGGCCGTTTTTGAGCAGCTCGGAGGCCATCTGGGTGACCCTGGCCCCGGCCATCATGCTCTTGAGCACCTCGAGGTGCGTGTGCACCCCACTGGTAACGGCAAAGTCGGCCTGGATGCGCCCGTACAGAATGGCTACCCAGGTGAGCGGCAGGCGTAGCTCGTCGGGGCGGCTCAGCACCAGGTTGGGGGTGACTTCCAGGTGCTCCAGGTCGAAGTCGGGCTGGTAAAAGCGGTTGAAAAGCACCAGGCCCGAGGCCCCAGCCTGCACAAACCGGGCGGCCATGTGGCTGAAGTTGCTGAAGTAGGGCCCTACCTTTACCGCAATGGGAATGGAAACGCTCTGGCTTACGTCCCGCACCACGCCCAGGTACATCTCCTCGACCTCGAGGCTGGTCAGGGTGGGGTCGGTGGGCAGGTAGTACAGGTTGAGCTCGAGGGCGTCGGCCCCGGCTTCCTCCATCAGCCGGGCATACTCTATCCAGCCGCCCGACGACACCCCGTTGAGACTCCCGATGATGGGAATGTGCGTGGCCTCCTTGGCCTTGCGAAGAAGCTCCAGGTACTCGTGGGGCCCCACGTTGAACTCGTGAGCTTTGGGGAAGTAGTCCAGGGCCTCGGCGTAGCTGTGGGCGCCGTACTCGAGGTAATGGTGCAGGGCGTGGCTCTCCTGCTCAATCTGCTCCTCAAAAAGCGAGTACATCACCACGGCGGCAATGCCTGCGTCTTCCAGTCTGCGGATGCCATCCAGGGTATACGAAAGGGGCGAGGCCGAAGCGACGAGCGGGTGGGCTAGCTTCAGCCCCAGGTAGGTGGTACCGAGGTCGGGCCGGGTCATACTTCCTCCGTTGCTTTTGCAGGGGTCTGGGCAGCAGCCTCTGGGGCGTGGGACTGGGCCATCTCTTCGTAAATTTTCCAGCGGGCCAGCACTGCCTCCTGGGCGGCCTGGAACATCTGCTCGGCCTCTGGGTTGATTTGCCTTAGCATCCGGTAGCGGTTTTCGTGCAGGGCGTAGTCCTTGAAGCTAATCCTGGGGGGCCTCGAGTCGAGCTGGAACGGGTTTTTACCCTGGGCCTTGAGGCGGGGGTCGTAGCGGTATAGCGGCCAGTAGGCCGATTCGGCGGCGAGTCTTTGCTGCTCCATGCCCTTGGCCATATCAATACCGTGGGCGATGCAGTGGCTGTAGGCAATAATCAGCGCCGGGCCATCGTAACTCTCCGCTTCCAGGAAGGCCCTGACCGTCTGGGCGTCGTTGGCGCCCATGGCTACCTGGGCCACATACACATAGCCATAGTTCATGGCGATGCGTCCCAGGTCTTTTTTGGGGGTCGCCTTGCCGCCGGAGGCAAATTTGGCCACCGCTCCCAGCGAGGTAGCCTTGGAAGACTGCCCCCCGGTGTTGGAATAGACCTCGGTGTCGAGCACCAGGAGCTTCACGTTGCGCCCGCTGGCCAGCACATGATCGAGGCCGCCAAAGCCGATGTCGTAGGCCCAGCCGTCGCCCCCCACAATCCACACCGACTTGCGCACCAGCACGTCTGCCAGGCTCAGCAGATCCCTGGCTTTGGGGTCGTCCTGCCCTTCCAGGCGGGATTTCAGCAGGGCAACCCGGGCCCGCTGGGCCGCGATTCCGGCCTCGTCGGACTGGTTGGCCTCCAGCAGGGCATCCACCAGTTCGGCGCCCAGGGTTTCCCGCATCTGGCCCAGCAGTTCGCGGGCGTACTCGTTTTGCTTGTCCAGGGTCAGGCGCATCCCCAGGCCAAACTCGGCGTTGTCCTCAAAGAGCGAGTTGCTCCAGGCCGGGCCGCGCCCCTCGCGGTTTTTCGCCCAGGGGGTGGTGGGCAGGTTGCCCCCGTAGATGGACGAGCAGCCAGTGGCGTTGGCAATCAGGCTGCGCTCCCCAAAGAGCTGGCTCAAAAGCTTCAAATAGGGGGTCTCGCCGCACCCAGCACAGGCCCCGGAGAACTCGAAGAGCGGTTGCAGGAGCTGTACGTTCTTGACGTTATTGAAACTCAAACTGTCATGGCGGGGGTAGTCGGGCAGGCTCAGGAAGAAGTCCCAGTGCTGTCTGCCCTGTTCACGCAGGGGGAGCTGAGGGGCCATGTTGATGGCCTTGCGCCCCACCTGGCTCTTGTTCTTGGCCGGGCAAACCTCCACACACAGCGAGCAGCCTGTGCAGTCTTCTACCGCCACCTGAAGGGTGTAGCGCTGGTCTTCCAGGCCCTTCCACATGGCTTTGGCGGTCTGGAAGCCCTCGGGAGCGCTGGCGAAAGCCTCCGGCGGGGCAATTTTCGAGCGAATAACTGCATGAGGGCAGACCAGCACGCACTTACCGCACTGAATGCAGACCGCCGGGTCCCAGACCGGCACCTCCTGGGCGATGTTGCGCTTCTCCCACTGGCTGGTGCCGGTGGGGTAGGTGCCATCGGGGGGCAGGGCGCTTACCGGGAGCAGGTCGCCCTTGCCCGCCAGCATGGGGGCGGTGACTTTTCGCACGAACTCGGGGGCTTCGGGCGAGACCACCGGGGGCAGGTGACGGGTACTGGTAGCGGAGGCGGGCGCTTCCACTGGGTAGAGGTGGGCCAGCGCAGCATCCACTGCCGCAAAGTTTTTGCGCACCACGGCCTCGCCGCGTTTGCCGTAGGTCTTGCGGATGGCCTCCTTGATTTTGCCGATGGCCTCTTCGCGTGGAAGCACGCCCGACAGGGCAAAAAAGGCCACCTGCATCACCGTGTTCATCAGGGTGCCGAGCCCCACTTCGCGGGCTACCTGGTAAGCGTTGATGGTGTAGACCTGGAGCCGTTTCTGGATGATTTGCTGCTGGACCTCGAAAGGCAGGTGGTTCCAGGTCTCGGCGGGGCTGTAGGGGCTGTTGATAAGCAGGGTGGCCCCTTCGCGGGCGTTCTCGAGCACGTCGTAGCGCTCGAAGAAACCAAACTGGTGCACTGCCACAAAGTCGGCCTCTTGAATCAGGTAGGTGCTCTTGATGGGCTTGGGGCCAAAGCGCAGGTGGCTGATGGTGCGGGCTCCGGACTTTTTGGAGTCGTAGACAAAATAACCCTGCGCGTAAAAGTCGGTTTCCTCACCGATAATCTTGATGGAGTTTTTGTTGGCCCCCACGGTTCCGTCCGACCCCAGCCCCCAGAACACCGAGCGTTTGACCTCAGGGGGTTCGATGGAGAGATGCGGGTCGTAAGGCAGGCTGGTATGCGAGACGTCGTCGTGGATGCCCAGGGTGAAGTGGTTTTTGGGCGAGGGTTTTTTCATCTCCTCCAGCAGCCCAATCAGCATGGCGGGGGTGAACTCTTTGGAGGATAGCCCATAGCGCCCCCCCACTACGGTGGGCCGCCTGTCGGGAAGGCCCTCGGCCAGGGCCGTGACCACATCCTGGTACAGCGGCTCGCCGGCGCTGCCGGGCTCCTTGGTGCGATCGAGCACGGCGATAACCCGGGCACTCGCCGGAACCGCCTGCACGAAGGCTTCCACGCTGAACGGGCGATAGAGCCGTACCTTGATGAGCCCGACCTTCTCGCCCCTGGCTTGCAGGTACTCGATGGTCTCCTGGGCGGCCTCGGCCCCCGAGCCCATCAGCACCACCACCCGCTCGGCATCCGCTGCCCCGAAGTAGTCGAATAGCCTGTACTGTCGTCCGGGGCGCTCGGCCAAGCGGTTCATGTAGGCCTGCACGATGGAGGGAACCTTTTGGTAATAGGGGTTGACGGTTTCCCTGGCCTGGAAATACACATCCGGGTTTTGCGCGGTTCCGCGCAGAACCGGGTGGTCGGGGGAGAGGGCCCTGGCGCGGTGGGCCCGGATGAGCTCTTCGTTGATCAAAGCTCTGAGGTCGTCATCCGAAAGGGCCTCAATTTTCATCACCTCGTGGGAGGTGCGAAACCCGTCCATCACGTGCAGGAAGGGAATCCGGCTCTCCAGGGTGCTGGCCTGGGCCACGAGGGCAAAGTCCTGGGCCTCCTGTACCGAACCCGCAAACAGCATGGCCCAGCCGGTAGCCCGGGTGGCCATGACGTCCGAGTGGTCGCCAAAGATGGAAAGCCCCTGGGCTGCAATCGAGCGAGCCGCGATGTGAAAGACCGTGCTGGTGAGTTCGCCCGCAATCTTGTACATGTTGGGGATCATCAGCAGCAGGCCCTGGCTGGCGGTAAAGGTAGTAGTGAGCGCCCCGGTTTGCAAGGCTCCGTGAACGGCCCCGGCAGCGCCCCCTTCAGACTGCATCTCCTGTACCAGAGGTACTGTGCCCCAGAGATTTTTCTGGTCTAGGGCGCTCCACTGGTCGGCAAACTCGCCCATGGGGGAGGATGGGGTGATGGGGTAGATGGCAATGACCTCGTTGAGCTTGTAAGCGATTCTGGCAACGGCCTCATTCCCGTCTACCGTGATGACATGTGGCATGATGGCCTCCTAGCAAAGAACCTAGCTCAAATCTGGGTTTTTCCCTAGGGACACATTGCCCACTGCTTCAAAGCTACTGAGCACGGTTGCGACAATGGCACAAGGAGTATCGAACCCAACAACAAGCACACCTGCCACCGAGAGGGTTAGTGGATGAGCAGGGAAGAAACCCAGCCTCAAATCCAGCATCTGGCCTGGGCGGGTAAACTGAAGTTCCATGCCCTACCGTGTGCCCAAAAGCCGCTTGCTGCCCCCCCGCACGGCTCGGGAGGTGGATCGGCAGCGTTTGTATGAGGTGCTGAACCAGGGTTTTGCCAAGAGCCCCGTGCTGGTGCTGGCGGCGGGGGCTGGGTACGGGAAGTCCACCTTGTTGGCCGGCTGGCCGGGGGTCTGGCTCACCCTGGGAGCCGACTGCTCAGACCCAGTGGTGTTGGGCTGGCACCTGGTGGAAGCCTACAGCCAGTGGATGACTGAGCGGTCAGAGGCCGGACAGACCACGCTCGAGGCCGGTAGGCGCGAGCCTGCTGGTAATTTCACGTGGAATCAGGCACCACTGGGGATGCCTCGTCTTACGCTCGAGGCCGGTAGGCGCGAGCCTGCCCGGAGCGGTGGGTTTACACAAGATGCATTGCGCGAGACACGTCTTGCGCTCGAGCGTGGGGCATGGGCCAGTGCGGGCGAGGCGTTCCTCGAGGCCCTGGGCGGTCTGCCACCCCACCTGCTGGTGCTGGACGAGGCCCAGCGGGCCGCCAGCCGCGAGACCGTGGCCTTGCTGCGAACCCTGACCCAGCTTCCGGGGCTGCGCATGGCCATACTCACCCGCCGGGCCGCCCCCTGGGAGGTGCTGGGGCGGGTGCTGGATGAGCGCGAGCTGGCATTCGATGCCGAGGAGGCATTGCGTCTTGCCAAAGCCATTGCCCCCGAGCTGCCCGCTTTTGAGGTGGAGCAGGCCCACAGCCTGGTGCGGGGCTGGCCCCTGGGGCTGCGTTTGTTGCTGCGGGCCATGCAGCGGGGCGCCAAGCCGGAACAGGCCTTCTATGCCCATCCCGACCCCGAAGGACTGCTGGCCATTCTGCTGCCCGCGCTGCCAGAGGGGGTGCAGCAGCTTGCCGCCAGGGCCAGTGTGCTGGGGGAGCTGGGGGCAGAGGAGGCCCGCTGGATAGGCGACCTGGAGGTGCTGGAGCGCTACGCAGCCGACCTGCTGCTGGAAAAAGTGGGCGGACGCATTCGCTTTCACCCCCTGGTGCGGCAGGCTCTTTTGACCTTGCTGGAACCGGGCGAGGTGCGGAACCTGTTGTCCAGGGCCGCCGATACCGCCCTGCAGCGAGGGGAGGATGTGCTGGCCGCAGGGTTTTTGCTCGAGGCCGGGCGTCTGGGCCACGCAGCCGACCTGGTGATGAGCCGGGGCGAGGCCTGGCTCTCTCGAGGGCTCACCTACACGGTGCTGGCCATGCTCGAGCGCCTGCCCGAAAACATGCTTCACACCCGCCCCGCCCTGCGCTTTTTGCACGGCGAGGCTTTGCGGCAAGCCGGACGCTATGCGGAGGCCGAACAGGTTTATCAGCAAGCCCTGGAAGGTGGCTTGGAACGGGCTTTGCTGGGGCTGTCGCGGCTGTACCTCGATACGGTCGAGCCGGCCAAAGCGCAGAGCTATCTGCTGGCCGCCAGGGCGCGTTTCCCTGAAGAAGTGATCCCATTATGGGCCGAAAATTTGCTCAACTCCGGAAGGGTAGGGGAGGTCGTGGCCCTGGGTCTCGAGGGCCCCCGGGTCTGGCTACGCAGCGGGCAACCGGAACGGGCCCTGAATGACTTAAGGCAATGGGAGTCTGCAACCACCGCTCGAGCCCCGCAAAACCACCGCGAGGGCACTCTGCTGCTGGCCCTGCTGGAAGCTGTGGCGGGCGATGCCATGGCCGCCGAAACAGCCGCCCGGCGGGGGCGGCGCGAGGGAGAGACCCTGGGAAGCCCGTTTGTGGTGGCGCTGGCCGAGGCGCGGCTCGGTCATGCGCTGCTGGCGCAGAACCGCTGGCAGGAGGCCGCCGAAGCCTACCGACGCGCGCTCTCGCTTTCGCAAGGAGGGCCCTCGAGGCTACAGGTGGAGCCCCTGGGGGGCCTGGCTGCCCTGGGAGAGCAAAAAGCATTTGGCGAGATGGTTCGCTTTGCCCGCGAGTCAGGCGACGCCTGGGTCGAAGCCTTCATGACCCTGATGGCCGCCCAGGCCCACCTGCGTCGGGGCCAGGCCTTCGCCCTGCCCGCCCTGGCCGGGGTGGATGACCCCTTTTTGCTGGAGCTGGCCGAACATGCTTCCTGGCAGAAGAGCGCCGTTGTACTGTTGGAGCGCTACCCCTTCCTGAGCAAACCCACCCTGTTTGCCCCGCCCCCACACCTGAGCCGCAGGCTCTGGTGGGAAGCCGGAAGGCTGAACCTGCCCTACCACCCAGGGGTCTGTGTCGAGGTGCGGGCGCTGGGCACCCTGCGGGTGCGGGTGGGCTACCAGGAGGTTCGATTCAAGCGAGAGAAAACCCGGGTTTTGCTGGCTTTGCTGCTGGTGCGCGATTGGAGCAAGGAAGCGCTTCTGGAGGCCCTCGAGGTGTCCGACGGGGAATTCAGGGTACTGTGGTCGGAGCTATTGAACACCCTGGAACCGGGGCGGCCCAGCCGCGCACCGGGGTACTTCTTGAAGCCGTATGCGCTGGCAGATGTACCCGAAATCTGGGTGGACTTGTGGCACCCCACCGATGAGGAGACCCTGCCCTTTGAGGGGATGGATCACCCCGAAATTGACCGCTACCGGGCTACCTACCGTGAGGCCCTCGTGTACCGCTTGCTAAACACCAACGAACCCGTATTGTGGCTCAGGGCACTGCGCTTCGAGCCCACCGATGAAACCATTGTGGCCCGCTTGCTCGAGACCTCTTTGTCTAGAGAAGCCTGGGAAATCTACCATAACGCTATGCGAGATCTTGACCTGCCCTTGGGGATAAAAGCCCCGTAAAGCGGCTCTCGAGATTTACTGGTCGTGTTTCTCACGTATACCGGGCATAGCAAAAAACCACTGTGGTAATGTCGTTGGATCGAACCGTATCAGTCGATACTCCGTACATCTGCTGCGTCGCGTAGTGCGTCGCCTACAAAGTTGTAGCAGAGCACCGACAACACAATAAATGCGCCAGGCCACAGCATCCAGGGATACTGGCTCAACGCCGATAAATCCTGGGCGTCAGCCAGCAAGAGACCCCAACTAGCCATCGGCTCCTTGACCCCCAGGCCCAAAAACGACAGGGTGCTCTCACCCAGAATGTATCCGGGCAGGGCGAGGGTGGCGGCAATTATCAGATAAGAGCTAATGTTGGGAGTGATGTGTCGGGTGATAATGGTCAAGTCTTTTTGCCCCAGGGCCTTGGCGGCAGTGACATACTCTATATCGCGCAGAGCGATTACCTGACCCCGCACCACTCGAGCCAAACTGGCCCAGCCAATAAAGGCCAGCACGGCTACAATACCCATGTAAACATATGTGCTGGGCCAGTTTGGCGGAATGATGGTAGCCAGTGCCAGCAGAATAGGCAGGCGCGGAATGGACAGCAATACTTCAATTATTCGCTGAATCACCAGATCTATTCGCCCGCCGTAGTAGCCCGAAATCCCGCCCATCAAGATGCCAATCACAAAAGAAATGGCCACCCCCACCAGCCCAACCGTAAGCGAGATTTGGGAGCCTATCACGGTACGGGAAAAGATATCACGGCCTAGCTTGTCACTGCCCATCAAAAAGATGGTGCCATTCTCCACTCCAAACAGGTGGAGGTTGGTTCGCAGGCCGTAAAAGTTGTAGGTATCGCCTCGTACCAGAAAACGAATTGGCATGGGCTGGGTTCGATCTTCGGTGTAGGTTTGCAGAAATGTAACCGGGTCACGTTCTTTTTTGAGTGCATAAACAAAAGGACGGCGAAACTGTCCCTCATGGAAAAAATGTACACGCTGAGGCGGCTGGTTGCCGGAACCCACATGCTGGGTAGCCACACTATAGGGTGCAATGAAGCCCGCGAAAAGGGCCATTAAGTAGAGCAGTAGCAGCACAACCGCGCTCAGTACACCGGGCCGATGGCGCAGAAAACGCCTCCAAGCCAGATACAGTGGGCTATTGCGGTCTCTAAACATAATTTACCCTTCAGTCGTAGCGAATACGTGGATCGGCCAGACTCAGCGCGATATCGGCTAGCAAATTCCCCACCACCAGCAAGACTGCCGAAAGCATCAAAATGGCCATTGCAACTTGTTGATCTTTGGCGAATAGCGAGTCTAGTAGTAGCGGCCCCATGGTAGGCAATGAAAGCAACTTGGCGACTACAATATCGCTGCTGATGAGTTGTGGCAAAGACAGGCCAGCCAGGCTAATCATTGGGTTTATGGCATTTCGCACCGCATGACGATAAATCACAACCCGTTCGGCCAGACCTTTGGCCCTTGCGGTGCGCACATAGTCCATGCCCAGTACATCCAGCAAATTAGCCCGCATTTGCCGCATCAGACCTGCCAGTCCTTCGGCGCTCATGGCGATAATGGGAATCCACAAATGGGAAAGAAAATTAACAAAACGATCCCAACTCCAGGGCGCGTCTATATATTGTGGGCTAAAAAGCCCTCCGACGTTGGTTCCGCCCATACTCAACACCAAATAGATGAGCAACAGTGCAATCAGAAAATCGGGGGTTGCAAGGCCCATGTATCCCAGAAAATTTGAACCTGTAGCCAAAACGCCGCGCCGCCGAAGGGCAGTCGCGATCCCCAGGGGGACTGCGATCAGCCAGGTTATGACCAGGGTCAGAGTCGCCAGAGCCAGCGTCCAGCCCACCCGTTCCCAGATGATGCTACTAACCGGCCTGCCGCTCTGAAAAGAAAAGCCAAAATCTCCCCTCAAAGCGATACTGGTTAACCAGTTCCAATACTGGATGAGCAGCGGTTGATCCAGCCCAAATTGGCGTTTGATATTGTCGACAGTCTCTTCGCTAAAACGGGGGTCATCCAGATAGTTGCTCAAGAACCCGCCCGGCTGAAGCTGCATCACCACGAAAATCAGCATGGAGATCAGCACCAGGGTGGGAACGGCTAGCAGGAGCCTTCGGGCTACGTAAATCAGCATGGCAGCAACCAGATAATGCAGGATGCAGGATAAGGGATTTTGCTAAGGATCTGTGTAGTTGACCAGCAAGCGCTGTATTCTTTCCAGGTAGGGTGTTGCGCCAGGAACATAATGCCAAACTTGCCCACTGGCACGTTGTTCCTGGCGTAACTTGCACCTTGCTGTAGTCTAGCGTTGGAACATTAGCGGTACAGGGTTGAAGCCGGGAATAACGCCCAGGCTGTAGATATAGTTGCCGTAGCGGTTGGAAACCGCACCCACGGCGAACTCCTTGGCAATCATGATGACCTGTGCTTCTCGAGCCGCAATCGCCTGCCAGCGGTCATAGAGGGCCTTGCGCTGGGTGAAGTTGGTGGTGCTGGCAGCACGCTCCCAAAGATCGTAGATCTCGCGTTCCCAGGGTAGGAAGTTGTTGAATTGGGGTTGGCCAGTGGGGGTGGTGGGTTGGGTAGCCTGGTGCCAGTAGTACAGCGAACCACCGGGTTTCCAGATGGGGGTGCGGAGTTCGGGGTCGGGTTGGTCACCGAGCGCCAGTAGGATGGCTTCCCAGTCCTGGCCACGCCCAGTAGCAAGCAGATTGGCTGCCAGAATGCCTTGCAGGTTGACCTTTACCCCTACCCTCTGGAAGTCATTTTGCAGGATGGTTGCAATAGCGGTAAAGACCGCCGAGTTAGAGCCGTAGGTGAGGGTGAATTCCAGGGGTCGTCCATTGGGAAGCAGGCGGATGCCATCGGCTCCACGACGCAGCCCCAAGCGATCCAGGGCAGCGTTGGCGGCGTTCAGGTCGTATCTACCCTGCAGGCGGGCGACTTCGGGATAATACCATTCAGAAAGCGGCGCGACACCATAGCTGGCCCGCTCAGCCAGACCGTTGTACACATCTTCTATGATGCGCTCACGGTTGACTGCAAACTGCATGGCACGACGAAAATCGGAGTTTTTGAACAGCCGGGCCAATTCGGCGTTTTTGGCGTTGTAGTTGAAAGAAAGGTTGGGAGGTGAACCAAAGAGGGCACGGAACTGTACCACCCGGAAGGGTCCACCAGCTACCTCACGCCGCTTGAGGTCGGGGAATTCGGCGCCGGTAATGTTGATCTGACCAATGTTACCGGCCAGGAACTGGGCCACACGGGCTTGTGAGTCGGTAATGATGAGGTATTGCAACTGGTCGAGGTAGGGAAGGGCGGTTCCAGCGGCATCACGCTTCCAGTAGTTGGGGTTCTTGACCAGGGTAACCTGCTGCCCTGGGGTGTAGCTACGCAGGCGGAAAGGGCCGGTGCCAACCACTTCTTCGGGGTTGACGTTGGTAGGCCAGGCGTTGTTGATCTCAGCCCGCGGCTTACCCCCTTCCTGGCTAAAGCCCACCAGTTTGTGCTTGGGCATGATGGGTAGGCGCATGTAGTGGATGAAGGCCGGGGCGGGTTTGGGCAGGGTAAAGCGCACCCGGAAATCGTTCACCTTTTCAATCTTCACGCCTTCGAAGTTCCCAGGGTCACCACCACGGGCTTCAGGGTTGGCTACAATCTGGGTATAGGTGAAGACCACATCATCCGCAGTAAACGGACGGCCATCGTGCCAACGGACATCGCGGCGCAGGTCAAAGGTGTAGACCCGACTCTCGCCTGTGATGGTCCAGCGGGTAGCGAGGGCAGGTTCGATCTGATAGTTGGCCAGGTTGTATTCGATCAGACCGTCGAACATCTGGTTGGTGAGAGCCTGGATTGCTGAATCAATGGCGCCATAATAAAACAGTGTCTGCGGCGCACTTGCAAGGGATAGGGTGAGGCTGCCGCCGGCCTTCCCTGCGGTTACGCCCAGATTGGCATAAGCGGGCAGGGATTTGGGCTGTGCGAGGGCCAGTCCCCCCATCACCAGACCCGCGGCCAAAAGCCACAAGTACTTTTTCATGGTTTCCTCCATATGCATGCTGAACCTGCTATCTCCTCTGCCGGTTGGGGCGGAGCCAGCGCCTGGGGCGCAATCGCTGTGGTTCCAGTGGAGTATACGACTAGCCTGGGGGATTGGCAAGATATTGGTATACAAATGGTATAATGGCCATAACATATGCGAAAAGCCCTGAATACGCACGCAGCAACACCACTCTATTTGCAACTCGAGGCTGTTTTACGCGAGGCATTGGCTTCAGATACCTGGAAAGCGGGTGAGGCCATGCCCCCAGAGCGAGAACTGGCCGATAAATTTGGGGTCTCCAGGCTCACCCTCCGCAAAGCACTGGAGCGCCTCGAGGCCCAGGGTCTGGTGCAGCGCCGACAGGGGTCGGGCACCTACGTAGCCCCCCGCCTCGAGCAGCCCCTTTCTACCCTCACCGGCTTTAGCGAGGACATGCGGGCCAGGGGGTTAGAACCCAACGTACGCTGGCTCAAGCGTGGGTTGTTTACGGCCTCGCCTGAAGAAGTGCTGGCGCTGTCGCTTTCGCCCGGCGAGAAAGTGGCCCGGCTCGAGCGCGTCCGCAGCGCCCAGGGCGAACCCATGGCCGTTGAGCGGGCCGCCCTGCCCGCGCATCTGCTGCCCAATCCAGAAGAAGTCATAGAGTCGCTTTATGCCTATCTGGAAAGCAAAGGATTGCGCCCGGCCAGGGCGCTACAACGGCTTCGTGCAGTAGCCGCTAGCCGCCAGGAGGCGGAACTTCTGGGCATTCGTGCCGATGAGCCGGTACTCTACATCGAGCGGCTGAGCTTCCTGGCCGATGGCAGTGTGCTCGAGTTCACCCGCAGCCACTACCGGGGCGACCGCTACGATTTTGTGGCGGAGCTGCGTAGCAATCAGTGATACCAAATTTGCGTAGATAGCTAGCATTGAAACGCAAAATGAAGCTCTCATCCAGCGCCACTCCAGGCCCAACCAATACCAACTCTGCGCGTGAGCGGCGCTAAACGCGCCCCTCACTTGCCGCGCCAGGGGGCGCGTCCGAGGGGCTTGTATATTGCTTTTGGGTCACTTCTGGGCAGATTTGGTATAAGGGTGCCGTTGTTGCCCGAATCCAAATTCAGTCAAATTCCCAGCTTGTGAGCTGCTCACAAGCTGGGTTAGGAGGAAGGAGGCGGGTTGCGGTTTTCAGGGGCCTGTTCCCTAACCCCTGGCCCCGGTTCCCTGTTCGACCGTACCCATGACAGGCAAAGTGTTCAGCCATAGACAAAGGATCGCATCAAGGGTTGGGTGAGCGGGGTGCAGCGGCGTTTTCTCACCGGGGGAGAAGGAGAGTAGATTCAGTATGTCGCCAGGTTCAGTGTCCGCGAAGCCGAGGGTCGAGGGTATCGCGCAGGGTGTCTCCTAGCAAATTGAATCCGAGTGAAGCTACCAGAATGGCCAGCCCCGAGAACACCGAGGTCCAGGGGGAGAGGGTCAGGTAGGCACGGCCCTCGGATAGCATCTGGCCCAGCGATGGGTTGGGGGGTTGGGTTCCCAGCCCCAAAAAAGCCAGCGAGGACTCGACCAGAATGGCGGTGGAGAGGGCCAGGGTGGTTTGCACCAGAATCACCGAGGCCAGATTGGGCAAAATATGCCGCAGGATGATGCGACGGTTACCCGCCCCTATGGCCACGGCTGCCTGCACATAATCGGTGTTGCGAACCACCAGGGCCGGGCCTCGAGTCAGACGGGCAAAGGTCGGGATGTAAACGATGCCAATCGCCAGGGCTGCATTCCACTGGCTGGGCCCCAGCATGGCGATGATGCCAATGGCCAGCAGGATGATCGGGAAGGCCAGGAGCACGTCCATCAGGCGCATGACCACGCGGTCGTACCAGCCGCCCACATAGGCTGCCGAGACCCCCAACAAGGTGCCCGCCAGCACCGCAATGAATACCGAACTGAAGGCTACCATCAAGGAGTTGCGGAAGCCAAACAGGATGCGCGACAAAAGGTCGCGCCCAAACTGGTCAGTGCCAAGCCAGTGGGCGCTGGTGGGCCCGGAAAGACGGGCCAGAATGTCTTGTTCAACAGGGCTATAGGGCGCCAGGAAAGGGGCGAAAAGAGCGCAAAGTACCACCAGCAAGGTCAGCAGGAGTCCCAACAAACCCAGCGGGTTGCGCAGGAGGGGCCAAAGGGTTTTCTGCCAGGTGAGACTCATGCGTACTCCACCCGTGGGTCGAGCTTGGCGTAAACCAGGTCTACCAGCAAGTTAATCAGCACAAAAGCGGTGGTGACCAGCAGAATGGCACCCTGGATCAGGGGGTAGTTGCGTTCGTTGATGGCCCCTAAAATCAGACGACCCATCCCAGGGATGGCAAACACCTGCTCCACCACAATGGCGCCCCCGAACAGGTAGCCCACCTGAATCCCAATAACAGTAACCAGGGGAATCATGGCGTTGCGGAGGGCGTGCTTGTAGAGCACCACCCGCTCGGAGAGCCCCTTGGAGCGGGCGGTGCGGATGTAGTCCTGGTTCAGCACATCCAGGAGTGAAGAGCGTAGTACCCGGCTCAGTCCGGCCAGCATGGGCAGGGAAAGGGTGATGACCGGCAATACCAGCCTGGAAACATGGCCCCAGGGGTCCTGGCTGAAGGGCACATAGCCCAGGCTTTGCCAGCCTGGGGCCAGCTTGAAGACCAGAAAGATGAGCAGGGTGCCCAGCCAGAAGGAGGGCAGGGTCACGCCGGTGATGGAAAAGAGCCGGATCAGGTACTCAGCGCTCGAGTTCCGCCAGTACGCCGTGAGTACTCCGACCGGAATGGCCAGTCCGATGGCGATGATGAGGGAGAGGATGGTCAGTTCCAGGGTGATGGGTAAGCGCTGCAAGATTTCTTCGCTGATGGGCCTGCCTGTCCAGATGCTTTGCCCCAGGTCGCCGCGCAGGGCGGCACTGAGCCAGTCCCAGTACTGCACAAAGATGGGCTTGTTCAACCCCAGCTTTTCGCGCAAGGCGGCCAGCCCTTCAGGGGTGATCTCGGTGTTGGCCCCCAGCATGATCTGGACGGCATCGCCGGGGATGAGCCGAATCATTAGGAAGACCAGCACCGAGACCCCAAACAACACAAACAGGAGGTCGAGGGAGCGTTTGACCAGAAAGGAAAGCATCATGAGGAGAACCTAGACCCCAGTGTGGTCACCGGCATCAGCAAAAGGCTATGCCCTAACAGCTCGCTATGCGCTTGGGTTGGAGCCCTGCCCTGGGCCTCTGGCATTCCGCTTTCGGCCCAAGGCATGGAATCCGCCATTGGGCAATTCTTGCTAGAGCACAGGGCTCGAGCCCTTTACCGGGCCAGCCAGGTATCGCGCAGGTAGATGAGCGAGCGGGTGGGAATGGGCTTGAAACCCTGCACGTTTTCACGGGCGGCGGAGAACAGCGTGCCATAGACCAGGTGAGCGATGGGCCCCTGGCAGGCCAGCTCCACCTGTAAACGGGCGTAGATGGGGCGACGCGCTTCCTCGTTTACGGTGGTGCGGCCCTGGTTGAGCAGGCGGTCTACGGTGGGGTTGGAGAACTTGAAGACATTGGTCGAGCCGCCGGTGGAGAAGGTGCGGAACAGGTAGCCGTCGGGGTCGGCGTTACCGCCATTGATGGAAGCAAACGTGTCGAAGTTGGAGTTGCGCCACTCCTGGATAAACTTGCCTTGCTCCAGGACTTCGACCTTTGCGCGGAAGCCAGCCTGGGCGAGTTGCTGTTGCACCACCTGGGCGGCATCCACCACCGTTTTGTTGGAGCCAATCACAATCATGCCAAAGTCCACGCCATTGGGGTAGCCTGCCTGGGCCAGCAGTTCCCTGGCCCGCGCAGGGTTGGTGTTGTAGCAGGGGAAAGCGCTTGTTGGCGAGGCCCAGGAGCGCAGGCCCAGGGGCCCGGCAGGGGTGCCATTGCCAAAGTAGACCGCCTGGACAATCTGCTGGCGGTTGAGGGCGTAATTGAGGGCCTCGCGCACCCTGGGGTTATCGAAGGGTTTGCGTGAGACATTCATGCCAATCAGGGTGTAGGCCAGATCCTGGGTGGTAATGAGTTTGACATTGGGGGTAGTGCGCAGGGTCACGGCCAGCGAGGGGTCGATGTTGGGCAGGAACTGGTAGGTGCCACTGGCCAGCCCGACCTGGCGGGTGGCCGCGTCGGGAACAATGTTGTAGCGCAGGGCATCCAGGTAGGGCCGCCCCTGCCGCCAGTAACGGGGGTGACGCTCGAGCAGGATGTAAGTATCGGGCACCCATTCCTTAAAGGCAAAGGGCCCCGTACCCATGGGCTTGCGCTGCATGTCGTTGCCCGCTTTCACGTAGTCTTCCGACATTACTGCAATACTGGCCAACTCGATAAGCATTGGGGCAAATGGCTGGGAAAGCTCCACTACCAGTTGGGTGGGGGAGGTCGCCCGCACGTCCTTGATCAGGTTGATGCGGCTGGCGATGGGGGAGCCGGTCTTGGGGTCGCGCACGCGGTTGATGGAGAAGGCGATGTCCCCAGCCGTGAGGGGTTTACCGTCGTGGAAGGTGACCCCTGAGCGAATCTTGAAGGTGTAGGTCAGACCGTCCTGGCTTACCGTCCAGGACTCGGCCAGAGCGGGGCGTGGCCGCAGTCGCTCGTCAATTTCGGTCAGACCTTCGTAGATCTGGCCGGTCACGATGAAAGAAGCAAAAGCGGTTGCCACGTGGGGATCGAGCCCCGAGGGAGAGGCATCGGCCCCTATTTGCAGGGTTCCGCCTCGTACCGGGGTCTGGGCAAAAGACCACCCCATTGCCAATAACAGGGCGATCAAGAGACTAAACCAGCGACCTTTCATAGCGCCTCCTTGTGAGCTTAGGGCTGCTCAGGTGTATTCTATGCCACAAAACTTTGGTACTCAAGTGGTACAGGTGCCCCACAACATTTATGGTTGGGCTTTTATCGCGCTCCATATAGACCTGCCGCCTGGTTGGGTGGCCACTGTTTTGTCCGGGAGAAAGCTTTCTTGAAGCTGGATGGCTCAAAATGCGTAAAGAGCGCTCTATCAAACGAGCTGCCGTAAGGTTCGTGCTTGAAGCTGTTGGCGGAGCACCAGAAAAAGCTCCGCCGTTGCCAGGGCATCCCAGAGCGCGTGGTGTTCCAGATGCCCCGGTAGGCCAAAGGCGGCTCTGGCTGCTGCCAGCCCGGTGGGAAAGGGTTTTGCGTGAGGCTCGAGCCTGCGCCGCCGCTCGCCCAGCCGGGCCAGCAAAACCACCGTATCCACCACCACCGGCTTCACCCAGGGCTTGCCGGTGGCACGGAAGTATCGCTGCAAAAAACGCAAATCCACCGAGCTATAGTGCAGCAGCAGGGCATCGTGGCCGATGCGGGCTTTGATTTCCTCGAGCACCTCTTCTAACCCTGGCGCGTTGTCCAGCTCCCTGGGCAGGATGTGATGGGCCTTGATACCGTCGGCGGAAAGCGCATCGGGCCTTACGGGGCGAACCAGACTGTAAAAGTGTGCGCCAAACTCGATGATGCCGTGGCGAATGGGAACCATCCCCACGGAAAGAATCTGATCGTCGTTATTCAGGCCGCTTGTCTCCAAATCCAGGGCCCAGTAGGTAACCTCATTCCAGGCGGGGCTTTTGGAAAAGGGCCAGAGGTTCATACAGAAGGGTGTGGGAGAGCGGCTGGTTTGGTAGCTGGTTCCTCGAGTGCTCAACCCAGCCGATCGGTGTGGAAGCGATGGCTCATGGCTTCCTGCATTTCGCGTACCTGCAAGAAGGCTTCTTTGAGGTGACGGCGCTCGAGGGGCGAGAGGCTTTCCAGGGGCACCTTGTTGCTGGGGGGCTCGCCCCGGCGCAGCGCTGATAGTTGCTCGCGCAAACGCAGGCGCATCAGGAACCCAAAGGCCTCGATTAAGGTTTCGGCTCCGTCCTGGCTCAGTTTGTTTTCGCGGGCAGCGGCCTGCAGGCGCTCGACGGTGCCTTTGGCCTGGCTGCGGGCCTCCAGGGCATACACCCGGGCCAGGCTCACGATGGGGGCGATGCCGCCCTTCTTGATGTCCACCCCGCCGTCTTCCTCCTTAATCTGGCGAAAGAAACCGATGGGCGGGCGGAACTGGAGCGAGGCCTTGGCAAGCTGGGCCAGGAAGATGCCCTGGTCGGCTCCCTGGGCCACGATGCGCTCAAGGGGTTCCAGCGAGAGCTCGCCGTGCACCGCCCGGAAATCGAAAAAGATCTGCGCTTCCAGCAGCTCCTGCGGCTTGGGGGTCTCGAGCCAGCGCCTGAAGAGCTGCTCCCACTCGGATAGCGGCTTGCGCCACTGGGTGGCCATGTAGCCCCCAGGGCAAGGGGGAAAACCGGCTTGAATCAGCCCCTCGACCACAAAGGTTGCGAGCTGTTCAAAATAAGCTGCCGCCTCAGCGGAGTTTTCAAGGTAGACCAGGGCGTTGTCCTGGTCGGTCAGGAGGGCCTGCTCCATGCGCCCCTCCGAGCCAAAGACAATCCAGGCATAGGCAGTGGGGGGTGGGCCTAGCTTCTCCTCTCCCAGCCGCAACAGGGTACGAATGAGCTGGTCGTTGAGCGAGCTCACGCTACGCCCAATTTCGCTGGCGCCCAGCCCTCCCAGGAGCAGCGATTCGGCCACGCCGGTCAGCTCTTTGCCATAACCCGCCAGGTCGCCTGGGTTACGGGTGCGCTCGAGCCGCCTTAGCAGATAAAGGGGGCTTTTGGTTTGCTGACGCATGAAGACGGTGTCGGTAATCAGCCCGATAATCTGTCCGTCTTGCTCCAGGGGCAGGTGATGAATCCCCTGACGTACCATAAACGAAAGGGCTTCAAAGAGCGGGGTGCTGGCGGGCAGGGTCTTGACCGGGGCGCTCATGATCTCCTCGAGCGGGGTTTCGGGCCCCTTGCCTGCGGCCAGCACCCGGTTACGCAGGTCGCGGTCGGTCAGGATGCCGGTGGGCTCGCCCTCGACCAGCACCGAGCTGATCTGGTGGCTTCGCATGACCTGGGCCGCTTCACCAATGGTAAAGGAGCGGGGCACAAACACCGGGGGCCGGGTGATCAGCTCCCCGACCGGCAGGGCCAGATCCACGTTGACCATGCCCAGCCCTTCGACCCGTGTGGAGAGCCGCAGGCGTTCAGCCAGTCCCCTGGTAAAAAACTCCGCAAAGGCCGGGTATTCCAGCAGCTTCTGAAAAACTTCCCTGGGCCAGCGATACACCAGCAGGTCTTCCTCGGCCACCACGTCAAAGGCAGGGGCATCCTGCGATAAGAGCGAAGGGTAGCCAAACACCTCCCCTTCCTCCAGATGCAAGACGGGTTGACCGTCGCGCTCGAGGCGTGCCCCCCCCTTGCGAATCAGATACAGGTGCTGGCTCTTGGGGCCGCTGCGTTCCAGCACTTTGCTACCCCTGGGGTAAAAGGTAATCTCCAGCCCCCGTTCCACCTGGCGCAAGGCTTCGTCTGGCAGCAGATGGAACGGAGCATGTTCACGTACGAATTCAACTGGATTCACAATTTTATTTTGAGGCTTTATCTGGGGAGTTTTGCCCCTCCTCCGGCAGCCGAATAATCAAGCCAGAGCCGAGCCAGGCCGAAAGGGGCAGAATAATGCTCAAGGCCTGATTGGCACCTGAAAACACCTGCAAGGCATAGCCAAACATCAAGGCCGGTAACAACAAAAAGAAGATTCTGAAAATGCGCTCGAGGCCGGGTTTGGGAGGTAGGGGCCAGAAGCGGGAAAAAACCAGTCCCAGCAAGCCGCCCAGCACCACTGCCGAGGCAATCCGCAAGAGGTCAAAGGGTGTGGGGAAAGGCCAGCCGGTCAGGTAGTGGCCCACCACATAAAACAAAAATAAAAAACCCGAGATCCCCACCATGAGCCTCAGAAAGCGTGGCGTGAGGTTTGGCGGCACAAACACATTGCTTGGTTTATGGGTCTCTGCGTTCTTGCTGGTAGCCATATAGCGATATTACCCAAATCAAGAAGGGGTGGGCTTCACGCCCACCCCCAGGGTTGTTTAGTGGTAGTGTGCGTCCTTGGCGCCACGCGGAATCCGTACCGACTCCACCAGCTCCTGCACATCTTTGGGAGGCTCGGGGGTCATGCGCGAGACAAAGTAGGTAATCAAGAAGTTGAGCAGCATGCCTACTGTGCCAATGCCCTCAGGGCTCACGCCCAGGAACCAGCGGGGCATCCCAAAGTAGCTGGTGCCGATGATGTAGGTCGCGGTAAAGACCAGCCCCACGATCATCCCGGCAATGGCTCCCTCGCGGGTAGTCCGCTTATCGAAGATGCCCAGCAGGATGGTGGGGAAGAAACTACTCGCCGCCAACCCGAAGGCAAAGGCCACCAACTGGGCAATAAAGCCCGGTGGGTTTTGCCCAAAGTAGCCTGCAATCAGCACTGCCAACAAGATGCCGATGCGGGCAATGAGCAATCGCTGGCCTTCCGTGGCTCTGGGGTTCACCACCCGGTAGTAGAGGTCGTGCGACAAAGCCGAAGAAATCACAATCAACAACCCAGACGCCGTCGAGAGGGCCGCCGCCAGCCCGCCTGCTGCCACCAGTGCAATGATCAGGGGGGCCAGCTTGGCGACTTCTGGGGTGGCCAGTACGATGATGTCATTGTTGATAAAGACTTCATTCTTCGACTTTTCGTTAGGGCTTTTGAAATCTGGACGGTTGGTTCCAGGAATCAGATTGAAAGCCCGGCCCGGAGCGATGGTGATTTTGCCGTCGCCGTCTTTGTCAACAAACTTCAGCAGACCGGTTTTCTCCCACTTGGCAACCCAGTCTATTTGCTGAACCTCCTCGAGGGTCTTACCGTTGAGTGTGTTGATGAGGTTGTAGCGGGCAAACACCGAGATGGCCGGGGCGGTGGTGTACAGAAGCGCAATGAAGAGGAGAGCCCAGCCCGCCGAAGCCCGTGCATCCTTCACCGTGGGAACGGTGTAGAAGCGAATAATCACGTGAGGCAAGCCCGCTGTGCCAAACATCAAGCATGCAGTGATTAGCAGGATGTTTAGCATGTCAAAGCTCTGGAACGGCTGGGTGTATTGCGTGAAGCCCAGGTCTACCTGTAGCTGGTTGAGCCGGGTGGTGATATCGCTAAAAGTCAGGGCCAGTTGGGGGATGGGGTTACCGGTCAGGATGCTGGCGATGGCAAAGCCGGGGATCAGGTATGCAATGATCAGCACCGTGTACTGTGCAACCTGGGTCCAGGTAATGCCTTTCATGCCGCCCAGCACCGCAAACAGTGCAGTAACCGCTACCCCAATCCACAATCCGGTAGTGCTGGGTACACCCAGATAGCGCGAGAAAACCGTCCCAACCCCCACCAGTTGAGGAATCACGTAGGTGAAAGAAACGAAAATTGCGGCTACCACCGCCACAATGCGCGCGGTCTGGGAGTAGTAGCGGTCGCCTACGAAGTCTGGTACGGTAAACTTGCCAAACTTGCGTAGATAGGGGGCCAGCAACAGCGCCAGCAACACATAACCGCCGGTCCAGCCCATCAGGTAGATGGTGCCGTCGTAGCCCAGGGTGGAGATTAGGCCCGCCATCGAGATGAAGCTAGCAGCACTCATCCAGTCGGCGGCGGTGGCCATACCGTTGGCGATGGGGGGCACCCCGCGTCCGGCCACATAAAAGCCCTCGGTTTCGCGCACCCGTGCCCAGATGCCGATGCCTACATACAGCCCGAAGGTCAGGAGCACAATGATCCAGGTCCAGAGTTCTACGCTCATTGGCTGCCCCCTATTCGTGCACGTCGAACTGCTGGTCAATCTTGTTCATCTGCGAAACGTAGATGAAAATCAAGATGACGAAGACCAGGATGGAGCCTTGATGGGCAAACCAGAAGCCCAGTGGAACGGCTCCAAGCTTGATGTTATTGAGCGGCTGCACCAACAAAATACCAAACCCGTATGAAACCACCGCCCAGACGATGAGCAGGTTACGGATCAGGCTGATGTTGGCCTTCCAGTACGCCTCGGCCTTTGCTTTATCCATGCCTTCCTCCATGTAACACAAGTCCGGCCACCAGTGCCGTTGGGGTGGTCGCTCTAGCGCATTTCAGACTTGCGCCATGAATCTAACATTGAGAATGTGTCCTGGCAAGTTATTTGCAGTTTTTGGATATCTGCGAAAACGGGTGCATTTATTTGTAGCAGGAGCACGTTCGTAATCAACCATCAAGCTAATGGCAACAGGATAAATAGGAGCATGTAACAGAGCTGCACAGCAGATTTATGAATTGTCGACTGTGCTTGGCATCAGACCTGTGCCCCATCCGAACTCGGCAGATTCTCAAAATGTAGTGAGCTGGAGTTTGGCGAGAGCGGAAGCGTTTTCTAGTGAAGCCATAAAATCGGCTTATAAAAGTGGTCTACTCTTCCAGCGTACTCAAATCGCCGGGGTCGCGCCCCATTTCCTGGGCTTTGAGCAGGCGACGCAGAATTTTTCCGCTGCGGGTCTTGGGGAGCTTGTCCAGGAAGACCAGCTCAGCGGGGGTGGCGATGGGGCCTAGCTCGAGGCGCACGTGCTGTACGATTTCGTTTTTGAGCGCCTCGGTTTTTTCACGTCCCACCCGAAGCACCACAAAGGCCTTGATATTTTCACCCTTGATGGGGTCGGGCACGCCAATCACGGCGGCCTCGGCCACCGCAGGGTGCGAGACCAGCGCGCTCTCCACATCTGCCGTGCCAATCCGGTGACCGGCCACGTTGAGCACGTCGTCGGCGCGGCCCAGCACGGTGAAGTAGCCCTCGGCGGTTTTGCTGGCCACGTCGCCGGCGGCGTACACGTTCCCCGGGATTTCCGTCCAGTACTGGGTGTAGCGGGCATGGTTGCCCCAGACGGTACGCATCATGTGGGGAAAAGGACGCTTGAGGGCCAGCAAACCCCCCGTTCCGGGGGCTACCTCATTGCCGTCGGCATCCACCACCGCTGCTTCCACACCGGGGAGGGGCACCCCCACAAAGCCGGGCTTGCCTGGCAGGGCGAGCGGCGTACCCAGCGTGGGGCCGCCCAGCTCGGTCTGCCACCAGTTGTCGGCTACAAAACCGCGCTGGCCGCCCTCCATCAGGTGCTCGACAGCCCACTGCCAGGCCTCGGGATTGAGGGGCTCGCCCGCCACGCCAATAAAACGCAGTGAAGAGAGGTCGTGCCGGGCGGGCCACTCGGGGCCAAATTTCATGAACATGCGTACAGCGGTGGGGGCGGTGAACATCACATTCACCCGGTAGCGCTCCACGGCTTGCCAGAGGGCCGCAGGGCTGGGGTAGTCGGGCGCACCTTCGCGCAGGATGCTGGTAATGCCCAGAAGCAGCGGCGCGTACACAATATAACTGTGCCCCACAATCCAGCCGATGTCCGAGGTAGCCCAGTAAACGTCCGTGTCCTTGACATCGAAAAACGTGCGCAGGTGGTAAGCGGTGCCCACCATGTAGCCCCCGTGCACGTGCACCACCCCCTTGGGTTTGCCGGTGGAGCCGGAGGTGTAGAGGATAAACAGGGGGTGTTCGCTGTCCAGGGGAACGGCCTCGGCCTCGGGCTTGTGCGACCAGAGCAACTGGTTGAAATCGTGGAAGCGGGGCCCCTCGGGGGCCGCCTTGCTACGGCTGAACCAGATGGTACGTACGTCCAGGTCTTCGATGGCCTGGAGCACGATGGATTCCAGATCCACGGGCTTGCCCCGGCGGTAGCTGACATCCCCAGCAATAACCAGCCGGGCCCCGGCATCCATGATGCGCTCGCGCAGCGCCGAAACCCCCAAACCGGCGTACACCACCGAGTGGATGGCCCCAATGCGTGCGCAGGCCAGCATGGAGATGACCCCCTCGAGGGTTAGGGGCATGTAGATAATCACCCGGTCACCCTGCTCGACCCCCAGGCTCCGCAGGGCTGTGGCCAACCGGGCCACCCGGTCCAGCAGCTCGCCGTAGGTGAGCTTTTGCTCGCTGCCGTCTTCCCCCAGGTACAATAGGGCCACGTGGTTGCGCTTAGAACCTTTGGCGTGGCGGTCGAGGGCGTTGTAGGTGATGTTGGTCTGGCCGCCCACAAACCACTGATGATCCGGGAAGTTCCACTGAAGTACTTGGCCGAACGGCTGGAACCAGTGAAACTGCCGGGCCTGCTCCCCCCAGAACGCCTCGGGGTCTTGCAGGCTGCGCCTGTATTCGGCCCAGAAGTCCGGAACATTGGCATTTTGGCGTAAGGCGGCGGGGGCTTCGTAGCTGACCTTGGATTTTAGCAGTTGCTCGAGTTCCATGGGGCCTCCTGAGGGTTTATCTTCGCAGAGGGAGTAGGGGACAAATGCCGTTTGGCAGTCGCTTGAGAGGTAAGGCGTTCTGGGAAAAGCGTCGCTGGCAAGGGAAAGGTGGCCTGATAAGCGCCAGGATACGCCTTCATGGTTCCAGGGTGGAGAGGTCACCCGGATCGGCTCCTAGCTCCTGGGCCTTGAGCAGACGGCGGAGGATTTTGCCGCTCTTGGTTCGCGGCAACTGGTCTATGATCTCGACCTCGGTCTGCAGGCTGACGCTGCCGAGCTGGCGTCTGAGGTGGCTCGAGAGTTTGGCGGCCAGTATTTCGCGCACCTGGGGGCTGGCCTCGCGGGTTTTGAGCACCACATAAACCTTGATCACCTCACCCTGCTCGGGGTGGGCTATTCCCACAGCAGCCGCCTCGGCCACTGCCGGATGGGCCAGCATGGCTCCCTCGATTTCCGCTGTGCCGATGCGCAGTTCCCCGGCCTTGATCACATCATCCGAACGCCCCAGCAGGGCCATATACCCCTCGCTGTCCTGCACGGCGATGTCGCCTGTGGCGTAGCAGCCGGGAATGCGGCTCCACTGCTCGGCGTAGCGCTCGGGGTTGTTCCAGAAGGTTCGCATGAAGTGGGGGAAGGGCTTGCAGATGACCAGGTGCCCTTTCTGACCCGGCGGCAACTCGCGCCCCTGTGCATCAACAACCAGCATCTCCACACCCGGCAGAGGGAAACCGGCCTTGCCCGGCTTGGCCGGCATGCAGACCGGGGTGGAAAGGCAGGGCCCGCCGGTCTCGGTCTGCCACCAGTTGTCCACCACGTGGGCCAGGTTCCTGGCAGCCCAGTGCCAGACCTCGGGGGCCAGATACTCGCCCACGCTGGCTACGAGGCGCAGGTCGGTGAGCCTGGCGTTCTGGGCCCATTCATCGCCATGCTTGCGAAGGGTGCGTAGCCAGGTGGGGCTGATGATGAGCACGTTGACCCCGCACTCTTCCAGGGTCTCGTAGAACCCGCTGGGGTCGGGGTAGTCGAGCCGTTCGGCCCGCAGCACGGTGGTTAGCCCTTCGAGCAGGGGTGCATACAGGCCGTAGCTGTGGCCCACAATCCAGGAGAGGTCGGCGGTGGCCCAGGAGATGTCACCCTCTTTGAGGTCGAACAGGGTACGCAGGTGGTAGGTGATGCCCACCATGTAGCCCCCGTGCACATGCACCACCCCTTTGGGCTTCCCGGTAGAGCCAGAGGTGTAGAGAATGAAAAGCGGGTGTTCGCTGTCTACCGGCAGGGCGGGGGTGGTGGGCCGATGGGCCTCGATCAAGTCCCAGAACTCGAGGGGCCGAAGGGTACCGCCCCGGCTAAACCAGAGCACCGGCAGCTCCAGACCCTGGGTCGCCTCCTCGATCAAAGGGGTGAAAGAGAGGGTGCGCCCGCCCTGGTACATCCGGTCGGCAGCTACCAGCAAGCGGGCCCTGGTGTCCTGCAAGCGTTCGTGCAGGGCCTGACTGCCCAACCCCGCAGGAACCGCCACGTGTACCGCCCCGATGCGGGCGCAGGCCAGAAAAGTCAGGGCCATTTCCAGGCCGGTGGGCATGTAGACGGCCACCCGGTCGCCCGGCTGAATGCCCAGTGAAAGCAGTCCACCGGCCAGGCGGGCGGTCAGGTCGCGCAGCTCCCGGTAGGTTAGTTTGTGTACCGTGCCATCGCCAGAGAGCGCGATCAGGGCCAGCTGGTTGCGCCTGGGGCCATCGGCGTGGCGGTCCAGGGCGTTGTAGGCCATGTTGGTCTTTGCGCCCACAAACCAGTGATGGTGCGGCAGATTGAGCTCCCGCACCTGCTTCCAGGGGCTGAACCAGTGAAAGCGCTGGGCCCACTCGCCCCAGAAAGCTTCGGGGTCCTCGAGGCTCCGCCGGTACTCGGCGGGATAGTCCTGCAAGTTGGCGTTTTGCACCAGCGGCCTGGGCGGCCAGACGGCTTGCTCCTCGCTCGAGGAACCCAGGTAGGGAGGTTCCTGGGGCGGCAGCGACTGGGGTTCAGCCGGTGGGGCCGACTCGGCTCTGGGATGGCTCGAGGCCGCCCTGGCCACCTCCTGCACGGCCTGAACCAGCCGGGTGAAGGCATAGGGAAACCGCCTCGAGGGCACCACCACCCCGAAAGCCCCGATCACCTGCCCGTCCTTGCCAAAGATGGGCGCAGCCAGGCCCGAGATGCCGTCGGTGTGCTCTTCAATCTCCACCGCAAAGCCCATCTGGCGCACCTTAGTTAGCTCTTCCTCGAGGGTCAGGGGGTCGGTGATGGTGAGGCGGGTAAATGCTTTCAGGTTTTGTAGATGGGTTGCCTGGTCTTCGGCCTCCAGAAAGGCCAGCACGGCCTTGCCCATGGCCAGGGCGTGGAAGCCCTCGCTAATCTGGTCGTCTATCCCGGCTAGCTTGGGTAAACCCTGCCGGCCCCGGGTGGTCAGGCGCAGCTTACCCTCGGGGGTTAGCTGGGCCAGGTAGGTTCGCTCGCGGGTGCGAAGATACAGCTCCTCGAGCGCATCGGATAGTTTTTCGGGTTCGGCTAACGGGGCGCGGCTCGGGGCCAGGGCGCTTTTGGAGAGCCGGTAAGTGCTGCCCTCCCGTTCAGCAAAACCTTCCGAGACCAGGCTGGCCAGGAGTGCGTAGGCAGTGGAGAGGCTCTTGCCCAGAAAAGCCGCGAGCTGCGGGGCCTCGACGCCTTCAGGGTGCTGGGCCAGGTAGGCCAGCACCCGCAGCGCAGCCTGAACGGTGGTGAGTTTGCGACTTTGTGCCATAAACCTCTCGAAGACCTGATGCTATAAAGTTCGGTAGAACGGACTCAAAATTGTAGTTGGCGCTATTGTGGCGAGGTGTTCACAGGCTGTCAAGTAACCGACAAATTCCTACCATTGCCAAACCAGGTTTTTTCTTGACGGGTTGTGCCCCAAAGCCTATGCTCACCGTAAAAAGGCTAGCCCAGGCCAGATGTCAGGTTTGTTTTTCGTTGCTAGAAAGGGATGCTATGGAAAAAATCGAAGCCGTCTTGAAAGAAGACCGGGTCTTTGAACCCTCCGAAGCCTTCAAACGTTCAGCCCGCATCAACCAGCTCGAAGCCTACGAGGCCCTCTACCGCGAGAGCCTCGAGCAACCCGAGCAGTTCTGGAGCCGGGTGGCCTCCGAGCTACACTGGTTCAAACCTTGGGACAAGGTACTCGAGTGGAACCCCCCCCACGCCAAGTGGTTTATCGGCGGCAAAACCAACCTCTCTTATAACTGCCTAGATCGGCACCTGGCCGAGAGCGGTAACAAAGCCGCCATTATCTTCGAAGGGGAGCCGGGCGACTCGCGCATCCTGACCTACCAGCAACTCCACCGCGAGGTGAGCAAGTTCGCCAACGTGCTCAAGGGGCTGGGGGTGCAGAAAGGCGACCGTGTCACCATCTACCTGCCCATGATTGCCGAGGCCGCCATTGCCATGCTGGCCTGCGCCCGGATTGGCGCAGTGCACTCGGTGGTGTTTGGGGGCTTTTCGGCTTCGGCCCTGGCCGACCGCATCAACGACGCCCAGGCCAAGGTGCTCATTACCGCCGACGGCGGCTGGCGGCGCGGGGGTGTGGTGCCCCTCAAGGCCAACAGTGACGAGGCCCTAGCGGACGCCAAGTCCATCGAGAATGTGGTGGTGGTCAAGCGCTGCGGCAACGAGGTACACATGGAGCCGGGCCGCGACCACTGGTACCACGAGCTCATGGCCAATGCCTCGCCCGACTGCCCGCCCGAGCCCATGGACGCCGAAGACCCACTTTTTATCCTTTACACCTCGGGTTCCACCGGTAAGCCCAAGGGGGTCATGCACACCACGGGGGGCTACTCGGTCTACACCTACCTGACCGCCCAGTACATCTTTGATCTCAAAGACACCGACACCTACTTCTGTACCGCCGATGTGGGCTGGATTACCGGCCACAGCTATGTGGTGTACGGGCTTTTGCAAAACGGGGCCACCACCCTCATGTACGAAGGGGCCCCCAACGCCCCGGATGAGGGTCGCATCTGGAACATCATCGAAAAATACAGCGTGAGCATCCTCTACACCGCCCCCACCGCTATCCGCGCCTTCATGAAGTGGGGCGAGCAGTGGCCGCTCAAGTACAACCTGAGTAGCCTGCGTCTCCTGGGCTCGGTGGGGGAGCCCATCAACCCCGAAGCCTGGCTGTGGTACTACAGGGTGATCGGCAAGGAGCGCTGCCCCATTGTGGACACCTGGTGGCAGACCGAGACCGGCGGCATCATGATTACCACCCTGCCCGGAGTGCACCCCATGAAGCCCGGCCACGCTGGTAAGCCCTTTTTTGGCGTGCAGCCTGAAATCGTGGACACCTCCGGCCAGCCCGTGAACAACCCCGATGAAGGCGGGCATCTGATCATCCAGAAACCCTGGCCCTCCATGCTGCGTACCGTCTGGGGCGACCCCGAGCGCTTCGAGCGGCAGTATTTTGCCCAGTACCCCGGCAACTACTTCACCGGCGACGGGGCCCGGCGCGATGCCGATGGCTACCACCTGATTCTGGGCCGGGTGGACGACGTGCTCAACGTCTCCGGCCACCGCCTGGGCACCATGGAAGTGGAGAGCGCGCTGGTCTCGCACCCTGCGGTGGCCGAGGCGGCGGTGGTGGGCCGCCCCGACCCCATCAAGGGCGAAGGGATTGTGGCCTTCGTAACCCTCAAAACCGGCCAGACCCCCAGCGCTGAACTGGCCAAAGAACTCAAGGCCCACGTGGTCAAGGCCATCGGCGCCATTGCCCGCCCCGACGAGATTCGCCTGACCGATGCCCTGCCCAAGACCCGCTCGGGCAAGATTATGCGCCGCCTCCTCCGGCAAGTGGCCTCGGGCGAGGAGATCAAGGGCGACACCAGCACCCTGGAAGACCGGGCGGTGGTGGAGCGGCTCAAAGCAACGCCCGCACAATAAACCGTTTTGGCCGCATTGGCTATCAAGATTTCTGAGGGCTTGTCGCAGGCTTCATGGATGTTGCCGCCCCTCAGGGCAGCAACTATCTTGTTCGGAATCCAGGATTCTTGAGCCTGAGCGGCTCAATCTTTGTAACGAGTAAACCTCGGAGCACTGCGCCCATGGTGGTGTTGCTTGATAGGCCCAATTAGACAAACGCAGACTCAACAAGACGCTTTTCTCTGGTTGGGTAGGGTTGCCTATACAGCAACCTTTTCTACTCTTCCTCGACTGCAGCAACCGTTTCCCTACGCCCGGCTTTCCACTCGAGCCCAGCCCAGATCAGGCTTTCCAGGTCGCCGTCCAGCACGTTCTCGGGGTCGTGGCGCATCTCGCCGGTGCGGTGATCTTTGATGTACTGCTTATCCAGCACGTAGCTCCGGATCTGGCTGCCCCACTCGATGGGGCGGCTTTCGCCCTTGAGCCGGGCCAGCTCTTCCTGCTTTTTCTTGTATTCAATCTCGAAGAGCTTGGAGCGCAGGATGTTCATGGCCATCTCTTTGTTTTTCTGCTGACTGCGGGTCACCTGGCATTTCACGATGATGCCGGTGGGCAGGTGCACGACGCGCACCGCCGAGTCGGTGGTGTTCACCCCCTGGCCGCCCTTGCCCTGCGAGCGCATTACGTCTATGCGAAGGTCTTCGGGGGCAATCTGGATGTCTACCGATTCGTCTACCTCGGGCATCACCTCGACTGCGGCAAAGCTGGTCTGGCGTTTGCCCTGGGCGTTGAAAGGGGAGGGTCGCACCAGACGGTGCACCCCGGCCTCGGGGGACATCAGTCCAAAGGCGTTCTCGCCTCGCACGATGAACTGCGCGTAATCAATGCCAGCCTCGGCCCCCGGCTCCAGGTCAATCAGCTCCAGGGTAAAACCGTGGCGCTCGGCGAAGCGGGTGTACATGCGGTAGAGCATCTGGGCCCAGTCGCAGGCTTCGGTGCCCCCTGCGCCGGGTTTGATGGTCACGATGGCGGCGTTTTCGGCGTAGGGGAAAGAGAGCAGGGTCTGGTGGTAGAGGTCTTCCAGCTCGCGTCCGGCCCGCTCGAGCTCGGGCTGCATCTGCTCCCGCTCGAGGGCGCTCAGCTCCGGCCAGAGTTCCAGAAGCCCTTGCAAATCGGACTCCAGGCGCTTGAACCCCTCCACAACCTTGCGCAGCCGGGCCGACTCCTGCGAAACCTTGCGGGCGTGGGCTGGGTCGTTCCAGAGGTGGGGGTCGTTGATTTGTTGCTCGAGTTCGCTCAGGCGGGCTTCTTTGCCAGCGATGTCAAAGATACCCCCGAAGGGCCTCGAGTCGGTGTTGGAGGGTCTGCAAATCCATAGCATCTGAGTCTAGGGTTTCTGGGCCTCTACGTCAAACGTCAGTTGCATGCGAGTCTTTATTCCCCCTGTGGGAGAGGGTGGCGACACCGTCGGCTTGCTGGCCTCTAGTTTTGCTGTGCACCCTATACAAGCCTGGCCGTGCACGAAAACGGTCTGGGCCCAGTCGCCTGTTACGCACCCGAGCCTGGGCCAAGCCCAACCCAAGAGCGCTTGGGTTTCGAGTTTCCAGGCGGCCATTGTCCTGTTTGGGACAAGGATTTCTTGAAGTCGGATGACCCAAAGTACGTGAAAAGCGATCTAATCAGCCGCTAAAGCCAGCTCGGGTGCCTGTATGCCCACCTGCGCGCCCAGGCTCCGCAGGCGGTTTTCGATGTCGTCGTAACCCCGCTCAATGTACTGCATACCGGCGATGTGGCTCTCGCCCTCGGCGGCCAGGGCAGCAATGATCAGCCCCCCACCCGCGCGAATATCGCGGGCTTCAACGGCGGCTCCGGTCAGTTGACGCCCCTGAATCATCAGGGTGCGCTCCTTCAGGATTACCTCGGCGCCCATACGGGCGAGCTCGCTGGCATGGGTAAAGCGATCCGGGTATACCCGGTCGGAAACCAGCGAGGTGCCGTGCACGGAGGCCAGATAGGCTGCGGCGGGGGGTTGAAGGTCGGTAATGAAGCCGGGATACTCGCGGGCTTCGATGTTGAAGGGCTGAGGGTGAGCGGTGGACTCCAGGCGCACCCAGTCCTTGCCGGTGGTGATATGGTGGCCCGACTGGATTAGCTTGTCCAGAACCGCATCCATGTGGAAAGGCTCCACATTGGTGAGGGTGATGGAGCCCCGGGTGGCGGCGGCTGCAAACAGGTAAGTGCCTGCTTCGATTCGGTCGGGGATCACGCTGTAGCGCACGCCGCGCAGGCTTGGCTTGCCCTTGATGTGCAGGATGCTGCTGCCGATTCCTTTGATTTCAGCGCCCATTTGGGTCAGGAAATTGCACAGGTCTACAATCTCGGGCTCCTGTGGGGTATTGACCAGTACCGCCTCGCCCCCTAAAGCGGCAGCCATCAGGGCCTGCTCGGTACCGCCCAGGGTGGGCAGGTCGTAAACCACCCGGCCCGAGGCGGGTTTGCGCCGCCTGGCAGTGTAGGCCACGCCCTGCTCGGTAATTTCGGTGCTGACCTCGAAGCCGAGGGCGCGCAGGGCCTTGATATGCTGGTCTACAGGGCGCTCGGCAAAATTGCAGCCCCCCGGCAGGGGCACGGTTCCCTCACCGGCCCTGGCGGCCAGAGCGCCCAGCACATTGAAGCTGGCCCGCATTTTGCTGACGAGCTCGAGGGGAGCCTGGGTGGAGAGAATCTCCGGGGTGTGCAGGTGCAGGGTGCGGCCCTCCCAGGCGTGGCGGGTACCCAGGTGCCCTAAAAGCTCGAGTAAAACGTCAATATCGCGCAGGCGTGGAACCTCGGTGAGGGTAACCGGCTCGTCGGTGAGCAGGCTGGCGGCCATGAGCTTTAGAGCGGAGTTTTTGGCTGGAAAAATACGAAGCTCGCCGCTTAAGGGGATTCCGCCGCGAATAATAAGGGTTCGGTCCATACGAAAGCTCATCTCCTGGCTATAGCCGAGTATCCTTGCTCAACTTACACACGATACTCACCATGAGCATAGTAAGTTAGAATCGTATTGTCAAGCACAAATGTAACGTGCTAAAGTTTAGTCAGAAACGCATACGAGTATTTTACCGTTACCATACTCGTACTGCCCCTGCGTGTATCGGTTATGCCCAAAAAAGAAAAAAAGCGTTTGCAGGTAGTCATCAGCGATGATCAGGACGCACTCCTGACCAAGCTGGCCTACGAGCTATCCAGCCCCGAGCAACTGGTTTCCAAGTCGGAGGTGGTGCGCCTGGCCATTGAAAAACTGGCCGACGGGATGGAAGAGGGTCAGCAAAAAGCGCAGCTCAAGGAGCTACTGAAGCGGCTCGAGACCGAAGAAGAGTGAGGCAGCCGCAACTTTAGTACACAGTCGCATAGATGCCTGTACATTTTTACTGGAATCCAGGAAGTCATTGCGAGCATCCGCAGGATGCGAAGCAATCCAGATCGTCCAACCCATCTGGTGGTTTGGCAAACTTCTTCTGGATTGCTTCGTCGGCCTTCGGCCTCCTCGCAAAGACGGCGGTTCGCTTGAGAGACTGGTTGGTGAGCCTTCTCGCCGACTTTCCCTTTAGGCTCTATGGCTACCTTTACGACGCTCTGTTTAGGGGTACAACCCGCTTTCAACGATACACAAGGCGGGCGCTGGTGGTAGGAGATGGGTAGTGGGCATGTAACTGCTGTCCCCTACCCCCTAACCCCTGCGCCCTGCCTCACGGCTTTTACAGTACGTAAAGTGTTGAAGCAAGGTGGCATCTACCCACTACAGCCCGGCCTTTCCGGGGCGCATCACCCCGCCCTTGAGCCGCCCCCAGCCCAGGCCAAAAGCGCCTACTGGGGTTTGTAGTGTAACCAGGAACCAGCCTTCCGGCCCTTCAGCAGAGATAGGTTGTCCCAGGGCAAAGGCTAGACCTCGAGGGTCATCGGCATCCATGGCCAGCGTTTTATTCACCTGGCTGGGCAGTAGGTAGTGGGCGAGGGGCTTTCCAGGCAAGAACCGCCCTGAATCCTTGCGCTGACCCACCCGAGCTTCCCCCAGGTAGAGCCCCGGCGCAGGGGCTTTGATGCCCGCCAGGCTGGGCAGCCCTGGCGGCAGCAGGTAGAGGTGACCAGAGCGCTCGAGGATTTCCCCCGCAAGGTTCACGCGCAAATGTTCCTCACTCCAGGCTTGCCATAGCGCCCGCGTCTCGCGGGACAGGGGGGCGACGCGCTCGAGTGCGGGGTTGCTTTCATGGCCCTCGGTTTTGCGGAGCCTGGCCAGAAAATGCCCCTCGCCCCGCAAAAGGTGGGGCCACAGCCGGGCGGTTTTGGCCAGGGCCGGGTTGCCATCGCCCCAGACCGGAACCCCTGGTGCAAAGGAGGGGTGGATGCGGGCTTCCTCGAGGGCCCAGCCCGAACTGCGCAGGAATTCCGCAATCACCTGCTCGTTTTCCTCGGGGGCAAAGGTGCAGGTGGAGTAGACCAGCACGCCCCCCGGGCGCACCAGGTCTCCGGCGGCGGCGAGCAGGCTTTTTTGCACCCGCGCGGCCCGCGCCGGGGCCCCCGGCCCCCAGTGGCGCACCACCTCGGGGTCCTTGCGGAACATTCCCTCGCCCGAGCAGGGCGCATCCAGCACCACCTTGTCGAAATAGGCGCCCCACTGCTCTGCCAGTTTTTCGACAGACGCCGAGACCACCGCCAGACGGGCTCCCCAGCGCTCCACGTTTTCCAGGAGCCCTCGGACACGGCTGCTATCAATTTCGTTGGACACCAGAAGCCCCTGGCCCTGCATGCGTGCGGCCAGGTGGGTGGTTTTGCCGCCGGGGGCGGCGGCCAGGTCCAGCACGCGCTCACCTGGCTGGGGGTCGGCCAGCACCCCCACGGCCTGGGCCGAAGGCTCCTGAATGTAGTAGAGCCCGGCGTAGTAATACAGGTGCGGGCCGGGGCGGGCCTCGGCAGGGTAATAGAAGCCCTCGGGCGACCAGGGAACAGGCTCCAGCGGCCAGGGGCTTATCTGTAAAAGCTGTTCGGGGGTTAGTTTGAGGGTATTCACCCGCAGGCCATAGCTGCGGTCGGCGCCCGTGAGGGCTTGCAGGAAGCGGGGAAAATCCTCGCCGAGCAGGTCGGCCATGCGGGACAGGAAGGCTTTGGGCAGCACAACGCTTACAATGCTAACCGATGTCCATCGTGGCTATTGGCACCGACATCGTAGAGCTAGAGCGCCTGCGCCGGGTCTGGGAACGGCATCCCGAGCGGTTTTTGGAGCGCCACTTCGCCCCTCCCGAAATCGCCTACTGTCTGGCCAAGGCCGACCCGGTTCCTTCGCTGGCGGCTCGCTTTGCGGCCAAGGAAGCCTTTCAGAAGTGCTGGCCGGAGTCTTTTGGCTGGCTCGAGGTCTGGGTGGAGATGGCAGGGAAAAGGCCCGCGTTGCGCTTTGCACCCGACCTCCTGGCCCAACTGCAAGGGGGCTCCCTCAGGGCGCACCTCTCGCTTTCGCACGAGAAGCACTACGCCCTGGCCGTGGTGGTGCTGGAAAGGGTGGAATGGTGAAAACCGTGCTAATTACCGGCGCCTCAACCGGCATCGGGGAGGCCTGTGCGCTGTGGCTGCAGGATCGGGGCTACCGGGTTTTTGCCGGGGTACGCAAAAGCACCGATGCCGAAGCCCTGCAACAAAAGTCAAAAGGCCACCTGACGCCGGTTCTGCTAGATGTGGCAGATGAAGCCTCTATTCGCGAGGCGGTTCAGTTTGTCCTCACCCAGGAGCCCAAACTCGAGGGCCTGGTGAACAATGCCGGGATTGCGGTGGCGGGGCCGCTCGAGTTTGTGCCCTTGCAGGAGCTCCGGCGGGTACTCGAGGTCAATGTGGTCGGGCAGGTGGCCGTCACCCAGGCCTTTTTGCCCCTGCTGCGGGAGGCCAGGGGGCGGGTGGTGCTGATGAGCTCCATCAGCGGGCGGGTGGCGGCGCCCCTGATGGGGCCGTACGCGGCCTCGAAGTTTGCCCTCGAGGCCATTGGCGACGCCCTCAGGCGGGAACTGGCACCCTGGGGTATCGAAGTGTCCATCATCGAGCCCGGCAATATCCAGACGCCCATCTGGCGTAAGGGAATCGCCTGGGGCGAGGCGCTCAAAGAGCAGCTTTCTGCTGAGGCCACCCAGCTCTATGGTGGTGCTATTGACGGCATCCTGCGCTATATCCGGGGCCAGGACGGCAGAGGCCTGCACCCCAACGAAGTGGCTAGAGTGGTGGAACAAGCCCTTGTCTCGGCCCGCCCCAAAACCCGCTATGTGGTAGGGAGGGATGCCAAAGCCGGGGCCCTTCTGGCGCGTCTCCTGCCCGACCGCTGGGTGGACCGCTTCATCGCCGGGCGCCGGTTTGGGGGGCAGTAGAGCTCAAGGTCGGCTCAGGGCCCGGTCCAGGAAGGCCCGGGTTCTGGTCGCAATCTCTTCCCAGCCCGCCTCAGGGGTGATGCTGGCAGGGTTGTCGCCGCGCTGGGGGCCGTACGCACCAAACCCCGCGTGGTTCAGGCCCGGAATGGTTTGCTTTTGAGTGTTCTGCGGAAATTTGTTCTGACTGGCCGCGAGCTGTGCTTGCCGGATCACCCCGTCTTTTTCGCCGAACAGGGCCAGGGTGGGCAGGGTTTTGCTCGAGAGGTCGTTCTGGGGATAGGCGGCCCACATCACCAGGGCTTTTACGCTGGGGTTGCTGTCGGCAAAGTTGGAGGCCACCACCCCCCCCAGGCTATGACCCCCCACCGCCCAGGGCAGGTCGGGCGCCTCGGCGATGGCCTGGCGGGCCTTGCCTTGCTCGGTGACGGCCAGGTTAAAGCGCACCTGGAGCAGCGCTACCCGGTACCCCTCCTGGGCAATCCGGCGCATCACGGGGGCATAGGCCTGGGGCTCTACCAGACCCCCCGGATAAAAGGCCAGCCCGCCCCTAACCGGCCCTTGTGGCAGGAAGACCCAGCCGTAGGGGGTGGCGCGTACCTGCACCTGGGTATCAGTTTGCAGGGCCGCCTGGGCAGCCTGGTTTGCCGGATAGGGTTTGAGGGCCTGCCGGGTGTACCAGACCATGGCCCCGGCAAAAAGCAGCAGACCTCCAAAAAAAACCAGCCAGAAAACGCGGTATTTGCTCATAAATGCGTAGCGAACAGGGGACAGGGTGTGGGCGGAGGTGTTTTAGTCCCCCACCGCTGGTGCGGCACCCAGCAAGCTGCTTCGCTCCTGGCGCATCTTCTCGTAGCGTTTGCGCTCAAACAGGTAAAACGCAGCCGGCACCACAAACAAGGTCAGCAGCATGGAAACCGAGACCCCACCCAGGATGATGATGCCCAGGGGCTTGCGGAACTCCGAGCCTTCGCCAGCCGCGGCAATGAGGGGTATGGAGATCATCAGCACCGTCAGGGTGGTCATCAGGATGGGGCGCAGACGCAGCCGGGCCGCCTCTACCAGGGCATCGTAGAGGGGCTTTTCGCGGGCCTCGCGCACTGCAAAGTCCAGCAGCAGGATGGCGTTTTTGGTGACCAGACCAATCAGAATGACCACGCCCAGCACCGAGACCACGTCGAGACCGCTTCTGAAAAAGTAGAGGAACCAGAAGGCCCCCACCAGCGCGAGCGGCACGGGCAGGAGCAGGTAGAGCGGGTAGCGGAAGGTGTTGAACTGGCTCGAGATCACCAGAAAGTTAAGCAGGAGGGCCAACCCAAAGGCAATGGGGGCGCTCCGGGCCAGGTCGCCCACAAAGGCGGTAGAGCCCTGGGTCTCGAGGCGCACCCCATCGGTAAAGATCCCGGCCTTTTCCAGCTCCTGGCGCACCAGATTGGAAAGCTGGAAGGTGCCGACCTCGGAGCCGGGCGCACGGTTGGCGTTGATGCCGGTGGAGAAGGCCTGGTTGGTACGCGAAAGCTGCGCGGGGGTCTGGCGGTTTTCGAACTGCCCTAAGCTTCCCAGGGGCAGGGCGCTACGCAGGGCCGGAGCGGTGACGGGCAGCGAGAGCAGGCTGGTCTGGTCGGGTACGAAGCGCGGGTCGGCCTTGACCACGATGGGAATATCGTCGCCGCCGGAGCGCAGGTTGCCGGCCTCGGTGCCGGCATTGTAAATGCGCAGGGTCTGGGCCAGGTCGTTGGGGGTCAGGCCGGTGCCCTGGAGCTTGTTGGGGTTGGGTACCAGTACCCGCTCGCTGGCGGTCTCCTCGAGGCTGCTGCGCACATCAATGAGGTAGGGGAGCTGCCGCATGACCTGGAGGGCCTGGCGGTTCTTTTCGGCCAGCAGCGCGGGGCTGGGGGCGGTCAGGGTGTACTGCAGGTCGGCAGCGCCACCCGGCCCCCCTTCCGGCACGGTCACCCGCAGGTCGGCCTCGGGGCGGTCGGCCAGGAGCTTCTCCAGGGCCTCGCGGTAGGTGGGCAGCAGGTCGTAGACGTTTTCGCGTTCGTCCTTGGGCACCAGTTCAATCACCAGGCGGGCCCGTTCGGGGTTGCCCGCGCCCAGGATGTTTTGGGAGCTGCCCACGGTGTTGAGTACCGCCCGAACCTCGGGCCGGGTCGCCAGCCAGCCCTCGAGCCGCCGGGTGAGGGCATCGGTCTCGGTGAGGGCGGTGCCTTTGGGCAATACCAGATCCACGTTCATCTGGCCGTTGTCGTTTTTAGCGGTGAAGTTGAAAGGAATTTTGGGGCCCACATAGCCAATGCTCAGGAAGAAGCCCAGGCCCAGCAAGAGCACCAGACCGCTTCGCTTCAGGGCGGCGGCCAGGGTGCGGGCATACAGCTCGCGCAGCCCCAGAAATACCCGCTCCGAAACCCCGTGCAGGCTGCCGGTAATGGCCCCGGCCAGCCCGAAAATCACCGAGAACAGCCAGCGCAGGGGGGCCAGAAGCAGGGTGATGGGCGTAATCAGCACATTGAACAGGCGGCGCTCCCAGCTCAGGCCCGGCTGCCGGTAGACATGCAACCGCAGCCCCCAGCGCAGGTCCTGGCCCAGACCCAAAAAGCGGGCCCCCAGTTGCCGCCAGGTCGGGGGCTCGGGGTCGGGGAAGTAGGCCAGGCGCACGGTCAGGAAGAACAGGGCCTCGAGCCAGCTCACCGCAATGGCCGCGGCCAGCACGATGCCAAACTGCCGGAAAAACTCCCCGATGATGCCCGGCAAAAAGCTAATCGGCAAGAACACCGCCAGGAGCGAGAGGGTGGCCGCCGAAACTGCCGAGAGTACCTCGGTAGAGCCCTTCAGCACCGCTTGCAGGTTGTCGTAGCCCATCTTGCGGTAACGTTCGATGTTCTCGGCCAGCACAATGGAGTCGTCTACCACGATGCCGACTGCCACGATGATGGCCAGCAGGCTGATGATGTTGAAGGTAAAGCCCAGCAAGCCAAACACAATCAAGGCGCCCGACATGGTGATGGGAATCGCCAGCACCACGCTAAACACCGAGTTCAGCTTGCCCAGAAAGATCAGGGTGATGAAGGAGACGATCGCGGCGACCAGCAGCACCTCGCGGAAGGTGTCGTTGACGGTGTTCTCGATGAAGGTGGTGGTGTCGCCTACGATGCGAGCCTGGTAGCCCTGGGGCAGGCGGGCTTCCTGGAGGGTGCGCTTGATGCCCTGGGCCACCGCCACGGCGTTGGAGTCGGGGGTTTTGCGGATGGCCAGGGGAATTACCGGCTGGCCGTTGAGCCGGGTCAGGCGGGTGGGCTCGGCCTGGGTGTCGCGCACCACGCCCAGATCGCGTACCTCGAGGCCCCGTGCGGGGTCTACCAGGATGCGCCCCACCTCTTCCGGGGTGGTGGGGGTGTTACGCAGGGTGAACAGGAGGCGCTGCCCCTGGTCGCTCTGGGTGCCGGCAGGCACCGCCAGCGCCGAAGCCTGGATGGCCCCCACCACCTGGGCCGGGGAGAGGTTGTAGGCGGCCACCTTGTAGGGGTCAAGCAAGACCTGAATCTGCCGATCGGGGGCGCCTTGCACCTGCACGTCGGCCACCCCGCCGACCAGCTGCAGCCGGGGCTTGAGCACATCGTTGGCGTACTTGGCGACCTCGCGCAGGTCGCGCCCCTCGGCGGACAGCGCGATGAACAGGATGGGCGCGGCCGCGGGGTCGAAGCGCTGCACCACCGGAGCCTGGGCATCGCGCGGCAACTGGCCCCGCACCGCCGCCACCCGCTGGGAGACATCGGTGGCCACGCGGTTAATGTCCTGGCCAAACTCGAACGAAACGATTACCTGGGAGAAGCCCTCCCCCGAAAGCGAGGCGATCTGGTCGAGGCCGGAAAGGGTCGAGACCGCATCCTCGATGGGGCGGCTTATCTGCTGCTCGACCTCCTCGGGCCCGGCGCCGGGGTAGGCCGTCGTGACCGCTACCACCGGAATTTCGAAGCGGGGCAGCAGGTCTACCCCCACCCGGCTGCCCGAGATGAGGCCAAAGAGCACCATGGCCAGAAATACCGCGGTGGAGAACACGAAGCGTTTGACAAAGAACGCAATGGCCGGGTTCTCTGGTTTGTCGCCGGTCTGGGGCTCTTGGTTTTTACGTTCTTCCTGGCTCATACCGGCACCCCCTCCTGCTGCGCTAACATCAACCCAACCGGAATGGTTATTTTCGAGGGGCGTTCCATAGGCCCCTCATCCGGCGACACCCCCGCTCCAGTCAGTGGCGTCGCCGCAATGGAGCGCAAAGGCACCGGTGGGGTGTTGCCACCTTCACCCACAAGAGGTGAAGGCACGGGGTTCACAAAGATTTGGGCCTGGCGAACCCTCACTGCACCACCTCCACGGCGTCGCCGTCGGAGAGGCTCGAGGGCACCGGAAACACCACCGACTGGCCGGAGAGCCCTTCCACGGCCACACGGGTGCCGGTATCGCCCAGCACCCGCACGGGCGTCCGCACGGCTTTGCCGTCCTGTACCACGAACACGAAGGTGCTGCGCCCCTCGGTGCGTAAAGCCCCTGCCGGCAGCAGGCGTCCCTGGGCCAGGCGCAGGGTGTAGCGCACCTGGGCGCTGGCGCCGGGGGGCAGGCTGCCCGCAACCTCGGCCACCAGCTCCACCAGCCGGTCGGTGCCGGGCACCTTGCTGCTCTTGCTGAGGGTAGCCGGGTAGGTCTGGCCGCCAAAAATCAGGTTGACCTGGCTGCCTAAGGGCAGGGCGGCGGCTTCCTCGGGCGGCAGGCGGAAGCTGGCCTCGAGCCGGCTGGTATCGGCCAGCCTAAAAGCCCGCTGCCCCGCCGAAACGAACTCGCCGGGGTTTGCGAAGATTTCGGCCACCACCCCTGCAAAGGGGGCCTTGACCTCGGTATCGGCCACGGCCCGCCGGGCCTGAGCCAGCTGGTTCTGGGCTTGCTGCACCTGGAGGCGCAGCAGGGCCAGGTCTTCGCTGGAGGCGCGCTGGGCGCGGGCCAGGTTCTCGCGGGCGTTGTCGGCGGCGGCCTTGGCCTGGTTGTAGGCCGCCTCGAGGCCGGTCAGCTCGACCTGGGCAATGGCCCCGGCGGCGAAAAGCTGCTTGCCCTCGCGGTAGCGCCGCTCGGCCACCTGCAGGTTGGCCAGGGCCGACTCGAGGCTGGACTGTAACGGCGCGAGGGAGCCCGAGGTGGAGCGCTGGGCCCGCTCGAGGTTCACCCTGGCCTGCTCGAGGGCCAGCTCGGCGTTTCGCAGGGCCGACTGGGCGTTGACGGGGTCGAGCCGCAAAACCACCTGCCCCGCTGCCACCCGGCTGCCCTCCCGTACCAGCACTTCCAGCACCTTGCCCGAGGCGGTAGCCCCCACCTGGCTTTCGCGGGCAGGGGAGAGGGTGGCCCCGGTGGTGCGGGTGGTGGTGAGGGTGCCGCTCTCAGGCACTACTACCCGGACCTTGATGCTGCGCGAAACCGCGCTTTCGGTGGTCTGGGGGGCCTCGCTCTGCACCCGCCGGGGGCCACAGCCCACCAGCAACAGGCCCACCAACCCCAGCACAAGCCCGCCTCGGAGGAAAGTCTGGCCCAACACTAGCGACCTCCTGCCAGCAGGCTGTAGTACGCCCGGTAGTAGTTGCCCAGGGCCTGCTGGGCCGCAAGCTCGGCCTGAATGAAGGAAAGCTCGGCCTGCAGGTAGGCCACCTGGCTAATCAGGCCGGCATCGAGCCGCTTTTTCTCGTTGGCCAGGGTCTCGCGGGCATTGGCCAGGGCCGCCTGTTGGACGCCCAGGGCCCGCTGGGCGGCCTGGAGGTTCTGGTAAAGCGAGTCGTACTGCAAGCCCAGACCCCGCTCGAGTTCCCGCGCACCCGCCACGGCTTGCTCGGCTCGAGCCTTCGCGGCGTCAATCTCGGCTCGGGCCGCATAGCTGGGGTCGAGCAGTTCGACCTGCAGGTTAGCCAGCTCGGCCCGCTGGCGGGCCTGTAGCACGTCGGGGTTCTTGCTCAGTAGCTCCCGAATCAGGCTGGCCTCGGGCATGGCGGGTGGGTTCGGTAAGGGGGCCACAGTTGCGAAAGGCCCCACCAGGCTCCGCAGCGAGGTCTGGGCCAGGGCCAGGCCGTTTTCAGCCCGGGTGGCGTTGCTGCGGGCGTCATCCAGCCGGTTCTGGGCGTTGCGCACGTCCAGGGCGGTGCCGGAGCCGTTGCGCTGGCGAATCTGGGCAATTTCCAGGCCCCGCGTGGCAATCTCCAGGGCTTTCTGGGCCAGGCGCACCTGAATCTGGGCCTCGAGTAGTTGGGTGTAGGCCCCCACAATGCTGCTCTGGGCCTGCACCACGGCCCGGTCGTAGCTGGCCTGTGCGTGCGCAGAGCGCTGCTCGGCCTGCACCTTGCTGGGTCGGGTTAGAAGCGGGTCGGAGAGTACCCTCTGAAGGTTGGCCCTGGCATCGTCGAGTTCGACTTTGGCTGCAACCACCGGGGCTTGCTCCAGCGCCTTGGCCAGGGCGGTTTCCAGGGTCAGGTTCTGGGCCTGGGCCAGGGGGAGCGTGGTCAGGAGTGTCAGAAGGGTGGGGATGGCCAGTTTCATCGGTTCACCTCACTGAGGGGTAGGGCAAAGAATCGGTACAGATCCAGGATTCGCTGGGTTCGGTTGAGTTCGGCTTGCTCCACGCCCAGGCGGGCCTGGGCCAGGGCCAGTTCGGCTTGCAGGGTGGCGAGGGGGCTCGAGAGCCCCAGCCGTTCACGCTCACGGGCTTCGTTCAGGCTGCGCTCGGTGTCGGAGCGCACCTGCTGGGCGTTGGCCAGGTTTTGCTCGGCGGTTTGCAGGGAAGAGCGCAGTAAATCCTCTTGCAGCTTGCTGCTGCGCCGGGCGGCCTCCACGGCCTGACGGGCTGCGTCTACCTGCTTCTGGGCGGCCTCGAGGGCGTCCAGCACCCCAAAGGCGATGTTGGCCGAAAGGCCGATTTGCAGGGTGCCGTTGATGCGGTCCTGGGGTGCGCTGCGCCCCTGGGACTGGTTGGTGTAGCTAAGGCTCGGTTGCAGGGTGCGGGAGTTGATGGACAGGGTGAGCGAGTCGTTGTCGGAGGTGTTGCGGGTATAGCTACCCTGCACCACCGGCAGCACCCCCCGCACCGCCCGGTCATAGGCAATCTGGGCGTTCGCCAGTTGGAGTTCGGCCTGCCGCACCTGGGGCGGGGTGCCCTCGGTGGGCACGGCCAGCCGGGGTGGGGTGGCGCTGCTGGGCCCGATCAGGTCGGCCAGGCTTTGCCGGGCCAGGGCCAGGTTGCGCTCGGCGTCGGCTTGCTGAATGGCCGCTTGCCGCAGGTTGGCCTCGGCCTGGCGTACCTCGCTGGGGCTGGCCGCTCCCCGGCTTTCCCGCAGCCGGGTGGCCTCGAGGTTGGCCTGGGCCAGCCGTACCCCCAGCCGTGCCACTTCCAGCCCCGACTCGGCCAACCGCACCCGCAAGAAAGCCTCCACGGCCTGGGCCTCGAGCTGGGTACGGGCCTGCCGCACCCCCAGCGCGGCCTGTTCAACCCCCAGCGCCGCCTGATTGACCGCATCGGAGACGTCGCCAAAAGGGAAGGGGGTAAAGGTCAGGCCCAGGGTAATCTGCCGGGCATCACCCGGTAGGGTTACACACTGCGGGTTAAGCGGATTGGGGCAGGTGGGGGGGCCGGGGGGTGGGGTGACCTCAAAAAACGAGACCCCGCCCTGGGCTTGCAGACTGACCGGGCTCTGGGTGGCCCGTAGCTGGGCCTGGGCCGCTTCCAGCCCCAGGCGGGCCTGCAACAGCGAGGGGTGGTTCTCCAGGGGTGCAAAGAACCCCTGCGCCAGCCCCGAGCCAAGCGCCCCAGCCACCAGGAGGGCCAGCACGGCACCCATGGCTTTTTGCCCCTGACCCCTATCCCCTAAGCCCTGTGGCCCGCTCATGGCTCCACCACCCTTTCCGGAGGTAGGGTGTCCCGGTCGGGCGCGGGTTCGGTGAGCTTGCGATAACTCTGGGTTAGCATGGTGATCTCCTCTGGGCTGAGCCGGGCATAGCGTTCACGCGAAACTTCCCTCCAGTTCTTGCGCATCTGCACCAGGAAATCTTTACCGGCCTCGGTCAGCAAAATACGCACCTTGCGCTTGTCGCTGGCGTCGAGTTGGCGGTGCACCAGACCCCGCTCCTCTAAGCCCGCCAGAAGCTGCGAGATTCCCGGCGGCGAGGCATCCATCACGAAAGCCAGCCCCGAAGGCTGGTCAATGCCCTCCGAGATGCTCATCAGCGCGAAGGCTTGCATAGGAGAGACCCCCAGGCCCTCGAAGGCCCTTTGCTGGTCGAGCCGCATCTGCCACACCAGATGGGTGGACAGCTGCCACAGCTCGTCCAGTGTTTCGTCCAATGCAAACTTCATACGCATGAAATATTAGGCTGACTAACAGGTAAGGAAAGAAGGTTTCGCTACAGTTTTCACAAAATTGCCGATAGCGGATGGCCTATAGCCGATAGCAAAAACAGAAGCTTAGAGCCGAAAGCTGAAGGCCCAAAGTCAAAGGCTATAAGCCACAAGCCACTGGCTACAAGCCATGAGCCACGAGCTACTGGCCACAAGCCACAATGCACAAGCCACTGGCCACACGCCACCTGCCAGGTGACAAGTCTTGGACGCTCTCTGTCAGGGCATGGTAAGCTACTGCCAACATGGGGGAAAAAGTCTTTGAAGAGCGGGAGCTGATCTTAGAGTTGTTCCCTGGAACTTCCCCGGAGCTGTTGCCTCCGGGGGAAGTGCTATATTACCGGGATAGGGAAGGGCGGGTACACATCGAAGAAAGCCCGCTCCATCTGGTTCTGGAACCCCTCGAGCGCTCCAGCAGCACCACGCCCATCATCTGCGAGGCCTGCTTGCGGCATGTCTCCCGCACGGCGGCACAGTTCTTCCGCTTTGGGGTAGGGGAAAACCAGCGGCATTTTCGCTATGTGGCCCTGTGCCGCGATACCGAAAGCTGCTCGGGGGCGTCCAGGCCGGAGCGTTTGAGAGAAATCCTGTTAAGGGGTATACTGCCCTGAGCAGGTGGAAGGTTAAAACCAGGCTCGGCAGAAGGTGCGCCGGGCCTCTTCCTTGACTCGGGAAGGCCATCTCATATAAATCTCAGAACGATGGCGCAGCATCGTTAGCGATTAGCGCAACACGCTATGCGCCGCAGATACTCAGGTTTCAGGAGGCCGGATGGCACGCGAAGTTAAACTAACCAAATCAGGATATGAACGTCTGGTGGCCGAGCTCGAGCAAGAACGGGCCCGCTTGCAGGATGCCACCCGTATTTTGCAGGAACTTATGGAGTCCTCGGACGACTACGACGACTCCGGTCTGGAAGACGCCAAGCGCGAAAAAGCCCGCATCGAGGCCCGCATAGACTCCCTGACCGACACCCTCTCCCGCGCCGAGATTATGGAGGAGGAGGGCAACAAGGTGAGCGTGGTCAGCCTGGGGGCCATTGTGAGCCTGAAGTCCAAAGAAGGCGACCACATGGAGGTGCAGGTGGTGTCTCCGGCGGAAGCCAGCGTCCTCGAGCGCCCCATGAAAATCTCCGACGAGAGCCCCCTGGGCAAGGCCCTGCTGGGCCAGAAGGTCGGGGCCAAGGTGATGCTCGAGACCCCCAAGGGCAAAAAAGAGTTCAAGGTAGAAACCGTCCGGCACTAGCCGCCCCTGCCCCCAGAACGCCCCAGGCCAGCCGCCGAAGGCGTTTTTTGTTCCTTCCCACTCGACAATCTTCGGCCCTGGGGCCTAGACTCTATACGCTGGATGGACTTATGCCTGAATACAGTGAACAGACCCAACAACGCCTGGCCAACCGCGAGGCTCTGGTGGAGGCCGGGTTCGAGCGCTTTCCCTACCGCTTTCCCAAAACCCACGACGCCGCCCAGATTTTAGCTGCCCACGCCGGAGCCGGGCCCCAGGAAGAGTGGCCCGATGAGACCGTGCGGGTGGCGGGCCGCCTGATGACCTTCCGGCACATGGGCAAGGCCAGCTTTGCCCACCTGCAAGACCAGAGCGGACGCATTCAGCTATACCTGGCCCGCGACCTGACCGAGCACTACGACCTCATCAAAAAACTGGATATTGGCGACATTGTGGGCATTGAAGGCACGGTGTTCACCACCAGAACCGGCGAGATTACGGTCAAGGTCAAAAAGTTTACCCCCCTGGTCAAGTCGCTACACCCCCTGCCCGACAAGTGGCACGGCATCCGCGATGTCGAGACCCGCTACCGCCAGCGCTACCTCGACCTGATCCAGAACCCCGAGGTGCGCGAGGTGTTTCGCATCCGCAGCCAGATGGTGCGCTACATCCGCAACTACTTCGACCAGCAGGGCTTTCTGGAAGTGGAAGGCCCCACCCTCCAGGCCATTGCGGGGGGCACCGAGGCCAAGCCCTTCAAAACCTTTCACAACGCCCTCGACTACGAGTTCAACCTGCGGATTGCTTTGGAGCTGCACCTGAAGCGGCTGCTGGTAGGCGGTTTTGAAAAGGTCTTCGAGATTGGCCGCAACTACCGCAACGAAGGCATCTCGGTCAAACACAACCCCGAGTTCACCATGCTGGAAGCCTACTGGGCCTACGCCGACTACCACGACATGATGGTCCTGATCGAAGACCTGCTCTCGGGGCTGGTGCAGCACCTGTTTGGCACCACCGAAGTGCGCTACGGTGAGCATCTGATTAACTTCGCCAAGCCCTTCCGCCGCATAGACTTTACCGCTACCCTGAAAGAAAAAGCGGGCCTGGACTTCGACCCCACCGACCTAGAGCGCCTGCGGGCCTGGGCCGATGCCCATCACCCCGAACTCCGCAGCGTGCCCAGCTACAAGCTGCTTGACAAGCTGTTTGGGCACTATGTGGAGCACACCCTGATCCAGCCTACCTACGTGCTGGACGTGCCCCTGGCCATTAGCCCCCTGGTCAAACGCCACCGCGACCCCAGCAAGCCCAACCTGACCGAACGGGCCGATCTGTTTGTGGCGGGTTTCGAGATTTCGCCCATCTACTCCGAGCTCAACGACGCCCTCGACCAGCGCGCCCGCTTCGAGGAGCAGGCCCAGCGCCGCGAGGCCGGCGACGACGAGGAGCCCGAAATTGACGAAGACTTTTTGCTGGCCCTCGAGTACGGTATGCCCCCCGCCGCCGGGATGGGCCTGGGCATAGACCGGCTGGCCATGGTGCTTACCAACCAGGAGAGCATCCGCGATGTAATTCTGTTCCCGCTCCTTAAGCCGCGCAAAGAAGCGGAAAGACCCGACGAGAGTACGGAAGAAGATTAGACTTGTCGAGCTTGTGTCCCTTGTAGGTGCTCAAACACAGGCTAGGCAACTATTAAAAGGCATCTCTCTGCGCTCGGTCGCAGGAGAGTCGCGTGCGGTAATGGGAGTCCGAGCCCACCGCAGTTGTTTAGCTGATTGTACCAGGGTTTCAATTGCGTTCAAGCCTTGCTGACATCATAACAAGGGCCATGCACCCCCTGGAGAGTTCGGCGCTCTGCAAATGGGTATTGGGAACCCAGGCCCACCCATAAGGATTAATGTTCATCCTAGCACAGCTGGTCTTAGCCTTTTTGAGCTTTCACCTGGGTGGAACTGGTAGTATAAAAGCGTGGAGCGTGAAAAAAAGCAAAAAACAAAGTGGCCTAAGGACTTTGATGTTATAGAGCCAACAAAACCCGGTAAACCGGTTTTGCCAAAACCGATCAACCTAAAACCAGGGTCAAAATCGTCTCTTGAATACGTACACGAGCAGCGTAGGTGACGTGAATATCTTTCCCACCGGAGCACTAATTCAGACTCATATCCAAGTCATAATCTCTACCGGAGCTTTCGTTGGAGAGGAACTTGTAGCTTTTGCCTTGCCGCCTGAGCGGGGTTGCAAATCTAGTAAATCGGCGAGCTGTACAATAAAGTCATGAACCGGACGTCCTCTAAAAAGAGAAAAGTCTACGGCCCAGACCCAACCTCGTGGGCCAGCGATTTCATGGTTTTCGAGCCTGCTAACCCCCAAAAAAGCCCTGCTCCCCCGCAGATCAAACTCAAAGGTAAAAAAAGTTCCCTCGAGTATGTCCAGGAGCAAAGAAAATGACCTGGTTATATTCGTTGATGGTACGCTGATTCAAATGCATACCAAAACTTTCAATCCTCACTCGAGCTTTCGCCCGAGTGCAACGGGGAGCTGTTGCCGATGGATGCGGTAAACTGCCCGTTTCAATCCTCACTCGAGCTTTCGCCCGAGTGCAACCCTGGATTACCCGCCAGGGCACGGGCTAGAGTGTTTGTTTCAATCCTCACTCGAGCTTTCGCCCGAGTGCAACGTGCCAGTCCAGGTCGACATCCTCGTGGGGAGTGATGTTTCAATCCTCACTCGAGCTTTCGCCCGAGTGCAACCGCTCGGCTGGGCAAGCCCTCCTGCTGCAATAACCCGTTTCAATCCTCACTCGAGCTTTCGCCCGAGTGCAACAGGCAACGCCCGCCGGGGCCTATTCCTGGTACCCTCGTTTCAATCCTCACTCGAGCTTTCGCCCGAGTGCAACCCCCTGGTACAGCTGCAAAGCTCAAGCCACTACAGTTTCAATCCTCACTCGAGCTTTCGCCCGAGTGCAACCTTGGCTCCGATGTAGCCGGTTTTGGGGATGGGGTTTCAATCCTCACTCGAGCTTTCGCCCGAGTGCAACGCGGTACGGCTCATTCAATTTCCTCGATATCGAGACGTTTCAATCCTCACTCGAGCTTTCGCCCGAGTGCAACGACGTTTGATTGGGAAACCTGGTTGCAAGATGTCGTTTCAATCCTCACTCGAGCTTTCGCCCGAGTGCAACCCGGGGGCAGGGGCAGGGTGTAGCGCTGGCTCACGTTTCAATCCTCACTCGAGCTTTCGCCCGAGTGCAACTCGCCGAGATGGAGACCTGCCCACACCGGCTGGAGGTTTCAATCCTCACTCGAGCTTTCGCCCGAGTGCAACCGCCTGGGCTACCCCAAGCGCCACCGCCTCATCAAGTTTCAATCCTCACTCGAGCTTTCGCCCGAGTGCAACGCCTTCTCAGGGGACAGGTCGGGCCGAATCTTGAGTTTCAATCCTCACTCGAGCTTTCGCCCGAGTGCAACGCCCCCTGGCCAGAGCGCCTGAAGGCGTACCAGTTTCAATCCTCACTCGAGCTTTCGCCCGAGTGCAACGCCTCGAGGTCCTTGGCCTCCTGGGCGATTCGCAAAAGTTTCAATCCTCACTCGAGCTTTCGCCCGAGTGCAACCGGCGTGCATGTTGCGCATCAGCTCCCGCCCCTGTTTCAATCCTCACTCGAGCTTTCGCCCGAGTGCAACACGGCTCGAGGGGCGAAGCCCTTTTGAACGGTCAAACCGTTTCAATCCTCACTCGAGCTTTCGCCCGAGTGCAACTCCAGTGTATGCAGCGTGCCAAAGCTACCGTTGTTTCAATCCTCACTCGAGCTTTCGCCCGAGTGCAACAAGCAAAACAACTTCGAGTAGGCCGAAGCCTACTCGTTTCAATCCTCACTCGAGCTTTCGCCCGAGTGCAACGGTTGGTGGTGGGGTTGATGGTGGGGTCGAAGGAGTTTCAATCCTCACTCGAGCTTTCGCCCGAGTGCAACCCAGCTTCTTCCGCTTTGTAGGCGAGGATTGCGAGTTTCAATCCTCACTCGAGCTTTCGCCCGAGTGCAACGCCGCCCAGGTCCCTGGGGCAGAGATCCGCAGGGGGGTTTCAATCCTCACTCGAGCTTTCGCCCGAGTGCAACCCCTTCCGCTCCCACTTCTCCCGTCGTATCGGGTTTCAATCCTCACTCGAGCTTTCGCCCGAGTGCAACTTGGGGGGCGGGGTGTAGCCCTCGAGGGCTTTCACGTTTCAATCCTCACTCGAGCTTTCGCCCGAGTGCAACACATCCTCACGCTCAAACTGGTTCGCTCTGCGCATAGTTTCAATCCTCACTCGAGCTTTCGCCCGAGTGCAACACGCGGCGGCGGCCCACCAGCACCTTCTCGATGCCGTTTCAATCCTCACTCGAGCTTTCGCCCGAGTGCAACGCCACCATGCGCAACCGCTGGGCTCAGATCGTGGTTTCAATCCTCACTCGAGCTTTCGCCCGAGTGCAACCAGTCCACCTGGTCGGGGCCCTGAACGCTGATGATGTTTCAATCCTCACTCGAGCTTTCGCCCGAGTGCAACGGGGCGTGAGCGTCGGGGATTTATCGGGTAGTACATGTTTCAATCCTCACTCGAGCTTTCGCCCGAGTGCAACCACCAGCGCCCGGACGACTACGCCGATGACTGCGAGTTTCAATCCTCACTCGAGCTTTCGCCCGAGTGCAACTAGCATGGGCACCACCCCGGCCTTGTAGGTGGTCATGTTTCAATCCTCACTCGAGCTTTCGCCCGAGTGCAACGGCCTCGGTGGCGGCCTCGATCATCTCGAAGACGTTTCAATCCTCACTCGAGCTTTCGCCCGAGTGCAACCCACCAGGGCGGGTTGCTTCATTCGCCAGCAGGCTGAGTTTCAATCCTCACTCGAGCTTTCGCCCGAGTGCAACGTGCAGGTGGGCACGCGGGTGCTGCTGGGCTTCGAGTTTCAATCCTCACTCGAGCTTTCGCCCGAGTGCAACGCCCGGTGGATGCCGGTAGCCGTTTCGCCATAGTTTCAATCCTCACTCGAGCTTTCGCCCGAGTGCAACGCTGCAAACCTAGGACTAGGCGCAGGCCGCACTCGTTTCAATCCTCACTCGAGCTTTCGCCCGAGTGCAACAGGCAGCGGGCGGTAAGGGCCACATCGCGGTTTTGTTTCAATCCTCACTCGAGCTTTCGCCCGAGTGCAACGCAACGCGCAGATGGTGGCGACGGGAGCGCGCCTCGTTTCAATCCTCACTCGAGCTTTCGCCCGAGTGCAACGCCGCCAAGGAGGCCTCCAAGTACGCCAGCAAGTTTCAATCCTCACTCGAGCTTTCGCCCGAGTGCAACGGGCCTTCTCCCACGCCCCCTTGGCCCCGCTGGGGTTTCAATCCTCACTCGAGCTTTCGCCCGAGTGCAACGCTATGCGTCAAGCGCTGGCGATGGGATTCAGCACGTTTCAATCCTCACTCGAGCTTTCGCCCGAGTGCAACATAGTCAACCTGGTACTGCCACTGTTCGGGCCAAGTTTCAATCCTCACTCGAGCTTTCGCCCGAGTGCAACACAACCAGATGACCTCTGTGCGCTTAGCGTGCTGTGTTTCAATCCTCACTCGAGCTTTCGCCCGAGTGCAACCCATCGTGGGGGTGGGCCTGGTGGTGGCCAACCAGTTTCAATCCTCACTCGAGCTTTCGCCCGAGTGCAACCTCGAGTTGCGATAGCTCTTCCCCGATAGCCTGCAGTTTCAATCCTCACTCGAGCTTTCGCCCGAGTGCAACGACCGCAGCCTGGGGGCTCCGGCGGGGGAGGTGGTGTTTCAATCCTCACTCGAGCTTTCGCCCGAGTGCAACGAGCAGGCCGCCGAGGCCGCGCGGCTGTTGGGGTTGTTTCAATCCTCACTCGAGCTTTCGCCCGAGTGCAACACCGTAGCCGAGCCTGGAGCTACGCCGCTCACCTGTTTCAATCCTCACTCGAGCTTTCGCCCGAGTGCAACGCCAACCTCGCCGTACAGGTCATCGCTCGCGTTGGGTTTCAATCCTCACTCGAGCTTTCGCCCGAGTGCAACGCGCGTGCCGGGCGTTAACGACGCCAGCGTCGGCGGGTTTCAATCCTCACTCGAGCTTTCGCCCGAGTGCAACTGGACGCCCTTCAACCCGGTGACACCATCGTCATTGTTTCAATCCTAACTCGAGCTTTCGCCCGAGTGCAACGATAGGTCACGGGTTTGGCTGGATCAGCTCCCTCGTTTCAATCCTCACTCGAGCTTTCGCCCGAGTGCAACGTTTCGTCGCTGGCGGGGTCGGTGCCCCACATGCGCGTGTTTCAATCCTCACTCGAGCTTTCGCCCGAGTGCAACGACCGCGTGCTGGTGCGGTCACAGACAACGGCCAGCGTTTCAATCCTCACTCGAGCTTTCGCCCGAGTGCAACCAGCGCTTCACCACGCTGTTGCGCGGCGGCATACGTGTTTCAATCCTCACTCGAGCTTTCGCCCGAGTGCAACCAAATGCACCCGCCGCCCGCTCGCTTTCCGGTGAGTTTCAATCCTCACTCGAGCTTTCGCCCGAGTGCAACGCGGCGCATTAGATAGAGCAGCAGCCGTTACTGACGTTTCAATCCTCACTCGAGCTTTCGCCCGAGTGCAACCCCGTACAGCGGTCCGGGTTGGGCGGGGGCTGAGGGTTTCAATCCTCACTCGAGCTTTCGCCCGAGTGCAACACGATGTATCCCAGATACGCAACCTGGTATACGTGTTTCAATCCTCACTCGAGCTTTCGCCCGAGTGCAACTTCCGATGTCATAAAGGAGTACTGGACATAAATGGAGTTTCAATCCTCACTCGAGCTTTCGCCCGAGTGCAACGCCCGGATGCTCTCCCAGGCCCGGTTCACCATGTCCCGGTTTCAATCCTCACTCGAGCTTTCGCCC